>TARA_R110002020_G_scaffold65554_1_pt1 | contig 12975 bp, 16 predicted proteins | sample TARA_R110002020 | Tara Oceans TARA_R110002020 (sample SAMEA4396489) | marine metagenome | biome: Westerlies Biome; feature: [MES] marine water layer (ENVO:01000295) within the mesopelagic zone...; material: water (ENVO:00002006), including particulate matter (ENVO:01000060) such...
CGAGCGTAAAGCTAAAAAGGAAGTATCTAAAAAAGATATTAGCTCAACAAAGAAAAAAGAACAAATAGCTAAGAAAGTATCTAAAAAGATTGCTACTCTAACGAGAAACTCTATTACATCAACTAATAAACTAATTAGCTCAACTCTTTCAGAATTAAAGAAAGTAGATAAAAGCGAAGCTAAAGATTATCTTTTAGGACTTAGAGCTAAGATAGACACTATGTTAAAGAAATTTGATGACGGAGGTATGGTGCAACCTTACGATATACAAGAGGGATTGATTAGTGTTGGAAATAATGCTAGTTATGCTCATGGAGGAAGCACACAGGGCTATGATGATAAATTAGATGAAAGTTTAGGTATGCGTCATAGAGGAAGTCATAAACAATCACATAAAGACCGCCGAGATGAAAGTAAAGGTATGGAGAAAGGGTTAGGTCGTAGAGCGTATCAAAGTGTAGGCACAATGGACGATAACGACGCAGAGGATTGGGAGCGAGGTTGGAAAATGAAAGAGGGAGGAAGCACGCAAGGCTATGACGATAGACAAGATGAGAGCTTAGGAATGAGGAGAGGTAGAGAAAGTTCTATGAAACAATCGTCTAAAGGTCGTAGAGATGATAGCTACGGAAAATGGGGTAAAAGAGGAAGTGAGCATAGAAATATAACTATGGAAAAAGGAGGACGCCCACACAAAGAGGGTGAGTGGGTGGAAAGTGGATATGAAGCTCAATGGCATCTTGCTCACGGCTCGCCAGACGACCCGACCAATATGGAGGGTTATTGGGAAAACTATGAAAATATAACATCTGAAGATATTTATCCAAGTAGTGGAGAGTATGAAAATCTTGAATGGCACGAAGCCACCTCAGACGGAGAAGGATATTGGGACTTCAGAGATGAATATAAAAAAGGAGGTAAAACTGACCCTAATTGGGGTCAAAAAGTAGAGGATAGCCCTGATTTTGATGAGGGAGGTTTTAGCCGAGAAGCAGCTAAGAGAGGACTATCTACACAACAGCTATTTAATAGAGTAATGAAAAACCCACATCATTATCCCGAGAAAATGCACGACCAAGCGATTTATATGCAAAACTTTTATAAATTTAAGATAACTTAATTATGGAAATTTCAGCAGGAGGACTAAAAAGAGGTATGGAGGTAGATATGTCTAATTTTGAGCACCCTAACCTCCCTAATAGAGCGATAAGGTGGGGTTATTTAACAAACTCCAACGGGAGCTTTGAATTATATAATTACGAAAATGGAGAGGTAGATTATTCGTATAGCGATTTAGACCAATTACTAAGGAATACTAATAGATTTTTTGATAGGAACGATACCTCTAAATATGGTCTAGGAGGAATATTAACTGCTGCAGCAGCGGGATATGTAGGATATAAGATAGGTAGAGCACGCCCTCAAAAAACAGGTTTTGATACTGAAAAGAAAATAGCTGCTAAAATCAAAAGAGCCGCCGATAAAAAGTATAAGGAAATGGAGAAACGAAAAGCTGCCAAAAGAAAAGAAATTGAAATTGAAGATGTAGAGTTTGAGGAAATAAAAGCAAGAGGAGGCTCTATTGATAGAGATATTGCTAAATTCAAAAAACAACTTATATCAAAAGAAAAAAGTAGCGGTTTATATGAAAACTTTGGGAGAAAGGAAGTGAGGAAATTAGACGACAAATATGACGCTTATGAAATTGGCGATGACGGAATTAAAAACTATGTAAAAATACAAGAATTTAGCGAGTGGGCGAGTGGCTTTGATGGAACACGATATAAAAAAGGTGGAAAGGTTGTTAAGAAAGAGTATGTCTTAACTAGATATTATGTAGATGTGCATGAGGATAGTTATGAGGAGGGCGAAATACAATCAGTTCATTCTTGGACTAGCTCTGATTTTGAGGATAACAATAAAACTTTTTCAGCAAAGAATGAGTTAATGTATTTTATAAAAGAAGTAGTAAAAAGAGATACTGATTATAAACCTATAACCTCTGATGAATTTGAAATAGAAACCGATACAGGAGGAGCAACGATTTGGACTGATGTATTGTGTAAATATATTGATTTAGATAGAGGCTACGACCGCTATGAAAAAGCAACTGATGATGAAATAGACCAATGGAAAAGGGGAGAGTTAAAATTATTTAATGTAAGTTTTAGTTTCAAAGTAGAAGTATATGAGCCGAGAAAAAGGGCAGAATTTGATAGAGGAGGAGCTACGGACGCTGACTATTGGAAACAGAATAAAGGAGATTTTGCAGGTTGGATAGAAATAGACGAAAGAGAGGTAGATGACGATTATATAGATAGACATTTTGCAAAGTTTTGTTCGGGGTGCGGACAGCAAGAATGTAGATGTTAAAATCTTTGTTAATAATTTATATATAGAAATAAATAAATTGCAAGAATAGTTATATATTTGCAATCTCAGCTGCCATTACAAACCAAAATTAAAAAATATGAGCGAACAAATCAATGTAAAAGAATTTCCGCATACTTATTTAATGAAGAAGTATAGCTTAACAAAAGACAATCTATCTTCTCATACGAAACAACTACTAACAGATTTTAATAGAGTTATACGACTTGTAGCTTCTAAAAGTAAAGACGGAAATGTAAATTTAACTCCAGCTACACAAAACAAATTAGAAACATACGATAGATATATTTGTGAGGGTGTATTTGAATATTTAGAGGACGCAGAGAAATTAAGCGACGCTCAAAGCACCCAAGAGGAAGCTCAAATGGAAGAAAAGAGAGATGAGGTAGTAGAGAAAATGGAAGAGCTACATGAGCAAGCGATAACAGAAAACGAACAAACAAATACCAATAATACCGCTTCTGAAGAAGTAGAGCAGCCAGCTCAAACAGAAGAAGCTCCTGCTCCTAAAAAAACAGGGCTAGGTTTTTGGGATTTTGATTAAAAGCATACTACTAAATTTGTATTTAGTTTATAAACCTTTGATGAGGTAATTTTTTCTCGGGCGAGTTAAAGGTTGAGAATACTCCCTTTCTCGCCCGACTTTTTATTATGAAAGAAAACGATTTACACCTTGCTATTTGCAATTACATCAAACTACAATATAAGGGAATTATATTTACTTCTGAAAATTCAGGCTTAAGAGTTTTTTGGAAACAAGCTAAAATGTTAAAAAAAACAAGAAGTTGCGCAGGTCTGCCTGATATTTGGATATTAGAGCCCCGTAAAGGTTATCATGGACTTTTATTAGAAATCAAAAGAGAGGGAACTAGAATATATAAAAAGGACGGAGATATGAGGAAAGACGCTCACTTAAAAGAGCAAGAGGAAATTCTACATCAATTAAAACAAAAAGGATATATGGCAGAGTTTGTGGTGGGGTTTGATAACGCTAAAGCAATTTTAGATTTTTATCTCGGTTAATAATTTTGTTAATAATTTATTTCTAAGTATAAGTTTTCAACCAAAAAAATTGTATTTTTGTTGAAATTTTTATCTTAATGAGTAAAACTAATTCTACAGCTTTAATTGAAGAACTATTAAAAACTATTGATAGAGTAGGAATAAAATCTACTATTGAAAGCTTAAAAGACACTCAAAACATTTTAGACGGAAATCAGATACTACAAAAATTTATATTGATAGAAACTTGCAAGGAGTTTAATGTAGCTCAAAATACTTTATTACAGGGAAGAAAAAATACACCTAACCGCACAAACGCAATAGGAGTGTGTTCTATTTTATTAAAAAGACATTGCAAGATAACACAAAGCGAGATAGGAGTAATTTTAAGGAAAGATGTTTCAAATATAAATAAGTATATAAAGAAGTTTAATAATTTAGATAGCAAATTCAAAAATGATATAGATATTCTAGTATCAATAGAAAACATAGAGAGTATAGTTAATAATTTTAATAATAAATTAAATAATGGCTAAAAAAAGAGGACGACCTAAAAAAGATAAGGTAGAGGAAAATATAAACGAAGAAGTGGAGAAAACCACTACCGAGCCAACTAATGAGGAAATGGCTGAAACAATTAAGGAAACCGAAAAAGTTGAGGAAGCTCCCAAAGAAGAAGCTAAAACCGATAGTAATGTAGTTGGCGAGGGCACTTTTTCTGACTACAACCCTTTTAGTGAAAGTGTAATAGAGAGAGAATACTCAACCCCAAAAGTAGCTAGCGGAGTGGTAGAGGATATTGAGGAGCCCCAATTTATTCCTCCAAGCTATGAAGATATAGCTGCAGGTGTAGATAATGAAGAAATGGGAGGAGAGAGTGAAGAAGCGGGAAGTCCTTTTGATAACCCTAACCCCGCTTTTAATGACCTAGAAAATAAAGATAAAAAGATAGCGTGTGAAAGTATGGTAGATACTGCCTTAGACGCTTACGAACAATTACATAAATACGCGCAATTTATTGTTAAAGTAGATGAAGAAGAACTACTACAAAAACATCAAGCAGGAAAAATTGACTTGAATGAGGTAATACCTATTTCCGAAAATGGAGATACAATGACTATCTCTGAATTTATGCAGCAATACAATCAGCAAGGACAAGAAGCTTTAACTTACGATAAAGAGTTCGGATATAAAGTGCGACCTGCAATGGTAAGGGTCTTTATGAAAAAAGGCTGGGGAATGAGTGATGAGCAATATCTCCTGTATATGTTTGGAAAAGATTTAGCCGTAAAAGTAGGTATTATGTATCAATTAAAAAAGACCATAAACTCTACATTAGAAACATTAGAGAAAGCTCACAAACAAAACACAGGAGGGGGAGCTCCTATGAATGAAGCAATGGACGATTTTGATGATGATGATATATATGACGAGCCTCCAACCCCTACTCCGACACCCACCGCTCCCTCCGCTCCCAGCGCGAGTTTAATTATTGAAGAAGAAGAAATACCTCATACAGAAGAACTTACCGACACTCATGTTATAGATATGCCTGAAAGGACAATCCCAACTATCTTACCACAAGAAGTAAGGAAAGAAAGCGGACGGAAGAAAAAGAAAAAGAAAAATGACTAAAGCAGAAATAAAAAAGAGAAATAAATATGCTCCTAAAATTCTTATTGGAGTTCCTACTTACGAGGGGAAAAATTATTGCTTACCTCAATTTTTAGATAACATAAATAATTTATCTTATCCTAAAGACCGAATAGAACTATTTTTTGCGGACAATTCTAAAGACAATACAAACGCTTTAATGTTAAATAAGAAATATAATATAAAGTGTTTTTGGAAAGATTATAGCGACATGACTTTATTTGAAAAAATGGCAGATAGTCATAATCAAATAAAAAGATATTTTTTAGATAGCGAAGCTCAATACTTATTACATTTAGAAAGTGATATATTTCCTCCAAAAGATGTTATTGAGCAATTACTTTGGGCAAGAAAGCCGATAGTAAATGCTATGTATCAAGTATTTGACGCTTCTCATAGACAGCCGTGCATAAAGCTAAGCAGTTATATGCATGAGTTTAGCCGTATTTTTGTTAATCATAAAGGACTTGACGGCTGTTATCATTGGTGGTTAGAGGGAAATGTGCAGCCTGTTTTTATAGGAGGTATAGGCTGTTGCTTAATGAAAAGAAAAGTAATGAAAAACTTTGGGTTTAGATACGATACTACTTTGACCGAAAACTATCCGCCCGACAGTTATTTTGCAGAAGATTTAAGAGCTAAGGGAATACAAAACTATCTTCATACGGGAATACTTTGTTTTCATTGGAACAGAGAAGATTGGGGGAGGCATTTTGAATATATAGAATATAATAAAAGTGAATAAAATACTATTAAAATAAATAAACTATGAAAACACAATTTACGGACAAAGACAGAAGAACTGAAGCTGCAGCCAAAGCCGCAAAGGCACTCTTGCCTAGACGAGATTTTAAGGCTATGATGGAGCATGATAAAACCTATTACTTAGCTATACAGCAAGAGTTTGATTATAAATCTATTAAATTAGATGTTTTAACTAGACAGGTAAAACCCATTATAGAAAGTCAAAACGCAAAGGAAGTGTCCGACAACATAAATGATATATGTGAATTTGCCCAAATAAAAAGAGAGCTTTACGACCTCAAAGGCAAATTACTTTCTCAAGCTAAACTTATTGAAGATAAACAAAATCATTATGATTATGTGTTTTTACCTCAATATGAAAAAGAATTAAAAGAGTGTAAAGAAAATTTCAAAACAACTCTTAAAAAAATAAAAGAAATAGCAAGAGTAAAGCTCTTTGGAAAAGAACTTAAAGAAATAATAAGTAAGATGCTTTTTGAAATAGAGATGTATGAGAGCTTAGATAAAAAACAAAGAGATAACGAGGAGCGTAAATTAAATAGCTACAAACCTATGAAAAGATTGATTGCGGCGTATAGCAAAAAAGTAGAAGAAATGGAGGAAAAGAAAAAATATGCCTAAAATAACTGATTATAGACAACGCATGCAAATTTGCAAAAGGTGCCCTAGCTATCAGCCAACTTTAGCTAGGTGTAAGGAGTGCGGCTGCTTTCTCGGTATAAAGGCAAGAGTAAAATCAACTGAGTGCCCTTTGGATAAATGGAAAACAAAAACATGGCAATAGCACTCATAACAGCATTCGGAGTAGGAGTAGTTGTAGGAATTTATGTAGAAAGTCAAATAGATAAAAGATTATGATAGATTATAAATTTTTTACTGATTTTCAAAAAGAATTATATACTAAGCATGGATATATGTTAGACAAACTAAATAACAGCACTTCCTTTTGGTATTTCAATAAAAGAGAGGGTAAAAAATCATATAGAGATGTCTATGCTCATAATTATTATGTAGAATACGCTAAGAAGTTTGAGAGCAAAAGGAAAAGTGCTCTAAAAGTATTAGAGATAGGAGTTTGGAAAGGGTTTTCACTATTATTATGGCAGAGGTATTTTCCTAATGCGGAGATATACGGAATTGATATTAACCTTTCTATGTCTTTTAGAGGCAAGAGCGCGACAGAGTTATTAAAAGATGAAAAACGAATACAGCTTTTTGAGTTTGACGCTTGTGATAAAAAAAATGTAGATGAGTTTGTAAAAGAAAATGGAGGAGATTTTGATATTATAATTGAGGACGGAAGCCACTTAGGGCACCACCAAATTTTATCTACTTTCTATTACATGCCTTTACTCAAAAAGGACGGAATAATGGCAATAGAAGATATAGGTCATACTTACGACCGCACCAATGATAAATATATGATTATAGATAATAAAGGAAGTAGCATAGAGTTTGAAGATTTTGACGGGACAGCAAATTATAAACCTATCTATGAATACTTTATGCTCAATTACAATCAAATAAAGAATACTCACTCCCATAAATTATATCCTCTTTTAATAGACAAAGAAAATGTTGAGTTGTTAGACAATATAAATATAGAGTGGAAACCTCATGTAGATAAAGAAGTTGCTTTTAAGGACGCTGATTTAGAGGGCAACACTATACTAGCTCCTTTTTTTGGAAACGCTCAACTTGCTTTTTTAACTTATAAAACTTAATTATGAAACTAGGAATATCATACAATATATTTGACGGAGAGGAAATGCTGCCGTTTGCCTTAAAAAATTTAAGACCTTTTGCTGATTTTATCGTAGTTGTATATCAAACAACTTCTAATTTTGGAAATGAAAACCCTAACCTACTTCCTGTTTTAGAAAAACTTAAAAAGGAGGGTCTGATAGATAAATTATTTTGTTATGAGCCTAATCTTATATATAATGAGAATAAAAGTGTAAATTGGAAGAGCGGAACTCTAAACGAAATAGAAAAGAGAGAGATAGGATTGAAAATTTGTAGAGCTAATGGCTGCGATACCTATATGACTTTAGATTGTGATGAGCTTTATGACCCTGACGAATTTAGGTGGGCAATGTTTGACTTTCAACAGGGAGGTTATGATACTTCATTTACTAATCTATTAACTTATTACAAATTACCCACTATGGAGCTAACCCCATACGAAACATGGTATCAACCTCTATTTTATAAAATTAAAAAAGATACTAAGTTTGAAATGTTTGAAAACTATCCTGTTTTTACAGATAGAACAAAAATGGTAAAAGCGGGACATACTAGAGTATATTCCCGTAAAGAAATACAGCAATATCATTATGCGTATGTAAGGCATAATCTTTTAAGTAAAGTTCTTAATTCTTCAGCTCAATCTGATGTGCAAAACGCTGAGCTAGTGCTGGAGAGATATGAAAATTGGAAATCGGTAGAGGACGGAGCTTGTCTTATAGGGAAGCAAGAATTTGGACTAAAAGAGGTGCCGAATAAATTTAATATATCAATATGAAGATAGGAGTATCATATAACCTATGGAAAGGGGAAGAGCTACTAAAATACTCTATTAAATCTATCCGAGAGCATGTAGATTATATAGTGGTTGTATATCAAAACCTATCTAATTTTAAGCAAGACCGAGAAGATTTGCTCCCTTTTTTAGAGGGTCTTTTATTTGAGGAACTTATAGATGATGTAATTTTTTATGAGCCTGATTTTGAAAATGTTGAAAATAAATTTTGGGGAATACACAATGAGCTCATAAAAAGAAATTTAGGATTGAAAAAATGTCTTACTGAGGGGTGCACTCACTTAATTGATTTAGATACTGACGAGATTTACGACACCGAACAATTTATTAAAGCAAAAGAAATGGTTATGCAAATGGGATATGATGGCTCCTTTTGCCAAAACATTACCTATTATAAATTTCCTAATTGCGTAATAGAGCCAGCCGAAACAAAATACACTCCATTTATATACAAGATTAGCTCCAACTCTAAATTTGAGCCAATAGATAATGATAGTTTTCCTGTATTAACTGACGGAAAAAGGAGGGTTAAATCTCCCTATGTTTATGTTTTCCCTCGCTCTGAATTAGAGCTACATCATTTTTCTTATGTAAGAAACAATGATACGGAACTTAAATTAAAATTTGAAAATTGCTCTTCTAAAATGAATTTCACTAAAGAAAGGACAAAAGAAATATTAAGTGTATATAATAATTTTGAAATAGGAGAAGAAGTAATTTTTGGACTAGACGAAACTTATAAAACAAAGGAAGTAGAAAATAAATTTAATATAACATTATGAGAGAAGCATTATTAGGAGTAGCGGTTGGGAAAAAAGGTTGTGGAAAAACTTACACCACTTTACAGCTTATAGGAAGTTATATTAAAGGAGGTCTTAATATAAAGCCAAGACGAGCTTTAATAATTGATGTAAATGATGAGTTTTCAGATATTAAAGCTATTTCTCCAACTGATGTAGCTCTCTTTAGCCACCACCCCAAAATAGAGTGTAGAAGAATAAGACCTTATAATGAGGACGGGCACAAAATGACCTTAAATGAAGTTGCTGATTGTTTATGGCAAGTATTAAGAGATTATAGAGGAGGGTTATTGCTAATTGAAGATGTAAATAAATATGTTGGAGATTATCTTCCTAATGATTTAGTTGGAGCTCTTTGCACCAATAGGCACTCTAATTTAGATATTATATTACACTTTCAAAGTATAGGTAGAGTAGGGACTAAGATTTGGCAAAATATAAATTGGATAAGATTTCATAAGAATACCGATAGTGTTGATAGACATAAAAAGAAATTTGAGGACAAGTGGGAAGCTTTTAAGATTTGCGAGATATTAGTTAATAAGCAATACTTTGCAGGAAATAAATATATTTATTTGACTTATGATACTGATACTGAAACAATAAAGGGTAATTATTCTCCAAAAATGATGAACGAAGCTATAGACGAATACCTTGCATTAAATTATTCTAAAAAAGTAAAACCCCTCCTAAACGCTAGGGACACTAAAGGGAAAAAGAAATATAAAGCAGCCGACGCTGGTAAAGCAGCTAAAGAACAGATTAAAAAAATGTATCTGTAAAGTTTTCATTTTTTTTTCAACCCCTAATTACTTTATTTTCAATACATTACAATATTTTCACATCTCAATACTTATGTGTCGTGGTATAAATATATTTGTATTTAGATAAAAGATATGCGTATATTTGTGCCCGAATAAAGTCCCCATTTTGTAATGGAGAAAAATTACTAATAAAATTTATTGAAAAATGAACGCAAACATCAAAAATTTATTATGGACTACTTTAGCAGTTGTTATTGGACTTCAAATCAACAAACAAGTTGAGAAGATGTTGAGTAAGAAAGCCGCTGGAGCAGACGCCGCTGATGAGGAGTAGTATCTAATTTGTATTAGAGAAGAAACCCACATCAACTACTTATTTATGAGGTAGTATGTTTTATTAACGAAGCTTTTAAGAGCTTCATATTTATTAACAACATTAAAATTGAATTTATAAAATGGATTTAAGAAAATATTTTGTAGAAGCACAAGAAGAAGCTAATGACGAGTTCTTCAACTATGACGGAGATAATGGTTATGATGATTACGAAGATGACTATGACTTTGAAATGGAAGATAACTTTGTAGGAGATGATGACGCTGATTATGATATGGCAGCAGGTGGAGGCGGAGCCCCTACTTCACAGCCTTATATCATATCGGTTGAAAACACTCTTACAGCCGCTGGAACAGCTGTCGGTGCAACAATTTTAGGGTCGTATGCTAATATAGGTGGGACATCTCCAACTTGGAATAATACAACAGGTATTTCTATTACTATGGGAATTTCAGGTATTACTTATGGAGAGTTCTTATACCAATCAATGAATAAGCCGTATGTAGTTGGCTTAACATATTATCAAGCATCAGGAGAAAGCCCAGACGCTCAAGTATTACAAACATTAACATTAGTGCAAAAAGATGTAAATGGTAATATTTCGCAGAAAACGCTTGTTCCAACGATTGACCCATATCAGCAACAAAGTGCAGTGATTGCGATTAAATTTAGCTATAAGATTGATGGTTTTACATCAATTCTTATTAGTGGAGTTGAAGCGGGAACTACTGCTAAGGTTTACTTATACCCTGCGGAAACTGCTAGCACAGCTAGAAGTTTAACAGGTCGTAGAGTAGTAGCTGGATATGGAAACCCTAACATTGTTAAATCTGATAAGCTTACTCTTTCAGGGTCAGCTATGAGAGCTTTAGGTGGACGAAGAAGATAATTCTTTGTTGCCATGTGCAAGATAAATCATTTACGATTTGTCCGCCTTTGAAAAAAGGTGTCTTTGATAAAAGAAAGAGTTAGGGGATTGGTGTTTCGGCAGCGAGAAGCTAACTCTTTCTTCTTTTAATAAGAAAGGAATAAAGATATATGAGTTTTGATTACAATAGTTTTGACGCATTTAACGAGGCAATGAGAAAGCCTCAGCGTCCTAAAAAAATAAAAAGAGTGAGGCGTGAGCGCTCACCTAAGATAACTATATATTCATATTTAGCTAGCAGAGTGCCTTCTGACGCTCATTATGTTATAAATAAATATGGCAAATATAGAAGAGCAAGAAATGCAAGAGAATTAGAATATCAGTTAAAGGACTTTGTAAAGACCTTTGGGGATAACGGCTTAAAAGAATTAGCTAATATACACCCTGATAGACATTTGTTAGAATTACATTGTGCTAAATGTTCTAATGCAGATAAAAAAAATAATGATATGAGTTCTTTATTAGAAGCTCAGTCAAAAATGATGTTAAATGCTAGTGGAAATAATAATGGAGCTCCCTCCCCTACTCCTGCACCTACCGCAGATAACACCGATAAGATAGTAGGAAAAATAAATAGTAATATGTTAATTACGGGAGGGTTTGTAATTATGGCAGTGGCGTTGTTAATTAAATATAAAAAATAATGATATATAATAATACAAATTTTGTAGAAACATACAATCATGCAAACGGAAAAGGAGCTGAAAATTTAGCTCTTAATGAGTTCTCTAAATTATTAGGCACTAACAAAGCTATAGTCATAGCAGCTTTAATGGATGCAGGAATTAAAGTTCCTAGAGAAGTTAGTAATGAGGGAATTGTGAAGTTGATAAGACGAAACCGCAACAATCCCATGCTCAAAAAATCTTTAGGGGCTATTATACTCGCTTCTACTGATACTGACGACAAGTATCATAATTTTCAAGCCATATTTAAGAAAAAAGACGGCACGCCGAGAAAATTTAATTTAGGGAAACTATTTAAGAAAAAAGAAAATTCAGACCCTAATAAAAAAGGACTTGGAGCAAGAATATCGGGGTTGTTTAAGAAGAAAGGAGAGGACGGAAAAAGTCCCGCTGGCACTTGGTATAATAAAAATAAAGAAAGTATTAGTAATATAGGAAACTCCTTATTGTCGGGCTTAGGTAAGGGAAATAATAGTGCTAATGTGGTGCAGGCGTCAGATTATCATTCTGAGAATGGAACTCCACCTACTAATAATGGAGATAAAAAACCTCCAATGAGCATGATGACGAAAATTGGTATTGGAGTAGCAGTGTTGGGAGTTATTGCCTTAGTGGTATGGAAAATGAGAGGAAAGAAAGGTAGAAGATAAATTTTCCTATGAAACAAAAGGAAAAAAAAATTATAGCTGAGAATTTACAAACCATTAAAGATGTGGGAGGAAAAGGTCTAGCTAAAAAAGTTAAAAGGAAGTGGGATAAAAATATAAGGGGAGCTGTAACGGGAGGAGTGATAGGAATAATAGTCGGTTTAGCAATGAGAAAAAGCCCTGTTGTATTTGGTGTAATAGGTTTAATATTGGGAAGAATAATTATAAATAAAATAAAATAATGATTACAAGCGCAAACCAATTATACAAAGCAAGTAAAAGCAAGCTACCTTTTAAGGAGTGGCTACTTGAGGAACAACAAAATGGAGCATTAGCAGACCATGAAAAGATGTTTAATGCCAACGGAGAGGAGATAGATGATATTGTAGATGAAGAAGATGTAATAGTAAAGAGAAAACCTACTACTAAAAAAGCTCAGAGTAGCATAATGAGAAACAATATA
>TARA_R110002020_G_scaffold2_1_pt1 | contig 12972 bp, 12 predicted proteins | sample TARA_R110002020 | Tara Oceans TARA_R110002020 (sample SAMEA4396489) | marine metagenome | biome: Westerlies Biome; feature: [MES] marine water layer (ENVO:01000295) within the mesopelagic zone...; material: water (ENVO:00002006), including particulate matter (ENVO:01000060) such...
GAAAGATTACTAACTTGTCTTGAGGTGTTTTAATTGACTAATACAATAACACTATTAGCAGACCATTTAGGTTCTGATGCCCCACGAGTTATGGGAACAGAATATGTGGTTGATGCTATTATTAATGTAACGGATTTTAATGATTCACAAGCAGGTTTGACAGGTACTTTTTTAGATACGCCTAATACCTTAGCAATTACCGCTGGAACTTTTGATTCATCAGTATATGTTGTTGGGCAAAATCTTACAATAGCAGGTTCGGATAATGAAAATGGTACACTTACTATTTCAGCAATTGCAGGTGCAACATTAACTTTGTCAGCAGTTACTACCGATAATGCAGATGATTCAGGACTTACTTTATCAACAGACCAAGAAGCAATTCCTTATTCCTCTTTTGGGCTAAGGAAAGTAACTCATGTTCAAATTTTAGGACAAGAGAATCAATTGCTTAATTGGAGTGTAGATTTGGGAACAAATGGAAATACATCTATTGCAGACCATTTAGTTCTAAAATGTATTACATCATCCACAGGTGCTTTACTTGCTGGAGATGCTGGTACAATTAGAGTTAGATTAATGGGTCAAATTTGAGGCGATTTAATTGGTTCAAATTAGATATACATTAGGAATGTGTCGTTTATACGGTAGAGAATATAACAATCTTTGGGTAGAAGCAAATAATACAGTTCTTATTAAAATTAAAGGTGCAGAAGGGTGGGAAATCCGTGATGAATCTGAGGTTGAAGAAGTTACTGTTGAAGAAGTTACTGTTGAAGAAGTTACTGAAACCGTTGAAGTGGTAGATGAAGAAGTAGATTTATCTAAACTAACAAAGAAAGAATTACAGGCTCTATGTGATGAAAAAGGTCTTGAGTATAAGGCTTTTGATGCAAAAAGAACCCTAATCTCTTTGTTATCTGATGAAGAAGAGTAAATTATTACTAAGAAATTGACTTGAGGGAGTCGCTACTTTTATTAGTGGCGACCCTCTCATTTCTATTTAGCCAAAGGTGATTATATGGGAAGAATTCAAAGTACAAGAATAGAAGCAAATACAAATATAGTAAGTATATTAGATAGTTCATATAGTAGGAGAGAAAACCCTTGTACTTTTAACGGTCTTGTTATTTCTGCTAAGGCCGTAGGTACTACTGCTGATGCTATTATTACAGTTTATTCTGATAATAAAAATAATACAATTACACCTACTGTAAATATTGTTCATGGTGCTAAAACCTTTACAATTAATGGAGGCTCGGTTGCCTCTTTTAGTGGATTAGGTTTAGTAGCAGGTAGTAAATTTACAGTTAGTAATGCAGAAGATAGTCAAAATAATACATCATTCACGGTGGCTACAATTACAGATACAGTAATTACTGTTGTTGAAACCATGACTCATAGCCATACGGCAGATGCAATTACTATTACTATTGATAACATTGTATTTAGAAGCCATTTTAATTTTATTGATACAGAAAAATCTAACGCTACGGAACATCATACATTTACTAATGGTATTTTCTGTAAAGAAGGTTTGAGGGTTGAATCATCTTCTTGGGCTAACTTAGAATGTTTCGTCTTGCACTCTTGAGGGGGTGTAATAGATGGAAACAGAAGTAGGAAATTTTAGACAAATAGATGAAGTGCCTGATGGTGCTACATGGAATGAAGAAACTGCATTAGCATTCTTTTATAGATTTATTATTCCTTCAGGAGAAGGTAGAGGTGTTGCATTTCAAAGTAAAGAATTTAAAGATGCTAAAAGAATTAGAGCAGGTATTCTAAAATGGATGGGTTCAAAGAGGAGATGGGAAAATAGTCCTAATTTTGATTTTGACCTTAATACATTTAATACTATTAATAAAAATGCTATTAACAAACTATTAGGAACAACACTCGGTAATCTAAATGCCAATCAATATTTTCCAAGTGAAGGTGTTGAACCTTTATCTTTTACAAGAGGTTCAATAGAAATAGAAGATGATGAAGGTGTTAAATCAACACTTCAATTAGCATTTGGAAAGAACTTAGGTAAAAATGAGCCAGGATTAAATGTAGAAGATACAGAAGAATATTCTAAAAATAGAAATTTATTAATTGCTGCAAAAAATGAACTTGAAGCATTAAAAATAGAAAGGGATGATAAAACAGGTGCTTCAAAGGGTGCATTTACTAAGAAAATTAATGACATTGTAGATTCAATTTCTATATATGAAGAACTTATGGATGATGCTAAAAAACCATCCTATAATGATAATATTACATTAAGTCAAGTAGTAAATAACGACCCTAATGTAGAGTCATTTTATTCTACTACAACTTTAATGCCTGAAACTAATGAACAAAAAGTAGCATTAGGATTGTTAAGAGAAGTTATCCATAAAACAATTGATGAAGATGAATATAATAAACTATATGGAACTGCTAAAGGTTTGTCTTATGATGAGTTTGTAAAAATTATTGAATCAAAAGAAGCAGAATATCTGAAGATTATGACCGTACCCTTTATTGTTAAAACAAGACTAACGGGTGTTTTCAAAGATTCAGATGGTGTAGTAATACCTGTTGATATGGATGCATTACTAAACATGACAGATGGTAAAGAAAATAACCCAAGAAAATCACTAATACAATTAGCAGATGAAATTAAATATCCTATTAAAATGTCGGATAACCCCGATACAGAAGAGGATGATTTAACAGATAAGGCTGCTTATATTAAGTATATTAAATCAGCAAGTCCTGAAAAAGCAATAAGTTTAGTAGATAGAACTGTTAAAATGTGGGCTAAAAATAATCTTGAACCTTTATTAAATATACAAGCAAAGGTTGAATTAAAAAATGTAACCTTAGAAGAAAGGAAAAAAGATGATTTATCAGATGTTCCTGTTAAAATGTCTCAAGATACAATAGAAGAATTTTTATTAGATAAAATTATAGATATTGATAACATAGAATATCCTGGAAAAATAAAGCGTAGAGGTTCAAAAGGAGAAAGTAAATCTAAATTAGAAACCGATACTACAAAAACTAAATTTAAAATGCCTATTGTTTTTAAAAATAAAGATATGGATTTTGAAAGTGCATACGCAAGAACTATTGGTGCTGATTCAAAAAATGTTATTTCATCAGAACAACCCTTAATGACAAAAATAAAATCTAAGGGTACTGTTATAATGAATTATCAATCTAATATTCCTCAAGATTTAGCAGATAAATTGCCTGGTGTAAATGCAGATTACCAATGGAAATTAATTAGAAATACATTAACTAATTTTTATAGGGCTAAAGGCACAACCACTACCGAAGAAAGAATACAGAATAAAATTAAAAACAAAATTACAAGAGGGTTATTGGGTGATTTAGAATCAGCAGTAACAGTTGTAAAGGAAATTTTTGATGCACAAAAAGGTGGATTAGATGATGATGTTATAGATTTAAAAGGTTTTAGTTCTGCTTATTGGTTTGATGGTAATAATTTTAAATTTTCAGTTAATGAAATTATAGAAAAATTTACATTTAATGAAGAAGCAGAAAACCCTGAATCTCTTAAAAAGGTTGATAATATTGTAAAGAATGTTAGAAAGTTAGATTTGTATTTAAATAGAATCTTAGATTTTATTGAAGAAAACGATGAAGAATTAACAGAACTTGAAGCAGAAATTGAAGACGAAGAAGACGAAGAAGAAGCAATACAAAGAATTGCTGAACAAAATAAAGATTTAATAGCCGAACAAAGAGGGGCGGAAGCCCGTGAAGAAAAAGAAAGAGAACAAGATGAAGATGCATCTGAAGGTGAAGAAGCATTAGCAAGAATACTTTCTGGAGAAGTAGATATAGATGAATACGAAGATGAAAAAACAGGTCTTAAATTATCTACATTACAAAATAGAGAAATATATAATACTATTATCTCAGTAAAAGATGAACAAAGAAAATATAATAATTTAATTAATTCTTTAAAAGTTATAGTAAGTGAAGTAAAAACAATTAAAGATTCTAAGGCAGTTAATATTACAACAGCATCATTTAAAAAATTACTAAACGAATGGACTGAAATAACTTCTTATACAGATACCCCTAAACTATTAGCATTAATAGATGAAGTAGATGAAACACAAGTTCAGCAAGAACTAAAAAATAAAATCAAGGAAGAAAGATTAGAAATGGAAGCATTTTGGTTAGAAACTCAAAAAGAGGAAAAATTCCAAATACCATCAGGGGCAGACTTTGTAAGACTAATTAATGGTATTAATTTAAGAAAGGCTTTTGCTACTGAATTAAAAGAAAATACATTATTTAATGATGCAAGACATGGAGAAGTAACAGCATCAAGTAAAAAATTATTTATTGAAATAGATTACGCTAAAAAGAAATTATACCTAAAGGGTAAAATTGATTGGGTTGCTAAAAAGGAATCATATATTGGATATAAAATTCAACAAACAAATGTACAACAAAGAATAAAAAATGTACAAGGAATGCCAATAGAACAGGCAAGAAAGATTAGAAATAAAAAAGTTGGACCAACAGGTAGAGTACAGTCAGATGGATTAGTCGGAGAAGTGGCTAATGAAGTTAGGTATGAGTTTGTTAAGGAAATTAGAAGTTCGGCTATGGTACTAATAGGGGCGGTGAATCAATGATTATTAGACCATCTGATACAGGATTAAATGCATTAAATTATGATGGTGGTATTGGGCATTATACTAACATGACTAAAGTTTGTGATTTACTTGGTATTGCCCCTTTTGATAATAATACAATTCCTACCCTTGCTAACATAGGGGAATTAATTAGATATGCTGAAGATTATATTGATGAATATACTAAGCAATCTTGGCGACCTTCTATTGTTGAAGATGAAAGACATGACTTTGATTTTGATTGGAATAGAATGTTTAGAATGTCAAGAGATTATAAATACACAGATTATGTTGGATTTATTAGATTACAATCAGAAGATGTTAGAAAGGTATTAAGATTATCAGCATGGAAAGGTAGTGAATGGCAAGAGTTAGCAGGTGCAACCGCAAGAGTAACTATTACTGATTATACAAATATTACTAATATTATTTTAAAACTTCCTAATAATACACAAACATTTACATTAACATCAGGTAATGGTACAAATCAATGGAACACAACATTCGGTAATGTTACTTCAGCACAAGAATTAGTATATCTTATTAACGAACAAATGCCTGTAAATACTCAAGGTTTTACAAATCAAAATGGTAAGAAATCAGGTGGACAAAGTGCTTTCTTTTATGCTTCTTTAGAAGATGATAATACAGTTGTTATATCTTCTTTATTACCTGCTGATGATGGAAAGAATTGTACTATTACAGTTAGTGGTTCAGGTCTTAGTACAGACACATTTACAGATAATGAAAATGTGGGAAGAGATAATGATTGGTGGATGGACAGGTCTACGGGCGCAATCTTCTTTAGAAGTTCATACCCATACCAAGTTAAGCATTCATTAAAGTGTACTTACCAAACAGGAAAGCAAGCAGTTCCCGCTATAATTACAGAAGCCGCTACTAAGTTAGTTTGTTGTGAATTAATGTCATCGGATGATAATACTATTTTGTTAGGTGAAAATGCTACATCGGGATTAGATATTAAAACTAAATTTGACACTTATAGAGCAGATGTTGAAAAGATTTTAAATATGAAAAAGAGATTAATTTACCTTATAGATAGTGATTGATATGATTGGTATTACGGAAAAGCACTTAGAAGACACAATTCTTTTAGGTCAATCCATAACAACAATAGTAGAAAGAATTATAGAATATAATACTAATCTACAAGAATTAACTAAAGAATTTTTAGGTGAATCTTATAGTGAAAATATTATGAATAAAATTATTAATGATGAATTAAATAAAGAATTAATAGAAAAATTAGGGGGTATTTTCTTTGGTGAGTGAAACAGAATACCTTGTAGATTTATTAGATTCAAATTGGAATGCTGCAATAACAGCACTAAATACATCAAACGGTAATTCAACAATTACAGATGTTCACGGAGTTCACCCTATTATTTTAGATATTAGAGATATGTCAGCAGGTAGAAATACAGATACTAAAGGTAGGTCTAAGGGTGGTAATAGAATTAATACTGCTTCTAAAAAAGAAGTTACAAATGGTGATGGTTATATTTATTCAAGGGATATAATCGTAATTTCTGAATCAGGACAAACTATTGATTATCCTACATATGCACATGATGTAAGATTTGAAACTTATAATATGTCTATTAGTATAAGGACAAGACAAGACGATAGAGTATTAAATAACGATGTTAGGGTATCGCCCACAGGAACTTTTGGAATAGATAGAATCCGTAGTCTTTATTTACTTGTTCGTTATATACTTGAACAAAGGAAGAGAGGCTGGAAGAAGGCTGGCTCGGCCATTTATGAAAACATCACTATGATAACTGTAAAAGACAGAACAGAAAGTAATGATAAAAAGAATAGAATTTTTGGATATAAAATAAATGTTGTTATGAAAAGACAAGCAATACCCGTATGATTGTGAGTCAAAAGTAAGTAAAAATAAACGGTGATGAAAAATGGTATCAACAGAAACATGGATGGGTTCAGGTCAATCGGTGACTTTAGCCCCAGAAAGCGAACTATTCTTAGGTTTTATGAACTTAGGTCCAACTTTAGGAATGGCGAATACAAACAAAGCACATCTAATTAAGTATAGCGTAGGTTATGCTTTAGATGGAACAGCAGTTACAATAGGAACAACCCCGTTATTTTCGGATTATTATGAATTAGTTCCTGATTTGTATACAGGTTGTACTGCTGAATTTTATTATTCGGATTCTGGAACAAGTGCGGCAACTTTAAGATTTTCTGCCGTTGTTGCTGGTAATGATACTGACGCTATTTATTTCTCAGGTAATGTTTTAGATTACCCCTCTTTATTTAATAAAGATACAAACGCTACTTCTGCTAACCCAAGAGGATATATTATTCTTAAAGCGAATGGTTCGGTTATTCCTGCACCAATTTCTTTAGAATTAATTGATGGTGCAGTTACACAAATGACTGAAAAAGATGTTGTTATTGCTGGAGTTACAGGAAATGCACAAAAATTCATCATGGGAGATATTATTAGAAATGCTTCAGGTGTAGAAATTGGTAGAGTTTATTCTGGTGGTGCTAATGCATCACTATTAACTTATGCTGCAAAACCAACTAATCCTACTTCAACCAATACTCATATACATTTACTTTCAGAAAAATTATGTTTAATCTCAAGTCATGCTGAAGCATCTGTATCAATTAGTACAATTGTAACTGATGCTAATTTAGTAGGTAAAGTATCTGCTGGTGATTACTTAACAACACACGCAAGCGACCCTGCCCATACTGATGCTCATACTCTTGGTAGAGTTATGACAACTACTGCGACTACTGTTAAAGTCGCTTGTATTAGTAATTCAATATTACCTACTGATAGTGAAGAATTATATTGGGGTGCAAGATTACCTGCTGCTGGAAATGCAACAAGTGTAATTCATAGAACATCACCAAGAATACTTTCAAACAATTGGATAGGATTAACAAATACTGTTGGTATTCCTACTGTTGAGGTTGAAACAAAACAAACAAATCTTTCTCTTGCAGGAAGTAGAAATTATTCTTATCAATATAGAGGAATTGAAACTGCTGGTGCTGCTTCATTAGATGTTAATCTTAATCATGGTTCATGGTTGTATTACGCATTTGGTAATTTAGCAAGTGTTTCATCAACTGTTATTGATACTGACCCAGCAGATAATCATTTTGAATCAGTAGGTTCAGCAGCATCTACACATCAAGTTTATGCTGGATATGCAACAGGTACAGATAGAGATTACGATAGTCATTCACAAAATGGAAAATTGCATAGAGTCCTTAAGGGAACAAATGCTATTTGCCCTCCACTTCTACCATTGACAGGAATGGCTAAACTTGCACTTCCTTCTGATGACGGTACAGGTATTCAAAATGCTATTACTTATACCTTTGCTGAAAGAAATGATAATTCATTACCTTCGTTTGCTTTAGAACTTCTAACCCAAAAAGGAAGTAAGGTTGATGGAACAGGTAAAACTTTAATGGTTGATAGAAATACATATAGTGAAAATGTGTATGCTCAAATTTATCCTGGTTGTGTTGTATCAGATATGACACTTTCAGCAAATGAAAATGAAGAACTTAAAGCATCGTTAAATATGAATGTTAAGAGAGTCTTTGAAACAGAAGGTGGATATGTTGGAAAGTGTTATGATGCTACTAACAATGATACATCTGAGTTTAAGAACCTTTTAAACTTTGGACAACAAACAGGTATAGGAACGGGTGCTAATTCTGATATTACACAATCATTTATTGACCCATTCTTTTTCTCAAATGGTAGCATTAGTTTATTCGGACAAGAATTACTTAAGGTTAGTAGTTTTACAATGAATTTAAACAACACACTTACAGATAAAAGATATGTTGGACAATACAATAGACAGATTAAAGATTATGTTCCAGGCCAAAGAACTTATGAAATTAGTATTCAAGCGATGGTTACTGATAGAAGATTATTTGATGAACTAAGAAAATTAAGTCCACATAGATTTACATTAGGTGAATTAGACGATGGTACGAATGCAAAAATTTCGTTATCATTTACCAAGTCCAACGGAGAATCTATTAATTTAGAATTTGACGATTATATGATTGGGTCTGCTACATGGCCTCTTCAAGATGATAGAGGACCTGTAATGGTAGACTTTACTATTATGCCTCTAAGGACAGGAACATTGAATGCGGTAACTCATTGGGTTATGCAATCTTGATTATGTAGGGTTGGTTGGTGGAAATTATGAATAAGGTGAAATATTATGGAACAAAAAAAAGTTTTAGAAAACAAAAGTAAAATATTAGTTGGAACAAAAGCAGTAGAACATTATGTAAAGATTGACCCCGAAGGTGAAGAATACCTAAAGGTGTGGATTAAGGAACCAACTTATTTACAATTAGAGCAAGCACAAATGAAATTATTCAATATGGATATGGACAGTAAAGAAGTATCATTTGATATGAATGAAGTTTATAGATATTTATGGGATGCATTTGTAGAAAGAACAGAACCAGCATTAAACGCTATTGACCTACTTAGGTTAAAGCCTTATGTTGGAACTCAGATTAAAAACATTCTACCCGACCCATTCTCACTAATGGAGGGCGACACCGATTTAAAAGAGATTTGAGGATTGCTGTTAGGACAGGTAAAATTGCCAATCCTAAAGTAGCCTCAAGACTCATGTTATACACTTTGGCTAAGGAATTAAATATCCCACCAAAGGATGTATTTGAAATGCCATTCTCATTGGCTCAAGAGTTAGTTACAGTACATCAAGAAATAGAATCATTTAAGGCAGAAGAAATAGGAAGAGCGTTTAAGAAGTGATATAATGGCAAATAAAACGGCAGATGATGTAGCAGAAGTTGGCGCAACTTTTGATAACTTAACTGATTCAATACAAAAAGCCGCTACTCAATCTAATAAATTAAGAACTGCATTCCTACAATTATCATCTGCTCAAACTTCTAAAGGTCAAGCGTGGACTGTATTAAGTCGTTTAACTTCAGGAACAGGTTTTTGGAGAGTACAGAATAGGATTCGTGCTATATCTAACTTCTTAAAGTTCCAAGATAGAAAGCAGGAAGAGATAGCCGAAAATGAAAATGCTGCAATATCAAGATTATCCCAACAAATTAAATTAAAAAAGGATATTAGTAAAGCAACAGAAACTCTTAACAATATTATGAATGGAACTGCAGATATTGAAGAAAAAACTGCATTTTATCAATCTGAACAATTTAAGTATTTAGAACAAATCTATGGAAGTCAGGAAGCGATGGTGGAAATGACAGAAAGATTAGGTAATGCAACAGAACAATTATCTAAAACTGATACAGACATGCTTAATCAAAGGGTTAAATCTCACAAAATAATGTTAGAAAAAGGTTTAACTTTTAGAGAATTATTTATGCCTTTACCTAAAGATACTAATGAACTTGCTAAGTTTAATAATTTATCACAAGAAAATCAAAGAAAATTTATTGAATATTCTGATTCAGTTAGTAAGTTTGCTCAAACTTCTAAAGATATTACTGCAAGTGTAAAGGAAAGAGATAAATTTAAGCAAGAAGTAACTGATTATGAACTTTTGGCAAACATCGGTGCGGCCATTACTGATGAAGAAAAAGACCAATTAAAAACAATGAAAGAGAAACTTAAAACTCAAAATGAATTTATAGATGGTCTTAAAGAAGAAATGGCTGCAGCCGAAAAAATTAGAGAATCAAGAAAAAATGAATTAGAGGCAGATGGTATTAAGGTTGGAGTAAAAGGTAGTGGAAGACAAGGAGGCGGTGTAGATTATTCAGGAGAACTTGTAGACTCAGGAGAAAGAGCAGGTTTATCTACTAAACTTTTCGGGGCTATAAGTAAAAAATTAGATATGATTCCAGGTGGTAATTTAATAAAAGGTATGGGTAAAGGTCTAAAGAATTTTTTCAAATTAGATAGAGATGCAAAAAAACAAAAGTTAGGAGAATTAGCAAAAAAGATAGCCAAACCATTAGGTATGGTATTAAGAGGAGTTTTACTTTACTTACCACTTATATTATTACTGCTTATGGTTTTAAAAGAATCAGGTTGGTTTGATGTAATTGTAGATACTGTAAAGGGTATAGTTAGATATGTATATAATATATATGTGGGCTTTTTAGAATTTATTGTAACAATAGGAGATTTGTTTGGTACTATTATAGCATTTGTAGGAGTATTATTTAATGGAAAATCTGGTGAAGCATATGCAGCATTTTACGATATTTTGGTCGCATTCGGTAATGTGTTATTGGCTTTAGGTGAATTAATACTTATAGATTTAATCTGGGGTTTAGTTGTAGATGCTTTAGGTGGATTGTTTGTTTCTTTATGGGAAAGATACTTTGAAAGTGGATTTAGTTTATTTGGTTCAATATACAGTATTGTTGCTGATGCATTAATTATGATGGGTATTTGGAAAGTAGCACATTTAGCATATATGGCATTTGGACCATTAGGAGGATTAGCGGCAGGATTAGCGGCTTTCTTCTTAGGAGATATGTTTAAAGATTTTCTTGGTGGTTTATTTAAAATGAAAGGATTTGCTGATGGTGGTCCTGTTAATAGAACAGGAAGTTACCTTGTAGGAGAAAGAGGACCAGAAATTGTTACCATGCAAGGGGGAAGTTATGTAACTCCGAATCATCAATTAGGTGGAAGTACAACAATTAATGTTTCAGTCAATGGTAGAATAGGTGCATCCGACCAAGAATTAAATGAATTGGCTAATAAATTAAGTTCTATTATTAATCAAAAGATGCAAAGAACAGGTTCAACAGGAGTGTTTAGATGACAATTTATAATTCACAATATATTAATGAAGCAATAAGTGGTGGAGATACAACAAAACCCCTACACAATGTTTTCTTAAACTTGAAGGCAAGAAATAACGACCATACAAATAATAATTTTGAGGCTAATAGAATAGGTCTTAAGTGTGAAACTGTCGGTATTACAACTTCAAGAACTGTTCCATCAATACCAATTCCAGGTGTAGGTGTTATTACAGGAGAATCACAAACAGTAGGTATGGATTTAGGTATGGCATCTAAAACTATAAGTCTACAAGGCATTATTACAGAACAAGTAATAAGTAAAATATTTGATGATGTAGAAGGAACAGAACCTGAAGAACCTACTGTGCAAATGACAGCAATAGAAGTAGGACAACTTATACATTCATTTGTTGATTCTTCAGGGTTCCAAAAACATCAATCATTAAATGAATTAATTATACTATTTCCAAGTAGAGTAGACCATCAATATCAATATCACGAAGGATTAAGTGAAAGGGGTGGAGGCGCAATAACACCTGAAGAACATTTACCTTTAATACCTTTTACATATAAAACAAGAAACCAAGATAACAAAGGTACAGTATATGGTTCAATTCCTGGACATTCAAATTTCCCTAAACCCGTACAAGATACAGAAGAAGTAGAAGGACTAAGAGGATTTATAAGAAGTTTTAATATTTCAATAACTGCTGGACAACCATTTATTAGTTTTGGTCTTGAGTTTGAAGTAGCATATGTAATATGAGGTGATTAGTATTAGTTATTCAGTATTTATAGATAATAGCAAAAACTTAGTTTTTCCTACTATGTGTGATGCTTATGTAAAATTAGAATATGCTAAACATAATATGACTAACAAAATAGGCATTTGGGATATTAGTGGTTCTTTTACAGGACAATTTGTTATCAAACCATATGATGTAAATGGTTATGGAGATAGTACATTAGAAACTGAAGTAGATAAAACAGCAAATGGAGGGGCAGGTAATAATTCAAGTAATAAAACAATGCCTTCTATTGCTGAAAACATTTCTACTAACACCCTAAAAAACAATCACGACCAAAAATATTTACCTAACTCCCAAAGATATAACCATGAAATGTGTATATTTTACAATAATAATATGGGTGTATATTTAGTTAATACTACTTCTCATAATCAAAATAATCCAGCAGAATACAAAATAAAATTTATTTTAAAAATAGGTGGAACATCAACTACCCTTGAATCTCCTACTGTTTTTACAAGTAGAAAACATCATTATTCAGATACATCTAAAGTGCAATCTCAAACAACTCCAGGTGGGGCAACAGTACAATTATGGAATGATTATCATTTACAATTTCTATACGATGGGTATAAAGTAATAGGTAAGGAAGCAGGACAACCACCTTATGTTAATAATGCTAATGAATACAATACAGGTTGGACAATTAAATATACCCCTAACTCTACACCTACTACGGGATATGAACCTAATGCAAGACAAGT
>TARA_R110002020_G_scaffold104470_3_pt1 | contig 12967 bp, 12 predicted proteins | sample TARA_R110002020 | Tara Oceans TARA_R110002020 (sample SAMEA4396489) | marine metagenome | biome: Westerlies Biome; feature: [MES] marine water layer (ENVO:01000295) within the mesopelagic zone...; material: water (ENVO:00002006), including particulate matter (ENVO:01000060) such...
CCTTCTGGGCAGCCTGAAATGCGATTGCGGCCCGCAATTGCGCGGCGCGATGGCGCAGATGGGGTCGGAAGGCAACGGTGTGCTTTTGTACCTGAACCAGGAAGGCCGGGGCATCGGGCTTGCGAACAAGATGCGGGCCTATGCGCTGCAGGATCAGGGCTTCGACACGGTCGAGGCCAACCACAGGCTGGGGTTCGAGGATGACGAGCGCGATTTCCGCATCGGCGCGGAATTGCTGCGCAAGCTGGGCTTCAGCCAGGCGCGGCTGCTGACGAACAACCCGGCCAAGGTGGCAATGCTGGAAAAGGAAGGCATAACGGTCACCGAACGCGTGCCGCTGATCGCCGGCCATACCGAACACAACCGCGCCTATCTTGAAACCAAGGCCGCCAAGTCGGGCCACCTGTTTTGACGCCGGAGGATCTGGTCCTGACGCCTTCGGGCCTGCGCTTTCAGGGCTGGACGTTCCCCTGCAGCATCGGCCGCGGTGGCGTCCGCGCCGACAAGCGCGAAGGCGACGGGGCCACGCCCGCGGGCATCTGGCGCATCATCGGCATCCTCTACCGGCCCGATCGCCTGCCCGCGCCCCACCCGGAGGCCTGCGCGATCGGCGTCAGCGACCTTTGGTCCGACGATCCGCGCGATCCCGATTACAACCGTATCGTCCGCGCGCCCCATGGTTACAGCCACGAACGCCTGCGGCGGGCCGATCCGCTTTACGATGTCGTGCTGGTCACCGACTGGAACTTCGTGGAGCCCGAACCGGGCAACGGCTCGGCCATCTTCCTGCACCGCTGGCGCAAGCCCGTCCATCCGACCGAAGGCTGCATCGCCTTTTCGCCGGAAGATCTGCTGTGGATCACCGAAAGAATCGTGCCCGGCCGGACCCGCGTGATCGTCTAGCCCTTCGCCGGGTAGTCCCGGTCCCCGAAAATGGCAGATCCCACGCGCACATGGGTGGCGCCAAAGCTCACCGCCTTCTCGAAATCGCCGCTCATCCCCATGGACAGGCCGCCAAGGCCGTTGCGTTCGGCGATCTTGGCCAGCAGCGCGAAATGAAGCGACGGCTCTTCCTCCACCGGCGGGATGCACATCAGGCCTCGGATCGGCAGGTCGAGCCCGCGGCACGTCTCGATGAAGAAATCGGTGTCGGCCGGAAGCACGCCGGCCTTCTGCTCTTCCTCGCCCGTGTTCACCTGGATGAACAGCTCCGGGCAGGTGCCGATCTCCTGCGCGAGGCGGGCAAGCGTGTTGGCCAGCTTGGGTCGGTCGACGGAATGGATCGCGTCGGCCATTTCCATCGCCTGCCGGGCCTTGTTGGTCTGCAACGGGCCGATGATGTGAAGCTTGATGCCGTCATAGCGCGCCCGGAAGTCGGGCCATTTGCCGGCTGCCTCCTGAACGCGGTTTTCACCGAAGATCCGATAGCCTTCATCCAGCACCGCCTCGACCCGGTCGAGCGGCTGTTGCTTGGACACCGCGATCAGCGTGACCGAACCCGGATCCCGCCCGGCATCGGTTGCGGCCTTGGCAATACGTTCTTCGATCTCGTCCACGGACATGAGGTTCCTCCCGCTGCGCGTAGGCCGAAGGGAAACAACATTCCGCCGGAAAAGAAAAGGGCAGGCCCGAGGGCCTGCCCAAATCTGTCAAACCGTGTGCGTCAACTTAGAAGTTGAAGCGAACACCGGTCTGAGCGCGCGTCACGTCGTCGATGTCGGTGCCGGTCGGTGCACCGCCGGTCGACGGGTAGTTCGCTGCGCCCGCGATCAGGGTCACGCCGCCGCCCAGGTCATACTCGTAGTTGATGCCGTAGGAGGTGCCGCCGAAGTCCGTACCAGCGATCGTGGTGTCGTCTTCCTGCGAAACCCATGCCAGCAGCGTGCCGGACGGGCCGACGTCAACCGAACCGCGCAGGGTGTACTTGTAGGTGCCGTCGTTGTCGCCAACTGCGAAGCCGACGCCGAACATGCCGATGTCGCCGTAGATCGACGCTGCGGTCAGCTCTTCCGGGTTGGCGGTGCCGCCGTCCAGCGAAGATTGCTGACGCGCTGCCGACACGGTCCAGTCGCCGAACGTGTAGGTCAGCATCAGGCCGACGTTGGTCTGTGCGTCGTTCGCGCCAGGTGCCGAAACGTTGGTCTGCGAGTACGACAGGTGACCGGTGAAGCCACCGACTGCGTACAGGGCTTCAAGGCCGTTCGCGCCAATGCCGCCGGACGAATATGCGTCCCACGAGAACTGGTCGCCAGCGGAGTTCAGAACAACCGACTGGAAGCTCGAGCCGTCGACACCGGTGCCGGCCGAAGTCGTCGGCAGGTACAGGCCGGGCATGTTTTCAACTGCGCCGATGATGTTGCCGACGTTGACCGTCAGGCCACCGTAGGTCACACCGAAGCGTGCGCCGTTGAATTCTGCGCCACCGGACAGGATCCGCGTAACGCCGGACGGGTCGGTGAACGACCGGCCGGGACGGTTGTTACGGCTGTCGGCCTGAGCACGGAAGCGAGCGTTGAAGCCCACGCCGCCGTCGGTTTCGGTGGACATGTCCACCTGCAGACGCAGACGGCTGGTCAGGTTGGTGGTACGAACACCATTGCCGCCGACGCCTTCGTCATTTTCGCTGTTATAGTCCAGGCCGAAACGGCCATAACCGCTGAAGCGGACATCCGCAGCTGCAACCGAAGCGGTCGCGACGAGTGCGGTGGTCAGGATCAGAACCTTTTTCATGGTTTTCCCCTCGGGTTTCATTCACACGCCCAAGCCAGTGAATCCGGCGTGGGTATGAAAGCGGTTTCGCTTTTTAGGGGCGCTGGGGCAAGTGCTGGCGCCGGTGCATCGGCAATGCCGCGGATTTTGGTGCAGCAATGCCACAGTCTTATGACGCTGGGGGCACCGTCCCGGCCCGTCCCGCCCCTGCCTGCCCTTGCGGCACCGTACAACACGACGATTCCCCGCGCAAATTCGGCCGGGTCTCCCACAGTATATCTATTGACCTTGCGGTGAGTCTCCGTGTTCGGTAATCACGCGAAACGTCAATAAAACCAAGGTGTGACCCGATGAAGCTCCGCGCCCGTCCTTGGAGCATTGCAGGTCTGCTCGCAGCAATGGCCCTGTCTCTTGCTGCATGTGGCAACCGGAATGCCGATGGCAGTGCCGCGGAACCGGCAACTCCGTCAATTACTGCTCCAAGTGAACAAATGTCCGAAGGGACGTCGATCTTCGATATCTTCGGCCCCGATACCAGCAGCCAGCAGGTTCAGGTGAACCGATATCTGTGGACTGCATCGCTGGATGTGCTGAATTTCCTGCCGATCCAGACGGTCGATCCGTTCACCGGCCTGATCGTCACCGGCTATGGCCGGCCGCCCGGCGGCGGCAGATCGTACCGCGCGACCGTCCATATCAAGGATCCGTCGCTGACGGCCCGGTCTCTCAGCGTGTCCTTGCAGACGCAGGGCGGTCCGGTCAGCCCGGCCACCACCCGCGCGGTGGAAGACGCGATCCTGTCGCGCGCGCGACAGCTCCGGATCTCCGACGACAAGTTCTGACGTGGGCCCGGGCCCGGCTGGGCTCTGGTCACCGCGTCTCAATCCTTTTATGAGGTCGCCAGGCCCGGACCTGCACAGGTCCGGCCCATACCTGTTTTGAAGGCCCAGTTTCGAAGGATCGCCCACGCCCATGCCCGAGGATACCCAGACCAATACGCCGACCGCCGTCTACGATGCCGGCGCGATCGAAGCGAAATGGCAAGAAGCCTGGGACGCGGCCGACCTGTTCCGCGCGCGCCGCGACGAGAGCAAGGCGAAGTATTATGTGCTGGAGATGTTCCCCTATCCGTCGGGGCGCATCCACATGGGCCACGTGCGCAACTACACGATGGGCGACGTGATCGCGCGCTACAAGGCCTCCGCCGGGTTCAGCGTGCTGCACCCGATGGGCTGGGACGCCTTCGGGATGCCGGCCGAAAACGCCGCGATGGCATCGGGCGGCCACCCCAAGGACTGGACCTACGGCAACATTGCCGACATGCGCGCGCAGATGAAGCCCCTGGGCCTGTCCATCGACTGGTCGCGCGAATTCGCCACCTGCGATCCGGAATATTATGGTCAGCAGCAGGCGCTGTTCCTCGACTTCATGGAAAAGGGCCTCGTCTACCGCAAGAACGCCGTCGTGAACTGGGATCCGGTCGACATGACCGTTCTGGCCAACGAACAGGTGATCGACGGCAAGGGCTGGCGGTCCGGCGCCGAAGTGGAACGGCGCGAGCTGACGCAATGGTTCTTCAAGATATCGTCGATGGCGGAAGAACTGCTGGAGGCGCTCGGCACGCTTGATGACTGGCCTGCCAAGGTACGCCTGATGCAGGAGAACTGGATCGGCAAGAGCCGCGGCCTGCAGATGGTGTTCCCGATGTCCGAACCGGCCCACGGGCTGGACGGGATCGAGGTCTATACCACCCGCCCCGACACGCTGCTGGGCGCCAGTTTCATCGCCATCGCCAACGACCACCCGCTGGCCAAGGCGCTGGAGAAGGACGACGCAAAGCTCGCGGCCTTCAACGCCGAATGCCGCAAGTCCGGCACGTCGGAAGCGGAACTGGAGAAGGCGGAAAAGCAGGGCTATGACACCGGGCTGACGGTGAAGCACCCGCTGCATGAAGGCGAAACGCTGCCCATCTGGGTCGCGAACTTCGTGCTGATGGACTACGGCACCGGCGCCATCTTCGGCTGCCCGGCGCATGACCAGCGCGACCTCGATTTCGCGCGGAAATACGATCTGCCGGTCATCGACACCTTCTTCGCGATGGATGACGATACGGCTGTCGGAACCGAGGCTTTCGTGCCGCCGAAAACAGAAAAGGTCCGCTGGGTCGATCAGCCCGCAGGCGTTGAGGTGGCCACCGGGCAGGAAGCCATCGACGCCACGATCGACTGGGCCGAAGCCAGGGGGCTGGGCACCGGCAAGGTACAATTCCGCCTGCGCGACTGGGGGCTTAGCCGCCAGCGCTACTGGGGCTGCCCGATTCCCGTGGTTCACTGTGAAGACTGCGGCGTGGTGCCCGAGAAGAAGGAAAACCTGCCGGTCACCCTGCCCTATGACGAAGGCGGCAAACCCATCGACTTCACGGTCCCGGGCAACCCGCTGGACCGTCACCCGACATGGCGCGACGTGCCCTGCCCGTCCTGCGGCAAGCCGGGCAAACGCGAAACCGACACGATGGATACCTTCGTCGATTCGTCGTGGTACTTCGCACGGTTCACTGCGCCCCGCGCCGAAACGCCCACCGACATGGCCGATGCCGATTACTGGATGAATGTCGACCAGTATATCGGCGGGGTCGAACATGCGATTCTGCACCTGCTCTATTCGCGCTTCTTCTCGCGCGCGATGCAGGCGACCGGTCATCTGCCCGCGAAATGCGACGAGCCGTTCAATGCCCTGTTCACGCAGGGCATGGTCACGCACGAAATCTACCAGACCCACGATGACCGTGGCCGCCCCGTCTATCACCTGCCCGAAGACGTGGAAGTGAAGGACGGCAAGACCGTCCTGAAAGACGGCGGGCAGGAGGTCGAAGTCGTACCGTCGGCCAAGATGTCGAAATCGAAGAAGAACGTCGTCGATCCGGTCAGCATCGTGGAGGCCTTCGGCGCCGACACCGCGCGCTGGTTCGTGCTGTCCGACAGCCCGCCGGAACGCGATGTGGAATGGACGGCATCGGGCGCCGAGGCCGCGCATCGGCACCTCGCCCGCGTCTACCGGCTGGCGACCGACACCATGGCGATGGAAGACGGCCCCGGCGAGGATGACGACGCGCTCCTGCGCGAGATGCACAAGGCGATCCACGATGTCACCGGCGGCATCGAAAGCTTCGGCTTCAATGCCGCCATCGCCAAGCTCTATGCCTTCACGCACACGATTTCCCGGTCGAAGGCCGGGCGCGATGCCAAGCTGCAGGCGGTCAAGGCGCTGGTCCAGCTGATGTCGCCCATGACCCCGCACCTGAGCGAGGAGCTTTGGGCCATGCTGGGCGCCGAAGGGGTCGTTTCCCGCGCGCCGTGGCTGGGGGCCGAAGGTCTTGTCGCACAGGCGCCCTGGCCCAAGGCCGACGAATCCATGCTAATCGAGGATACGATCACGATGCCCGTCCAGATCAACGGCAAGCGCCGCGCCGAAATCCACGTCCCGCGCGAGGCCGACAAGGCCGAGGTCGAGGCCATCGCGATGGCCACCGACGCGGTACAGAAAAGCCTTGACGGTGCCACGCCCAAGAAGGTCATCGTCGTGCCCGGACGGATCGTGAATGTGGTGGTGTAGCGCCCCATCACGCCGCGCGCTTCTGGCGCTGCCGCTGGCCCTGGCCGCCTGCGGGTTCGAACCCGTCTACGGCCCCGGCGGCACCGGCAGCGCGCTGCGCAACAAGGTGCTGGTCGAAGGCCCCGGCAGCGTCGAAAGTTTCCTGCTGGTCGAGGCGCTGGAATTCCGGCTGGGCCAGCCCGACACGCCGCTTTACCGTCTGGATTTCGAATTGACGATCGTCCAGGAGGGCCAGGCGGTCACCCCCAACAACGAAACCACGCGCTACAGCGTGATCGGCACGCTGGACTATAACCTCCACCCCATCGGACAACCCGGCGAGGTGCTGGCCGGCGGCCGGATCGAAAGCTTCACCGGCTATTCGGCCACCGGCACCACGGTCGAAACCTTCGCCGCCGAACGCGATGCACAGGCCCGCCTGATGGAGCTGATGGCCGACAGGCTCGTCGGGCGGCTTCAGGCCACGGCCGACCTCGGCTCATGAAACTCTCCGCCCGCGACGTCGATTCGTACTGCGCCAGGCCAGACAAGGCCAAGGCCGGGCTGCTGATCTACGGCGCCGACGGGATGCGCATCGCGCTGAAACGCCAGCAGGTTCTGGCCGCCCTTCTGGGCCCCGGCGCGGAAGAGGAGATGCGCCTCACGCGCCTGTCCGGTGCCGATCTGCGCAAGGATCCGGCAGCGCTGCTGGACGGGCTGAAGGCCACCGGCTTCTTCCCCGGCCTGCGCGCCATCTTCGTCGAAGAGGCCGGCGATGCCATCGCCCCCGCCGTGGAAACCGCGCTGGACGACTGGACGCCCGACGACGCCCGCCTGATCATCACCGCCGGGACGCTGAAGGCCACGTCGAAGCTTCGCAAACTTTTCGAATCGCACCCCAATGTCCTGACTGCCGCGATCTACGACGATCCGCCCTCGCGCGCCGAGATCGAGCGCATCCTGACCGCCGCCGGCGTGCAATCGGTGCCCAATGACGCGCTGGCGCTGCTGGAGACACTGGCGGCCGAGATCGGCCCGGGCGCGTTCGCGCAGGTGTCCGAGAAACTGGCGCTTTACAAGCATGGCGATGTCACGCCCGTGTCGCCCGACGATATCGACGCCTGCGCGCCACAGACATCGGACGCCGTGCTCGACGATCTGTTCAACGTGGTGGCCGATGCGAAAGTGGCGGAAATCGGGCCGATTCTCAGCCGCCTGCAGGCGCAGGGCACGCAGCCCGTGGGCCTGTGCATCGGCGCCACCCGGCATTTCCGGACGCTTTACACCGTGGCCTCGGACCCGGGCGGCCCCCGGTCCGGCGTGCAACGGCTGCGCCCCCCGGTCTTCGGACCGCGGCGCGACCGGATCACCCGGCAGGCCAGCGACTGGGGCGCGCCAAAGCTGGAAACCGCGCTGACGGTGCTGACGGAAACCGACCTTGCCCTGCGTTCGGCCGGGGCCACGGCGCCGGCCATGGCGCTGGTGGAACGGGCGCTGATCCGTCTGGCGATGCTGGGCCAACGCCGCGTCTGACTTGACCTTTGGGCCCGGGTCGGCACCTTGCCCGAAACCCCAACGGGAGAGGACCCTGAATGTACACCGTCTATGGCAACGTCTTCACGCGCGCGATGCGCGTCCTGTGGTGCCTGGAAGAGATCGGGCTCGACTACACCCATGTACCCGCCAGCCCGCAAAGCCCGGAAATCCTGGCCGTGAACCCCGCGGGCAAGCTGCCCGCGATGTCGCTGGATGACGGCACGGTGCTGACCGATTCGACCGCGATCATGACCTACCTTGCGGACAAGCACGATGCCGTCACCTATCCCGCCGGCACGGTCGAGCGCGCCAGGCAGGACGGGATCACCCACAAGCTGCTGGACGAACTGGATGCCTGCCTGTGGACGGCAAGCCGGATGACGGCGATCCTGCCGGAAGACAAGCGCGTGCCCTCTGTGGTGCCCAGCCTGCAGTTCGAATTCGCGAAAAGCATCCGGCAGATCGAGGCGCAGTTCGAAGGCCCCTATATCGCGGGCGAGATCTTCACCGTGCCGGACATCATCCTGGCGCATTGCGCGGCCTGGGCCCGCAGCATCCAGTTCGAGATCGAAAGCGACAAGATCCTGGGCCACGTGAAGTCCCTGCGCGCCCGCCCTGCCTTCCGCAAGGTCGTCGCGATGGGGCAGGCGGCCTGAGCCGTCACACCGGCAGGTCGCGCATCAGCGCGGCCAGCTCCCCGGCCCCGGTCTCTTCCGCGCCGTCGGCCGCGCCAATGCGGGCCGCATCAGCCTTGTTCTGCGACAGCTTCCATGTCCCGTCGAGGCCCGTGATCGTCAACCGGTAGGGCACGATCATCCGCATCAGCTTTTCCGTGATCTCCGGGTCGGTCTTCTCCAGCGTCCACGGTGTCTTCGGCGCCAGCCGGTTTTCGAACACGGCGGACAGGCGGTCGATCACGCCACGCAGGGCGCCGTCCTCCATCCGTTCCAGCACCCCGTCGACATGGACTGCAACATAGTTCCACGTCGGCACCTGATCCGGCATGCCGTACCAGTCGGGCGAGATGTAGCCCTCCGGCCCGCTGACCGCGATCCGGGCGGGACAGGTCCCGGTCACCGCCCTAGCGATCGGGTTCGACCGGACCAGATGCAACTCAAGTGCGGCGCCATCCTCGCTCATTGAAAACGGGATATGAGACAGCAACGGCGGCCCGCCCCGCGGGTCCGACACAGCCAGCATGCCAAAGCCACGCGCCAAGGCGAAGCCAAGGTTCCGTTCATCGCCCGCCGTCTTGAAAACCGGATTGGGATGCATCCCGCCCTCCATCTATCGGCGCCACATTACCTGCGGGGGTGCAGGGGGCAATGCCCCTTGCGAAGCGGGGGGTGCGGGGGGCGGCAGCCCCCCGCCCGGGCGACGCGGAACGCGGCGCAAATCCCTACAGGGACCAGTCCCCGAGGTACTCTTTCAATGCCTCAGACGGCGCTTCAAGCAACGCCCCCGTCGCAACCGGCGCCAGGGCCCGGGCCCCGTCCACCAGCACCACATGATCCGCGATCCGCACCGCATCGCCCGGATCGTGCGTCACCATCAGCACCAGCGCCTCCTGCTCTGCCGCCAGCTCAGCCACCAGATCCAGCATCTCGGCCTTCAGGGCCGGCCCCAGCGCCGCGAAGGGTTCGTCCAACAGGAACAGGGGCCGCCCCTGCACCAGCACCCGCGCCAGCGCCGCCCGGCTTCGCTGCCCGCCCGACAGTTCGCCCGGACGGCGGGCGCCCAGATCGCCCAGCCCGACCCGTTCCAGCGCATGGGCCACGGCCCGCTTGTCCTCGGCCCCCAGCCGCAGGTCCGCACGGCGGCCAAGGCCCACGTTCTGCGTCACGCTAAGATGCGGGAACAGGTTGCCGTCCTGGAACAGCATCGCCACGGGTCGCTTGCCCGGATCCCGGCCCGAGATATCCTCGCCCCGCCACAGAATCCGGCCCCGGTCCAGCGGCAGGAACCCCGCCACGGCTTCCAGCAGGGTCGACTTGCCGGAACCGGACGCGCCGATCACACCCACGATGCCCCGGTCTGCCACGGCGATATCGGCGTCCAGAAGGTAATCCCCGTTCCGGATCGTCACGCCCTCAAATTGCAGCACGTCCGCGTCCTCCCCGATCCAGCAGCCAGAACAGGGCCAGCGACAGCACCGTCAGCAGAAGCGCCGCCCCTGCCGCCTGCTCCATCCGGTAGGCCCCCATCAGCCGCAGGATCGCCAAGGGCAGCGTCGCCCGGTCGGGATCGGCAAAGAGCGCGATGACCCCCAGATCCCCCATCGACAGCGCCGCCGCAATCCCCGCGGCAAAACCCAGCGGCCCGCGGAGTTGCGGCAGCAGCACCCGGGCCAGGTAGGTCCGCCCGGCCATGTCGAGGCTCAGCGCCAGACGCCCGCTCCGCGCGATCTCGGCCCGCGCGGCGGGGACCAGCACCCGCAACCCGAAGGGCAAAGCGGCCAGAGCGTTCGCCAGAACCGTCACCGCCAGCGCCGCACGCCCCGGGTCGATGAACGGGTACAGGATCAGGAACAGTCCCGTCCCGATCACCAGCGGAGACGCCACCAACCCCGGCAGCCCCGCCGTTTCGGTCCAGGGTTGGCTGCTCGCCGCCGCCAGCGTGATCGGAATGGCCAATGCAAGAAAAAGTACTGTGCTCGCCAGCGCGACCGCGACCGACGTGCCCGCGGCCACCCAGACGGGCGCTTCAAGGTAGGCGAGTCCCGTCACGCCCGCTGTCAGGATCGCCGTCAGCGGCACAAGCAGGAACAGGGCAGCCAGCCCGATGGCAAGAAAGTCCAGTGCCTTCGCCAGGCCGCCCGCGCGGTCCCAGCGTTCGGGCGCGCGGCCAAGGCCGCCGCCGAAGCCGGTCGGCGCGGCGAATGTCAGGGCCAGCGCCACGGCCGCGACGCCAAGGCCCAGTTGCAGCACCGACAGAAAGGCCGCTTTCGACAGGTCGAATTCGAACCGCACCGCCTGGTAGATCGCCAGTTCCACGGTCGTGGCGCGCGGGCCGCCGCCCAACGTCAGCGCGACGGCGAAACTTGTCAGGCAGACGGCGAAGACCAATGCCAGCGCGCCCGGAACGGTGTCTCGCAGCATGGGGCGTTCCAGCAGGCGATGCACGTCGCGCGGGCCTGCGCCAAGTTGCGCCGCCAGTCGGAAGCGTTCGGGCGGGATTTCCTGCCAGCCTTGCAGCAGCAGGCGCGTGGCCAGCGGCAGGTTGAAGAAGACATGGGCCAGTACGACGCCGTGGAGCCCGTAGATCGACAGCGGTGGCAGGCCCAGAAGGCCCAGCCCCGCGCTGACCCATCCGCCGCGGCCAAAGACCGTCAGCAAGGCTAGCACGGCGACGATCACCGGCAGGATGAAGGGCGCACCCAGAAGCACGATCAGCGCGCGGCGGCCCGGAAACTCCCGCCGGGCCAAAGCCCGAGCCACCGGGATCGCAAGGGCAACGCTGAACACAGCCGACAGGGTGGCCTGCCAGACCGTGAAGCGCAGGGCCGACCAGTCTGCCGGGCCGGGCGGGCTGCCGGTTTCGCCCACGGCGCGAAACGCCACCGCCGAAAGGCAGGCGGCGACGACCGCGAAGATCGCCGCCGCCGCAACCCATCCCGGACCCGCGCTTACCGGTTGAGCGCGGCTTGCCATGTGTCCAGCGCTTCCTTGCGCATCCCCGGCACGTCCGCGGGGGCGATCAGCAGCGCCTTGTCCGGCGTGACCAGCCCTTCGAACCCGTCGGGCAGACCGTCATCGGGCATCACCGACGGGTACATCCAGTTCGTCGTCGGAATGGCCGACTGGAAGCCATTCGTGACCATGAATTCGAGGAATTGATCCGCAAGATCCGGCTGATCGGTCGCGGCCAGTTTCGCGGCGACCTCGATCTGCAGGTAATTGCCTTCCGCCATCGCGGCCGATGTCTTGCTGTCATCGTCCTCGGCAATGACGTGGTAGGCGGGCGATGTCGTGTAGGACAGTACCGCGTCGGCCTCCCCGTTCAGGAACAGGCCATAGGCTTCGGACCAGCCGGGCGTCACGGTGACGATGTTGTCGGACAGGCCTTCCCAGATCTCGCCCGCCCGTTCGCCATAGGCGGTCTGGATCCACAGCAGCAGTCCCAGCCCCGGCGTCGACGAGCGCGGATCCTGGATCACCAGCGACACGTCGCTTGCGCCCAGTGCCTCGAAATCCGCCGGGAAGGTCATGTCCTTGTCGTGGACGAAGGCGAAGAAACCCCAGTCGAAGGGAATGAAGGTCTCGTCCGTCCATTCGATCGGCATGTCGTACTCGGCCGACACGCCGCTGGGTGCGAAAAGCCCGGTCTCCGCGGCCGCCGCCATCAGGTTAGTGTCAAGGCCAAGGACGATATCCGCCTCGCTCCGCTCCCCTTCCAGCCTCAGGCGGGACAAAAGCGCCGCGCCGTCGCCCGCACTCACGAAGTTCAGATCGCAGTTGCAGGTTTCCTCGAACGCCTCCTCGATGACGGGGCCGGGGCCCCAGTCGGACACGAAGCTGTCGTAGGTGTAGACCGTCAGTTCGGGTTTCGCGTCCTGCGCAAACGCGGGCGCCAGGGCCGTGGTCGTGAAAAGCGCTGCAATTACAAGATGTCTCATCGCATCCTCCTTTTGCGGCGAAAGGCAAAGGTGGCGCGGAGCCGTCTGACCTTCCCTCCGCCGGTACAAGCCGGTTCAGGTTCAACGGGTTCGCAAATGCGCATCTCAGCCCTGTGGGGCACCCCGAGGTTTCGCCCCGACGCTATGGGATGGCAGAAGCCCATGCAACTCGAAACCGCTTGAGAGCCCGGGGCTGCGCGGATAGATCGGCACGAACCTGAAACCGCCGCGAGGAGGGGCGTTCCCATGTCGTTCAACACATTCGGACATCTCTTCCGCGTCACCACCTGGGGCGAAAGCCACGGGCCTGCGCTTGGCGCGACCGTCGACGGCTGCCCGCCGGGCGTGGCGGTGTCCGAGGCGGATCTGCAGCAATGGCTCGACAAGCGCCGCCCCGGGCAGAACAAGTACACCACGCAAAGGCGCGAGCCCGATGCGGTGAAGATCCTGTCCGGCACCTTCGAAGGCGTGACCACCGGCACGCCGATCCAGCTGATGATCGAGAACACCGACCAG
>TARA_R110002020_G_scaffold421615_2_pt1 | contig 12967 bp, 9 predicted proteins | sample TARA_R110002020 | Tara Oceans TARA_R110002020 (sample SAMEA4396489) | marine metagenome | biome: Westerlies Biome; feature: [MES] marine water layer (ENVO:01000295) within the mesopelagic zone...; material: water (ENVO:00002006), including particulate matter (ENVO:01000060) such...
AATCGCTTGTCTTTGTCTGGTAGGCAGTTTGTTCAGCGCATTGGCGATTTCCAACTTCTGCTCCAAGGCAAATTCTTCATCTATCAATTTGGTCTCATGCGAGGTCTCGATGTGAAAAATATTTTCCTCATTTTCAAGAGATGTCAAATCAGCATTTAGCTTTCTCTCTTTTTTGAGAAACTTGAAAAGTTCTCTGTGAAAAACGGTAAACAGATAACCTTTAATTCGCTGTACATCACCTAATTTAGCTTGGTTCTTCCGTAGATCTACAAACATTTTCTGAAGACAATCCCTGATTAATTCTTCTTGCTTGCAGATCTGCATCCCATAATTAAATAGGTCTGCTACATGCTTTCGATAGATATAGTTAAAGGCGGCTTCATCTCCACTTTTGAAAGATGTCCAGACCTCACGGTCTGATTTTTCAGTATATACCACCATCACTTGACTATGCTGCATATATAGCATAGCGGATGTTTCTGAGGTTTCAATAGGTTTATTCTGGGTTTTTTTCATTTGAACAGGAAGGTATCTCCACTCTTCACTTATAAAGAGTGTTTTTAGAGGTCAAACAACCTCAAAATTTTATTTTATTTTTATTCATAGCCATAAAAGACTATCTGAACACGCAATACACTAATTAATACACACAATTGAACTAGTTTACAGAATAATATTCTGAACCTAATTCTATGGATTAACAGTAAACTTTCTACTAGTTTTTACACTTGACAAAAGCAGAATCAACTGCTTGATTCTAAGCAATTACTAGCTGAAGTGACCTGAAGGAATGCGGTGGTTTAGTACAAATTAGTTTGCTCATCGTTCTTGATACTTTCATCTAATTCCTCAAATGAAATATCTAGTTTCCCATGATCTACTAATACTTTTCCTAAGGATGGAATACTAGCCTGCGTAGAATTATCAGCAACAGACCAGAGTTTTGATCGAATTATACATTTTGCACAATGCATAAAAACCTCCTTGACGTAGACGATAATGGCTAAAGAAGGAATTTTACCCTCACAGGAAAGTAATTCCAATACTTTTGGATCAGTGACTATTCTAGCTGTTCCGTTCACTCGTAAGGTTTCCTTGATGCCCGGAATTAAAAAGATCAAACCTAAATTCGGGTTTTGAATGATATTTCTTAGCGTATCTGCTTTACGATTTCCTGGCCTATCAGGAATAGCAAGCAACTTTTCATTCAAAATTTTTACAAAACCCGCCGGATCGCCTTTCGGGGAAACATCAAAATTCCCTTGGGAGTCTGAGGTGGCAATTGTTATAAAGGGAGATTGTTCTATAAAACTTCTGCTGTGGTGATCAATATGATCAATTGTTTTCTTAGAAACTATCTCACTAGGATACCCTATTAGTTCACGTAGTTCATTTTCCGAACTAATTGTGTTTTCAAATGTCCATTCCATTATTCCTTAGATTAAATGATGAGAAATATTCTAGTCAATAAGCATGACGAGATAAGGAGAAAGGAAAGGCCAACTTTACAGTTGCTCTCCTTTCACCTCTATCCTGTTCCTTTTATAGTAGACCAAGTTTTTATCAAAGAGTATGAGGAACCTTCATCAAACGTTAGAGGACGGCACCTGCAAAGGAATCGAAGGCCTCTAGATTAAAAGCTCCTGTCCAACTCTAGCTGGTCAATAAATGGGACAATCCCAGATCAGGTTTAATTTGACTTAAGAAACTCATTGACATCCAACCAGTGAATGAAGGCATCAAACCAGCGGTTACTGGTTCTTCCCGGATTACCAAGGCCAAAGCCATGACCGCCATTTTGATACAAGTGAAACTCAACAGGAATGCCTGCTTTGTACCAGGAATCGATTACACCGAACTGTCCTCTAAAAAGAAAATCATCTGTGGCAATGACATTGAACATAGGAGGTGCATCTTCAGGAACTTTAACTGGTCCCATGCCGCCATAGATCGGACCGATAAAGGCCAATTTCATTGTCTTGGAATTCAACGTACTGTGCATGGTCAATCCTGCACCGGCAGAAAAGCCGATCATTCCTAACCTATCCATATCAACACCCCACTCTTCTGCTCTATCCTTAATCATCGCATAGGCAGCCTCTGCATCTTCCAATTGATCCGAAAGATCAAAGGGTGCTGGAGCTGGACGTGCTGGAGCTGAGGATTCCGACGGGGCAGGTGGCGGTGATAAAGTCTGGTTCATAGACTCTTTGAAGCCATCCAAAGACTCAGGGGTTGGACGAAGTCTGTATTTCAGAACGAACGCAGCTATACCCTGATCAGCAAGTGCCTGTGCAACTTCCCATCCTTCATTTTTCAAAGAAAGCCATCTGAAGCCGCCACCTGGAGCGACGAGCACCGCTGCTCCTGTAGCCTTGCCTGGTTCAGGTAAAAATGGAGTAAGTGTAGCAGTGGTGATATTTCGAGCCATGGGATCTCCCCATTGCTTAAACCAAGTTTCGGAAGCAGGTTGGTTTTCAACTCCACCTGTTCCCAGCAAAATTGCATTAGGTTCAGCTGGTGTTTCCAGTGGATAAATGGTGCCATCCTGTGCAATAGCAGAGGAAGCGATTAAGAGGCATGACGCCAGAATTGAGGTTTTTAATAGGTTCATGGTATTATGGGTTTTGTTAATTGCAATTAGGTGGAGAAAAGGAATTTATATGACCATCCTTAATCTTGCCAGTAATAGTAATTTCTTTTCTCATCAGGTCAGAAGACCGAAGACAGGAGACGGGAGTGGCCTAAATACTAGTATTAACCAAATCCTAGGATTCTTTAATCTCTTTACAAGTTGAAACGCGGATTTAGTTTTAAATCAATTTCTCCAATGATTAGTCCCCCTTATAAACTGGTTTAAAATGAGTTAATTTATTTAACCGCTGTGATATCGAGTGGACTATATTGATCGAATTTAGATTCATCGACAGGTTTAAACAGCAACTGCGAGAACATGTAAAGTCCATTTTTCCAAACCTTGAAATCATGCCCGCCAGTCTCCAAGTAATAGATATGAGGCACCTCATTTTCTGCTAAATACTCATGAGTTCGAGAACTGAATCTCAGCAATCCATCTGCATCTCCACAGGATATCCAAAGCACTTTTAACATTTCCTTGGCTTTCTCAGGGTCTGGAACCAAGACTTGTGGCTCCTTAGTATTTGGAGCAGAGGAAAAACCTCCTACCCAAGCAAACTTATCCAAATTGCCTAAGCCAAAATTCAGTGATTGTCCCCCTCCCATTGATAGACCAGCAATTGCACGGTTTTCTCTATCGGTAAGAACTGGATAGTTTTTTTCAATATGGGGAATCAAGTCATTTAGCAAATCCTGCTCAAACGTAGCAAAGGCTGCAACTTTATCAGGAGCCATCACATTTCCACTAGCACTATCATCTTTCATAGCTCTGCCATTTGGCATCACAACTATCATAGGCGCTAGCTTTCCATCAGCATAGAGATTATCCAAAATTATCTCAGGATGCCCTCCCTTCAGCCATTCCTTTTCATCTCCGCCTATTCCGTGAAGCAGGTAGAGCACTGGATATGTTTCATTTTTGGAAAAGCCCGGAGGAGTATAAACTAGGGCCTTTCGGTCATTGCCAACAGTTTTTGAAGTATAGGTGATGGTGTCAATTTTCCCGTGGGAAATCCCATCTCTAGCCTGATCAAATCCTGGTGGAGCTTCTTTTTCTAGCTGCTGGGCGTGAAGTTGCCCAACAAATAGAAACAATAGGAGTAATAGGTTTTTCGAGCGGTTCATATAGGTTTATAGGTTAATTCTTAGGGTAAATTAGTTGGGTCAAAAAGCTCTCTATCATTCATTTCTTAGAATCTCGGCCATTTTCTCACCATATCGGGATCCTAATAATCTATAGCCAGAAGCGGAGAAGTGTAGACCATCTGCAATAGCTTCGCAATCAGCTGAAGAGATTACGTAGGAATTGGGAACTACAGAAGGCAGCGTCGCAATGATTGGGTTCATACTTGCGCACTTGCCTCCCTGCTCGGCACTCACCAATTCCCCCGCCAAAAGCGGTACAGAATCAGGCGCCAAACCAAGATCCACTAACAAATTATCATACACTCCTTCCACTTTATCTGGCCAAGATTTGTCCCCTGTGTTGGACTCTCCTTGATGCAGTAATATTCCTTTGATCACCCCATCCTTTTGGGCAATCTTTGCTAACTCCAATAATCTTCCATAAGGATTTCCATCGTATTGAGCGATCATACCTTTCATCCATCCTGGAGCCGTTTCCACATAGGATTCATAAGTATCTTTCTCGAAAAGCTCGATTTTGCAGCCTCCCACAGATACATTGATAATGCCTATTTTGATGCTATCAGGCAGGCTTTCAGCCAAAGTTTTTCCAAAATAATCTCCTGGCGTAAGTCCGGTATTGCATCTACTTAATGGTGGAACAGCTGTATACCAATTACCTCTTTTCCGGTTTAAATCCGGACAATCCACTGCCTGCAACACCTTAAATCGATCGTTTGCCACGGTGTCCTGAGGCTCAGGCTTGGAATGACCTTCCATATTGGACTGTCCAAAGCTGAGGAAAATGTAAAAATTAGGGTCTTGGGCAAAAACACTCATTGATGTAAAATACATCAGTACCAGAAGTGTTAAAGAGAGTAAAGGTTTTTTCATTTTGGGTATAGGTTAGGTTTGAGAGCTTACTAGGTATTCAGGTTTTATAGGTTTTTAGATTTCAATTCATAAGTAGCTCCAGCTTCTGTTTTTAAATCATAAACACTGGTTTCACCAAGATCAGGAAAGTCGATTTGAGCAGCTGGAGAAACAATTGGATCGGCAGTGACTGGTACTTGATAGAAGGGATTCGGGTTTTCACCACTCGCTTTCATAAGATCCTTACCCTTTTCCAGATCCAAAGTGTTTGGTACTCTCAATCTTAGATTTCCTCCAATTGTCGATTTAATCACTGCTTTTTCAATCTTTCCATCTTTCCATTTCAATTCCACTATTTCAAAGCCACCTTTAGCTCTGATTCCGGTGATGCTTCCCTCTTGCCAAACATCCGGCAAGGCTGGTAATAGATGGATTTCACCATTGGCACTTTGTACTAGCATTTCTGTGATTCCCGACGTACAACCGAAGTTGCCATCAATCTGGAAAGGTGGATGCGCATCAAAAAGGTTGTTGTAAGACCCACCTCCTTCGCCACGCTTAGCGCCGACAGGAGAAAGCTGATTCTGGATGAGTTTGTAAGCATGATTGCCGTCCAGCATTCTTGCCCACCAGTTCACTTTCCAACCCATACTCCAACCAGTGGATACATCTCCTCGCTGGATTAATGTGTTTTTGGAAGCAGAATACAGTTCTGGGGTACGCAGCGGGGAAATCTGATTTGAAGGAAAAAGTCCGTACAAATGGGAAATATGACGGTGATGATCATTAGGATCGTCAATATCATCCAGCCATTCCTGCAATTGACCGTGTTTTCCTATGTGCATAGGAGGTAATCGATCTCTCATGGCTTTCAGTGAATCTGCAAAAGCTTGATCTTTACCAAGCATCTCCGAAGCTTGAATCACTGCGCTGAAGGCATCAAAAACCAGTTGATTATCCATCGTAGTTCCAGCATCCAAAGAGGATCCTTCGTGTGCAGCAGGTGCATTTTCGGGAGATGTTCCCGGATTGACAACCAGCCACTTATTTTCAGGATGCTCCACCAAGAAGTCCACATAGAACATCGCTGCACCTTTTAGAATAGGATAGATAGATTTCAGATAATCCATATCTCCATTGTATTGGAAGTGATCCCAAAGATGCTGACTCGTCCATGCTCCACCACCACTCCAAATCCCCCAGAATATCGCATCGACCGGGCCGGTAATTCTCCAGATGTCCGTATTATGATGTACCATCCAACCTCGCGCGCCGTACATTACTTTTGCCGTTTCCTCACCTGCTTCAGCCATCTCGGAAACCATTTTCAGGAAAGGCTCATGAAGCTCTGCCAAGTTGGTTTTCTCAGCCGGCCAATAGTTCATCTGCGCATTGATATTGATGGTGTATTTACTGTCCCATGGCGGAGACATTTCTTTGTTCCAAATTCCCTGCAGGTTTGCTGGTTGCCCTCCCGGCTGAGAAGAAGAAATCAACAAATACCTCCCATACTGATAATACAGCGTAACCAGCTGCGGATCATCTCCTTCTTTAAAGCCTTTGATACGCTCATCCGTTGGGAGTTTGGAGGCTTCTGTCTCACCCAAATTCAGGCTTACACGATTGAAGTACTTTTGATAATCCACCAAATTCGTCTTCAGTAAATCATCAAAAGATTTGGTAGCAGCTTTTGCCATAAATGCGGCTGCTCTGCCATTTTCATCTCCACTGAGATCTAAGTAATTGTTGAAATTGGTAGCAATTGCAATATAAATCGTCGCTTCATCTGCATTTTTTACCGTGATGGAATTGTCAGTGGAAGAAAGCGTTCCACCTTGATTTTTGATTTTAGTTAGGCTTTTAAATTTCACCTTGCCTTCCACACCTTCATGATCCGTTGTGGTACCGGAAATAGTTAATTCCTTCTCTGAATTGAGGGCAACCGTTGCATTTGGCTGAGGGGTAGCCATGGAAGCGGTGAAAGAGATTTTACCGGGCTTACTGGCTGTCAGGTGAATTGCAATGACATTTTCAGCGAAGGAAGCAATGGCTTCACGAGTATAGGTCACACCATCCACCACATAACTTACTTTGGAAATCGCCTGAGAAATATCCAATTCCCTTCTATAATCTGTAAAAGTAGAATGTCCTTCAAAAGCAATGTTCAGGTCTCCCACAGGCTGAAACTTTTGCCCATGTGACTTCTTGCTTTGGATGGTTTTGGCAGCCAACTGCTCCGCTTCTTTTTGTTTCCCTTCAAAAATCAATCTTCTGACTTCAGGCAGAGATGCCAAAGCATCCGGGTTATCATTTCTATTTGGACCACCGGACCAAACGGTATGCTCGTTAAGCTGAATCAGCTCCTTTTCTACATTTCCATAGATCATTGCTCCCAACCTGCCATTTCCTATCGGCAAGGCATCCGTCCATACATCAGCAGCTGGTTGCTTGTACCAAAGCGTGAGATCAGAGCTTTCCTGAGCTTTTACCTGTAGGGAAAAAGCCAGAAAAAGCACGGCAAAAAAAGTTCTTAAACAATATTTACTCGTATGCATTTTGGGTATTTTATTACTATTCATATAATTTTCCGCAATCTTTCCAGATACTAAAATTTCATTTCTCTCCACCTTCTTCGGTCTCAAATCTCCAATCTTCTGTCTTCCGTCTCCCGTCTTCCATCTTCCGTCTCCCGTCTTCCGTCTCCCGTCTCCCGTCTTCTGTCTTCCGTCTTCTGTCTTCCCTACATTTCCACCACCGCTTTGATCACTCCCGTTTCTGGATTCAACCAAGACTGAAAATCATTCTTCACCTGATCAAATTTCACTTTATGAGTAATGTACTTTTCAACTGAAAGTTTTCCAGATGCCATCGCTTCCAAGACCTGATCGAAGTCTTCCCTGGTTGCATTTCTACTACTCATCAGCGTCGCTTCCCGCTTATGAAACTCAGGATGGGAAATAGCAATTTCACCTTTTTGTAATCCAACTAAGACATAGGATCCTCCATGGGCGATATATTGAAAACCTGAGTTGATCGCAGCCAAACTCCCAGTGGCATCGATCACAACATCACAGAAATCCCCATCGGTGATTTCCTGAATCACTTCATAAGCAGATGCGCCAGCTTTCACTTCATGTGGTATATTCCACTCATCCTTACAAAACTCAAGTCGCTTCTCGTTGATATCCATCGCGATCACAGTAGCTCCAGCAATCCTAGCGAATTCCATCACTCCCAATCCAATGGGACCAGCTCCGATCACCAAGACAAATTGCCCGGGCTTCACTCCTGCCCTGCGCACGCCATGAGCGCCGATGGCGAATGGCTCGGCCAATGCAAGCTGCTCCAAGCTCAGCCCTTCTTTTTTGACCAAAGAAGTAATCGGCAAGGAGACATATTCCTGCATTCCGCCATCCTCGTGAACCCCAAATACGCTGATTTTCTGACAGCAATTGGGTTTGCCATTTCTACAGGCTACACAAGTCCCGCAATTGAAATAGGGAATCACTGTGACTAGATCACCTTTCTTGATTTCCTCATTAGCTCCAATTTCCACCACTTCACCAGCAAGCTCATGCCCCAAAATTCTAGGGTAAGAGAAAAAGGGCTGAGTACCTTCAAATGCATGAAGATCCGTTCCGCAGATGCCAATTCTCTTGATTTTGACGATGGCCCTTCCTTCAGAAAGCACGGGCATTACGCCCTCTTTATATTCAAATTCTCCCGGCGATATGCAGGATAATAGATTCATAATGATTGATTCAAATTAAATTCTGATAAATAGTCAGCGATCAACCCCTTTTCCTTCATTACTTCCCAGAAAGAATCCGGAAGTTTAGTAGCGCAAAACTCAGCATTTGCATGAATCCTAGCCGGAGAAGTAGAATTCAGTGCTATGGAATTAACTCCCGGCAGCTGAAGTCCAAATTGTATGCATGCATGGGCTGGATCAATTTCCTGAGCTTTGCAAAGCTGGAAAAACTGATCTCTCCAAGTATGCCTTGGCTGATAGTTTGGATCGGATTCCTCCATTATTTTGTAATCATAATGATCGCCTCCCACCAGAAACCCAGACTGAAAAACTGCCGAATTAATGATACCCACCCCTTCTTTTTCCAGTTGCCTCATAAAGTGAAAAAGGGCCTCCGGATGATTATATATAGTCATGCTATTAGCTATCATCACCCAATCGAGTTTAACCTCAGCGTAAATCTTTTGGATTACTTTCCAGTTTTTAGACCCCACGCCTATTGCTTTCACTCTTCCGGCTTGTTTTAGCTCTTCCAAAGCTGCATAGCCTTCCAGAATATGTGCAAATCGCTCTTCATAATCTTCTGGCGAAAATGCCATATCCAAATATTCATCGGGATCGTGGATGGAAACCAAGAGACTTTCATATCCCTTGAGCAAGGAATTTCCCTCATCAAAACAATTGATGACTCCTTCATAACTGATGTTCTGAATAGCATCATGACTAAGATTCTTCCAGACATCTTTCTCGAAAGTAGGCTCTCCATGTAAATGTGTGCGCTGCCATCCCAGCTTATTGCTGATCAAAACTTTGTCTTTTGGCACTTGGAGGTCATTCAGGGCATGTCCCAAAGTTTCCAACGCCAAACCTGCTCCATATTTCCCTGCCGAATCGAACACTATTCCTTCTGGAAAACGCTCCAAGGCTGCAGCTATCAATTCCAGTTTTTGTTCATAGGAATAAGCTTCATAGAGATTGCCTAGAGAACTCGTCCCGAAGATCATTGAAGGTACTTGTATGCCTGTTTTTCCTAATTCCATTCTATTTAGTAATGATTCTGCCAGTAAACGATTCAAACTTTTGTTCGGCACAAATCAAGTTTATCAAAACAATAAACCAATATGATAAAAATGACCAATAGTATATTGGTCAAACGTTTGACCTAATATCCTGAAGCTCCCACTAAAACCCATTCAGCTTTCGAGCTTTTGTTCTAAATTAGGTGTGCCAAGCAGCCCAGAATGAAAAAGAAGAGAATCAACATCACCGATATAGCCAATGCACTCAATGTAACCCCGTCCACGGTTTCCCGAGCGCTGAATGGAGGTGGAAAAGTTTCTGAGAAAAAAAGAAATGAGATTTTGGCTTTGGCAAAGGAACTTGGCTATAGACCCAATCCCATTGCTAAAAGTCTTCTGGAAAACAGGACAAATACCATTGGGCTGATTATCCCGGAATTCACGCATCATTTTTACAGCCGCATGCTTGCCGGCATAGAGAGCGTCACCTCAGAGGCAGGTTACCAACTCCTGATTTGCACCTCCAATGAAAACCAGGCCCAGGAAATAAAATCCACACAAACTCTTTTGGATGCCCGTGTAGATGGGATTCTAGCCACGATCTCCAAAATGAATGACAAGTTTGAGCATATACAGGAGGTAATGGACAGCGGGACACCACTGGTGCTGGTGGATCGTTTTTCTGAGGAAATTGAAACTCCCTACGTGATCTCGGATGATTTCAAGGGCGCATTTTCTGCGGTGGATTACTTATGCCAAATCGGATGCAGAAATATCCTGCATATCAAAGGACCTGATAACCTCTCTACTACTTTCAATCGCTTTATGGGTTACAAAGAAGCGCTTCGAAAGCATGAAATCGACTTGAATGAGGAGTTAGTATTGGAAAGTTCTGATACCAATCTGCTGGAAAAAATCAGGTTTTGCCTGACAAATCATCAAGTGGATGGCGCATTTACTTACAGTGATTACCTGGCATTTGAAATTTATAAAGTAGCAAGCGAACTTAATATCCCGATTCCTGAGCAATTGTCAGTAATAGGCTATGCAGATGAACCTATCTCCACCTACATCAACCCTACCCTAAGTACCGTAAATCAGCAGCCATTTGAAATGGGTGCATTTGGAGCCAATTACCTATTGAATAAAATCAATAATCCTGAAATCGGATTAGAGATTAAAAATCTGGAAACTAGGTTAGTTATTAGGGGGTCTTGTAAGGGGCTGGAGAGGTGAGGATTAATGGGGTTGGGAATTGAGAAATGGGGTGGGAAGGGGTAAAAGGTAAGGTAAGTATAAGAAAGATAAGCGATTTCAATGCAAAAACTTTGTTTAAGCATAAAGTTTGATAGCAGCCAAAAGCCTAGAATTTACCACTATTTTGTTTTTTTAATCTGTTCACCTTCCTACTCAGAATGGTAATATATCATCTTCTTCAATTTCTGGTTCAGATTTCGGGTATTTAGTTTTATAAAACTTATTCAAAAATAATCCTACTGTGGCGACTGAATTAACTATAAAGTGGGCGTAAAGTGCATCTTCAATTAAAAAATCTTCGTTTGTTTTACCATGAAAATTAGTCTTTTCACTTCTTAATTTCTCTATGGCTTGATTTGCCGTCAGAAGGGAATTCCCAATTGTTTTAATTTCCTTTGGATGTTCAGTACTTGAAAAGTTAAATTCTTTAAGTATTGCACTACTAAGTTGATAAAGAGTTTCATTTCCTTTTATTTTCGATTTTAATCTTTTGTCCTTCAGTATTTCCTTAATTATACTTTCAAGCGCAGAATTTGCTAGTCCAATAGCTGTACTTGGATCAGATTCTATTTGCTTGTATGCTTTAGTAAAAGTGTCATAAGCTGTTTTGTATTCTGACTTTATCTCATTTTTGAATGTTGGGATTGAAGGAATAAAGTCAGGAGTGTCAACTCCTAAATCAATCGCGACTTTTAGTAAAATCTCTCCCGGCATGGAGTGAATTGTGGCATTTAAGTCAATATTCTTGTCATCCCTTATTACTACTCTAAAGTTCTCCCAATTATAATTTTGCTCATCATGTTCGTACCATTTTTCAATATAATTTCTAACATTCTTATATGAACCAAATTCATCCCAAACTGCTTTTTCAACATCTGCAGCAAGTTTCATTTGATATTTTGGTGAAATCAATTCGTTCATATTATTATTCGTTCGTTTTTTTGAATTCGGTTTACTAATGAGTTAAACTTCAAGATTGGCTTGCAAAATTCACTTTACTTGCCCGCAAGGCAGCTTTAATTTCTTAGCCAATGTTATGCACACTTTTTGATTTCTTTTTGTAGTAATTTTCTAATTCCTTAGCGTTTTTTACAAATGCTTCTTTCTGTAATTTTTCTCTTTTAAGTACAGCTTGTAATTCTTGAATTTCACTATCCAAAAAGTATTTATTTAATAATTCTAATATTTCTCTATCTGTAAGCAACTCACTTATAAAAGTTCGATTAGATACCAAATGCGGTTTAGTTTCAAACATTTTTTCAATCTTATTATATGCAGATTCCTTTTTGTTCAATTTGAATAGGGCGTTAATCTCATAGGAAGTAAATAGATTTTTGTCCTTAGGATATTTCGATCTTACGACTTCAATTGCCTTAATAGCTTTCTCATACTCTCCTGTATAGTAAAAATGTTGTATCAAATAGATTTGAATTTCTCTATTCTCAAGCGAATACTTGAATACTGTATCTTGTAGCGTTTTGTAGAGTTCATATATTTCCCAAAAATTAATCTTCATGTAAGAAATGCTTGGATTTACAGGATAGAATTCAACCGAACCAATCTTAGATACTGCTTCCTTATTGTAGTTTTCTAAATCATAAACATGTAGCTTTTTTCTAATTTCCTCCAAATGAAGAATTTCATCAGAAGTTAGATAAATATTAAAATCAAAAATTCTACCAATTGAATCGTCAATTTTCTTAGTATTATTTGCTAGTGTTTTTCCAATTGGCAAAAGTTTTCCTTTGATAGCTTTATCATAGAAATAATGTTCATTCAGGCATTTATTTTGTAGGCCGATTTCAATATCTCTTGGTTTTAATTTATTCCCTCTTATCTCTGACTGATAGTCTGAAGGTGAATGATTATTAAAACTCATTATCGTATCGAATAGGGAAAACAATTTTGTATATACTTGATAGATTTCATGCTCAATTTTATATCTAATTTTTCTTTTTCTACTTCGTTCGGGTAAATATGAAAAAGCAATCCAAAAGATAATAGCTGCAATTATTGAGAGAATGATTGGGTAAATAAACTCTTGAAAAACCCCACGCTTTGATTCCTCTATTTCCTGCTTTACATCAGTTATGGATTTCTCAATATTTGACAATTTGTCCTTTAACTTCCCAAAATCATCTCTATTGCTAAGTTGTTCGTGTTGCAAAGAATTCAAAGTTTTAGCAATTGAGTCAAATTGTGCTGATATTGAATCTATTTTTGAAATGACAATGTCGTTCAGCACCTTTTGACTAAAGGCAAAATTGAGGTTCAATAAAAAAATAACTATAAATAATATTCTTTT
>TARA_R110002020_G_scaffold1651_2_pt1 | contig 12961 bp, 5 predicted proteins | sample TARA_R110002020 | Tara Oceans TARA_R110002020 (sample SAMEA4396489) | marine metagenome | biome: Westerlies Biome; feature: [MES] marine water layer (ENVO:01000295) within the mesopelagic zone...; material: water (ENVO:00002006), including particulate matter (ENVO:01000060) such...
CGAACAACCAGCAGTTGTATTAGCATACATAGCCGAGGCCGGAACCCAAATTGTATGTTTTCCTCCTTTTAACAGTGGTGTGTCAGTTCCCGCCCCATCCATGTAATGTAAATCATTATCAGCATTAGCATATAATTGCCCGTAATCAGCAGTATTTGTTGGTGCTGAAACTTCATCAAGGGCTAAAACCCCCTCTACTGTTAATCTTGCATTAGTAATAGGAGTGGCTCCTATGCCGACGCTTTCTGTTCCAGCATCAGCAATAAATACATTATCGTTAGTATCTCCTCGAATTTCAAAATCAACATTGTTTTTTTGGTAATTAAAAATAATTCCTTCTCCACCACTTAACCTTAGCATTTCTGTATTAGTAACAGAATTTGATTGATTAGAACCTCTACCAATATTAAATATAAGTCTGCCATCTTCAGTGCCTTCTGTTTCATCTTGCATATCTGCAAAAATTCTAACATATTCATGGTCTGTATCATTATCACTATCTTTACCAACAAATGTCACCATTCCCAAATCTCCGCTTTGAGCAGGAGTTCCGCTTCTTTTAAATTCTATTGCCGGAGGTGTAGCCGCACTACTAATTGCAGTAGTATTTTCTAAAGATAGAGTTGGTTTAGCATTAGCACTAGCGGTTAATTTAGTATCATCTGCATCTAAAGTTAATATTCCGCTACTTGTAATTGTTGTGCCACCGCTTGCACCAGTAATGTTAGCAGTTTCAGTATATCCTGAATTATCATAGCCTACACTTAAAGTATTTTCTTTTTTACTTGTAGTAAAGTATTGAACCATTCTTGTGCTAGTTGAAGTAGCATCATCGGCTGAACCTCCTACTACTTTAATTAAAGCAATAGGCACATCTCCATCAACTAAAGCAGGAACAGCATTTGTAGAAGTATTTACACCTCTTAATACCATAGTATCATTACTTCCTCCACCATCAAGTGCTACAAGCATTAAATATACATCATCAGCCACAGGGGTAATATCTACTGCCCCAGTTCCCGAATTGTAAGAAGTATTCATAGAAGTTGCGGATAGCGCATCTACTGTATGTAATTTACCATCTCTATATGCTTTACCAGCAGTAACGGCAATAGTAGTAAAGCCTCCGGCAGATGCAAAAGTAATATTAAAATCGGTTGCTGTTTTAACTGTATAGTTTCCCCTCGCCGCTTGACTAAGAGCCTTAATTAAACCTGTATGCGGGTGGTCAGTTGAATCAGTAATTTGTGTTGTCGGTGTTCCCGAAAGGGTGCTGTAAAAATAAGGATTATTCATATTATTCTACCTCCATAATAAAGAAAAGTTCTAAAACATCTGTTGTTGAGAATGGGCCAAGTCCATCAAAATTATGTCTTATTAGTAAGTTACCTGAACTATCAAATATGCCTGCCTCTCTAATTACAGAACTGCTCATACTTGCAGCATTACCAGATATTGATAAATGCACTTCAATAACATTTTCACCTGATTTAGTTGCTGTCATAGTTACACTTGTTCCTAAATCAACATCTAATGCAGTTTGGGTGGGATATGTAGAATTACCACCTACTCCAATTTTGCCATTGTTCACTAAAGTTCCTTGTATGTGAGTTGCAATCAATTCTTTCATTTTATCTGTTATCAAAATTCTTCCTCCAATAAGTCTGTCGTTGTTGTTCCGCTTCCTACGAATCCAAGTGTATAGGTTCCTGTATTTAAAGGCCCGCTAAAACCAAGAGTTGTTCCTGCACTCGAACTTCTTTTTTGAGCGAGGAATCGTATTAACTTTAAGTTAATGTCATCTAAAAAGTTTAAATCTATTTTGTCAGGTATGTTACCTGTATTATCAGCAAGCGTTTGTTGTTGGGTTATTTGTATTTCAGCAAATCTATCTTCTAATTGCTTGCTGTATCTACCAAGTTCTAAAATTAACATACCTCTCATAGTGTGTGTTATTTGTAATACTAAGAACTCTGCAAATGGAATATTTTCTCTCGGTAATTCTAAAGAAACAATATCACCTGCTCTAATTTGCCCAAGTCCTTTATGAGATACCTCTACTCTTACTTTAAAATTAAAATCTCCATGTAATTTTAATAATTCTAATGCTCTCGAATTGACCTCTTCTTGCGTAACAAGTCTCGTATCGTATTCTTGAAGTGTTTTTTTGCCAAGTTTATTTACGCTTTTGAGATTCTTTTTAGTTGCTCTGTGATTTTTTCCTATAACAGTTACATTGTTACTAAAATTATACATAGTCTTAAGTTTTTCAACTGCAAACAAATCAATATCTTTATTGTCCACACTTATGTTAATGTCTGGATAATTAGAAACTTTAAGATTAGTTAATCCTGCTGATTTATCAGCAATCGTTAAAACTCCATTAATCTCAGTAAGAGTTTTATCTTTCTTACTCATAATAAAATTAATTGCTTGGAATAGATTAACTCCCCTAAAATTAGGGGCTAAGAAGAAAGGATATTCTGTATTCTTAGTTAAGTTAAAATCAATGTTATTCTCTTCAAGCATTTCTTCTATTAAATCATCTGCTTCTCTACAAATAGTTACTCCTGTTCCTATTACTGCTCTCTTAGCATTTGTAGAGATTTCTCCTTCTACTTTAAGTTCTATAATTTCTGATACCGAAGGAATGCCTATCATTTCTTTTTGTTCACCAATAGACATATAATACCCAATAGAAGTGCTATCTTTGCTAAAAGTAATTGCTGAAACATTAAAGTTTTCTCCATCAGCAATACACATAGTTTCTTTAGAAAGACCATCATCACCAAGATTCCAAATATTTGTTAATTTGTCAGGTGTTCTTATTACTACATGGTCGGCAGTAGAAACATCGTTTGGGTCAGCAATAACATACATAGATAATACTGCTTCTGCTTCACCTGCTAAAGTTCTTTTACCCGAACCACCTTCAACAAAGTAACTATTTGGAGAATCATACATAGAATCACTGTTTGGTCTTTTAGTATATCTTGATGAAAGTTCGTTCAATCTAATATCATTTGGTGTAGAATTATAAAAACAAGTATGATTAGGTTGCAGTATTCGATAATAAGTATCAGCCGCAACTAAAGTATCATCTACTGTAAGTATATGAGTTTTAGTAGCATTAGTGACATCTAATTCATGAGATAAAACATAGAGCAATTTATCAGGAGTTACGCCATTTAGACTCTCCCCATCTGAATGAGTTCCTAATGAAATATCATCGCCATCATTTTTAATATACTTTCCATTTTCAGGGGCTAAATAACAGCCAGTTAAATCAACAAAACTTAAAAATTGAGCCTGTGTATCGGGAATAGTTATTCTTACAATGGTAGTATTATTTGGGCCTTTATCGGAAGACATTAAGTTATTGGTATTGTGTATTTTTAATAGTGGCTTAAAACCGAATATTACTCCATCTGCATCCGTAGATAAATTAGTTCTTGCTGTTCCAGTATCTTTTTTACTCGCATAATCTCCGTCTAATCCAAGACCATATATTGCGAATTGGTCTTCTACTGTTTTAAGACTCATTCCTAAAACTCTTGGACAACACATACCTATGTCGGCATTTGCTGTTGTTCCTTCTTCTATTTTGAATCTATCAAAAATGACTGGCATGAAATCAGTATATAATAAATCACCCATTTGTTGATTGCTTGCACCATGAGAATTAGTAGATGATTGAACCCTTACATTTGCTGCTCTTAAAGCCTCTAATACTTGAGATGGTTGCCCTGCACCATTTGATTTAATTGCGAAAGAATCAGAATCAATATCAATAGGTAGCCATAAATTAGCCTCCCTTGCTGTAATTTGAGCATCACCTAAGACATTACTACTGTATTTTGTATGAAAATCACTACCAGATTTACCATACATGCTTGAAGTAGTATTAGTCATAATAGCACTTTTAAGTAAATGTATGTCGTCATCAAAGTTAATAAAAGTATCTTGCTTACCATGTCCTTTAATTGGCCCATATCCACTATCAGCATTAGTTAATTCACTAATAGGTATAAAATAAAGAGGTGTTCCCGTTCCAGAAGCAGCAAAATAATGCTCGGCTGTTCCTGCATTGTTAATAGTTTTGAATATATCTTCATCACAAGTAATGTCAGTTGTAGAAACACTAGCAACTTTACCCATAAACTTACCTGCTGAATCAACTATTAAATCATTAGCGGAAATACCATTTGGCGAACCACTACATCGTATTACATTAGAAGAAGGTATAGAGCGAGAATACAATTGATTTGTAGAACCATCTATTACTGAATCAACTCCATGACAGGCATATTGAAATGTCGGAACAACTCTATTATTTGAAGGTGGGTTTTCGGGGTCAAACTGATTAAAAGCAAAATCCAAAACTATTTCCGTTAATCTCATAATTGAAAAGTTTTTGAATGTTGTATTGGCTGAACCAACAGATTTACTGGATGATTTTATCGCACCAAATGTATGTGAAGAATCATTAGAAGTTATTCTTTTAGTTTCTCCTAATACATTAGTCTTAGTATCGGAAGAGTCAGTCGCAATAGGTTCATCTATTAACATTATTCCGTATTTAGTTAAATCTCTAGAAACAGTAGAATTGAATAAACTATCAATGCGACTACCGGAATATGGTAATAAATCACAATTAGAAAATAAAAACATTCTTGATATTTTAGGGTCTTTATTATCTAAAACATCTTGAGCAATATATGGACTTCTTTCAAAACCATTAACATTGTCTCCATATAATGTAGGATTAGGAGGGATATATTTAGGGCTAGTATAAGGGTATGTGTTTGCACTAAACCTAAGTTCATTTAAAAATCTTGAACCTATTGGAGAATCATAACCTCTTGATTCTATTAAACTGTGTCCAATAGAACCTTGATAATCAGCACAAGTAATATCTGTTCCAATAATATTATTTTCCTTAACACCATCAATATAAAATCCGGGATTAAATCGGTATGTAGTAGAATAATATTTAACTTTACTTAACTTTTCCCCGTAGAAATTAAACTCTTCGGAACTGGTATAGCCAGTTATACTAGAATTAACTAAATTAAAATTGCCTTTTTCTATACTTATTAGTCGATAATATGGACTACCGAATTTATTTGAGTAAGTTTCTTTTCCTAAACTAGCACTATAAGATAAAGGATAGTCAAACAGACTTAAAGTATTATCAGGAACAACAGTAGAACTTGCTGAATTAGCAGCACCTATTGTCGGATGTAATAAGCCGATTGTTTTGCCTGTATGTAAATGCCCACCGTTTAAGAAATTCAATTCATAGGTTTGCTTAGAACTTTCGTGACTTGTTGAATTATAGTCTAAAGTAGTAACTTCTGCTCCTGCTGCGATATTATTTACATTTCTATCTAAATACAGTGTTACTTCCGAAGCACTTGCATAAGACGAACCAACAAAAAAACCTACAAAATTACCTGCAACATAAATAGGTTTTCCGTAATGTTCTCTTGGTGAAGTTAAAGTGCCTAAAACTGTTCCTGTATTAGTAGATGATACAATAAAGTTTTGTTCGGAAGTTATGGCAGTTGCATTAAATAAAACAGAAGAGGATAGTATAGTATCTAATTGATTAGCATAGTTAATATCTACTCTTCCTAAAGTCAATGGTATATAAGGTGCAACTAATATAGAAGTATCAAAATCCCCCTTTTTAATATCAACAATAGTAAAGTCCATTAAAGTATTTATAGTATCGAAAGTTGAAAATGAATCATGTGCTTGGTTATCTAATCTTGCTTGGAAAGGAGAATCGCTATTTAATTTAGTTGCGCTACTTAAGTAATATCCTCTTGCTTCAGAATTAGTAGATATTGATGTTCCTGCTAATGTTGTTACTTCTTGTCCATCAATTGTTGCTCCTGTTCCTAAACCAGAATGAGCAATTGTAGTTCCGCTATCAAAATACAATCCTTTATTTGAAACTCCATTTAAATTAGATGCTGCTGTTTCTAAAGAATTAGAAGCAAGTGCTTTATTAAAAACATAGTGTTTAGTAGATGCCTTAAAAAGAGTCATTGTTCCCTCGGCTCTTGGAAAATCTTCTAAACCTACTGTTGTATTGCTTGAAAGAGCCAATCTACTTCTTCCGATGTATGCCATCATACCATTTGAATATTTACCAAATAAAGAAGTTCCTGCGGATATAGTTACAGTAGCCGCATTAGTTATATCAGCCGCAGTTTTTAATTCAATTAATTTACTTCCAGCACTAAAACTCACAATTGCTTGAACACCATTATCCGAATCATCTAAAACAGCAGTTAATTTATTATATGGGCTATCGCTGGAATAAATCATATCTCTAGAAAATAAAGTATTTTTATCAACAATATTTGAAATCAATTTTCGAGACTGGCTATTTGCAGTAAGACGCATAACATTAGTTCCGTTTTCTATACTGCTTTCAATGCTCTCAATTTCACCATTTAGTCTTTCAATTTCGATACTATAAATCCCTAAAGCATAACGAAGACTACTGTTTTGACTATATGAAGATTTATTGAAATCTAAAGTTAATAGTTTTTTACTAGCATCTGAAGAAGTAACCGTTGCTTCAAGAGATTCTAATTTAGAATTACCTAATACTACATATAATACAGAGTCTCTATCATCAATCATTGGATATTCTGTAACAATAGTTTTATCAGTTTCATTGTATGCCCTTCTATATATTTTATCTCCAATAGATAAACTGTATGTAGTCGTTGTAAATGCTGATGCTGTTTCTAATCTAGTAAAGTCTTCAAATGTAATATCTTGTGAAAATGCAGAGTAAGCATCTATTGTCTTAACAATAAGTATTCTATTGTCTACTCTTACTTCATCTCCTACATTTAAAAAAGAAGATATATCAAACTCTGTTCTAGTGCTATATTCTGGATGAGCAGCAATAGCAGTAATAGTTATTGGTAATTCAACCCAATCAAACAATCCTGCTCTATGAACTTGGTGTCTAATTCTTATTGGAGAAAATTCTGGTATTTTAGTAGTCAGCATTCTTGAAGAATCAATTATTTTTAATTCTGCATATCCACCCTTTGCACCAACCGATTCCTCTATTGAACAATCAATAGCATTTTCAGTATAATTAGAAATGGTTGGAGAAAAATCATAGTGCAAATATCTTTTTGGGCCGGAATAGTCTGCACCTGTTCTTGCATTAGTATAAACCGCCCCATGTGATTCATCGTCTTCACCCTCCGAATCTCTTCTTGCATTAACAAAACAAGAATCTCTATCGAATGGATTGAAAGCAGTATTAGTTACACCTTCATTACTTGTATGAACTAAAGGGTCATCTTGGTCTTTAAGCCTATCAACTAATTGCACTTTCATTGAAAACTTACTATTGTCAATAACACCTGTTCCGAAATCCGGCATGGTAGTAAAATGACTGTCTATTACAATAGTTGAAGTTTCTAAGCCAGTATTGAACTTAATACCATATTTTTCATTATGATTAAGTTGTCCTTTTTTATCTAAGTATTCATCGAAGAAATAAAATAAGGGTCTTGAACAAATTAGTGAATCGTTTAATGAAGAGTTAATCCCTGCTGAAATAGCATGAGGGTGATTAAAAGAAGGAATAGGAAAAGAATATAATTTGAATTTAACATTTTCTTCTATCTCGTTTCCTAATTTTGGTTCAAAATCAAATGAATCTCCTAAAGAATCTTCGCTGTGTATTTCTTTAATTCTAGCAAAGTGATGTTTTAAATGATTGTCTGAATGAACCAAGACAAAGTAGTAATTGTCAGTATTATTCTTTACTTGGTCTATTTGACTTTGAGTAAAATTAAAACCTGTTTCCGAAACAGCGTCATGGCATTTTAACCTAAAGCCACTGGTAGTTTCTAAATTAGATAATTGTTGCCCTAATCTTAGTGCTGAACCTGAACTTGTTGCAGTAGCCGCATTATTTGTAACAAAAACGGTAGAAGAAGCAATTCTATCAATAACTGTATTTTTTGGAAATCTAAATGAAGTATCTTGAACAGATTGACCTATAAATAAACTAGAAGTAGAACTCACAGTAACCGTTTTACTACCAGATGTAACAGTAGAACTATTTAAAGAAGATACTCCTAAAGCAGTAAAAGTGGGTTCAGTTCCAGTTGTTAAAGTATTTGGAGATATTACTGTAAAATTATCCGCTATTGTTGCTGCTTCAATTACTTTTAGTTTTGGATTAGTTGGGCATTGATAAGCAACTTCTTCAAATGTTCTATCGGCAGTTGTTGAATCAGTAGCGGAAGCACTTAAAGTAACTTGTCTTGAACCGTCGGTGCTTTTAGCAGTAATTCTTGTTAATGTAGGAATACCGTCACCTGTTACAAGCATACCAATATAAACTTGATTAAAGACAGTTGTATTTGCTAAAGTTAATGTTGTGCTTCCAGCAGTAGTGCAAGAAAGACTTAAAATAGAAGTATTCCTAGAGATGGCTATAATCTTAGTCATATATCTATCTCCTCAAATCTTAAGTAAAGTAATGTGTCTTCATAATTAGGTAATAGGCTCTTAATACTAAAATTATTTCTTGGAGTATTAACAATAGATAGTTCGTGTAGTATTCCCATAAATTGTTTATTTGTTGTAGAACTACCTGCTCCAATTGCATCACCAGTTGCCCCAATATAAATATCACTATTACCAAAAGAAAAAGTTCCTGTGCCGGTAGCGACATTTGAAACCTCACCTGCTACATTAAAAAGAGTTAATTTTGTTCCGTTTAAAAATAAATTAATGGCTTTTGTTGCAGAGTTATAGACACAACCTACATGAAATTGTTGGTTTATGTAGGCCGCATCACGCTCAACTGGCAAGTATAAATCGGTCGTAGTGCTACTTATAGAGGCAGTATGAGAGCCTCCTGTTACCGCTAAACTGCTCGTATTTACGGTTGTGACTCTACCCAATGAAACGAAATCAAAGCCATCTTTAACATATACTACTTCACCAACTGAAACTTTTTTATAATCATTACTACTCAATTGATTAACAAGAGGACTTCCTGCACCACTACCATTAAAATTATCAAAAGTAGCAAATTTTTTATATTGCATTAGCCCATTAGAGTCAAACCCAACTTTATCACTAGTATCTTGATATAAGAATTGTTTTCCACTATTTCCAACAATTACACTATTAGTTGTTAATGTTGTTGTAGTTCCACCTAAAGTTAATGCTACCTTTAGTTTGTATTCAGCAGGTTGATTAACATTTGTAAAAGTAGAGTTAATTAAAGATAAGCCTAAACCTGTGCTAGAAAAAATCATCATTTCATGACTTATTCTTGCAGCATTAGTTAAATATTTAGAAGACTGAAAATTAGTTTGGGTTATAGAACCTGTTCCATCTAATGTAATTGTTGGCGGAGAAGGCATTATTTTTGTAGAATAAGGCTGAACAAAATACACTCTAACATTTGTTCCTGCTTGTAAGTTATCTCTTGAAATTGTAATTCTTGTTGCGCTTGTTATTTCAGTAATAAAAGTTTCTTCACTAAAATGTGCATCACGAACAACTCTCATACCTACTTTTAATTTTGCAGTTTCACCAGAACTCATATCAATAAACTTTCTATTGCTAGTATCATATGTGCATTGAGCAATAATAACTTCGCTTTTCCTATCTTTTCCGCCATTTTCTTCACTTCTTGTATTTTGACCTTCGCCGTTCACATCAAACGGGGTTAAGATAGTTTCAAGACTAAAAGAATCTTCGTGTGAAAAAAGCCCATATCCTACATCATATGTTGAATCTGGAACATTGTCGCTGTAATCTATCTTAAGATGACCGTTGCACATAACAGGAAAAACTAAACCTCTTTGTTTTCCGGTTAAAATCTTATACATATTATCACCTTAAGGGAATACTCTTGCTAATTCAAACTCTAATGTAAAGGAAAGGTCATGGGATTCGGCTTCAAAATTACAAGTAAAACTACGAACAAATCCAAGTAGCCCAGTATCAGTAGAAGAATCTGGAAATTGAGTTAAAGGTAAAGGAACCAATTCATTTTCTAAAGCATTGGCACTTCCTCTTGAGTGAAAGGTTAAAGGAACTAAAACTCCTGTTGCTCTATCTGTTATATCTACTCCACTTCTTGTTTGATAGTCATTACCAACAAAAGAAGGCATCAATATTACTAATTCTGAAAAAGCCTGATTTCTAGCAAGACTCGTAGCATCTACACCGGAAGCAATCATTTGTGCTATTTCATGTGCTGTAAAAGTCCTTGAAGTTGGAACTCCCGCAATTGTTTTATTTACAACAGTATCATTAATAAAGCCATTAACCGTAATAGATTTAGAAGATAGACCTAAATCCAAAGCCACAGTTTCGGATTCTCCTGTTCCGAATGTAGTAAATGGAACAGGTAAAGCAGGTATTGTTTTACTTACGCTTATTCCTACGCTATTTACATTTAATGGTATTGTATCAACAGTTAAATCAGTTCCGTTAAAATTTTGTGTTTTAAGATATACATAAGTCATTCTATCACCTCAAATTAAATTACCAAATGGTATTCTTCTATTTATTTTATTACCAATCATTTTACCTAATTGTTCTGCTACTCTTCTCATTTCTGCATCGGAAGTATCTTTAGCATTGATAGTAATATTAAAAATATTAGTATTTCCTCCAACCATCTTTTTAGATTGAGAATTTGAATATACTTTAGAACCAGCATTTAAGTTTAATAGTTCAGGCCCTTGTTCTCCAACTAAAGATAATCCACCATGAGAAGTTCCTCCTTTAGCAAACCTACCTGTAATAGTTCCGAAAACGCCTTTTTCTCTTAGGTTGTCTTTTATCGTATTATAGCCGCCACTTATCTTCTTGGCCGGATTTAAGAAGTCTCTTATAGAAGTAGCCAATCCTAATAGTTTTAATCCCGTTGCTTTAAGGCTGGCAAGTGCGGCTTCTTTTTTGGCTTCAATACTTAAAAAGGATTTAAGTTCCTTAAATGCTTCTGTAAATCCAAATATAATATCTTCTTTCGCTTTTATGAAAAAGTTAATAATGTCATTCTTAAGTGTATCAAAAGCATGTTGAACTCCTGCAAGTAAATTATTAATATAGTCTTCAATGTGTTGGAATTTTTCATCAAAATTATTATCCAACCAATATGCTACACTAAACAATGCCGCTAAAACAGCAACTCCAATAAGAACAGGTAATGCAAAAGCAGCAGCAATAGACAAAGCAACACCAATTAAAAACTGAATAACTATTAATGCTACTACTACCAAAGCAACCTTCATTATAATTTCCGTAACCTTTTTCCTAAATGCGGGGTCTTTATAGAATCTATAAACGGCTGTCATTAATAAATCAAATCCTGTTACTAATGCAAGGAAAGCCATTTTTGCTAAAATTTTTCCTGTTTTAATAAGGATTACAATTCCTTTATCTACAAACTTACTTGCATAATCAAGTGCTTTTTCATAATCGCCGTTTATAAAAGCCGAAACCATTTTCCACCCAATCTTTAAGAAATCAAATACCATTAACCCTAATTGTTTTATTTCATCAATTACCCCAAACTCTTTAAGGATTTCAAAATATCTTTTTAAGAAAACAATAATTAAGAACACTCCTGCTATTGCTAACATTGACATAACTAAGTATTTGAATACCATAGACATGATAGGTTGAAGGCTCATTGTGAACTTTCGCATTTTCATTCTAAATTTAATTGCGTCTTTAGAAAATGGATTAAAACCTGCATATAGTAATTTGGTAGATTTAGTAACTAATAGTAATGGTGCTAAAAGCATTTTTGCACTCTTTAAATTATCAGTTACTCCTTTTGCATTTGCTCTTGCGGCATCTTTTCTTACTGCTTTACCTGCTTTTAATTGGTCTCTTTTTTGAGAAAATCTTTCTTTGATACCTGCACCTAATCTTGCTTTAGTTCTTCCAAATATACCTTTTCCTTCGGATTGTATCTTTGCTAATTTTTTTGCATCTTTAACCCTATTAGTATCAAAAGCATATGCTATTTTTGCATTCTTTTTAAGTGTCATTCTTTCTTTGTCTAAAAGTTTATTCCTAGCCTCCATAAACTCAATAGAGCGCATCATAGCCTTTTCTTCATTACCTGTTGCTTGAAATACTGCTTGATATGCTTGTGTGTTTTTCAATTGCTCTAGGTCAAGGTCAGTTAATGTCTCTTTTAATTCTGTTGCCTTTTTAAGCGCAATATTATTAGAGTCAAGGCTTTTTTCAAAACCAATTAATTCTTTGTTTAATTTTCTAGTTTCTGACAGATATTGCATTTTACTTATATAGCCATTATTAAATAAATCGTTTCTACGCTTCAATTCTTTATTTGCATTTTTCATATCGGCATTAAGTTTTGTTTCACTAGCCTGTAATTTTGTAATGTCGTCTGTAACTGATTCTACTGTTTTTCCAGAAATCAAATCAGTTCTTGCTTTTGAGATTTTTCTCATTGTCTTATCTAATGCTTTATAGCCTTTAATTTTTTTCAATAACGCTTCGGCTTCTTTATTATGGGCTGCTTGATTTGCTTGTGCACGAGTTTCAAAACCACCTAAAATAGATAGATATGCTCTTATTTTGTTCTGTGTAGACCATAAAGGTGTTCCAGAAACTAAACGACTAAATGTAGTCCAACCTCTACCTGCTTTAGTTGTAGAATCAGCCGCTTGAGTCAGGGCTTTAGCCAAACCTTGAAACTCAAAATTGGCTTTAATTGTTCCAGTTCTGAGAGTATCTAGGGAATCAATAACATCTTGAACCATATTATCTACTCCGGCTTTTTCTCTCCATTTCTTTTTGCATTTTTTCCATTTCTTCGGATTTTAGCATTTCAAATGTCATATGGACTGATAGTAAATCTTTCACCATAGATACGGGCATTTTATAAATCTCTAATGGACTTATG
>TARA_R110002020_G_scaffold14731_21_pt1 | contig 12950 bp, 10 predicted proteins | sample TARA_R110002020 | Tara Oceans TARA_R110002020 (sample SAMEA4396489) | marine metagenome | biome: Westerlies Biome; feature: [MES] marine water layer (ENVO:01000295) within the mesopelagic zone...; material: water (ENVO:00002006), including particulate matter (ENVO:01000060) such...
TTTCCCGACGGACCTGCTCGTACGAGGCGGTCGGGATTCAACCCTGAGGCACCTTGATGAAGCTTCCGCCGGCGGGATACCAGGGTGGAGAGATTCTTGGCTCATCGTGCCAAGAACTCGCTTGTGACCGCGGCCGCAAGACTCTTGGCTCAGTGAGCCAAGAAGCCGCGGGCAACTACGGCTGCAAGATTCTCGGCGCAGTGAGCCGAGAATTGGCCAATAGCGCGGCGTCCCCGGTCCCATGCACCTGGTGGCGCCGTTCGCGCATCTATGCCGCTGGCCGTTGGCCGATCTTGGGTGTTGCCTCCGGCGCCGCCGGGTCGAGGAATTTGGCAGCGGGGTCGCTGTGCGCATCATCCTGGTAGGCCAGCCGATCACTCAGTCGGAGCTCGAGGAACTGCTGACGGAATGCCTCGAAGTTCGGGACTCGAGGCTCGGCCAACACATCGAGCTGGAAGTCGCGGGTGAGGCGGTTCGCCTTGCCGCGAAGCTCGTCGGGGAAGTCGGCCCCGTCCAGGGTGGTCTGGACTTCCGCGATGAGCCGCCGCGCGTCGTGCTTCTTGATCCCGGTGGGATAGTCCTTTTCGAAGCGTTGGATGATGCGCTCGAGTCGGTCGCTCCCGCGCGCCTGCGCTTCGTGCGCCGCCGCCGCGTCGAGGGTTCTGGCGATGTGTTCGAGGAGGGCGGTAAACCGCTCGCGTAGCTGATCTGCTCCCTCAACGGCGGGATTGGTAGTGACGAGAGAAACCACTTCTCGAGCGAGCCCAGCCTTCTCGAGGTGTTCACCGTCGAATGCCTGTCGATAAGTGGAACTCAGCGCGTCCCAGAGCGAGCCGTCGCCGGATTTGAGAGCCGCCGCGATCGCTTCCGCACTGAAAGCACCCACGTTCTCCGCGCTGACGTCGGCGAAACGCGACAGGTAGTTGATCGCGGCACGTCGAGCGATCGGTATGGGCAGGAGATCTTCGATCTCGCGCACCTTCACCGCATCGAACTTGAGTTCTGCCGAGGCCGCCCACAGGTCGAGTCGGAGGATGTACTCGTTGGCGAGTACGCGCCGACCGTTCGCTTCACTCTTGCGTAGCAATCTCTCGGCCTGCTGACCCGCTTTGTCGCCGTCGAGCAACGCGACGCATGGAGGCTTGACGGTATCCCGTCCGCGCGCGAGGTAGGCCATGTAGGGGATCGCGTCAGCCCCACCGCACTGAACGATCGTGACCTCGTTTAGGTCGATTCCCTCACTCGCGAGACCAGTGAACTTGGCGATGTGGGCGGAGAGGCCAGCAAGCAGAATCTGGTCGGCCTGGCCCTCCACGAGGAGGTTCTTCCCGCCGATGAACGCGGTCTCCGCGACGTGCGCTCCGAGAGAGGTCCGCAGCGGTTCATAGCGATTGTTCGCCGCATCGCGCACAACGCGGGTGCCCTCGGCCTCCACGCCTTTGTCCAGCACGCGGACGCGATGCGGCGCGTTCTTATCTATCAAGAACGGAGAATGCGTCACGTACACGACCTGACTGTCTGGACCTTCGGCTTCGGGCAGCGCATAGTCCTGCAGCACCCGGAGCAGATCCTGCTGACCGGTACTCGATAGGAACGCATCGGGCTCGTCGAGTAGAAGCAAGTCTGCCTTCGCCTGCTTGATCCTGTGCGCGGTCAGCTGGACAAAGTAGCTGAGGAAGTACCGCAACCCCTGGCTGCGCTCGCCGAACGAATACTTCGAGCCTGTGCGGTCCCGGACCGTGAATGCCAGCTCGTGCTCGCGTGCCTCCACGAGAAGATCAAAGTCTCGATCCTGCGTCCACCACCTCTGGACGTTCAGGTTCTCTTTGATCAGGCGGTTCATCGCGCCGACGAGCGCCTCGGCTTCGCCCTCCCGACCTGCGGCGATTGCATCTCTGAGTCCTCGGAATGCCTCCTTGTCGATGCCGGCAGCGTCGATGAGGAGCTTGCGCGCGAGGTCGAACTCCGCGACGCGGCGCTTCTCAGCGGCGATGGCATCAGGATCGCCACTTGGTTTGATTATGCTCAGCAGCTTCTGAACGAAGGTTGCCGCCTCCGTTCCCTCGGCAACCCCCGCCGCGGCCGTGACCAGGCTCGCCCGCTTGCGCCGGTCATGGATCGGGACGCGGACTTCTCCCGCGAGTTCCGCGATCGAGACACTGTCGGGGATGGCCAGGTTGGTTTCCATCTCGAAGTGCGTCGGGAGAACGCTCTCGAGCGCCTGCAGCTCGGCAGGCTGAAGATCGGTTCGCTGGTCGTCGACAACGACGAACGGTGCCGCGCCCCCCAGGCGGTACAGTTCGAATGATGAGGCACCCTTGAGTGCCGGCACGGCTGCCATCACATCGTGTTCTTCAACGACAAAGGTCCCGCCGAAGTGCGGGAGGCGCAACTCGCCAGCCTTCACCGAGTACAACTCGCTGTAGCGGCAGAAGTCCACGCGCTCGATCGGCGACCCGGTGAGCACCGCCTTGATCGCTGTGAGGAGTTGGCTCTTCCCCGACTCGTTTGCTCCCACGATCGCGGTGATGTCGCCCTCGAGCGGCACGCGTACGAACGGATACCACGGATCGCCGTCATCCCAACTCGGGCGCGCGCGTGTGTTGCGTGCCCGCGCCTCGTAATCATGATTGAACGAACGGAAGAACCGCACATGAATATGTGTCAGCTTCACCCCAGAATCTCCTCCCCGATGCGGCGCCCGATGCCCCGACCGCTTGGCGGCGGTCATCGTTCGCCAGGCCCATCACGATACGCATGGGGTCCGACATGATGATTGCACGCCGTGCGCACGCCCACCGGGGCGCACATCTGCTTCGCGGTTTCCCGTGGGACGTCCCAGCGGTCGGCTCGGCCGCCGAGGAATGCAGGCGCCCTTCCGAGGGAATCAGGCGGAGCCGCGCAACCCCGCTTGGGGCCAGTACGCCTCGACCTCGTCGAGTGTCACGATGCGGCGGCGCGTGCCCTTGCCGATCGATTGCCCGGCGGCGAGGAGGTTCGACAGCGGAATGTATCCCGGGTCGCCTGGCATGACGAGCTTGTAGCGGAAGGTGAGGTAGACCGCTTCGACGGCCACCAAGATCGGCTTCTCCCCACTGGCGGGATACATCGGAAGCGGATCGAAGTCGAACTCCAGCCGGGAGTTCTTGTTCGCGTCGGAGAACACGAGTTGACGCGAGTTGCGACTCTGCACCGCGCCGCCCGGACTGATTCGCTCCTGGGTGATCGACCGTGCGTTGCCGCGCTCAAGATGGAAGAAGCGCCGCATCACGTCGATGTTGAAGTGCACCTGCTTCCAGCGTGTGCCCGCCTTCGGTATCTCGGCGACCAGCGTCGACTCGGTGCCCGTGAGGAGGCTCGGCACGCCGCCGAAGCCGAAGTCCTTCTCATCCGTCATGTTGCGGGGCTTTCATCAGCTCTTCGTACGGCAATACCGTCTTGCCGACCGACTTCTTTGCCGGGGGCTTGGCAACGATGATCACGTACTCATGGACGTTCTTGAACAGGAAATTCGGTGGGTACGGGTAGCTCCCGAAGATCGGGCGCTGGTTGTTCGCCGACCCCCAACGACCTCCGGTGCCGTCCTTATTCCAGATGATCTCGTTCACAAGGACGAAGCCCACCTCGCGGAGCAGGATGACCAAGTCGGTCGCAAGCGGGAACGTCAGGAGCCCGTGATCGGTGTGCTGGTTGACGTTGGCGGTGTTAACGCAGAACTTCCGGCCAGGCGACAAGACCCGATAGACCTCTTCGAAAGCGGGCCGCATAGACTCGATGAACTCAAGGTAGCCGGGCACGTTGCCCAGATTGGTCTCGCCGTCGCCGTAGTCGGCCTTGTTCCAGTATGGCGGGCTGGTGATCGCCAGGCCCACTGACTCGTCAGCCAGGTCAAGCTTGCGCGCGTCGCCGAGCCTCGGGTCGAACAGATCGCTGTCGCCTTCTAGGAACTCCTTCTCACGGAGCATGCGGTCGACGTAACTCTCGTTCTGGTCGATGCAGATGCCGCGACGCCCCAACTCGGCAGCCACACGACCCGTCGTCCCGGTGCCGCCGAAGGGGTCGAGCACCATTTCGTCGATGAACGAGAACATCTTGATGAGCCGCTTCGGCAGTTCGGGGGGAAACACAGCCGGATGCTCCGGGTCGGAGACGTTCGCGATGCTCCACACCGTCTTGGTGTACTCGCGCCACTCTTCCTTGGTGATGGCGCTCGCGTCGCGCTGCTCTCGGGATACGACCAGGCTCACTTGGTTTTCCTTCTCATCTTCTCGACTCTGTCGGAGTCAGAGTCCACAACTACAAGGCGTTCGTGCCACGCGGAGAGCGCGGGCCCGAGGTCCGTGCCGAGCATGGCGTCAACCTGCCGATCGATCCGATCGATCTGCTCCCCGAACACCCACGCCGGGTATGAGACCGTCGTGCGGCCACGGTTGAGACTCACGAGGGGGTTGGCCTGAGCGCGTTGCCACAGCTCATCGCCCAACTCAGCCAGCTTATCGACCGCGTCGACCCCAGCGGGCACCGGTAGCCGGCTGAGGAGCGAACTGGTCGTATGGAACCCGTCGCCGGTGACGTGCCAAAGCCAGAAGGCGAACCGGCTGGCGAGAAGTGCGTAGGCAGCCGACGCCTCGCGGCTCGACGGCAACGCAAGGAGAACGACGGCGTTTTGCGAATCATGCCCATCGCGCACCGCCTGGCCAGGGTCGCGCGTGACGCCGAGGAAGTTGTACGCGGTTGGGGCGAGCACGATCGTCCGCGTCCAGTGTCCACTGTCGACCGGCTCAGCTTCGGACAGCGCACGGGTGCGCCGCTCCACCACCAACGAATGGAGGTAGTGGCCATGCCTGGCGGCGGCCAGATAGAGCTGGCGCTCCCATTCGGTGCCAATCTTGGGCATCAAGGCAGGCACGCCTGGCAGGTCGCCGACCGGCGTTCGCGGAACGTCGCGAAGCGCGAGTTCGCGCTTGCGGCTCGTCCACCTACGGAGCGGGGAGGACGTGACGACGCGCTCGGCCGCCCGGTCGATGTGCACGATCGCGTTGCGCGTCTTGATGTCGTCGCCGAACAAGGCGTCCGGCATGCGGTCGAACGAGGAAAAGTCGATCCGGCCGGGCTGGCTCGCGAGGAGCGATCGGAGTTGAGGGAAAGGCGCTCGCGTCGACACCACAGTTGAAAGGGGGGTCACGACCGACATCGCGCCGTCCGCCGCCAGCAGATTGAGACCGATCTCGACGAACACGGGAGAGATATCGGCACCCACCGAACCCCCCGTGACGGGATGAAGCTTGGGTAGGGCGCGGTTGGCGGGGTGCGCGTCGAGTCGAGCGTAGGGTGGATTCGCCACCACCCGCGAGAAGCCCTTGCCAGCAATCTCCGGGAAGGCGTGCTCGATGCGCCAGCTGCCCATCTGTCCGTGGGGATGGTTCGGCTGCAGAGTGCTCAGATCGGACGTCAGATCGTTGCCGCCTGCGTCGAGAAAGAGCGTGTTGCCGGTCGCGAGGTTTCGTCGGAACTGATGCCAGCGTTCCCATGGAGCGCCGCCATCGGGATGCCCGAGGAGGTCTTCGGCGGTAAGAACAAAGGCGGTCGCCTCAGCGGCGAACGGGTCGATATCGATGCCGTAGAGCCGGCTACGCGTCCACTCGAAATCGTTCGCTAGAGTCAGTGCGGCGCGGAGGAACACACCGCTGCCGTTCGCGGGATCGATCCACGTTGTTGGTGGGGCAGCGCCTGCCCCGATGATCTCGGCGATCATATGGTGCGCGACGTCTCCGGGAGTGTAGTAGGTCCCGGCCCGCTTGCGTGACACGCGCTCGTCATGGTCGGCGTGGTCGCTTAGTAGGAGCCTCCGGGTCGCCACCGACGACGGATCAAGTAGGTAGGGCAGCAGAGCGCGAATCTCGCCGGCGTTTGAAACGACCTTCAGTAGTGATCCCAGTTGTATCGCGCCCTCGAGCGGGCGAACATCGCGTCCTCGCCAGAACCAGAAGTGAGTGTCGACCAGGCTAGCGGAGCCGTCGTGGGCGCCCGCTGCCCAGGCGACGAGCCACTCGCCGATGAGCGCCCACGCCGCACGGCTGCGTCGATCCGATTCGGGAAGCGTGAACCCGAGCGTCGCTCTATCGGGGCAGTAGAGCGCCTCAAAATCAGTGCCGACCCCTGCAAGCGCGATGACACCTGCTCCGGTGCGGAGGTGCCGCGCGATCCGCTCGACCGCGGGGACGAGGGGGCGGTCGAGACCCGGCGACGACAATTTCAACCACCCGGTTCGTTCCCCTGCGCGCATGCTCACAGTCAAGCGCACCCCTCCGACGCTACCCGCTAGGCGAGGCCGGGCCCCGATAGATTGGCCCTGTGACCGAGTACGCGATGTTCTCCAACGCCGTGACATACGCCCAAATCGCGGGGTCGCGCGTCTGGGCGCGTGACGGCACCGCCCGGGCCGATGCCCTCCGGCGCATGGTCGTGGGTGACGCGATCACGCCCTTCTTCGAAGCCGCGCCGTTTCATGACGACGCGGCCCGCGCCGAGTTCGATGGCATTGCCGCATGGGCCGCTTTCAAGGCGGATGACCTGGCGGCGGAGTACCAAAGGCTCATCGTGAACACCACGGGAGCCGTGCCGTTCACGCTGCGAGTGACCACCGCGGGTGCGGTCGTTCGCATCCGTGGTCAGGAAGTGGTCGCCGTCGAAGTCGAAGTACGTCAACTCCCGCGGCCCCTCGGAGGCGACAGCTTCCTGCGCCTTCGCGCGCTCGATGACTCGGTAGCGGCACAGTTCAAAGGTTCAGTTCCGCCCCTTCCGATAGTGGAGGTGAACGCGGGTCTGGAGTCGGCCGTCAAGGCCGCGGCATCGCCTGGCAGCGACGACGTCGCCTCCCTCCGGCGCTTCTCGCTCGTCGAGGCGTCGGACGCTGCAGAAGCCGTCCAGAAGCTCACGGCCGTCGGGCGATCTCCTGTGGTCGGCGACCGCGCGTTTCTCGTGACGCGAGCTCTCCTTCCCGGGCTCGCGGTCTCGACCTCAAGCGGCACCCTGGAGCTGACGCAGGAGTCGATTGCTCACTCGCCCGAGGCGGCTAAGGACATCTTGATCGACGCGCAGCGCAAGGCGCGCTCGTCGGATGGATTCGTAGCTGAACCCGCGATCAAGGCGATCGAGCAGGCGATTGGCCTGCTCCAAGACGGGGCGCCCGTTCGCGCCATCGACAACTATCGGAGTTTCTACGAGTTCGGAGTTCTGTCACGCCAGGTGACTCGGGCGCTCGACTTGCAGCGTCTTCCATTGCCCGCCGACCTCCCCACCGAAGCGATGGGAGAGTCGGCGCCGCCGTCGGCGACCGAGTATTCCGAGATCACGGCCAACCTGGCGGGCCTCACTGTCGAAGCTGTGCTGGAGCACCTTCCGCCTGGCTTCTCCATTCCGCGCGCGGTCGTGGCATCCGCCGTCACGGCGCTGCGGGCAGGCAAGCATCTGCTGCTCGGGGGACCTCCGGGCACTGGCAAGACGACGTTGGCGGAAGCGCTTTGCCGGGCCGTCGTGGCGACCAACTACCACGTGACCACGGCGACCGCCGACTGGACGACATTCGACACCATCGGCGGTTATCTGCCCGATGACGGCGGACTCAAGTTCGTCCCGGGGGTGGTACTGCGATCGCTCCGAACTGCGGGCTGGCTGGTGATCGATGAAGTCAACCGGGCCGACATCGACAAGGCGTTCGGCCCGATGTTCACCGTGCTCTCCGGCGGCGACAGCACGGCCGGACGGACGTCTGTTCTTCCCTACACGACGAAAGACGGCCCGGTCACGATCAAGTGGGCAGCGACCGTCGACGAAGGCTCGGCAACGTTCACCGTGACGCCGGACTGGCGTCTCATCGGTACGCTGAACGTCTCCGACAAGGCGAGCCTGTTCCGGTTGTCGTTCGCATTCCTGCGGCGCTTCGCAGTAATCGACTTGCCGCTGCCCGACGCAGACTCTTACCGCGCGCTATTCACCAGCTGGTACGAGCGAGCCGGACTGGCCGACACGGCAGCACTGGTTGAAGCCTCGATGGCCGTCGTGAGCGGTCCCGTCCCGATCGGGCCGGCAATCGGGCGAGACCTTGCCGAGTTCGTCGTGCAGGGAGTCGCGAAGACCTCCTCGGATTCACTGCCGTTTAGCGCGGCGGAAGACGCGCTCATCACGGCGGTTCGCCTGTTCGTCGTGCCGCAGTACGAGGGTCAACTCGACAGCGAAGGCGCCAAGCTGGTGGCGCTTCTAGGCGCGGCGATCCCCGCGGCGCCAGCAGTGGCGGTTTCCGAGTTGCAGGCAGCGCTTCGGCAGGTTGCACTCGCGTGAGCCGGATCGATGCCAGCCTCGGCAGCCAGCAGCGCGAGCAGCTGCTCGCCGAGGTGCGATGGTATCTCCCCGGCTTCTTGGGTGCAGCGACCGTCGAACGCGCGGACGTGGTCGACGCCGCTGCCGGTCTTCTCGGCTTGCGTCCGCAAGATCTGGCGCGGGTGCTTGCCGTGCACGCTCTGCTTTCCGACCCGGTGCGCGCCTTCGTGCGCGCGCTTCCGGACGGAGTGCGCCGCCCGGTCGTGGCATCGACGCGCCCCCGGGTTGCCGGCCGGGCGGTGACTTCCGGCATCGACTGGTCGGCGACGGTGCGCCAGCGGGCGACCTCCAGCCCGGCCGACCTCGTGTGGGTGACTCGGCCCGCCAGGCGCGTATTCGACGTGCCTGAGAACCGCGCGCTTGCGTGGCTTCTCGACGCAGTGCAGACCCGCGCCGAGGCGACCGGCCTGAAGGCCAAGGAGTCGACATCAGCGTGGGGCACGGAGATCCAGCAATCGGCCTTGCTTGTCTCGCGTTTCGCGAAGATTTCCTGGCTCGAGGGCGTGGACAAGCAGTGGCCCGGGGACGACGTTTATGAGCGGCTCCGTGCTGACCGCCTTGGCTTCTACCGAACTAAAGTCGCGCCCGCCAGCCGCTACATGAGGCGAATCTTGTACGCCCCCAGCGCGCAGGACGTCGCCGACGCCATCTGCGACCGGTACTTCGAGCCGACCCAGGATTGGAAGCTCTTCGAGCTTGCGGTGTTGCTGCGAATCGCCGCCGCCCTGGACGCGGCCGCGGAGCGCATCGGCGGACTGACTCTTCTGGATGGCACGCGGTCACGTTTCGCGCGGTATCGCCTGCCTGGAGATCGCACCGTGAGTCTCCACTACCAAGGCTGGCCCTCATCGAGTGGCCCCTCCGAGCTTCTGGATGCGGTCGCCCACTATGGCCTCGGGAGCAGCGGCTACAGCCGCCCTGACATAACGATTGAGATCACAGACAGCGGGGTGTCGACTCAGATCGTCCTCCTCGAGCTGAAGGCATCGACTTCGACGAGCTACCTCGCCAGCGGGATGGTGCAATTGCTGTCCTATCTTCGCGAGCGTCCGCTCCTCACCGCTCGCGCATCGTCGGGGTGGCTCGTCGCGCCCGGAATCGCGAGTCCGCCGAGAGATGCCGCCGGCCGGTCGCTTTGGGCTGTCTCGGCAGACGACGTCGCCGCCGCCGTTGTCGCCCTTGTCCAGCGACGGCCGCTTGTCGACGCGCCTTGACCCGGTGCGGGAGGCGCTCCCCGGGACGAGGCTTGTCTCACGGCGCAGGACGGCCTCTCGTTCGGGTCCCGACGATCGCTCGCCAGGTGTGCTCCTTCGCGCATCGTCGGCCAGCCTTGTTGCCCGAGATAGGGCCACATGGTCGTGGTACCTCGTTGCTGCTGTCCCATTGGGCGCGAGGGCGGGCCTGACGGGAGGCGAGGTTCTCCTCTTGGGTGTGTCGAGGTTCCCGGCTTAAGTGGGCAGCCGCAACCTTAGTGCGGGGGTTGGCGTTCATGCGGCGGAGCTACCTAGCGTCGAAGATTCCAGGGAGCGTCGGTCAGCCAGCGACCACGATCTCGATGGCTTCCATGACGGGCCCCGGCCCGTTGAGCACCAGCACGTCGATGCGGTGTGCTCCGTCCAGATGCGAGTTGGCGGTCGTCAACCAGACGGCGATGGCGGGATCGGTTCAGTTGGCCGACAGCCGCTTTCGAACCGCCTCAACATCGGCCGCGATGCCGCGCGCCACGACGTCACGCCCCAGCCGTGCGGCATCTTGGCCGAACGCTGCTTCGTCGCTCATTGGCCGAAGATGTCGGACACGAGGCGGCACCGACAGGCTCGTAGTCGCCTGACGCCGTCTGGCGCGGCTGTCAGCGGGCGGTGAGGTCTGGCGTGCCTTCGGGAAGGAGGTCGTCGAGCGGAACCTTTAGCACCTGTGCGATCGCGAGAAGGGTCATCAGCCTGGGATTCGAGGTTCGCTCGGGGCTGGACCGGCCGCGCTCGAGCTGTTGGTACGTGTAGCGGCTGAGGTTCGCCTCATATGCGACGCGATCCTGGCTGTATCCGCGTGCGATCCGAAGGCGGTGGATGTTCGCGCCGATCTCCGCGACGTACGCGTCCCAACCGGACTGAAAGGCCAGAGGACTACGCACCTTCTCAGGCTGACGGCGAGGCCTGCCTGCAATGGCTCGATCTATCTGGCATTCTGCTCGTATGGCGACGCAGCTCGTCGAGGTCGAGTCCTTTCAGATGGCCGTCCGCGATCCCTTCCTCGAGGCGCTGATCAGTGTGGTGTCCGAGCCGAACGGCTCGTCCACAGCGCAGCAGGCATTCGAGACGACGCGGGACTGGTGGGACAAGCACTCGGACGGCCCGACCGTCGCTGAGCTGCTCGATGCGATGTTTGAACCGGCGGACTGGCTGAGCGTCATCGCCGACCACAACCGACCGCTCGCCGGACAGGAGGCGCAGCTGGATCTCATGCGCAGTTGGCTTCTGCTCTACTGGTGCAGACTCGGGGCAATCAGCTTCGTCGCCGGGGTCGACCTGGTCGTCCGACCCGGGAGTGCTCCATTCGCGACATGCGAAGGAGGACCCTCGTCAGGAACTCAATTCTCCAACGGGGCGTTGGAGAATTGAGTGCGTGAGCGCTTGCCTCCGCCCGCCGTTGCCGAGGGGTGCTTCAGGCCGGGTCATGGTTCTGCGGTGCCGCATGAGTATTCGACGTTCGACTTCGTTCAAGTCGACTACGTCCCGTAGGGCACGCCTCACAGTCATGCACGGATCAGCGAGCTCGCTGGCCGGCCGTTCGCATCGGTTTCGGCACCCAGCTCGTTCGGCGATGGAACGACACCGTCGGTCATGACGACGTTATCCTGCACTTGGGCGCGCGGGCGAAGTGTTCGCGGCTCCGGTCTCCGAGCACGCGGGAGCTGTCCGATTCAGACGGGGTCAGTGAACGAGACGGACTTGCCTGCGGCGCGGGCGTAGGCGATCTCTCGATCCGTGGACTCCCCGATGTATCCGCCGGGGTTGACCACCAGAACGCGATCAGCAAGATCGATCTTGCGTAGGTGCAGAGCATCGAGCACGGGCTTCTGCTCCGCCGAGATGACGCCCTTCGCTTCGCCGGGCGCAAGAACGATCACACCAGACAGCGTCAGGTCGCGGTTCACCTCGCGCATCTGCGGAAGAAACCGAGCAGAACCGCAGATGCACACGATCTCCGGCCGATCTGGCTGTGTCAGCTCGAAGGACGCGACGATCTCAGCTTCTGACTCGGCAAGACGCGCGACCACGACGTGCGATGGCGCGCGGACGTCCCCCTCGCTGGCGTCGACTCCGGCCTCCGCACGAAGAGTCAGGTGAGGGTGGTACCCGTCGCGCCAGTGGGTTGGGTCGTCCTCTGCGAAGCCTCGAAGGCCGCCCAGGCGGAGCGCGAGCGCGCGGTGAACGGCATCAGTGTGAACCGATTCCGCTAGCCGAACCGAGACGTCACGGCTCCGTCCGAACTGCGCAAGCCTGCCGAAGCGGAACGTCAGCGGGTGATCGACGACGTTCGCCTCCTTGACGGCCTCGACCACCCGTTCAGCCATGTCAACGGTGACGAAGTTCGACGCGAGCGTGACATGCGCCGGCCACTCGCGGCGCTGAAACCGCTCGCCAACGTCAATCGGCTCAAAGAGGGCCACGACACAGAACCGCTTGACCTCGGCCGAGCGAATCGGCGTGCCCTGGTGATAGCGCATCATCGGAATGGCGCCACTGACGTCCCACAACGATGCATGCCTGCTGTTGCCAGCTCCCCCCGTGATGCGGTACGTCACCAAGATCAGCTGATTCTGTCGGTCTCATCGGACACCGATTGTCGGCGGCCGTGAGCACCATTTGGCACCGCCGTCGGGTCGAGTGTCGACGAGATCTGACACCACCGTCCCGGGGGCCTCAGCTGGGGGCGAATGCGCCCGGCCCGGTCTCCAGATGGGTCTCCGATGGCCAACTATTCTAGTGCTAGAATAGTTGGGTGGAATTGACTCCTGCCGAACTGACCGTGCTGGGCCTGATCGTTGAGCACCCCCGGCACGGCTACGACCTGGAACAGGTGATCGAGCAGCGCGGCATCCGACAGTGGACGGACATCGGCTTCTCATCGATCTACTACGTGCTCGCCAAGCTGGAGAAGCGCGGCCTCATCGAGGCCGCCGAGGGCCGTTCTGGCGTGAAGTCTCGGCGGGTGTTCCAGGCCACTGCGGAGGGGCGGCAGATCGCCGCAGATGAAGCCGTTGCGTTCATCGCCGATCTTCGGGCGGTCCCACATCCGGTCCTCGTCGGACTGGCCAACTTGCCGCTGGTCTCGGAGCGCGCCTACGACAAGGCGCTGCGCAGCAGGCTGATTCAGCTCGAGGCCAGGATCGCATCAGTCATGGAAGCCGAGCGGTCGCAAGCTCCCCTCCCACGCCCCGCACGGGAGGTCTTCTCCTACTCCCTCAGCCTCCTGGAGGCGGAAAGGTCGTGGCTCGCCGAACGAGTCCAGGTATCCGATGAGTGACAAGGCCGAGCTCAAACCGCCCGACAGGACGATCATCGACGGAG
>TARA_R110002020_G_scaffold134934_2_pt1 | contig 12947 bp, 4 predicted proteins | sample TARA_R110002020 | Tara Oceans TARA_R110002020 (sample SAMEA4396489) | marine metagenome | biome: Westerlies Biome; feature: [MES] marine water layer (ENVO:01000295) within the mesopelagic zone...; material: water (ENVO:00002006), including particulate matter (ENVO:01000060) such...
CTTTTTCATATTTTATTTTTTAGGTATTAACCAATACTCAGTAGCGCCAGTAGGTCTAGTAACTTCAATGTAATCTTCCATTTTTTTACCAGCTGGTTTTCCTTTAGTCATTGGGATTCTTTTATATCCCATTCCTTTAAGTTTACGAGCATCGTTTTTATATTTTGTTTCTATTTGTTCGTCTTCCTTAGCTTCATTATTTATTGTAGTTGTTGTTCCCCAATAAGGTAGATTAAGAGACCAGCTGGAATACCCTACCAATAATCCAAATCTTTGCCATTGAGCTGTGTCTTTATCTGAAGCTTGTTTTAAATCCATAGCCATACGTAAAGCTCTATCAAGTGGTATGTTAACACCCGCTGATATAAGTTCAGCAAAAGCAAAATATGCAGGGTTTTCTAAACTAAATCCTCTACGTTTAATCTCCTTTCTATTATATGTAAATGTTTTATGAATAGTTCTTATTTTTCTAACTTTTGTATCTATTGATGGAGAAAAATCAAATACATTCCAAGCAAATTCCTTAGAGAAACTTGGTAAACCATCTTCTTTCATGCTTATTTCTCTACCCATAGATATAAGAGTATCAACTAATGCACCACCATATCCCAAACCTCTTAATAAAGAACTAAGCATTCCAAATCCTATATTTTCTGCTTTATCAGATACAGTTCTATCTTTTTCTTCTTCTTCATCAAATAACAATGTGAATATAGCTTGTTGTAAAGCGTTAAATATTAAATTTTGTACAGCTCCGTAATAAAGTATTCTACTTACATGTGTTTTCCAATCACCTCTACCAGCTAATAAATCTTGAGTAGATCTTTTCATTATTCTTGCATACTGCATCGGAGTGTTAGCATAGTTTAATATAACTCTACCAAGTCCACTAGCTTGTTGCATAGATATTTTATCAGCTCTACTTGATTGCTGACTCTCTTCTGCTACTTTATAAAAATCATCAAATGATTTAGCTTCTGCTTCAGCTTTAGTGTAAAGCTTACCTGTATCTATATTTACTTGTTTTTGCAGTGAATTTACCCTATTTCTGTAAAAAGTTGCACCACCTGTTGCAATAGCTAAACTATCTGCTATTCTAGTAAATACAAATCCTTTATTTAATAAGTATGCAATAGCTCCTTTTAATCCTCCTTTTTTAGATGCTTCAGCAATTTCTGATTCAGCTACATTTATTCGCATACCATTACGTCTTTGTACTAGATAATCAGAGTTCAATAGGTACATTACATCTTTCCAGTATTGAGGTTGATTAGCAAACGCTTTACCAGCAGCCATTATATTGTTATCTGACCAATTAATAAAGTTAACACTAGAAATCAACTGTAGTAAACCTGTTTTTCTATTTAAGAACATAGTTGTACCAACTGAGTTGTTGATCCAATCCATTACATTTTCAACTTGTTTACTTTGACTAACAGCTCTATTACTACCACGCTTCATTCTGCCAAGAATATTTTTTAAAGCTGCTATATAATTAGAACCATACAATGCTTCTAGCTTATACATGTTTTCTTCAGAAAATATAATATCAACATTTTGTTGCCATTCCTGTAAAGCTTCTTTTCTATAAGTTTTTTGAATATTTCTTATTATATCTTGAGTAATACTACCTGCCACCCAATTATCTTGTGGTTTAGGATAACCTTTATCTTTTTGTATAAAAACAATTTTCTCTGCAAATACTTTCATATCAGCATTATCTTCAATAAGCTTTGTTAGTTTATTTAAATCTCTTTTTGAAAGACCAGGTATATCCATACCTTGCATATCCCACATGTATACTCTTAAAGCTTGAGAATAAGTAAAATTACTATAACCAGAATTATCATTTAAGTTTTTTGGTATATTATCTAAACTATTTCTTAAAGCATTAAAATCATTAGCTATACTTATCATTGCGCTAACAACAGCTTGTTCGCCTTTATGGTAAGGGTTTATTAGATGATCTTGTAACCATGTAAGAGCTCTGTCTCCATCTTTTCCTTTAGGAAGCATTTTATATAATAAGCCTAAAAAGTCTTCAGCTGATGGAGGTATAAAGAACTCAAATCTATTCGCCTTTTCTCCTTCTACTTGTGCTCTTGCTTTAGAATATGTTTTAAACCATTCTTTACCAGTCTGCTGTTCAATTATATTATTAAAGTCTCTATTTATTCTTATTTTTTTACTTGACTTAGCTTGTTGAACATCTGACTTAACATCTATCTGACTTAACACATCTTTAACAGCTTGAACGTTAGGTAAAGCATCATCAGCAAAATAGAAATCATTATAACCATCTGCTGCTTTATCCACAACCCATAAAGCTTTAGCTTCAGGAGTTCCATTTTCTAAACCAGTTATATTTGATAAAGGTAAATCTAATCCTATACCTTTTAAGAATCTTTGTATAGATTCAGCCGATGCTTGTGGTCTTGCAGTTAATACAAATATATCACCACTACCAAACTTCTCTTGACGTTTTAATGCTAAGTCTGCTAAAGGTCCTTTTCTTCCCTTTACAACTTTATTAAATTCATCAAAGTTAAAAGTAGCTCCTTCGCTTTCTAGTATTGAAGATGATTCTGCAAACTCAGCTGGTGTTATTTTAAAAGTTTTACCATTTTGTGTTACAATAACTTTACTATCGCTAAATGCTAATGTGTCATCAAAATCAAAAACACTTATACCTTTAGTGGGTTTATCTAACTCATTACCTAATTGAATAGCTTTGTCAGCTCTAGACATTGCTTGTATAGATTCTTCAGTAGTTCCATCAGGATTTATTAAATCAAATAATTGTTCTTTATTTACTTTAACTTTTTTACTAGACTTTCTATTTACTTTATTACTAGCATCTAATAATTTTTGTCCTTCCTTTAATGCTTCAGGTATAGCTGCTATTGTTAAGTCACCTGCTTGTATTTTATCATAAATAGCATTTGCTATATTATCTGCTTCATTTCTAGAATCGGGATTATTATTAGCTCCTGTTATTTTAAGATCTAACACCTCATTCATCGTCTTACCTTCTTTTAAATTATAGATTTTGCTTAGAGTAAGTACATCTTTATATCTAATGAATGAAGCTAAACCTTGTATAGCAGCGTTTCGTGTTCCATCTATTATACCTTTTATTAACTTTGAATAAGCTTTACCCATCTTAGAAGTTAATTTTAATGGTTTTAATTTATTATCAGTAACTTCAGTAAGAGCTGCTTGAGAAGCTGACGCATTAATTATCTTTTTTACAATAGGTAATTGGTCACTTAATATACCATACTCTACAAGTTTGCCTAAATTATTAGCAACAAAGGTATGTTCTTCTATGTATTTTTGATTAAAAGGTTTTCCAGTTTTTGGATCTACTTCTATGTTACGTAAAGGCATTAAAAACCTAAATGGATGCGTTTGAGTATTAGAAACATTACCTGTTAAAGCTTTAAGATACCATGTGAAATTTGAATCATTTTTAAATTTCTTTAATCCATCTATAAGTTTAAATAAAGCTGGAAGTTTTAAATCTTGACTCGCAATAAAGTCTTTACCTCTAACTTTATTCCAATCAACTCTTTGGCTTTTTCCGTCTATAGTTTTTGTATACTTGTCACGTGTAATTAATGGAGTATCACCTTTTTTCCATTTATATTCTGGAACATTTTTATTAAATTCAGATTCAACACCGTATAAACCTAAATTACCTTTTCTAGCCCCAGTAGTAGTTCCACCTTCAAGTTCCAAACTTTTTGATTTTATACCTACTGCAAACTGATTTGTAGACATGTCAAGCAATAACTGTCTAATCATTGGTCTATCTTTTTCAGAAAAACTGTCAATAATCTTTTCTGTCATTTCATCACGAACTTCTCCGTAAGTTTTTGAATCTTCGTTATCAGGATCAATTTTGGCATTCCAATCATATATAGCGCCATACTTTTCTAAAAGATAATCAAAACCAGCATCAAATTCATCTCCTTTTTTACTTTCAAGATTATCTAAAAATTTTACATCTTCAGGTGATAAATCATATTTTCCTTTTTTATATTCTTTTTTCCAAGTCTTAAGATTTACTCTTTCCTCTGTAGTAACAGGAACAGTTGGAACACCTTTAATTTTATTTAACGCTCTGTCTATAGCTTTTATATTTGCTTCATAATCTCCTTCAGTTAATTCAATCTTTTCAGTACCAGTTAATTCTTCAATAGTAGGTACAACTTTTTTAGAAGCTTTCGATTCATCAAAAGAAGTATCTTCAAGATTTCTTTTATCAAGATTAAATTCTACTTCATCCATGAATTGATTTGCTGTTAAATCAGATTTTTTAAAATCTAATCTATCTTGTAGGTTTTTCATGAACTCTTTATCAGTCCTTAATTCTATCATTGATTCTACAGCTATACCTTCTCCAATTATTTCAAATAATGATTGTGATCTTTTTTCTCCACCTAAGAAATAATTTTTTATTCTATTAAGTTTTGTTTTATCAACCGCTGGTATTCTATAAACTTGTTTATCAAAGTAAGTTGTTTTACCATCTTCTACTTTTTTAGTTTTTGTAGTGCTTATTTGTTTAATACCAAATAACTTACCAAACCTTCTTTTAATATTAGCTACTGGTATAGCTTTAATAAAATCGAGATTATCAAATAAACTAATAACATTTTCTATATACTGATCGCTTCCAAATCTACCTAACTTATCTTTTATAAGAGCTCTGTATTCTTTTGTTTTAGTTTTCTTTACAATGTATTGAGCTATAGCTTTAGGATTAGTACCAACTCTTAATATAGCTTCTTCTATATCATTTTTAAGTAAAACCTTTTGATCTTCTCTAGTTTCGCCTGTTATATTATCTGCTATTGCTTTTACTGCATTAGGAAATACTTTATCTCTTTTACCTATAGGTTTTTGAGATGGAGAATCAAAATCTTCTTGTCTTGTAGTATCACCTATTTGTGGAGCTTTTTCATTAGACAAACTAATTGTATTGTCTTTTCTTATATTATCTGAAACAACTTTGTTAGCTCTTAAATTGAATAAGTTACTAGTTTGTTTTCCTATACCTAAGTTATTTTTATCTACATCTACACTATAAGAATCATAAACTTTTACAAACTCTCTTTGAAGATCTTTTTTAAATTCTTCTCTTGTTGCTAAACTATCTTTGTACCATAATCTGTTTAATGTAGTTTCTATAATACCACCTCCTGCAGCTATTATCTGATCAAATCCAGCTTGAGTATTACTTTTTACACCTTTTATTCTTAATCTTTCTAGTTTAGTATAATCATCTTTTTGAGTATTATCTAGTTCATACTCCGCAACTAAGTCTTCAGCAGATTTTTCTGTTAACTCTTCTAGTTTTTTACTAGATTTTGAAGCTGGAGAGGATGTTGTGTACTTTCTTTTAATTAAATCACCTGTAGCACCTTGTTCAAGTAATTCTGTTTGTGCTTGTGTAAATTTACCTTTTTCAATACTTTTATTATAACCTTTTATAAAATCATAAACATCTTTACCAGTATTAAATGTAATAGATTGTTTACGACCCATTAAAGTATCAATTATTCTAGTAAAGAACTCTCCTACTTGCTGTCTCATAGAAGTGTCTAGCTTTATAGCACCATCTAAAACAGCTTCAGAAAACAATGTAAGTATTTCTTCTCCCATTGCTGCGTCTGTAACAGTTTCATCATTTTTATACTGCTCGTATCTATCTTTAAATTTTCCCTTTTTTAAAGCTTCAGGGTTTATTTGTTTAATATAAGTAAGTAAATTATTACCAAGTTCTATAGCAGTTCCTTTACTGTTTTTAACTGTTTGATAAATAACTGCATGTAAAAATTCATGAGCCCCAGTATTTACCATACCATCAGATAATATTTCTTTTTCATTAAGAAGTATAACTTGTTGATCACCTTTTTGATATATATCACCATAACCAGCGTTGGCCTTACTTTGTTTTCTAATCTTCCAACCACTGTTATTTAATTCCTCAATTCTTTTATTTATGGCATCAGTATTTTTCTCTCTAAATATTTTTACTTTACCTTTAGAAGTTTCATCTACTATCTTCTGAACATTACCCATTTTATTCATATAGACTTCTCTAGTAGCCTCTTGTTCAGTTAACGCAACTATTTGTTGATTTATAAAAGCTAAAGCAGCAGTATCTCCATTACCTTCGCTTATCTCTTTATTGTTAGTTTCTTTTATTTTTAATGTAAGATTGTTTTGAGCTATTAATAATTCAAGCATTTGCTTTCTTTGCTCAGCTGGCATTGTAACAGGTATTTTCATACCGCTATTCCTCATGTTAGAAAGATTAGATATAGCATTTAAACCTTCTTCTCTAGGTATACTTTGATTATCTATTCTTCTTTGTATATCAGCTATAGATTCTTTAAAGAAATTATTAGCTGCTGCCATAGGTGCAAAAATACTATTAGATTTACTAGGATCCATTATTAATTTACTAGCCACATCCATACCTACTTGGTTTATTTCAACTAAACTTTGTGAAATAGTAGATTGTGCTACTGGTAAAGCTAAACCAATTCTCCAACCAACTTGAAAACCTTGTTCGTCCCAGTTAGATTGTGACCAGCTTTCTCCAAGACCCATACCTAACGACCAATTAACAGTAGTTTCATGTATTCTTCCTTGAAGAGCTTCTGTAAAACCTTCACCACCAGCACCAAGCGCTGTAGTTAAAACCCATTTTGGTGTTTGTTTTAAGAACTTTAATATTTCTTTTCTGTATAAAGACGCTAGCATTGTTTTACCTGGTTTAAACCCAAGTAGAGTAGCACTAACCCCTGCTTTTTCACTAACTGTAGATGCTCCAGCACCAACAAAACTTTTCAAAATAATTTCATCACTAGCGGGATCACTAGCCATAGCCATAAATTCTTCTACTGTCGGAGGTTTACCTCCATTCTTTTTCATAATTGCTTGTCTCCAGGTTTCTACAACGTTTGATGTAAATTCTTTAGCCATCATGTTTAAACTACCTAAAACTGTCAACGCTTTACCTGTGGCCTGCATTCCATAACCAATTGGTTTTCCATAACCAGGAACTTTAGAAACAACTTTACCTGTACCTTCTAATATACTTCCAGCATACATAAAACCCATAGTATCTGTTTGTCCTACTAAATGTCTCATAAAACTTGTTAGATCATCAAATTCGACATCAGGATCTAAAGCAAATCCAGCAGCAGCTTCAGCTTCAAGCATTTTAGTTGTTTGATCTAATAATACAGCTGTTTGTTCTAAATCATAATTTAAAACACTAGAAACCATTTCCTCTCCTTCAGTCGCCTCTCTACCTTCAAACACGTCTCTAATAGTCATATCTCCATATCTCCAACCTGTTCCACCGTACATTCTAGCTACAGCACTTTGGTTAAACCAGTTTTTCGCTTTACCAGCTACAACCCATTTATCTATACCGTTTACAACTGCTTTAGCATTAGAAAAATCTGTTGGATTAATAGGTGAGTAATAAGCTTTTCCATGTTGTTTAACCATTTCCCAAGCTGCTCGCGCTCCTTCAATCTTATTTAAATCTCTAACATTAAAATCATCTGGTACATTAAAATAGTCTTGAAAATTTGCTTGAGTAATCTCTACAGTACCTTTTCTATCAGCTAAATCTCCAGAACCTCCGTGTAATACATATTCTACACCACCTGGTACTTTATCAGCGAAATAAAAATCTCCTTCATCACGACTACCTAAAGTAGACTTTGTTATTTTACCATCTACTATATTAAAAGCAGTATCTAAGTTTAATAAGTTTCCTTCTAAATATCCACCTTTTCCAAATCCTGTTTCAGCTCCACCACCACCTCTAAATGTTTCAATCGCTTGATCATATAAACCAGACTCTTTTGCAAACTCTTTAAAACCTGGCATGTTATATCTGTCTATTAATGCTTGTCTAGCTGTAGTACCAGTAACGCCACTGTTTGTATACATAGTGTGTATCAGTGCTTTAGTTTGATCAGTACTAAAACCTACTTTTGCCATAGCATCTTTTCCAAATTTTGTAAAAGTATATCCTTCTTGCTCAATTTGATTGTCTAACTCTCTATATACATCAATTTTTGTTCTATAAAAAGGTTCTCGTAATTTGTTCATTAGTTTACTAAAACCTATTGCATATTGTCTTGTGTTTGATTGTACGTATTCATTCTCCTCATACAAGTCAGTATATCTAGAATTCCACCATGCAGATGCAGCTTCTTGATGTCTTAATAAACAATCTTCTGTCGCAACACCACCATTTTCTTCTGCACAAGGTTTGATAATTTTATTTTCAAATTCTAATCTCTTAGTATCAAAATATTCTTTATTAACTTGAGACCGAACTATTTTATGCCAACCAGCCAGTACTGGATCAGCCATCTTTATTCTTTTAAATTGGTCTCCAGCCCAAGTCATAAAAGTTTTATAATCATCCATTCCTTCTTGTTGGAATACGTCTCTCATATTAGAACCTTCAGGTTGTCCTTCCAATATCTTGCTTATAGCATATGCTTCAAACTCTGGGGTTATCTGAATCTCCTTAATTTGTTCTTCAGTTAATTCGTTTAATCTTCCCCAGTCGTACTGAGTATCTTTTGATTGTTGTAATTCTATTTCAGTAGGATTCCAGTTTATTTCTGGTAATTCTCCATCAGGATTAAAATAACCATCTTCATTTACGTTTAAAGGTACATTTATGTTATTTATTGAAGTAAAATCTAATACACCTGCATTGCTACTAAGGTTTGATAATATGTTTTCAGCTTCTGTAGTGTCTTCAGTAGCGTACATACCCATACCAACACCGGTTTTCTCTATAGATTCCTTATTATAATCTTCATATTCCTGTTTAATTTTCATATAATCAGGATGCGTAATAGGAATTTGGTTTATTCTACCCTCAAGAGTTTGTAGACGATCAAAGACTTTAATATCTTTTTGTACTGTATTGAGAGCTTTTTCATATTCTTTAAATTGTTCAGCTCTGAAATCAACATATTCATCATCTTTAGTACTAAAATACTCTTTAGTTCCCATAGAGAGTTGCAAATTTTGAGCGTCTTCACCTTGATCTTCAATATATGCATCAGTTCCACCCTTCATTGGTTTTCCTTCTTCATCAAGATTTTGACTAGCTACTTCATCACCAGCTACAATACTTGCTAAACTTGGATTAATAGGAAACAATATTTCATCTATAGCAATATTTCCAGTACCAAAAACATTAACTTCTTCAGTTAACTCTTCATCTCTCTCGTCATCATCAGATCTTTTAACTGGAGGATCTGGGAAAAACAAGGCTTCTATTTCCTTTGGGGATGTACCACTTGGGATTATGTTTTCTTCTTCCATGTAATTTTATTACGAATATTGTTCTATAAATTCAACAACCTCTGGTGATTGTTCTGCAGGTAAATCTCTAGCTTCTTCTGGTAATTTTTGATAAAATATAGTCATACCAGCTTGCCACTCTTTAATACCTAACATGTTTCTATAGAATTCTGGTATTGGCATTTCATTATCGTTTAATGCTTTTATTAAATCTTGACCTTGCTTTTTCTCATCACTTAAGGTTTCTTTTATAATACTAGGTTCATTTGCTATATTATTTTGAGGTAGTTTTCTATCTAAATTACTTTGTAAAACAATACTCATCATGTAAGCTCTTTGAGCATCTACTAATGCAACAGCTTGATCTCCATAACCTGTTTTATTAAAAGCATATCTATTACCTACAAATCCAGCTTTACCTTCAGGATCTAGTTCATCATAAAGTCTTATTAAGTCAGGTGTTACTTCTTCATTTATACCTAATGGTAAGTCTATACCTAATCTTTTGTTACTATAACCAGATAAAACAGAAATATCTCCACTTGCAACTGCGAATAAACCAGAAATGTGAGCTCTTACCTCTGCATTGTAAGCTGGATTATTATCTATAAACTCTGTTACAATAGGTTTTACTAAATATTTTCTAACTTTATTATTACTTACATTATATATAGGTATTTTTACAGAAGTATCTTCTGCTACATCATTAGGATCTTCTGAGGGAATAGTTCCACCTAAGAAAAATTGTGGTTGTAATGTAGCGTTTTTAGTTATACCAGCGTTTTCAAAAGTAATTTGAAGATCCATAGATTCAGGAACTCTACTAATAAATAAAGACAACAGTTCATTGTTATCTAATTGAGAAGAATCTACTTCATTGTAAATAACATAATACATGTTACCGTTGTAATATTTAATGTTTCTGTTTTTTAAGAAATCATCCATTACATAAGGAACATTGTGAAGATATTTTCTAAAAGTTTCGCCTTTAACTAAAAACTCCATGCTTTGTGTAAATACTACTATCTCTTCACTAGCTGTTTCTCTAAAATAAAAGTTCTTTTCAACTCTAACATCTTTGTAGTAATCAAAAAGATTAGACCAAGCTGCCATAGAAAACATGTTTTTATCTTTAGCTCTTTCGTTAGTTCCGTTTATGTTTATAGATCTATAATCACTTATAAATTGTGGTAGATTTTGAGGAGATGTAGTATTTATAGCTTGTGCTAAATAACCACCAAGCGTAATACACTTGTCTAGTCTATCAAAGTATTCTTTTATAAACTTTTTGTCTTGCTTTATTTCACTTTGACCTAAGTTTTTAACTTCTAATTTAAGCTTTGTTTGTGTAGCTATAACACCTTCTACAGGTCTTTGAGCTAACTCAATAAAATAATCTTTTATTATATTTGCTAAAGTGTTATCTTCATATGGATTTTCCGAAGACGAACTGCTCATGTAACTTCTATATTTGTTACTAGCGTCAGTAAAAAAGTTTAGTTCTTTGCTTCTACGTGTCGCAGAAACATTAACTAATCTATTCATTTTATCATTATGACCTTTTAATACTATATTCATTTTTTTTAATTTATTTTATCCGAATAATCCACCCCAAGCATTTCCAACTTCGCTTTCGGCTTCTGCTGCGGCTTGTCTTGTTTCTTGTTCAGCTTGTGAAGCACCTAAATACATTGATGTATATCTATTTATATCCCCGTTTGTTCTTGCCTCTTGAGCTTGGAATTCAAATATTTCTCCTTTAGCATCTGCTTCTTCTTTTCTACCTTTTAATTGAATCGTAGCTTGATCATACGCTTGGCTAGCAGCTACTTTTTCTCTATTCATTTGAGCTTCACCTTGCGCTTGCAGTTGATCATTAGCTGCTTCTTGTTTCTCAATTGTAGCAGCAACACTTTGTTTTGATTTTAAAGCAGCCATTGCTAAAGCGGTAGCACCACCTGCACTAGCTCCGGTTTGTTCTAATGTATCTAATGTGTTTGCTAACGCTACATCAGTTTCTTCTGCTTGCATTTTAGCAGCTGCGGTAGATACAGTTAAATTATTAAATGGATTAGTTATTTGACTAGTTAAGTCTCTAGCTAAACCAGATAAGTCAGTTATACCAGCGTAAGGATTAATAATATCCTGACGAGATTCTAAAGCATCATTCATTTCAGTTTGAGCTGCTATAGTTCTATCTCTAGCTATTTGTAGCTCGTCTTGAGCATTAGCCGCTGCTTTTTTAGCACCAATAATTCTACCTATTTTTTTACCCATTATTATATTTTTTTTGCTATCTCATAAGAGGGTTTATTATCTACATCCCATCCTAATTTTTTATGCGTGTTTATTAAATGTTGATTCCTACCTATAGAAAACATGTATTTTTTACCTTGTTCTTTACATATAGCTTCAATTGTTTTTAGCAACATTTCTACCGCTTCTTTTCTATCACCATGTTTGTATTGAGGATTAGATATTATCCATTCTACAAATACAGCATCAGAGTTAGTGTAATATATAAACCCTGCCACTATAGGTGTATTTTCTTTTTCTATCATTATTCCACCAGTACCATTGTCTGGTAAAAAGTTTTGTGGAATAGCTGGCCAACGCCACCACTTCCACCAATCAACTAAACAACTATAATCTTGGTCAGTTAATTTTCTTGCATTTAATATCATATAATTATCTATTGTTGTATACGGTACCTACGCTAAACAATTGTTTTGCACCGGTTGTATCTGTTGTTTGATCTTGTACTAAAGTTACAACAGCATATTGTCCTTTTATTCCACTTGCTAACTTACCTGGTGTTATTACTTCTTCAGCTAAAGTAAGTGAATTATTTTTAATAGCTGCATAATAATTATTTTGTTTTCTATCAAAACCAGCTCTATACTGTACATTAGTATTAGGGTCTACATAATAACCTTCATCATAACTTAATATTGGAGATGCAAAATCTACATGAGTCGTATCACCTAATACAGGTTGTTGTGGGTTTGCGTCTGTTCCAGTATAATCAGAAACGAGATTTATAACCTCCCAACCATTACTACCAGTGTAATCTATTGTTTTAAAAGTTTTAGTTCTATTAGGTTGTGGATTAAATACAAATGTAACACTTGATTTAACTGGTATTCCATAAAACTGATTATAAACAAAACCTTCATTATGTTTCCATAATGCATTATTTTTAAATGTATAATAGTTTCCTCTTAAACTAGTTGAAAGCTCTGGTACATATGACATAAAACTAACCCAACCGTTTATTAAATCATCAAAAACAACAGTTTGTGATTCTATTGTGCAAACATAGTTTTTATTATATACATCATAACCACCTATAATCTCTCCATCTTGTTTTAGTTGATCTCTAAAATAATCAATCATACCAAAATTAGATATTTCAGTAAGACCATTAGGACCAAGTTGCATAACTACAGATCTGTCTCTGTCAGTAAAAAACTTATTATAACCGTAAACTGCAAAAGAACCTGGATCTCTTGATATACCAAAGTTACCTTCAAAAGCACTAGGTGTTCCTATAACTAATCTACTGTTGCTATTTAAAGGTTGAC
>TARA_R110002020_G_scaffold169227_13_pt1 | contig 12946 bp, 13 predicted proteins | sample TARA_R110002020 | Tara Oceans TARA_R110002020 (sample SAMEA4396489) | marine metagenome | biome: Westerlies Biome; feature: [MES] marine water layer (ENVO:01000295) within the mesopelagic zone...; material: water (ENVO:00002006), including particulate matter (ENVO:01000060)...
GCGGAAGCCGCCGACGAGGCCGGGCTGACCATGCGCATGATGCTGGCCGCCGCCCGCGCCTGCCGGGCGCTGTTCCTGCCGGGTGGAGAGATGGCGTGGTTCTACGACCGCATGCAGGCGGTGACGCGGATGGGCTCGATCTTGTTCGTGCATGCCGGGCTGGATGACGCGGCATGCCGGATGCTGGCGCTGGACGGCCCCGACGCGGTGAACGCCGCCTTCAAGGAAGAAGCGCGTCGCGATCCGTTCGTTTTCTACTTCGGTGTGCTCGTGAACATGATGCGCACCAAATATCGCCCCAGCGACCGGACCCTGACCGAAGCCGGAGTGGAGGATCTGTGGGGCGCTGGCATCAAGATGATCGTGCAGGGCCACGTCAATAACCACCGTGGCCAGAGGCTGCTGGCGAAATCGGGGATGCTGCATCTTGAAGGCGACGTTTCGCTCGACAGTGCCACCCGCAAGCTGGAAGGCCTGAAAGGTCACGGCGTGGGCGCGACGCTGATCTATCCGTCGGGCGATGTGTTGGGCCTGTGTTCGGACTATCCGACGATCAAGCACTTCAACCCCGCACGGTACGAGGGCCGCGCGTGAAACAGGCAGACGGCAAGTTCCGGCACCAGTCCGTGCAGGATCGCAAGTCGATCAAGGCGCTGCTCGAGGCCGTGACCAAGGGCGTGGGTAAGGGCGAATTGACCTTCTCGGACGACGACGGCAGCTTCACGCTGGAACCCGACGGTCTGATGACGGTTCGCATCCGGGGCGAGAAAAGCGACGGCGCCTGCCGGTTCGACATCTCGGTCACGTGGAGCGAACGCCCGGACGAAGACGACAAATCGAAACCCGTGAAGATTTCCTGACCTTCGGGACAGGCGGGCATATCGAAATCAAGGGGATGACAAGCTTGGTAAAGATCGCCGCGGCCACCTTTCCGCTCGGCTGGCTCGACAGCTGGGCGCAATACGAGGACAAGATCGCATCCTGGGTCGGCGACGCGGCCGGTAACGGTGCCGATCTTCTGATCTTCCCGGAATACGGCTCGATGGAACTGGCCTCGCTCGCCGGTGCCGCGGCGGCAGAAGATCTGGAAGCGTCTATCACCGCAGTGGTCGAGCGTGCCGATGACATGAACGCGCTGTTCGCCCGGCTGGGCGCCGAACATGACGTGCACGTGCTGGCGCCGTCGGTCCCGGTCCTCACCGATGGCCGCCCCGTCAACCGCGCGCATTTCTACGCGCCCGACGGGAAATGTGGCACGCAGGACAAGCAGATCATGACCCGGTTCGAACGCGAGGAATGGGACATCGCGCCGGGCCGCAATGGCGTGACGCTGTTCGATACCGCGCTTGGCAGGATTGGCATACTGATCTGTTATGACAGCGAATTTCCCCTTCTGGGCCGCGCCCTGAAAGATGCCGACCTGATCCTTGTGCCGTCGGCCACCGAACGGATGACGGGATATTCCCGCGTCCGCATCGGATCGATGGCCCGGGCGATGGAAAACCAGTGCGTGGTCGCCATGTCATCGGTCGTGGGCGACGTGCCCTGGCTGCCGGCGGTCGAGGCCGGGGTGGGCTGCGGCGGCATCTTCGGCCCGCCCGACACGGGTTTCCCGCCCACCGGCGTGATCGCGGAAGGGGAACTGAACGCCCCCGGCTGGGTCTACGCCGACGTGGATCTGGCGGCCGTGGAACATGTTCGTGCCGACGGCGTTACCCTTCATCGCTCGCATTGGGACGAACAGGACGCTGCGGCGACTACGGTGACTTCCGTCACCTTGCGTTAAGATAGGCCTTGAAAACCGGGCCATTCACGCTCATTTAAGCGCATGCTCCGCACCAAGGCGGGGCCTCACATATGGAGAGACCATGGCCAAGGAAGATACGCTCGAATTTCCCGGTGTCGTTAAGGAACTCCTGCCGAATGCGACGTTCCGGGTCGAGCTTGAAAACGGCCATGAGATCATCGCACATACGGCAGGAAAGATGCGCAAGAACCGGATCCGTGTTCTGGCCGGCGACAAGGTCCAGGTGGAAATGACCCCCTACGACCTGACTAAGGGCCGCATCAACTACCGGTTCAAGTAAAGCCCCGTGGCTTTCATCCTGGGCTCTGGCAGCCCACGCCGTCTGGACCTTCTGGCCCAGATCGGCGTGGTTCCGGATGCCGTACGCCCGCCCGAAATCGATGAAACACCGGCGCGGGACGAACTTCCGCGCCCGTACTGCCAGCGGATGGCGCGCGAAAAGGTGGCGGCGGTCGATGCCGCGCCTGACGATGTCGTGCTGTGCGCCGACACTACCGTCGCCCTGGGCCGCCGCATCCTTGGCAAGCCCGTGGACCGGGCTGAAGCCGCCGCCTTCCTGAAAGCCATGTCCGGACGTCGTCATCGCGTGATCACCGCCGTTGCCGTGCGTCGTGGCGAAAAACTGTGGGAGCGCGATGTGGTCAGCACCGTCCGCATGAAGGCGCTGTCCGACGCAGACGTGACGGGCTACCTCGACACCGGCGACTGGCAGGGCAAGGCCGGGGGCTATGGCATCCAGGGGCCTGCGGGTGCGCTGATTCCGTGGATCTCGGGGTCCTTCACCGGGATCGTGGGGCTGCCATTGGCCGAAACCGCGGGTATCCTGCAGGCGGCCGGACTGAAAGTATGGGCATCATGAAGGGCCGTCAGATCTTCCTTGACCACATGGGCGACCGCGAAGCCGCGGCGCTGATGGTCGATGGCCGGCTGGAAGACCTGCTGATCGCGGGCACTGCGCCGGCACCTGGCACGATCTACCGCGCCCGCGCCGACCGTCCCGTGAAGGGGCAGGGCGGGATGTTCCTGTCCACCCCGGATGGCCCGGCCTTCCTGCGGCAGGTCAAGGGACTGGCGCCGGGCGACATGCTGCTGGTGCAGGTCACCTCCTATGCCGAGGAGGGCAAAGCCTTCCCCGTCACCACCCGCGTGATCTTCAAAAGCCGCTACGCCATGGTCACCCCGGGGGCGCCGGGCCTGAACATCTCGCGGTCGATCCGCGACGAAGAGGTCCGCGACCGCCTGCTGGAATGCGCGCACGAGGCCATCGCCGAAGGTCCGGGCACCTTGCCCGACGATCTGGGCCTTGTCCTGCGCTCGGCCACGGCCGAAGCGGACGAGACCGAGATCGCCGAAGACATTCTTGCCATGCTGAGCCTCGCCCAGCAGGTGATGTCCGACCCGGGGACAGAGCCCGAGCGCCTGGTCGATGGCGACGGCCCCCACATGCTCGCGTGGCGCGACTGGTCGGAGCCGGCCGAAATCATCGCCGATGACGGCTGCTTCGAAAGCCACGATGTGGCCGACGCGATCGACCATGCCCGCGGCGATCGCGAAACCCTTGAAGGCGGCGCGTGGATCTCCGTCGAACCCACCCGCGCGCTGGTGGCGGTTGACGTGAACACGGGCCGCGATACGTCGATGGCGGCGGGGATCAAGGCGAACCTCGCCTGCGCCCGTGCCCTGCCGCGCGCCTTGCGGGTGCGCGGTCTTGGCGGCCAGATCGTCGTCGATTTCGCGCCCATGCCCAAGAAGGACCGCATCCGCGTCGAATCCGCCCTGCGGTCGGCCTTCCGCGCCGACCCCGAGGAGACATCGCTGGTCGGCTGGACCGGGATGGGCAATTTCGAACTGCAACGAAAGCGCGGGCGCGTCCCGCTGTCGGAGGTGCAACCATGAAGAAATGCCCCATTTGCAACGAAGCAACCGTTGCAGACTACCGCCCCTTCTGCTCGCGCCGCTGCGCCGATGTCGACCTGGGCAAATGGATGACCGGCAGCTACGCCATCCCGTCTGCGGAACCGCTTGAGCCTGAAGAGTTCGAACGTGCCGTCGAGGACGCGCACCGTGCGGACGACCGGGAAGACGACGGCCCGAATGGCCGGTTGCACTGACGTCGGGGGCGTGGTGAAAAAGCCTCTGGACACTCCTATTTCCAGCGCTTAGACAGCCTCCACCCCGAAGGTCAGACCTTCCCCGTGCCCGGGTAGCTCAGGGGTAGAGCAGTGGATTGAAAATCCTCGTGTCGGTGGTTCGATTCCGCCCCCGGGCACCACTTTCCAAAAATCGTGATGTGCGTACATGTAGCCCTGCGTCCAACCTCAAGGTGAAGCTTTGTGGCCGTCTTGCAAAGGCGCGGTTACGCAGCGCTTAAACCTCGGGTGGCCGACGCGCTGGCGTTTTGGGCTGTCGAGCCTATCGCCCCGGCGGCGGGTTCTGGGGGTGGATGTCCTCGGCAATCAGCTGGACGGTTTCGGTGGCGAGGTTGGGAAAGTTACCTTCCCAGTTGTCGATGTAGACCCGCTTGTGGGTCACGGCCACGGCGATGGTGATGCGGCCAGCCTCCGAGCGTTCGTCGGGCAATGTGGCCACGGCAGCGGCGTATCCGCCGAACTGCGGGGTCTGGAAGACCCAGTCTCCTCGCAACTTGGCGCCCAGACCGTAACTGAAGGCCTCGGTCAGTTCATGGCACCCGGGACAGCCCGGCAGCGGCGTGCCAAAGCCTATCAGCACCGGATCGATCATCTGGGCGCGGGAGCCGGGCGTCAGGAAGCCATCGGTGCCGACGATCGTATCGAAGCTGCGCGCCACGTCCGAGATCGTCGACACCTGGATCGCGCCCGAGGGCATGGTCCAGGACGGGTTCCAGTACGTCGAATCCTCCCAGATGCCGCGTTCGGCGGTAAAGGCATGGATCGCGGGCGGCGGGATCTCGGCCGTGTCGAAACCGTAGGTGCCGGTCAAGTCGAGCGGTCCGAGGACGTACTCCTCCATCAGTTCGGCCACCGGATGGCCTGTCGCGGCTTCCAGCACCTGGCCCGCGATGACGTAGCCGCTGTGCGAGTAATCCCAGTTGGTGCCGGGGGCGAACATCCGCGGTGTCGACAGGCTGACAGCAATCAGATCTTCGGGGGTCCAAGTCTTGAACGGATCTTCAAGGAACGGATCGACGAACGCCGCTTCGTTGGCCACGTGATCCGGGTAGCCCGCCGTCATGTTGAGCAGCATCCGGATCGTCGCCGTGTCGCTGCCCGGCAGGTCCGGCATCCATTTCGCAATGGGTTCGTCGAGGTCGACAATGCCTTCTTCCGCAAGGCGCAGTGCCAGGGCCGCGACATAGGCCAGCGCTACGGCACCGTTCCTGAACCGGCCTTCGGTGGTTGCGGGAACGCCTGTCATGGCATCGCCCATGGCTTCGGTCAGAACCACCTCGCCGTCGATGCGCACTTCCAGCAGCAGCGCGTTCAGGCTGTGCCGCTCGAACTGGGCGCGGGCGACACTGCGGATTTCCTCGGCCGTGTCGGCGCGGGCGGCCGCCGTCGCGCCAAGCATCGAGGCCAGGACCATGCCGCAGGTGGCCGCGCGTTTTGCCTGCGGCAGTTTCAGGCTGAATTCGAACCCCATCTGTCTTCTCCCTGAACTGTGTACGGCCCGGTTTTCCCGTTCCCCCAATTTCTTCCTGCCGTCCCTTGGCAAGTCAATTGAAAATGCGTGGAGGCAATCCTGCAGGGAAATAACTTGCGGGGATTGAATTTAGCACCGTAAGGAAGCGTGTGCGGGTTTGGTCGACTTCGGGCAAGCCGGGTGCGGGACAGCGATGGACGGGAGCATGGTCATGACATGTAAAGAATTTGGGTCGAAAGCCGGGCAGATGTCCCTTAGCGTGCTGGCGGTATCGGGGCTGACACTCGCGACCGCCGGAATGGCAGCGGCCCAGGCCTGCGTGCCCGATCCAGCCGCTGCGACGGCCTACCCGGTGACAGAGGCCATGACGACCGAACGCCTGCCCGACGACATGGCGCAAAAGCTCGATGCCGCGGTGAAGGGCGCAATGGAGATCGCCGCCGCGCACGGTTTCATCGCGGGTGTCCTGACACCCGAAGGCTACTGGACCGGGGCATGGGGTATCGCCGATCCGGACACCGGTGCGCCGATGGAAGTGGGCATGCATACCCGCATTGGTTCGGTTACCAAGACGTTCACCGGCACCGCGCTGATGCAGTTGGTCGAAGAAGGGAAGGTGTCGCTGGACGACACGATCGACCAGTACATCGACGGTGTGCCCAACGGGGACCGCGTTACCCTGCGCGAGCTTGCGAACATGACCAGCGGGGTCATGAGCTATACCCAGGCTGACGAATTTCTCGACCTCTTCTTCGAGGACCCGAGCCTGACATACACGCCCGAGGAATTGCTGGCCTTCGCCTTCCCCGGCTCGCCGATCTTCGAACCGGGTATGCAATACAATTATTCCAATACCAACACCGTTCTTCTTGGCCTCGTGATCGAAAAGGTCACGGGCCAGAGCATCGAGGACGTCTTCGAGGAACGGATCTTCGCACCGCTGGGGCTGGACAACACCTTGTGGCCCGGCACCAGTACCGAGATACCCGAACCCTATCCGCAGGGCTTCACTCTGCAAGGCAATGCCGCCACGCCCGAGGCACCTTCGAACGCGACGCACTGGAACGCATCGTGGGGCTGGACCGCGGGAGAGCTGATTTCGAACCTCGGTGATCTCATGACCTATGGTCGGGCGCTGGGAACGGGGCAGGGCTTGTTGGGCGCCGAAACGCAAGAGGTCAGGCTGACCTCCTTCCCCGAACCCGCGGGCTATGGCCTTGGGATGGGCTGCGTTGACGGTTGGGTTGGCCACACCGGAGAGCTGCCGGGCTATAACACGACGGTGTTCTACGACACGACCTCGGACACCACGGTCATTGTGCAGGCCAACAGCGACATTCCGTCCGGTGATTGTGGTGACGCCGACGTGCTCCCCGGCAACCCGACGGATGTCAGCTGTTCCTCACCCGCCAGCCGCGTTTTCGGAGCGATTGCCGAAACGCTGGGCCATCCGTTTGTGATGCCGTCGCCGAAGCAGTAGACCGTCATGCCCATGTCAGCTTTTCGCGCACGAAATTTGCATCGCCTGATCGGGCTTGCCGTGTTGGCGTCCTGTGCTGCGGCGCCGGCCCTGGCGCAGACCATTCGTAATGTCGACCGGGCCGTCGCCGGGCAGACCACGATCCTGCAACGTTATGCCCCGCCGCCGCAGGTGGGATCGGTGGCCATCGGTGTCGAGGATGAGCGTGAACAGATCGACATGGCAAAGGCCGAGCGCGTCCGGTTCCGCCTGAACTCCCTGACAGTCGACGGGGTGATCACCCTGTCGCCGGGTGCGCTTGCCCCGCTCTGGCAGGCACGGATCGGGTCCGAGATCAGCCTGGCGCAACTCTATCGCATCGCCGATGCGGTGGACGCGGCCTATCTCAGGGCCGGTTACTTTTCAAAGACCGTCGTGCCGGTGCAGGACTTTTCCGATGGTCGGGTCCGGTTGCAAGTCTTCGAAGGCTATGTCGACCGGATCGAGATCGACAGCGCCATTCCCGACATCGACAACCGGCTGGCGCCCTATATCGAGCGGATCTTGGCGATGCACCCGATCCGGGTGAAGGATGCCGAACGCGAATTGCTGCTGATGAGCGATCTTGGCGGTCTGGAGATCGAGGGCACGTTCGTCCGTCCCGAAGGTGCATCCGGTGGCGGACTTCTGCGGCTGGCTGTCGCGCAAGCCCGCACTGGCGGGATGATCGGGCTCGATAACCTCGGCTCCGACACGGTGGGGCCGCTGCAACTGGCGACCGAGGCCAATTTCAACGACGCGCTTGGGCTGTTCGAAAGCACCAGCATGACCGGCGTGACCACGCCGCAGGACCTGAGCCAGCTGGGTCTCTTGCAGTTCGCGCAAAGCTATCCCATCGGCAGCAACGGGCTGACCGCGGGCTACAACCTTGTCTACCTGCGCCAGCAGCCCGGCGGCGACGATGCCGATCTGGACATCGACGTGACCTCGGCCATGGCGTCGGCGTACCTGTCCTATCCGTTCATTCGGACGCTGGACCGCAATCTGTGGGGCGAGATCGAGCTGACGGCCCGCAACGACGATGTCGATGTTCTGGGCAATGCGATTTCGCGCAGCAAGACCCGCTGGGCGACGGCGTCGCTGCAATACGACCAGGAGTTGGAGAAGGGGAGTTACGGTGTCGAAGGTGGTCTGAACTTCGGCATGGCCTCGGACATCGACATGGGCGACGTGCCGGGGGATTTCCGGTTCCTGACCGCGGGACTGACCTTCGATCACGCGTTGGGCGAGGAGACTATGTTCTCGCTGAAGGCAGATACCCAGTATTCGGGCCGGGCCCTGCCCGGGGCGGTACAGTTCGCGCTTGGCGGCGATCCGTATGGCTGGGCCTTCGACAACGGCACGCTGTCGGGTGACAGCGGGGCGGCGATCACGGTGGGGCTGACCCGCGAATTTTCCACCGGCCTCGCGGCACTGCCCGCGATCACGCCCGGCATCTTCGCCGATTACGGCACCGTCTGGTACGATGCGCCGGGCAATGGGCCGGGCAGCGAAAGCCTTGCTTCCTACGGCGTGGGTGTCAGGGGCGTTCTGGGCAAACGGCTGAGGTTCGAGCTGATCGGCGCGTTCCCGTGGCAATGGTCCGACAGCGTCGAGGATCCGGGCAACAAGTTCCTGTTCCGGCTCGCCGTTCCGATCTGATCAAGGGCGTCTCAGCCGGTAATCCCCTGGATCACAAGGAAGACACCCGCCGACAGGGCCGCTGCGGCGGGCACGGTGATGACCCACGCGGCGACGATGGTCATGAAATGCGACCGGCGCACCAGTTTGCGGCGGCGGCGTTCCTCGGGCGGCAGAGCGGGCAGGCCGGGGATCGCGCGCTTGGCCTTGCGCATGCGACGCTCGGCGTACCATTCGCGGAAGAACCCCACACCGAACACCCCGCCCACGGCGATATGCGTGGAACTGACCGGCAGGCCCAGCGAGCTTGCCATGATCACTGTCACCGCCGCCGACAGCGCCACGCAGAATGCGCGCATCGGGTTCAGCTTGGTGATCTGGTTGCCGACCATGCGGATCAGCTTGGGCCCGAACAGGAACAGCCCGAACGAGATCCCGAGCGCGCCGATGACCATGACCCAGAGCGGGATCGACACCGCGTGCAGGTAATCCCCCGTCGATGACGCCTGCACGATGGCGGCCAGCGGCCCCACGGCGTTGGCGACATCGTTGGCCCCGTGCGCAAAGCTGAGCAAAGCGGCCGACACGATCAGCGGGATGCCGAACAGCACTTTCAGCGACTTGTTCCGGTTCTCGAGCCCGACCGACTGCCGGCGGACGACCGGGATCATGATGAGCCATGCAAGGATCGCGACAGCCGCGCCGATCAACAGCGCCGCGCCCATGTCGATGACAACGATCTTCGTCAGCCCCTTGACCGCAAGGTAGGATGAAAAGGCGCCGGACATGAAGCCGACAAGGACAGGCACCCAGCGTCTGGCGGCTGCGATCTTGTCGTCCTGGTAGATGATGTTCGACTTGATGAACCACAGGAACCCGGCGGCGACGAGGCCGCCCAGAAGGGGCGAGATCACCCAGCTTGCGGCGATGGCGCTCATCTGGCCCCAGCTGACCGCGCCGAAGCCTGCCGCCGCGATGCCGGCGCCCATGACGCCGCCGACGACGGAATGGGTGGTCGATACCGGCGCGCCGACCCATGTCGCAAGGTTCACCCACAGCGCAGAGGCAAGGAGCGCCGCCATCATCGCCGAAATGAAAACCTGCGTGCTGGCCATGTTTTGCGGCGCGATGATGCCCTTCGCGATGGTCGATACCACGTCGCCGCCCGCCAGCAGTGCGCCCGCGCTTTCGAAGACCGCGGCGATGACGATCGCCAGCCCCATCGACAGCGCGTTGGCGCCGACGGCCGGGCCCATGTTGTTGGCCACGTCGTTGGCGCCGATGTTCAGCGCCATGTAGGCGCCGAAGGCGGCGGCCACGACAACGATGAAGGTGTTGTTGGTCACCCCGAAGATCAGCGCCGCCAGCAGGCCCGCGAACACGATGAACAGCAGCGCTATGCCGAAGCCCATCATCGGCCGGCTGACATAAAGCGTTGCCTGCTCCAGCGTCGTCATACGGCCCAGGTCGCGGTCCAGCGTTTCCAGGTGGCTCGGATCCAGGTTGTCGTGTGACATGCATCGCTCCCGTTCGGTGCAAAAGACCGGGTTCGGGACCCTGCCCGACCGTAAAGCGGCGTTACTTGCCGGATCCGGCCCCGAAATCAAGCAGGATCTGCTTCAAACCCGGCTCATCTACCAGCTCCGCGGCCTCGGCCGGGTCGATCCACTGGCGCCGTCTTTGATCGCGTTCCGGGTATTCGTCCTCGAGCATCCGGACCTCGACCGGGAACACCAGTGTCTCCACGGCCACGGGCAGGCCGGAGCGCTTGATCTTGTCGTAGACGTAAGACCCGAACGGCGTCTCCGCGACGCGGGCCGGCCGGACACCGGCTTCTTCCCACGCTTCGACGACGGCCGCCTCGCTCGCGTTCTTGCCGCGCATCAGCCAGCCTTTCGGGATGATCCATCTCCCCGTCCCGCGGCTGGTGATCAGGAGAACCTGCGCCTTCCCGTCAACCATCCGATGGCAAAGCGCCGCGATCTGCAACTGCATGGGGCGCTGCAACATCGGCATGAGAAGGTCCATCGCGGCCTTCTGGGCGCGCCTGATCCGCGACCGTATCCGACCCTTTCGGTTGATCTTGCCTGATGTCACGCGGTGATGCTCCGCATTTGTTCGTTACCCCCGAACCGCGGACCATAGTGGATCCCCATACCCTGCGTAAGCCCCGACCGACAGCCTTTCAGATCGCAACCGCGCTTGCGCCGGCACCCCTGGCCGTGACATGGACTTGCCCATTCACGGCAGGCGAAAAACGATGACCTTCCCTTCGAAAACCGAGATGAGATCCGGCCTGTCCGAAATTGCGCCGGGGCTGGCGATCTGCCTGATCGTCGCTGCGGCGGCGCGGTTCCTGTCAGAGCATTACGGCGCGCCGCAGATGCTGTTTGCGCTGCTTCTGGGCATGGCGCTGCATTTCCTGACCGAGGAAGGGCCAAGTGCTGCCGGTGTCGATTTCGCCGCGCGGGTGATGCTGCGGATCGGCGTGGCGCTTCTGGGCGTGCGGATCACCTTCGTTCAGGTGACGGCGCTGGGCTGGCCCGCAGTGATCTGGATGACGCTGGGGATCGCGGCGACCATCGGCGTGGGCGTGGCCATCGCACGGGCGTCGAACCGCGGCACCGCGTTCGGAGTCCTGTCGGGCGGGGCGGTCGCCATCTGCGGTGCGTCCGCCGCCATGGCCATCGCCGCCCTCCTGCCCCGCGGCAAGGAGCAGGAGCGGGACACGATCCTTGTCGTCGTCTCGGTCACCGCCCTGTCGACGGTGGCGATGATCGTCTACCCGATGATCGTGGGTGTCTTCGGGCTGGACCCGCGACAGAGCGGCATCTTCCTTGGCGGCACGATCCACGACGTGGCGCAGGTGGTGGGCGCGGGCTATTCCATGTCGGACCAGACCGGCGACACTGCGACGATCGCCAAGCTGTTCCGCGTGGCCATGCTGATGCCGGTGGTGCTGATCATCGGCCTGATGACCCGCGGCAGCGGCACCGGACGGGGCGCACCGATCCCGCTGTTCGTTCTGGGCTTCGCGGGCCTTGTCGTCGTGAACTCCTTCGGTGTGATCCCGGCGGTGGCCATCGACTGGATCACGACGGTTTCGGGCTGGTGCCTTGTCACCGCCATCGCCGCCCTGGGCATCAAGACATCGCTGAAAGCCCTGTTCGAGGTCGGGTCGATCCCGCTTCTGGCATTGGTGGGAGAGACGGTGTTCCTCGCGCTCTGGGTCGGGCTTGGGATCTGGTTCGGCATCTGACCGAAGGCCAGAGGCGGCAAAAGCCTGCACGATATTTCTGCAGCGAAGCGGCGCCGCCTTGTGGGCGGGGGCTGCCGCCATATGTGTGATCCATCACATGCCTGAAAGGCGAAACAGATGATTGCGATGGGTCTTGTCCTGCTGGGGCTGGCCGGCCTCGTAGTGGGCGGAGAGATGCTTGTCCGGGGCTCGGTCTCGGTGGCGAAGGCTTTCGGCATCCCGCCCATGGTGATCGGCCTGACACTGGTGGGCTTCGGTACCTCGTCGCCCGAACTGGTGACAAGCCTGCAGGCCGCGCTCTCTGGCGCGCCGGATCTTGCCATCGGCAACGTCGTGGGCAGCAATATCGGCAACGTGCTCCTGATCCTGGGCCTGACCGCGCTGCTGGCGCCCATTGCGGTGCATCCGGCCGCCTTCCGCCGTGACGGTGGCGTCATGGTGCTGGCAACGGTGTTGTGCCTGGGCGCGGTGTTGATCGGAGAGATCGGCCGTGCCGTGGGCCTTGGCTTTCTTCTGGTGCTGGCGGCCTACCTCGCCTTCACGCTGATCACCGAACGCCGTGCCGCGCGCACGGCCGCCGCCGCCGTCTACGAGGCCGAGGCCGAAGCCGTCCCCGGCCCCGACCAAAGGATGGGCGTGGCCCTGCTGCTGACGGTCGCGGGGCTGGCCATCACGATCCTTGGCGCGCGGGGGCTCGTGTCGGGCGCGGTGTCGCTGGCGCAGGCGGTGGGGCTGTCCGAGACGGTGATCGGCCTGACCATCGTCGCCATCGGCACCTCGATGCCCGAACTCGTCACCTCGATCATCGCGATCCGGAAGAACCAGGCCGAGGTCGCCCTGGGCAACGTGCTGGGGAGCAACATCTTCAACGTGCTGTGCATCCTTGGCATCACGGCGCTGGTCCAGCCGATGGTCATCCCGGCAGAGATCGTGGCGCTCGACATCTGGGTGATGTGCGCCTCCGCCCTGATGCTGGTCGTGTTCGCGTGGACGGGCTGGCGCATCGGGCGCCGCGAGGGGGGCATCATGCTGGCCTGCTATGCCGCCTACCTTGCGTGGCTGCTGATCTGACGGCCAACCTTCTGAAAAGGCCGCAAAAAGGCAAAAGGCCCGCCGCTGG
>TARA_R110002020_G_scaffold91096_3_pt1 | contig 12941 bp, 22 predicted proteins | sample TARA_R110002020 | Tara Oceans TARA_R110002020 (sample SAMEA4396489) | marine metagenome | biome: Westerlies Biome; feature: [MES] marine water layer (ENVO:01000295) within the mesopelagic zone...; material: water (ENVO:00002006), including particulate matter (ENVO:01000060) such...
GTGGACCAATTTACCTAATTGGGTTGATTTTAACTGGGGGGATTTTACAGATGATCAAGCACGTGATTTGGAATTAGAACAATTGTCCCCATATGAAAATGTTGATAGTGTTTATTTAGATAATGGGGATATTTATTATATAATACAAATAGAATGGTAATGAAACTATATAAAATTATACAAGAACAGGAGGAAGAAGAAACTCCGAAGGAAGTTAGAAAAATAACTCCTGTACATAAAAGGATGTTAAATGCTTTATCCAGAATGGATATAGAAAGTGATTACCCAGCCATTTGGAAGGAAGTTTGGGACGTTTTTAAGATTAATGATTATGAATTAGCGGAAGAAATAACTTATTTATATTATGAGTATGATTATATATTTGATCCGCATGAGAAGGATAGTTATCATGAATTACCAGATGATGCTTTAGAAGGGTTAGAGTCTGAAGATTATTATGATGATAAACATATTGCATTATCAAGATATTTAGAAATTCCACCTTTTTTAATTGATGGGGGGTCTTGGGAACATTATGGTTTGTCACAATATGATGATTTATATAATAATAGAACATATGCAATTGGTGATGATGATGAAGTCCAGGACGCCATGAAAGAATGGGCTCAAGAATATTACGATAGTGAGGGTATAGAATATATGGATAGATATTATTTGGATGACTATATTGAATTAAATGATATGTCTGATTTTGCAGAAGAGGAGGTTGACAATAGATTAGATGATATGGATGATGATGATATAATTGAAGAGGCTGGATATGATAAAGATGAAATGGTAGATAGTAGGGATGAGATGATGTCTAATGTTGCCGAACTTAAGGAAGAGAGGGAGGATATACAAACTGAAAGAGAACACTTACAAGAGGTGTTAGATGATCTGGAGTCGGAAGATGAAGATGCTTATGAAACAGAAGAATATCAAGAGATAGAGGAACAACAAAATGATTTAGAGTATCAATGGGATGAAAAGGATTCTGAAGTAGATGATTTAGAAGATGAAATAATTGAGTTAGAGTATGAAATTGAAAATTTATTAGACACTGCTAAGGATGAACTTAAAGAATCTAAGGTGGAAGATTTGATTAGAGAAATTGAAGACGATGGAGTAGATTACTTTATTGATAATTTAGGGTATAGTTTAGAAGATGTGGTTCATGAATTTTGTTATTTTGATGAGGAAGGATTTGTTTCATCACTGGCAGATACCGAAGAACGTGATCGATTGGCGACCTATGACGATACTGAAGAAGAGGAAGAAGTAAACGATATAGATTATTATATTTATAGAACAGAATAGATATGAAAATAAAATTAAAAGAAAATCAATATAAAAAACTATTAAGAGAGTTTACTGAAGTTATGGTAATGTGTACACCATGGAAAAGGTGTATGGAGGATCCATATGGTGAAAATGAAAAAACAAGGTGGTTCGTTGGTAGATTGGAATATAATGAAAATGCGGATAATTGGTTTCCTTATTCACAAGATAGTAATATGTACAGAACCAGGGATGAGGCAACACAAGCTTATTTTGATGGGTTTTATAGTAAAGAACCATTAATGGAGATGAGATTTGATGGGAAGTCTACTGGGTTGTTTTCTGAGGAAGAACCTGTAAATGAATTTTTTGGTGAAAAGGTTAAATCTTATGCGAAAGATAAAAAAGAAGACGTAAAAAAGTTTTGGAAAAATCTTGTTAAAGGGGCTAAAAGAGAAAGAAAAGAAACTGCGGATGCGGTAAAAATATTAGGGAAATTATTATCGGGAAAAGAAAAACCAACAGAGGAAGAAATAAAATTCCTAAAGAATCAGTCTGCTGATATTGCTAAAATAATTGGGGTAACCGCATTGGGTGTTGTTTCTACCGCTATTCCAATTGCTATTGAGGCAATGTTGAAGAAAAGTGGGTACGATATTTCTATTTTACCTAAAGATCAAAGTAAAATATTGGATGGTGATGAAGACGGTGATCAAATTCCAGATAGGTTAGACTTGGACTCTGATGGAGATGGAGACATTGATAATGTTGATTAGTTATGTACGAATACAATGCAACAGTAGATAGAGTAGTTGATGGGGACACTATTGATGCTTTAGTGGATCTAGGTTTTGATACGTGGAAAAAAGTTAGGGTTAGGTTTTTGGGTATTAATGCACCAGAAAGTAGAACACGTGATTTAGAAGAAAAAAAATTAGGCTTGGCAGCAAAAGATAGGGTTAAAGAAATTTTAGAAGAAAATGATAATAAATTTATACTTAAATCTCATGGGGTTGGTAAATACGGAAGATGTCTAGGGGAAATATTTGTAGAAACTTTAGGTGAAACATCTTTACAAAAGACATTAATAAATGAGGGTCATGGTGTAGAGTATTATGGTGGAAAAAGATAATGATAAAATTAGTTAACATATTAAAAGAGGATAATCATTTAATTACTTTTGATAAAAAAAGAGATGAGAAATTTTATAGAAAAGTTCTTGATTATGTGGTTAAAAATTTGGGTAAGAGGATAGTTGATAATATCCAATTTTATGTGCATTGTAAAGAACCCTATTGTCTTCCTTTAACAAAAACTGGATCATATAAAAAAATTAGTGATTTTTTAACGGAAGAACTCCAACTCAAAAGAGTAGAAAAAGACGAGATATTTTTATTATTAATTTTAAATCCAAATACTACAGATTTTTTTAAATCTTCATTAGATTTAGGTAAGGATTATAAATTATATTATGTACGACATACCGCACCAGCAATAGAGCAAGATGAGGATTGGTATCAGGATGATTGTCAGATGTGTGATGGTGAAGGTGAATTAAAATATGAATGTGGGTATTGTAATGGTGAAGGTACTATAAATTATCAAGATTATGATACACCACAAGAATGTCACGAGTGTAGAGGTGATGGACATACGATGGTTAAATGTGAAGATTGTCAAGATGGTATTACAGAAGTACAGATGATAGATTATAGGCTCGATTATTTAGTAACAAGTTTTTTAACTAAAAAAGAATTAATTATTCCTAAAGGCGAGTTTAGTTTTGATAAATTTATAGAACTTAATAAAAATAATGATATTATAAACTATAATGAAAAACCTGATGGGTTTGAAACAAAATCCAGACGAGATTTTTTACCAGAACCTGGAATGGTACAATCTATTGAGGAAATATCTTATTTTGATATTCATGATTTAGATTTAATAAGTGCCAAAGGTATGGTTAGAATAGGAGGATATAAATAAAATGAAATTATTAAATATCATAAGAGAGTCTATAGGTGAAGAAGAAAATGATACTTCTTTTTTGGATAAAAAGTTTTATCGTCAAGTGTTAAATTATATACGTAATAACTATCACAATCTTCCCACCATAAAAGAGACAACTTTATTAATTGGTGATGATACTTATCATGATCAACTTTCTTATAGGTTTAGGAAGTTACGAAGGTTTATTATTGATGAGTTTTCAGGTATCAAGGCTGAAGAGATATCCAATATAATGTTATTATATGTACTTAACCAAAATGTAAAAAATTATTTAACCGATCCACTAAATACTGGTGAAGGATATAATTTATATTCGGTTTCTTATAATGGACCATTGGATGAAGTGGAAGAAGAGTATGAGGATGAATGTGATAATTGTCAGGGATCAGGATCCATAGAGTCAGAATGTGATCTATGCGAAGGAAATGGAAGAATAGAGGTTGATGGAGAATGGGAGGAATGTTCAGTTTGTCAAGGAGACGCTGTAAAAGAAATAGAATGTAGAGACTGCGATGGTTATGGTACTGATGCGTATATGGATGTCACATATGAAATTAGAAATTGGGATAGTGTAATCATAGTAAAAGGGGAATTAAAGGAAATAGATTATTCTGATGATGAAACCACTATAAGATCATGGATTGAAAAAAATACTAAAAAGGGTTTTATTTGGAATAGTGAGGTAGTTTCGGAAGATAGGGAAGAAAATAAGGAACATTTAAATGAAATACCTGACACTATAACTCAGATTGAACATGTCCCGATAAATAAAACATCATTTTATAATATGTTAAGATACTAATTAATATGTTAAAATTAAGTCAAATATTAAATGAGGAAGTTGAATCTGTTAAACTAAATAGGTTTGAAAAGAGGACATTACTTTATATGTGTCAAGAAAAAGTAAACCCCATTAATATTAGAGATGTATATGAGTTCTTAGAAGAACAATTATTTATGAAAAATGAGGAGGAAATAGTTAAAATTATTAAACTTTATAAACATAATTTTTCTTATGAAAATGTAGAAAGTGGAGAATGTGAAAAAATAGGGGAGAGCATTGATTCACCAAAAAATGAAGATTACGATGAAGAAAAAATTGTTTTGGGTATATACCTAGACATTGACCCTTACCTTATTGAAACTCTAACTCACCATACTATTTTAGATGAATACGAAAATCTTATAGATGGTGATGAATATTTGGTTGGAACCTACCAACAGGCCGTTGATGCGGCAAAACAACGAATTTGGGGTATCATAGATACGGAAGGTTATTCATATTTTGATGAAGATTGGTTATCCTATTATGTTGAAATAGATGATCAATCTGCTAAATATAATGCTGAGGAACGAGCAAAAGATGATGTACTTCATTATGATGACGAAGAACTTAGAGGTATGATATATGTCTCTGACGAATACGATGGACTAATAGAGGATAGAGAATATGAAGAAGAAGAACTAAAAGAAAAAATTGGTGAGTATAAAATAGTTAAATTTAAATTAGAGAAACTAGATAAAGAAAAAAAAATAATAGAGAGAGAGATTGAAACATTAGGGTTTTCATTAGATTATGATAATGATGATGCGGATGGGTATAGTGAAATGTATAATGTAGATATAAGTGAGATGACAGATACTTTACATAACTTAGAAACAGTTATTTTTGAATACCTTTCCTATATTGAACAAACAGAAACAGAAATAGATAATTTAGAAGAAACTATTAAGAAGTCAAACGAAGAAATATCTAAATATGAGGGTGAACAATTATCAGATTTGGCGATTGAGTCGTTAAGTGAAAATTATCTACAAGATTATTCGGATGATCCTATGGTATATATAGAATCTAGTGGTTTCTCTATATCAGAAGCTGAGTCAGAGGGTATGATTTCGATAGATGAACCTGCTTTAGTAAGAGATTATATTGCTGATGACGGTTTAGCTGGTGTTTTAGCAACTTATGATGGGTATGAAAACACTAAAGTTTTAAATGGGATAAGATATTATATATTTAGAACTAATTAAAATCATTGACTTTTTATTTAAAAATATCTATATTTGTTTAAAATTTATATGGATAAAAAGGAAAGAGTACATCACCCAACACACTATAATAAAGGAATTGAAATGTGGGATTATGCACATTCACATAACTTAGACTTTTTTGAGGGTAACATTGTTAAATATGTTACAAGATGGAAAGAGAAAAATGGTATCGAAGATTTAAAGAAAGCCAAACAATATTTAGATAAATTAATTGAATTACAACTAAATAATGATTAAGAAATTTACTGACTATAGGGGGGATTTTGTTTTATTCGAATCTGAGAATTGTGATCAAGTAAATGTTGTAACAAATCATAAGCAATACACGTTTAGAGGTTTGCATTATCAAGAAGGAGAGTGGGCACAACGAAAAACAGTTAAGATTATTCAAGGGGAAGTTCTAGACTTTTTGTATGATCCTATTACAAAGGAACTGAGGGTATATCGATTAGATGAAAATTCTGAACTACTTGTTATCGAAAGAAACTATGCACATGGTTATTTAACCTTAAAACCCAATACGATATTCACTTATGCGGTACAAGGTGAATACAATCCAGATGCAGAACGTAGCATTGTATATGATACAATACCAGAACTTAAAGTAATTGTAAAATCATTCGATCCATATGCACCATACGCAATATCGGATAAAGACAAAAACGGAAAATGAAAGTAATAATAGCTGGTAGTAGAAATTTTAATGATTATAATTCTTTAAAAAATAAACTTGATATTATATTAAAGAATCAAAAAGAAGTTACAATTGTATCTGGAACTGCTAGAGGAGCGGATAGACTTGGAGAAAGATATGCTGAGGAAAACCATCATAAACTAGAAAAATACCCTGCAATGTGGGATATATACGGCAAAAAGGCTGGTTATATGAGAAATGAAGAAATGGCTAAATCTTCAGACGCATGTGTTGTTTTTTGGGATGGTAAGAGTAAAGGTACCAAACACATGATAGATATTGCAAAAAATTTTAAGCTTGGGTTGAGAATTATCAAATTCTGATATATTTATTTCGAAAATATATTTATGGAAAATTACATTATAGAGGATATTATAGATATTGACTTAAATGATGATTATGCAATAATAAAATTTAAGTTAGAATCTGACTGCATTGATGAGTATAGAGTTTTAGAAACTAAAGAATATTACGACTGGTGTATGGAAGATTATCAAATGAGTAATGATTACAATATTGGTGACATACACGAAGAAAATGAAGATGAGTTTAATTTTTTTAATTGGGAAGAAATTTATAAAGATAATGAATATGTGTTAGATTTTATTTATGAAAATTATTCTAATTTATCCGATTTACCAGAAATTTTTATCGAATAAATAGAAAAACACCTTTTTCTTCATATTTATTTATATAAATGTTTAATAGTTTATTGACATGAGTGAAGATAATATAAGTAAAATTAAGTATTTGGTTGAAAAACTGAATGTTAGAGATCAAGAATTACGTGATAAGGTTAAAAGAATTTCTATGCTTGAAACAGCATTTCATAGAACTGGACAACCTCTTGCTATTCTAACACTAGATAATAAATATATTTTTGTTAATAAATCTTATGCAACTCATCATGGGTATGAAACCCCTGAAGAATTAATTGGTAAAGATGTTAATGAATTATTTACCATCAATACCGAAGATAACCCTATGGACATTATAAATGAATCATTACAAAAAACAGGTAGTTGGTTTGGTAAATATATTTGTCCACATAAATCTGGTAAAAATTTTTTAGCGGAGGTATATTTAGATATAATAGTAGATGAATCAATAATTATATGCACATGTCATAAAGTTGATTGTACAATTAAAAATGAAAAGGTTGAAATTTTAAAGTCATGAATGAAGAGAAACAAAATGGGTGGAATGAGTATTCAAGGCTTGTTTTAGCAGAATTAGAAAAATTAAATAGTAATGTTAGCTCATTATCTAAAGATATAGATAATCTAAAAGAAGATATGACAAAAATTAAATCTTTAAAGTATGGTGTGGATGACCTTAAAGAATGGCGCAAGGATGTTAGTGAGGTTGCATCCCCAACACAACTTAAAGAATTAACTAACGATGTTCAATCAATAAAAACATTTAAAACTGTAGCAGTAACTATTTGGGCAGTAGTACAAATAGGGTTTGGGCTGTTTATAGCATTCTTTAAGAGGTAGTTATTTAACTAAATTAACCTTAATATTAATATCATTTTCTTTACCCCATTCTTCAAAAGCAATTGCGTGTGGTTCTCTATCTTCCCACATCTCTATATAGTTGACCTGGGGGAATCTATTTAATAGATTGATGATACTATTTAATTTACTATTTAAAGTATCTCCAGACTCTTTATAATGATATTCAGTAAATATTATTTTGTGAAATTTTAGAAGCTCCATAATTTGATCGTGTTGGTGTGGTAATCTCCCCGTTAACATAATAACTAATGTATTTGGATTTTCCATTTCTTTTTTATAATCATTAATGGTATTTTCTACGGGTTCAATATTAAAAACCGCGTCATCCAAAGATTCTGGCTTACTCCACCAACCAATATGTGGATATTTTTTATTATAGAAATTTTCCCATTCTATTTTTCCTTCATCAGGGTGAGGGGTCCTCATTAACGTACCATCAAAATCAAATATGGATATTTTTGTTATATTTTCTATGGATTCATTTAACAACTTTTTAGAATATTTAATACTTTCATTTAAGTCTAATACACCACCCAAAGCCCAATCAGATAAATTTTCTAATGGGATTATATGTGATTTATCATTATAATGTATTTTTATTTTATCATTTTTATAGTCTACATTATCAATATTAAACCACAGATTAATATTTTTATTGTCAAGTACTTGTCTCGAGTAATTTTCAATAAACCCTAAATCGACAAACGTTTTTTCCCATCTCTCCTTTTTGTCGTATAATTTTTCTAAATCAATATCACTATCCTCACTAATTTTTTCTATTACTCGATCAAGTACATAGTTTAAATCTCTTGTAACAGTATCTATACCATCGTCTTCCAACCATACATCATAATATTGTTCATTTAGATCTATTTCACCTTGAATTTCAGCATCATTTAAATCGGAAAGATTTATAAACTCTTCATTTTTTATAAGATATAATAAATCATTATATGGGATGGTAATACAATGGTAACCACATGTGCAATTACTACTAACATTATATTTTATCTCTTCATTGTATTGTTCTCTAGTTGAGTTTTGTCTAGCGCTAGAAACTTCCATAGATAATGACGATAGAAATTCATTCGCAATATCATCGTAATGATTTTTAGGTAAAAATTTATCTAAAAATGTATTAACCTCACCATCATTAACATTGTTAGTAGTTTTACCTGGCCAATTAGATTTACCAGTTAATAATGCAATATTTTTAAAATGTTCAACAGTCTCTTCATTCATATATGAATGCATATAATTTAATTCATCCGTATCCATTTCATCATAATAACCACTATAGTTATCAAACGCCTCATTATATCTATATATTGAGTCATCATCTAAACCAGAAAAATGTTCTTCCCAATCTTCCCTATTTAGATTTAATTCAGCACCATGATTAGTCCATTCTATCGATGGCATCTTCTCTTTCCAACCATCACAACTAACATGAAACCAATCACCATAAATTTTCTCTAATTCATCTTTATGGTTGTCAAACATATTATCCAGATACTTTTCTCTATCGGGGTTTCTTAAAAGAGACATTTTTGTGACGAATTTTATTAATGGTGTTTCACCCCTATCTATTTTTAATTCTGAATAGTCTACACCCTCTTTTTGATTGTAATACCATAACCTATAAATATCTATTGCCTCTTCTTGTGACAACCCCATATGTGTGGTAAGTTCTTTCATGGTTTTTTCTTTAAATGTGGTATGTTTAACCATATCATCTAAATACCTTAATACTTTTAACTCGAACCTACTTAATTTATCCATATTATATAAATATATCTAATAAATATTAAAAAAAAACGTTTATAATTTTTTTATTAGGATTAAATGATTATATTTGTACTATGAATATTTTTATATTAGATGAAGACCCAAAAAAATGTGCAGAGTATCACAACGATAAGCACGTAGTGAAAATGATATTAGAAACTGCTCAACTATTATGTGGTGTTCACCATATGGTAGAATCAGTATTAGAAGTACCATATAAATTATCACATAAAAACCATCCTTGTTCTATATGGTCTAGAGAGTGTATAGAAAACTATGTGTGGTTATGTGATTTAGGTATAGAACTATGTTTAGAATATACCTATCGATATGGTAAAAGACATAAATCTCAAGATGTAATTGAGTGGTGTATTATTAATCACCCACCGTTGGTGGAATTAGGTAAGATAACACCATTTAGATTAGCAATGCCAGATGAATGTAAAATTGGTGATGCTGTAGAGTCTTACAGAGAGTACTATATTAAAGAAAAAAAACACTTTTCTAAGTGGAAAAATAGAAAAATTCCACATTTTATGGAAGAATGTTTGGTTAATTAAAAAAAAATTATTATATTTGTATATATAAAAAAAAACAATTATGGAATATTTAAATTTAAATGAAATTGGACAAAGTTGTCCATCCGCTTTAACACAAAAGCAAGCATCTAATCTATCACACATTTATAGGTTTATCCCCACAACCGAAGTGATGGACATTTTAGGGGAACAAGGTTGGTCACCGACACAGGCGGTACAAACCAAAAGTAGAAAGGGTTATGAGTCAAAAATTCCTTATAAAAAACATATGATAAGGTTTCGTAATCAGAATAACCAAGTGATATCTCAAGAGATTGGTGATACACATCCAGAGATAGTTTTAACTAACTCTCACGATGGTACATCATCTTTTAAGTTTCATGTAGGTTTGTTTCGATTGGTTTGTTCTAATGGTTTGGTAATTGCTGATAAAACATTTGATAAGTTTAGAGTAATGCACAAAGGGTTTCAGAAAGATGATGTCCTTAAAGCCATTTCTATGACTACTGAAAAAATCCCTTATGTTGTAGGAAATGTTCAGAATATGATGGGTAAAGAACTCAGTAAAAGTCAACAATATGAATTCGCTAAAATAGCTGCTGAACAAAGATGGGGTGAAGAAAAAATGATTGATCTCAATCAGATGTTAAGAATTCGTAGAAATGAAGACGCTGGAAATGATTTATGGAGTGTTTTTAACAGAGTTCAAGAGAACATGTTACAAGGTGGTATTCTTACTGTGACACCGAAAGAAAATGGTAAGGTTCGTAACTCTAGAAGTAGAGCAATTCGTTCAATAGATCAAAATTTAGAGGTAAACAAAATGTTGTGGACTCTATCAGAAACTATGATGTAAAACATAGTTGTTTGTTTTGATGAAAGAGTGGGGGCAATTGTCCCCATTTTTTTTATTCTCTTATTAATGGTTCTGGAATTATAGTTCCATTATCAATTTTATAATATTCCCCATTTCTTTTTCCATTATCATCTTTTATACTGATTAATCCTTCCCATTCATCATCATTAAAATTAACTAAATAGAACTTATTAAAGTTGTCACCATATCTACTTTTTAGTGATGATTTTAATTTAATAACTATATCATTTATTTCTTCATTCATAACTTTAAGGGTTCTTTAATAAATATCATAAAAAGTTTAAAATTTACCATACCTATTGATTATTTGAAAAAAAATTACTATACTTGATTATTATGGGAAATGATGCGATAAAAAATGCTTTATTAAGATATTTAAACGATGAAAACGCTCTCGAAAAAAATACTATATCAGATTTAAAAAATGAAGTAGATAAAATTAAATTGTTTAGGGATAAAATAGATGATATTTTATCAAAAACAAAACTTACCATTATTAATAGTAGTATTCACCTTTTAATTGACAAGATCCATAGAGATGATAAAGAGGGTGTTTTAAAGATATTAAAAAATACTAAGGATAGAACAGTATTTTATGATTTTGTGGAATCATTAAATGATTTATTGATTAATTATGAAAAATATCATGAAAATTATGATAGTGAATCTCCAGAATTATTAGACCTAAAAGAAACATTTGTTTTAAATGATCATCAGTTAAATGATTTAATTACTGAAATAAGTTTGGATAATAAATAAATTTTTATTATATTTGTAATATGAACGTTATAAATATGGAAGATGAAAAGGTTTTAAAATTTTTTAAGAAGTGTGAAAAGTTTTTTCTGGACAACTACCCATCAATGGAGGATTCTATTGGTATACCCTCTTTAATTGAAGTATTTATTGAAAAAAAGAAATATAGTATTACACATTCAATAGACAGACATCATTTGAGGGGTGCAATAACTACAGACTTACATAATAATTTATATTTTGATGTAGAAACTGCTAGTAAATTAGCGGAAATGTATGTTGAAGAAAAATTTAAGAATTACAAAGAGTATATATTATCACTATAAAAAATAAAAAAATGGAAATACTAAAACAGATTGAGGCTAAAAATAAAGCCATTAAAGTTATTAATAGTTGTAAAACTGATGAACATTTTGAATCTTCATTAAATTATGTAGAATTATATTATAAAAAGTTTGAGGATCTTATTGGTTACAATGAATTAAAAAGATTAATTAGAAAAAATAAATAAAATGAGTAGAAGATATAAAGTAGAAAGGTTCTTTGATAGGTATAATCACCTAATGGAATTTATAAGAACATTAACAGCGGTTACTGTTGTAGTGTTACAAATAATAATATTAATTAAGTTATTTTCATGAACAGAGAAAAATATAATTTTAATGTTGGTGTCTTTTTTGGTGTTATCATTGGTGGTGGACTATGTTGGTTTTTTCTGTTAAGTCAAGGGTGTATTCACCTAAGTGGTAATAAAGAGAAAAATACAGAATCACTGTTAATTGATAGAATAGAAAATCTTGAAAAAAAATATATAGAAGATTCCATAACTATTGAAATATTAGGATCAGACTATGTTGAAGTGTGGAGAGAAAATCAGATATTTTCTTCTATGTTAAGTGAAATAGAAAATGAACCAGGTGGACATGAGATATTAAAAAAAGGGTGGATATAAACCAAAACAAAGATGAGTAAAGAAGATTGGACTCCAAATATATGCACAACTTGTGGTTATACTACTACAATATTATTAGGTACAAAAGTTTGTACAAATATAGGTTGTTCTACTAATAATAAAACCAAAAGAAGATGGATAAAGAAGAATTAAACAAAATACTATTCAACACAGATTACGCAGAATCGTTAGGTATTAAAGTTTATGTTAGAGTGGAAGATAATGGAGACAAGTACGCAGTATTAAATAATGGTGAGGAAGAAATAGAATTAAAAATAAAAGAAGATGAATAAATTACCAATATGGATAAAAGTTATTTTACTTAACATTATATGTTTTATTGTGTTTAGTTTGTTATGTTATTGTTTTGAAATTGATTTAAGTAAATCAATGGATTCTAAAACATATTATATTCCACCTAAAATAATAAACTATTAAAACCAAAAGAAGATGAAGAAATATATTAAATTTT
>TARA_R110002020_G_scaffold48818_2_pt1 | contig 12940 bp, 11 predicted proteins | sample TARA_R110002020 | Tara Oceans TARA_R110002020 (sample SAMEA4396489) | marine metagenome | biome: Westerlies Biome; feature: [MES] marine water layer (ENVO:01000295) within the mesopelagic zone...; material: water (ENVO:00002006), including particulate matter (ENVO:01000060) such...
AGGATGCGGCCCACTTCGGTCGAGCCGGTGAACGTGATCTTGCGCACCTTGTCGTTGGAGCAGAACTCCTGGCCGATGGCCGAGCTCGACTTCGAGGTGATGACGCTCAGGATTCCCTTGGGCACGCCGGCATCGACGGCGAGCTTGGCCATGGCGAGCGCCGACAGCGGCGTTTCGCCGGCGGGCTTGGAGATGAAGGCGCAGCCCACGGCCAGCGCCGGCCCGAGCTTGCGCGCGATCATCGCGTTGGGGAAGTTCCACGGCGTGATCGAGGCCACGACGCCGACCGGCTGCTTCAAGACGACGATGCGCTTGTCGGGCTGGTGACCGGGGATCACGTCGCCATAGATGCGCTTGGCTTCTTCCGCGAACCATTCGATGAAGCTCGCGCCATAGAGGATCTCGCCCTTGGCCTCGGGGAGCGGCTTGCCCATTTCCGCGGTCAGGATCGCGCCGAGATCGTCGGCATTGGCGACCATCAGGTCGTAGAGCTTGCGCATCACCGCGCTGCGCTCCTTGCCGGTCTTGGCGGCCCAGGCCTTCTGCGCGCCATAGGCGGCGTCGATCGCGGTGCGGGTTTCCTCGACGCCCAGATCCGGCAGCGCGGTGATGACCTCGCCGGTCGACGGGTTGAGCACGTCGAAGGTCTTGCCGCCCCGCGCGGTCTTGACCCATTCGCCGCCCACCAGCGCGGCGCTGACCAGCAGGTCCGGGTTCTTCAGCTTCTCTGCGAGTGTCTTGGTCATTATGCTTTGGCTCCAAACTCCGAATGAACTTCACGAATGGACGCTTCAAGAAGGTCCAGCGCTTCCTGGAACACCGTGTCCTGGATGGTCACGGGCGACAGGAAGCGGATGACATTGGCGTAAACGCCGCATGTGAGCAGAATGAGGCCCTTCTCCAGCGCGCGCGCCTTGACCGCATTGGTGAAGTCCGGGCTCGGCTTGTTGGTCTTGACGTCATTGAACTCGATGGCGTTCATGAAGCCGGGGCCGCGGATGTCGACGATCTCCGGCACATCCTCGCGGATCGCCTGCAGCCGCTGCTTGAGGCGGTTGCCGAGCTGCATGGCGCGCTCGCACAGGCCTTCCTCCTCGATCACGTCGAGCACGGCATGCGCCGCGGCGATGCCGATCGGGTTGCCGCCATAGGTGCCGCCGAGACCGCCCGGATTGGCCGCGTCCATGACGCTCGCCTTGCCGGTCACGGCCGCCAGCGGAAAGCCGCCGGCGAGCCCCTTGGCCATGGTGGTGATGTCCGGCGCCACGCCATGATGCTCCATGGCGAACATCTTGCCGGTGCGGGCGAAGCCGGTCTGGATCTCGTCGGCGATCAGCAGGATGCCGTGCTTGTCGCAGATCTCGCGCAGCAGCTTGAAGAAGCCGGCCGGCACTTCATAGAAGCCGCCTTCGCCCTGCACCGGCTCGAGAATGATCGCGGCAACGCGCGCCGGATCGACATCGGCCTTGAACAGGGTGTCCAGCGCCGCCATCGACTGCTCGACCGACACGCCGTGCAGCGCCGCGGGGAAGGGGACGTGGTAGACGTCGCTCGGCATCGCGCCGAAGCCCGCCTTGTAGGGGAACACCTTGCCCGTGAGCGCCATGCCCATGAAGGTGCGGCCGTGAAAGGCGCCCGAGAACGAGATGACGGCGGCGCGGCCGGTGGCGGCGCGGGCGATCTTGACGGCGTTTTCCACGGCTTCCGCGCCGGTGGTGACGAACACGGTCTTCTTCTCGAAGTCGCCGGGGACGAGCTTGTTCAGCCGCTCGGCGAGTGCGACGTAATTCTCGTAGGGCACCACCTGGTGGCAGGTGTGGGTGAAGCGGTCGAGCTGCGCCTTGACGGCCTCGATCACCTTGGGATGACGGTGGCCGGTGTTGACCACGGCGATCCCGGCTGCGAAATCGATGTAGCGGTTGCCTTCGACATCCCACAATTCGGAGTTTTCGGCGCGATCCACATAGATCTGCGTCATCATGCCGACGCCGCGGGCAATGGCGTCGGTCTTGCGGGATTGAATCTCGGCGTTGTTGCTCATCTTCGCTGCTTTCTTCGTGTTTTTCGCGCCGGCCCGTCAAAATGGCTTGCCGCGGCGTCCGATCCGGCCGGTTGGAGCCCTCTGCCCGCCCCGGGGAATGATATTCCGGAGCTGGTATATCGACAAAACCGCGTCTGGCAAAGCCATCCGGCGCCGCCGGGATAGGTCCAGTTTGCCGCATAGCCACCTGCTTCGGGGCCGTGTCAGCTCCGCAGATATCGGACCTGGTCCTCACCGGACAGTCCGCCGCGGACGCGGCTGCGCGTCAGAACCTTGGGAACGCCCGGCAGCAGCGTGAACGCGTTGTCCGACCAGACATCCGAGCCGCCATGATCATGGGTGACATAGAGGGCGGGCACATCGCTGGTGAGCGTCACCTGGTCTTCGGCCTCGGCGACCTCGATCCGGGGCGTCGCGAAACGGTAGTCTTTCGGCCGGCGCAACAGGAAATCGTTATCGCCGGTATGGCCGCCCGCATCGTCGCGCCAGTCGAAATGCAGGAACTCGTCCTCGGCAAACAGCGAGGCGGGCAGGCGGGCGACCTCGACGGCGCGGTCGGCGGGGCACCGGCAGGACCAGGCGCCGCATTTGGTGACAGTGCCAGCGGTCGACACGCGCCGGGCATTGACGCCGAGCGAGACGTCGGCGCCGGTGTCATTGACCGCCCACAGCACGATCTCGCCGGTCGACCCATCGGGCTGCGCGGTCACCAGAACCGGGGCAAAGAACCGCCGCGCCATGTAATGCATGAGCTTCCAGCCGCCGCCATATTCGAGCGATGCCCAGCTCGCCACCGGCCAGGTGTCGTTGAGCTGCCAGTACAACGTGCCCATGCAGCGCGGCTTGGACGAGCGCCAGAACTCGATCGCCGTCTTCATCGCCAGCCCCTGGCTGACCTGCGAAAGCCAGGTCATGTCCTCGAAATTTTCCGGGAAGCGGACATAGCGCGCGAGCGTCTCGACGATGCGGCTGTTGCCGCCATGGTTGCGCTGGTGCACCTCCATCACCCGCGAGGAGACGTTGCGGTCGCCGGGTTCGGTGAAGCTTGCGATGATCCGGTTCGAGGGAAACGACTGGAAGCCGAATTCGGAGCAGAAGCGCGGGCGGACGCTGCGGTAATGCTCGAAATCCTTGGACGAATGCCACACGTCCCAGAAATGCATGTCGCCCGAGGTGTCGTCATGCCAGCCGTCGCCGAAATCGAGCCGGCCGACCGAGGGCGAGGACGGCCAGAAGGCGACATCGGGCTTTTCCTCCGCCACTGCCTCCTCGAGCGCCGCGTTGAGCCGCGCATAGATGGCGAGATAGCGATCGCGGTTGGCGCGGGCCTCGGGATACCAGGTGAGCGCGCCGATCACCTCGTTGTCGCCGCACCACAGCGCCATTGACGGATGGCCTGACAGCCGCCTGATCTGCTGGCGCACCTCGCGCTTCACACTTGCGAGCCAGGCCGGGTCATGCGCCGGGTAGAGGCTGCAGGAAAACATGAAATCCTGCCAGACCATCAGCCCGAGTTCCGAGCACAATTCGTAGAACCAGTCGGGCTCGTACTGCCCGCCGCCCCAGACCCGGATCATGGTCATGTTGGCCTCGACCGCCGAGACCAGCCGGTCGCGGACAACCTCCCAGGTCGCCCGGGCGGGCAGCGCATCGGCGGGGATCCAGTTGGCGCCGCGCATAAAAATCTCGCGGCCGTTGACGCGGAAGGCGAAGCGCGCGCCGATCTCGTCCGTATCGGTCACAAGCTCGACGGTTCTGAATCCGATGCGGCGGGTTACCGTGTCCTGGCCAAGCCGGATTTCGAGATCATAGAGGGGCCGCGCCCCGTGCCCTGCCGGCCACCACAGCTCGGGGTTTTGGATCGTCAGCGTGAGCCGCGCGACGCCGTCGCCCGGCCAGACCTGGACGGTGGCGCTCGCCACCTGGCCTTCGCACTGCGCGTTAGCCTCGATCTCGCCCGCAGCGAAGGCGGTGTAGTGCAGGTCGATCTCCAGCGTGACGCGACCCTCGTGGTGGACCTGCCGGATCATGACGTCGTCAAGCCGCGCCGTCTCGGACCGCCTGAGCGTCACCGGGCCGCAGAGCCCCAGCGGCGACAGCGCGATGTTCCAGTCCCAGCCCGCGTCGCAATGGGTCTTGCGCAGGAAATTGTAGTGCGGAATGCGGTTGTTGTCTTTCGTGTAGGGCACCGGGAAGGCCGAGGCGGCGGCCCGCGCCGCGGCCTCCGCGGAGTTCGACAGGAACCGGACTTCGAGGCGATTCTCGCCCGCGACCAATGCTGAACTGACGTCGAAATCCTGGCGCAGGAAGCGGTTGTCAACGCGGCCGAGCAGCGTGCCGTTGAGGCTTATGTCGGCCACGCAATCGATGCCTTCGAAGGACAGCGTCCAGTGTCCGCCGCCGGTCTCGGCCACTTCGAACCGCTTCGTCGCCGTCCACTCGCTTTCATGCACCCAGTCGAGCGACGTCTCGGTGTCGCGCCAATAGGGGTCAGGGATGAGGCCGGCATCCATCAGCGCCGAATGCACATCGCCCGGCACGGGCAGGGAGGCGCTATGTACGCCATCGGTTACGGTCCAATCCGCAGACAGATCCAGCGGGTGGGCGATGCTGTCTGGCTGAGAAATCATGGCGCGGCTCCTGCTTTTCGATGGCATGGACCGTCAATGCCATGTTCGCTTGCGGTGAGAAAGACGAGCGCGGCGGAATTCCGGGCTGACCGAGAATTGTCTTTGCGGGCGCGCGGTTGTAGTGCTCGTCATGGCTGCGGTGACGGAGAGAGACCGATGGACGTTGAAGATCATGTGCCGGACCATCTTCCGGGCACGAAGCGCAAACGCGGCAAGGGCGTCGGCGCGGTCTACGACACGCTCCGCCACGAGATCCTCGATCTGACGCTTGCTCCCGGAAGCCCGATCGACGAGGTCAGGCTTTCCGAACGCTTCGGGATCTCGCGCACGCCGATCCGCGAGGCCATGGTCAAGCTTGCGGGCGAGGGGCTGGTCGTCACCCTTCCCAACCGCTTCACCATCGTCGCCCCGATCGATTTCCCCAACCTGCCGCAGTTTTTCGACGCCCTGTCGCTGATGTACCGGGTCACCACCCGGCTGGCGGCCGCCAACCGGACGGAACCGGAAATGGCGGCGATCTGGGAACTGCAGCATGGCTATACGCGGGCGGTCGAGGCGAGAGACGTTCCGGCGATGATCGAGGTCAACCGCAACTTCCACGTGGCGATCGCCCGCGCCGGCAAGAATCGCTATTACACCGACCTCTTCACGAAACTGCTCGATGAGGGCCGGCGGCTGCTGCGGCTCTATTACTCGTCCTACAACGATCGGCTTCCGCGCATCTACCTGCAGGAGCACGAGGACATGCTGGCGGCGATCGAGCGGCAGGATATCGAGACCGCGGATCGTATCGCCCAGGCGCACGCCCAGCAGATCGTCCGGCAGATCCAGGCCTATATCATCGAGGATCGCCGCCTCAACGCCGACATAAGCCTTTAGTTTCCCACGCGGATTTGAACGGTGCGGCGCAACCGCGCGCTGGCGGCCGCATGGCGCTCGGCGTGTGAATATTTTATGTCGACAATGAAAATACAATTTCCTATACTCCGCCGGCCTCCAAAGAGGGGCGCACGCGGCCTTCGCTTCACCGAGCGAAACGACCGCCGGTCAGAACACCATCAACATCCGCGTTGCTGCGCGGTCAGAAACAGAGGGTTCCATGTTTGAACAAGTCAGAAAGTGGGCGCTGGTCTCCATGCTGTCTGTCGCGGCGCTGCCGGCAGTCGCGCAGGAAGTGACCTGGCAGGTGCCGACCTCGGTGCCCGAGGGGTCGCCGTTCTATGTAAACTTCCTCGAGCGTTTCGCCGAGAATGTCGACGTGCTCACCAACAGCCGCGTGATGATCGAGCCGTTCGGCGCGGGCGTGCTGGTGCCTGCTTTGCAGGTCTATGACGGCGTACGTGACGGCGTTGTCCAGGCGGGTCATTCGACCCCCAGCTACCTCGTCAACCAGGACCCGACCAACGCCATCTTCGCCGGCTTCCCCGGCGGCATGGGCCCCGAGGCCTTCATCACCTGGATCTACGAGAAGGGCGGCAAGGAAAAGCTCGCCGAACTGCGCGCCAAGGACGGCTTCAAGAACCTGATCGTCGGCATCGGCTCGTCGGAAGTGATGGCGCATTCCAATGTTCCCATCACCAAGGCCGAAGACCTCAAGGGCATGAAGTACCGCACCTCCGGTCCATGGGCCAAGGTCATGGAAGAGTATTTCGGCGCGGTTCCGACCGTGGTGCCGCCCGGGGAAATCTACACGCTGCTGCAGCGCAAGGGCGTCGACCTGATCGAATGGGGCCCGCCGTCGGCCAACATGCCGGAAGGCTTCCACGAAGCGGCCAAATACATCATCGTACCGGGCGTGCACCAGCCGACCTTCCTGTGGGAAGTCGTGCTCAAGCAGGAAACCTGGGACGCGCTTCCTGAGGATCTGAAGCCGCTCATCGAGAAGGCCGCGGAACTGACCACCATGCAGGCGCTGGTACACTTCTACGGTGAAGACGTCGTCGCCATGGACAGCTACCGCAAGGGCGCCAACGAGGTGATCACGCTGTCGCCGGAGTTCGTCAAGCAGCTGTCCGACGCCGGCGTCGACTGGATCGGCAAGACCGCCGAGGCGCAGAAGGCCGAAGGCAAGGCCGACATGGCCGACATTCTTGCCGACTACATGGCTTTCAAGTCATTGTGGTCCGCAGAAAGCAGCTACCTGGTGCGCAACCAGGACTGAACCTCGATCACGGAACCCGACTGTCATGACCAGGCTATTCAATCTTGTCGACGCTTTCTCACGTCTCTTGTCCTGGATCGCCCAAGCCGTGACGGTGGTTCTGGTGTTCTCGATGATCTATGAAGTGGCGGCGCGCTATGTGTTTGGCGCGCCGACCATCTGGGCCTTCGACATCTCCTACATGTGCACCGGCACGCTCTTCGTCCTGGGCGCGGCCTATGCGCTCAAGCAGGATGCGCATGTGCGCATCGATTTTCTGGCCCAGAAGATGCCGGTCGGCGTAAGGCGTTTGGTCGAAGGCCTGGTATTCCTGGTCCTGATTGCGCCGATCTTCGGGGCGCTTTCCAAATTTGCCATCGAGCGCGCTTGGCGGGCGTGGGAGACCTCCGAGGTCGAAAGCGTCAGCCCCTGGGCTCCGCTGATGTGGCCGTTCTTCGCCATCCTGGCCACAGGGCTGGTGGCGCTGACCCTGCAGCAGGTGGTCCATGGCCTGCGTGTGCTCCGCGGCGATACCGACCAGCCGTTCAAACTGGAAGCCTGATCCCATGACCATCGCCGCCCTGATGTTCCCCGCGCTGTTCGTGCTGGTCCTGACCGGCATCCCGATCGCGTTTTCGCTGGCGATCGTATCGGCCGCGGCCGGGATCGCGAAGTTCGGACCCAACGCCTTCGCCCAGCTCTACGGCGCATTCTACTCGGCCTCGACGAATTTCATCCTCGCCGCAATTCCCATGTTCGTGCTGATGGGCGCCATTCTGGAGCGTTCGGGCATCGCCGAGCGGCTGTTCCGGGTCATGCAGATCTGGATGGCGCGCCTTCCGGGCGGTCTCGCCGTCGCCACCATCGCGATGGGAGCGGTGTTCGCCGCGGCCGCGGGCGTGGTCGGCGCGGTCGAGGTGATGATCGGCATGATGGCCATTCCGGCGATGCAGCGCGGCGGCTACCGCAACAGCCAGATCGCCGGCACGATCTGCGCCGGCGGCTCGCTCGGCACCATGATCCCGCCCTCCGTGATCGCCGTGATGTATGCGTCGCTGGCGCAGATGTCGGTCGGCGAACTTCTCGCCGGCATGATGCTGCCGGGCCTGCTGATGGTGGGGCTTTTCATCGTCTACCTGATCATCCAGGGCGTGATGGCCCCGCCGGAGCCGAAGGGCGATGTCAGCGAGCCCCATATCGGGCTCGGCGAGAAGCTGCGCATCACGGTGACCTCGCTGTTGCCGATCTGCGCGCTGATCTTCGCCGTCCTGGGCTCGCTCCTGGCGGGCATCGCCTCGCCTACAGAAGCCGCGTCCGTCGGCGCGACGCTGCTGAGCATCTTCTACGGCCGCTTCAATCTGCCGATGCTGTTCGATTCGCTCAAGATCACCGTGCGGATCTCCGCGATGATCCTGCTGATCGTCGCCGCAGGCACCATGTTCATGGGCACCTTCGCGGCCAATGGCGGCTCGCGCATGATCCGTTCGTTCATCGACGCGGCCGGCTTCGGCGACACCGGCATGATGATTTTCTTCCTGGTGATTGTGCTGCTCCTGGGCTTCGTGCTCGACTGGACCGCGAATGTGCTGATCGCCGTGCCGCTGTTCACGCCGTTCATCCGCTCCGCCGGGATCGATCCGGTCTGGTTCGGCACCATGATGATCATCGTCATCCAGACCAGTTACCTGACCCCGCCGATGGCCTCGTCGATCTTCTATCTCAAATCCATCGCCCCGCCGGACATGACCTATGGCCAGATGTGCCGTGGCGTCGCGCCGTTCATCGTGCTGCAGATCCTGACGCTGCTGGCGGTGGCGCTGTTTCCCGCCCTGGCGACCTGGCTTCCTTCCCAGATCGTGGGCTTCTAGACACCGGTTCACAAAAAAGGACACATCCTCATGGACAACTCGATTTTCACCGGCTGCATTCCCGCCCTCATGACGCCGTGCAAGCCTGACCGGACACCCGATTTCGATGCGCTTGTGCGCAAGGGGCGCGAGCTGGTCGATGCCGGCATGTCGGGCGTCGTCTATTGCGGCTCGATGGGCGACTGGCCGCTGCTGTCCGACGCGCAGCGCATGGAGGGCGTCGCCAGGCTGGTCGAGGCGGGTGTTCCCACGGTGGTGGGCACCGGCGCGATCAACAGCGCCTCGGCAGTGGCCCATGCGGCGCACGCGGCGGAAGTCGGCGCGCAGGGGCTGATGGTCATTCCGCGCGTGCTGTCGCGCGGAACTTCGGCCGCGGCGCAGGCGGCGCACTTCAAGGCGATCCTGTCGGTGGCCCCGGACCTGCCCGCGGTGATCTACAACAGCCCCTATTACGGCTTTGCCACCCGCGCCGAATTGTTCTTCGCGCTCAGGAAGGAGCACAAGAACCTGATCGGCTTCAAGGAATTCGGCGGCGCCGCGGACCTGCGCTACGCGGCCGAGAACATCACGTCGGCCGAAGACAGCATCACCCTGATGGTGGGCGTCGACACCAATGTCTTCCACGGCTTTGTCAATTGCGGCGCCACCGGCGCGATCACCGGCATCGGCAACGCGCTGCCCAAGGAAGTGCTGCACCTGGTTTCGCTGTGCAAGCAGGCGGCTGCGGGTGACGCCAAGGCCAGGGCGCGGGCGAAACAGCTCGACGAGGCGCTGGGCGTGCTGTCCTCCTTCGACGAGGGCGCGGACCTGGTGCTCTATTACAAGCACCTGATGGTGCTCAACGGTGACGCGGAATACACGCTGCATTTCTACGAGACCGACGCGCTGTCGGCCTCGCAGAAGAACTATGCCGAAACCCAGTACCAGCTGTTCAAGACCTGGTACGCGGAGTGGAATGCGCAGGCCTGAGCTCGGACGTGTGCCCGACATCTCCACCCGGAACCGGTGAAAGGGTTCCGGGCGGGGGTCCGGTATCCAAGGTTCGCCGCCTCCGTGCAGGGCCGGATCGGGGGCGGGAGGGGGAGTGCGCGGAAAGGCTGGTCCGCGCTGCCACCTGCCTGCCTGCGGGGCCGCAACCCCCTGAATTCCTTGCCGGTTGGCGCCGCTGGCACATTACAAAACATTAAGTTGAAGCGCCTGCAAAACGGGTTCACTCAGGATGTCGGGAGGATATTCGATAGACGGAAAGATCCTGACATGCCGACCCTGCTCAATCGCTATGCAACCCCCTTCATCACCGGCCTTTTTCTCGTGTCGCTCGTCTCGGGCGTGGCGCTGTTCTTCCATTGGGGATCAGCCGCCTTCCACGGCATGCATGAATGGCTGTCGATGGTTCTCATCCTCCCCTTCGTCCTGCATGTCTGGAAGAACTGGCGCCCGTTCCTCGCCTATTTCAAGCGGCTCCCCATGCTGGCGGCCCTCGTCGTGTCGCTGGTCGGCGGGCTGGCCTTCGCGGTGCCGGCCATGACCGGTGAAAGCGCCGGCGGCCCGCCGCAGCGCGCGGTCTTCCAGGCCTTCGAAAACGGCGGGCTGGCTGATGTCGCGCCGCTGTTCGGTCACGACGGCGAGAGCCTGGCCGCCGTTCTGCGCGACAAGGGGCTGACGGTCGAAGGTCCCGACGCCACCGTCAGGGCCATCGGCGAAGCCTCCGGAAAAACAGCCTTCGAGGTGATCGGCCAGATCGCCGCGGCCAAGCGCTGAGCCTCTGGCTTCGGTGGTCACCGGCACGCCGGACAAGTCGCCACACGGGTCAGGATGACGGCGCGCCCAGCCGCTCCTCCTTCTCCCCTGGCGGGAGGAGGGAGAGCGGGACCCGCATCCTGCCACATCGAGGTCCCTCTGTTGTGAATTGCCCTCCGCCACTTCCGCTTGCAGGTGCATTGCAGCAATCGCCGCAGGGTCGGCGACGTGAAAACATGCTGCCTGCCGAACATCGTTATTTCCCAGATGAAGTGCCACCGAGAGCGCCGTCATGGCATCCGGGCTCTTGACTCGATTCTCATTCTGTTTCACTCTGCATCGTATTGTTTCATTGAGTGAAACAACTTTGGGAGGATGGAATGAAGAAATTATCTGTAGTGGCAGGCATCGCCCTGCTGGTGTTGCCCTCGCTGGCGAGCGCGCAGGAGGTCACCCTGAAGCTGGGTCATGCGGCTGCGTCGACCCACATTTTCCAGACCGGGCTCGAGATCTTCGCCGAGAAGGTCGCGGACAAGACCGGCGGCAACGTCAAGATCGAGGTCTATGGCGATCGCCAGTTGGGCGACGACAAGCAATTGCTCGAAGGCATCCAGATTGGCCTGATCGACGGGGCGCTGGTCTCCTCGGCGACCCTGCCGCTGGTCCTGGGCGCGGCATCCTTCGATGCCCTGCAGCAGCCGTTTACCGTGTCGAGCTACGAGCAGCTGTCCAAGGTGCTGACATCCGACCTCGGCGACGAACTGCTCGCCACGCTCCAAGACAAGAAGATCAAGGGCGTCGGTTTCGTCGATGCCGGCCTGCGCCACTTCCTCTCCAAGGACAAGCCGGTGACCAGCCTCGCCGATTTCAAGGGCCTCAAGACCCGCATCGTGCCGATCCCGCTGCACAAGGCGATCTGGGAAACCATCGGCGTCAACCCGATCGGCATGGCCTACGGCGAGGTCTATTCGGCACTCGAAACCGGCACCATCGACGCCGTCGAGATCAACGTCTCCTCGATCAAGTCGGAAAGCCTGTTCAACGCCGCCAAGCAGGTCACACTCACCGGCCATTATTTCTGGCCTGGCGTGATCATGATCTCGGGCGCTGCCTGGGACAAGTTGAGCGACGCGGACAAGGCCGCGGTCGAAGCGGCTGGCAAGGAAGCCACCACCGAGGCCTATGCCCTGGCGGCGACCCAGGACGCCGAGACGGTGACCTTCCTCGAAGCCAATGGCGTGACCATCAACCAGCTCTCCGACCTTGACGATCTCAAGGCCCTGACCGCCCCGGTGGTGACCACCTGGAAGGAAAAGGATCCGCTGATCGCCAAGTTCGACGAAGCTTTCGCAAACGGCCAGTGACCGCCATGGCGTCAACCAAGGTCTATGGCTGGGACAGGCTTCCCCGGGAACAGGTTCGCGACGGAGTGTCGCGAACCGCCTTCCGCGGCGACAACGCGCTGATGGTGATGAACTGGCTCGAGCCGGGAATGGAGAAAAAGCCCCATTCCCACCCCTTCGAGCAACTGGCCTATGTCGTGTCCGGACGCGTCCGCTTCGAGATCGGCGACGACGTGGTCGAGGTTGGCGCCGGAGAAATGGTCCGCATTCCCCCCGATGTCATCCATTGCGGGGAGGCGATCGGCCAAGAGGTGGCGCTCAATCTCGATGTGTTTGCTCCGGTTCGGGAGGATTACAAGCACCTCACCGAGTACCAGGAAGCCGATTTCGACTGAACATCTGATTTAACCTCCTGTCCCAAGCAGGACCGGTCCGGCGCTCAAGCGCCGGGCCCCCGGAAAACGCGCGCGCGAATGCGCCTCCATGGCCATGAAGAGGAGTGGATGTCGTGACTATCTCGGCCTTTCATCATGCCTTTCGCACCGGTCTCAAGGCGCTTCTCGTCGCCTTGGTGGCGTTGCTGCTGACGGTAATGGTGGCGCAGGTGATCATGCGTTACGGCTTCAATTCCTCGCTGCTCTGGTCGGAGGAACTGTGCCGCTACCTGCTCATCTGGGCGTCGTTCCTGGCGATGATCTTCGCCTATGAGCGCGGCGAGATCGCGGCGCTCTCGATCCTCGCCAACGCATTGCCGCGGGTGCCGGCGCTGATGCTGGCTATCCTCGGCAGCCTGCTCTCGGTCGCGTTGTGCCTGACCCTTGCCTGGTACGGCTATGTCTTCGCCGACATCGCCGGATCGCAGCCGATCCCGGCGTTCAGCTTCATCCTCGAGGACCTGTTCGGAACCGACGCGCCCCAGGCGCCGCGCGTGTTCTGGGTCTATTTCGCGCTGCCGCTCGGCATGACCCTGCTGTCGCTGCGCATCGTCGCCGACATCGTGCTGTTCGCCCGCGCCTGGGCAAACGGGCAGTCGCTCGATGATCTTGCCGCGCATGACGGAGGTTCAAGCCTGTGACTCTCTATCTCCTGTCCTTCCTCGGCTTCATGGTTATCGGCATCCCGATCGCCTTCAGCCTTGGCCTGTCCTCGCTCACCTATCTGATCGTCAACGACCAGCT
>TARA_R110002020_G_scaffold28193_2_pt1 | contig 12933 bp, 16 predicted proteins | sample TARA_R110002020 | Tara Oceans TARA_R110002020 (sample SAMEA4396489) | marine metagenome | biome: Westerlies Biome; feature: [MES] marine water layer (ENVO:01000295) within the mesopelagic zone...; material: water (ENVO:00002006), including particulate matter (ENVO:01000060) such...
AAGGACAGTGTCACCGGCCAGTCGATTGCGGTGCTGGAACCAGAATTCCGTATCTACACCCGTTCGCACTACGACCCAGACGGGAAAGACATGACGGAATATCGGGCAGGAACCCGTGCCGAGGGTGTGAACCTGTATTACACCTCAACCAAACCAGGTGATGGCATCATCAACTACTACCAAGATGTTGGCACACTTGACCCACAAACCACTGACTGATATACTGACCATTATTCACTAATTAAGGAGACTTTCTATTGGCTACATTTGATTTAGACACGTTAACTGATGACTTAGAGGAACTTGGAATTCAAACCGCTTCTGAGTATGTCGACCCACTCCCCCCACGACCCCCGAAGTCGGGACTCTACCGCGTTCGCGCCCTAGACCTCGATTTGGATAAGGACATCGAAGGGAACACCAAGCTGACCGATGGTCGGTATCCCACGCTCCTCCTGAAGAAGTTGGAGATTGTGGAGCCGGAAAAGGAACAGGGTCGTGCCTTGTATCCGTTCAAACGCTTTAGTTTGAAGCCCATCCAGTCCGGCCCCCGCGCCGGAGCCAGCGCAGCGAATGACCTCTTACGAGCATTCGATGACACACGCACGTTTACCACAGGACGTGAAGCCTTACAGATTATCGGAGAGATGGTCGATGCAGGACAGACCTTCCGTGCTCGGTTGTCATGGACTGCCTATGACGGTGAGGGTGCACGCGAAGAAATTGCATCGAAGGGTGGTCGTGACGCGATTGACCAAGAAGACCTCCGAGAGATTTACAAACGCTATACCTGTCGTGGTGAGAAGAACTTTCCGCAAGTGGACGGCAAGGCTGTCCCAGAGTGGACATCACCCACAGGGAACAAGTGTGAAGCACGGGTGGACATTCAGTCCGTGGTTCCCGCGTCGAAGAACGAGTCATTAGTCAAATTAGCATAATGGCTCACAAACGTTGTTCCTGTCTCGACCCGACCCGCTGTGTCCACCTGTGGTGGATGGATAGGGTTGTGGCAGGGCAACGCTACCATGTTTCTATAAACGACTTGCTCCCGTACTCCTCCCTCGGATCTCTGTCCCGTCGTCAGGCAGATGATGTAGAGCAATCGTTTGTGGAAGCGAAGCGGGGAGGGCCACCCTCCCCGTTTCATTTTTCTGACTTGTCCAAACAGTATCGTCACGAGTATCTCGATATCCATCGTCCCACCGCCACCACCGATGTCAATCGACTCCGCGAATGGGAATCCCGATTGAATCTGGTGGCCTTGCAGACGGTGGATGTGGAAGCACTCTTGGCTGACCACTATAAGCATGTGAGTCCAGCGACTCGGAACCGTCACCGTGACCTCCTCTCTGGGATGTTTCGATGGGCGGAGCGAAAAGGCTACAAGACCCCACGCTTATCAATTGGTCGACGAGAGAAGGAATTTCATCGCCTACGCCGACTCCTCCCCGATGAGGAATCACGGTTGATGGCAGCGTTACCCCAGAAGATGCAGGACCTGGTCGTGGTGGCACTGGATACTGGATTACGTCGTGGCTCGATTCTGAGCCTGACCGACACACACATTGTCAATGAGATGTTTGTGGTCGAACCCCAATCCACGAAACAACGACAGACACAACGGCTCCCTTTATCGGAGCGTGTGAAGAAATTGGTGGTCGGGAGAAGCGGGACGCTTTTCGATTGGGATAGGCACGCATGGGACATTGGGCGGAAGGTTGCGAAATTGAGCGACTTGCGTTTCCATGACCTGCGTCGAGAATTTGCTTCACGTCTACTTGAGCGAGGTGTGCCTCTCCCGACCATTCAACGTCTGTTAGGCCATCATAGTATTCAGATGACCATGCGTTACCTCCACACGACCGACATGGACAGTGCCTTTCGTGATGCGATTAAGGTGCTGGCATGAATCGTGTATCCGCTTAAGCCCACATCCCCACCCTACCGCAAACCTCAGAGTTGTCGAGGCTGTCCGCTACAGACACAGGGACAAGGTTTCGGGTGGCCGGATGGGGATGGCTCCAATGGGATGCTCATTGTTGGGGAAGCCCTCGGAGAGACCGAAGCGAGGAAGGGAGAATTCTTCGCAGGAATCGCGGGATGGCAACTGGACATCCTGCTGCGGCGTGCAGGGATTCACCGTGACCAGTGCACCATAGAAAACATCGTCCACTGTCGACCTCCGAAGAACCGACTCGTGGGAATGCCCTACGAGAAGACCGCCATCCAACGATGCCAACACTTCCTGGATGCGACCATCGACCGTGTGCAGCCCAAGGTCATCCTCACCCTCGGTAACCTCCCGATGCGGGTGCTGACAGGGAACAGTGGCATCTCTCGACATCGGGGGTTCATTGGTGAGGATAACGTCCATGGCATTCCGGTGGTGCCAACCTACCATCCCTCCTTCCTGCTGCCTCGGAGGAAGTCGAAGTCATCAGCGAAGTGGACTGGCCCTGTTGTGTATGACATCAAGAAGGCTCGCCGCATCGCTAACGAGGGATTCACGAAACTTCGCACCAACTACGTGCTCAACCCGACCCCAGAACGGGCCGACCAGTTCGCGCAGGAGTTCCTCGACTCGGATGCCGAATGGCTGAGTTGGGACATTGAAACGCCCTATAAGATGGAAGCACAGGACGAAACGAAACTGGAACAGATTATCGACACGACCATCCTTCGTATTTCTTTCGCCTTCCGTCCCGGTTACTCGATTACGATGCCGTGGTTTCCCGACTACCTTCCGGCGATTCGTCGAATGCTGGAGAGTGGACGGAAGCAAATCGGCTGGAACATTAAAGCCTTTGATATTCCACAAGTGAACGCGGTCGGGGTGTTCCCGAAAGGGGATATCCATGACGGCATGAATGCGTGGCACGTCCTCCAACCCTACCTCCCACGGGGATTGGAGTTTGTCTCATCATTCTTTTGTGACCACTTGCACCCGTGGAAGCATCTCTCGAAAGATGAACCCAAGTTCTACTCCTGTGTCGATGCGGACGCTGCCTTGGTCAATATGCTTGGCATCATGGAAGCGATGAAAGCACAAGATGTGGTATAATGGAGGATACGAGATTTGATGACTATGGGTTTTGGACAGACACAACAAGCAGTGCCGGTGGGACGATTTTAGATTTGTATCATTATGAAACAAAAATTGCCTCGGTCTCCTGTGGATTTTTCAAGGAGGGGGAAGACGCACCGGCTTCAGTTATTGTGGATGTATATCAACGCGTACATCTTGAGGTGAGAAGTGTCACGGACACTCGCTGATGTCTACGAGAAATACGTACACCAACTCGACCCCATCCTCTGGGAGATGGGCCGCATTCATGGTGTGCATCTCGATACGACCGCACAAGAGGCACTCCGGCTGGAGCTAGAGGAACGGTTGGACGACCTCCAGAGTCAAATCCAACCCCTGATTCCTACCGAACTCCGGCCAACGAAACGCTACGTCAAGAAGCCGACCACCGAACTCCCCGTCGAGGAAGTGCTCACGGCACGCAAGCAGGGGGTCTGTCAGCACTGCGGGGCATGGCCGGTCACCAAATCGAAGCACACCGCACGCAAGGGGGGCAAGAACGGCATCCCCGTCAATCCCTGCTACAAGGCTGAGATTACCAAGCAACTCAAGCCCTATTCGGAGTGGGATGTGCGACTCCCGTTTAATCCGAATGCGTCACAACAGATGGTCACCTACGCCAAGCACTTCAAGCATACCGTTGGAAATATCAGTGATGTGAGTGGGCAAGCGACGATGGATGAAACGCAACTCAAAAAGAATGCCAAACGCTACACCACACACCCCATCTATAAACTGGCACGTGACTTCAAGAAGATGAAGACATCCAAGACGCGCTATGTGGATGCGTGGGTACCGGATGAGCACGGGAAAATCTACGGCACCTACACCCATACCCCAGAAACCTTTCGACTCGCGCAGCAGGAACACAACCTGATGAACGTGTCACACCGTGGGGATGTGCCCTATGCAGATGCCATCCGTCGACTGATTGTCCCGTCACCTGGCTGCGTCTTCATTGAGGCAGACTCCTCGTCGATTGAGTCAGTCTTCAGTGGGTATTACATGAACTCCCCGAAATACATGGCCCTCGCCAAGCAGGGTATCCACGCCTACGCCGCGTGTCAGGAACTCGGCATTCCCTTTACACCAGACAATAAAAAGATGGTGAAGAACGACCCGCAGTATGCGCTCCTGTATGCGCGGAAGAAGCGAGTCTCCCATGGCGTGGCCTACGGGATGACCGCTCGTCGGTTGTATGAGGACTTCCCTGAAATCTTCCCGTCCATGCGAGCCGCCCATGAGGAGATTCACAAGTTCATGGAGTCCGTCCCAGAACTCGCCCAGTGGCATCGTGACCTCCGACGACGAGCATGGAAGGAAGGGTATATTGAAAGTCCATGGGGCATTCGGAACTACTACTGGCAGGTGTTCACCAAGACACCCTCCGGTGACTGGAAGGTGGGTGAGGATGGCAACGCTGTGATTGCCTTTCTCCCACAACATAGCAACGCGATGTTCCAACGAGAGAACCTCCTCCTGTTGGGGCAATCGTGGGCACGACCGTATATGTGTGCCATCGGCCATATCCACGACTCACAACTGCTTGATGTCCCTGAAGAGAAAGCTGATGAGGCGATTGAGTTATTGTGTGAGATTATGACCCGTCCTGTCACACAGTGTGGTAACCTTCGCATTGGGTGTGAGGTCAAGATGGGCAAGAACTGGGCAGATATGTCCTTTGTGAAGGCGGTAGACCCATGAAACTGACATCAGGCGAACTCTATACGGTCACCTTTTCGGGAGCCGTAGGCGAACAAATGGTGAAAGGGATGGTGAACATTATTGCCAAGGACCTCATGGACCTTGCGATGTTCGTGAAACAAGGCGTGCAGGAAACGATTGACCAAGAGCGACTGGCATTTTTAACACTTGCCTCTATGGATACCAATGAAGTCGAAATTGAGATGAGCCACCCATTGAAGGATTTTGAAATTTTAACGATTGAGTGCCGAGGTTCAGGATTTGTGACACCAGAAGTGATGATGGCAATGAAAACAGGAGATGTAAAACACTAATGAAACTAGGAATAGATATTGACGGAGTCCTCGCAGAATTCAACACTGCATTTAAGAAGTTCTTCCCCCGAATCCCAGATGATTTCGTGCCGGATGTGTGGGACTGGCCTAAAAAGTATGGAGCCACCGATGAGGAGATTGAAGAAGCGTGGGAGATCCTCCGAGACTCCTCGGATTTCTGGAGGCGATTGTCGCCGTATCCAGAGATGGCGGAGCAGAGCAAAGTCATCAACGAACTCTCGGCTGACGGGCATGAGATTTATTTCATCACCGCACGGGAGGGATGGTGTGCGAAGTTTGAAACCGAAACGTGGCTACGTCGGCATGGGATTGCCTTCCCGACTGTGATTATTTCGTCGAGTGGCTATCGGAAGGGTGATATCTGCTCGGCGTTGGAACTCCATGCCATGCTGGATGACTCCCTCGATAACGTGCGAGGGATTAGTAGTGTCTGTCGAGCATACTTACTCGACCGACCATGGAACCAACAGGAAGACGTACCCTACGTGACTCGCGTCACATCAATTAGTCAATACTGGGCAGAGGTAGGCGTATGAGAACATTTGTAACCGGCGCAACTCGTGACACGGAACAGGATAAGCTCGACTACGAGGGATTTCTCTCGCCGGTTGTTCTCAAAGCCTACGCGGAGTATATGCACACCAATCGACTTCAGGCTGATGGCTCGCTGCGGTCAGCCGACAACTGGCAGAAGGGGATGCCCCTGACGGTGTATATGAAGTCGGCGTGGCGTCACTTTCATGAGGTCTGGACACTCCATCGCAACCCACCGCAGCACAATACAGTGTTGGTGCGTGCGCTCTGTGCCTTGTTGTTTAATGTGATGGGCTATCTCCATGAAACCCTCACAAAGAACGTAGAACCTGGTCCTGTGCAACTGGAGTTACCATTCGATGACTGACCTGCCCGAAGGATTCGCTGAACGCAAAGACTCAAAACTGATTGTCCCGAAGGGACAGGAACTGAAACACGTACGTATCTCTGAAGACACCATGAAGAAACTCATGCGCTGTCAGGATGCGTTGGCAACGGAACAGATTGTGCTGGTGCTGGTCTGCATGGATTGTGAGCTACCCATCAATCCCTATGATTTCAAGTGTGGCTGTAAGATACGCATCCCAGAGGGACAACATGCTCCGCAACTTATCACCGACACCAAATAGAGTTCTCGGACAATTCGTGGCATCGTTTCTTGTTGTGCTATTATATGTGAACTGTTAATGGAGGAACCAATGGAAAAGTATAAGATTGACTACTTTATATTATGGGTCTTTGTCTTTATTTGTTTTGCGTCATTCGTGTGGCAGACCCGTGAAACCCGACTGGAACAGAACCAACGATTCGACCGACAGCACGTCGAAGTGATGAGTATTGTGAAGCCGATGCAGGAGCAACTCGCGCAAGGTGGGATCGTGCTCCCTTTAGCACCGCCCGGAACATCCGGTGGGCAACCCTAAGAGGCATTCCGGTTGACATCACCAGCTTATCCCCGCAGACAGCGTTTGCACTCGCGTCCGCCGTGCTATGGTCCCAGGTCACACAGGAAGAGCTTATCGTCACCTCGCTCAACGACCACATCCACGCGCCCCGCAGCAGACACTACCGCTCGCTCGCCATCGACTTGGATACGCCAAGAGACATCAATGGGCTGGCAAGCTGGCTCAGTGCTGCGCTTCAAGACCCCTACGAGGTTATCAATGAACGAAACCACGTCCACGTTGAGTGGGATGATTAGCGTGACGATACGTATCTGCCTTCTTCTCTTGGTTGGCGCACTCTGTCTCGCACCGGCCTTGCTCATTGGAGGATATCTCCTTGAGTAGCGAAGGGTTCAAAGCAGGTGTGCACTTGGGAATTTTTGGCTTGACGACCGCAGCCTTGTTGTATAATTTAGGGGAGTATCGGGAACGACGACAGTGGCACCATGGAGCGAATGTCATCACCTACACCGCGTTGTGTGGGTATGAGATTCTTCAGGTGCTCAAGCATGTGAAATGAGTATCGCAGCACTCCTTGGTGTTGTGGCGGGATGCTGTATGGTAGCCTATATCTTGTGGCTAGTAGGAGATGACGATGATTAAACCAAATTACGACTGGTGGATACAGAACGCGCACAAGGACAGTGCCTTTGTCTTGTTGTGTACGGATGCCGATGAATTTAAACGACGTGTGCGCCAGCGTGCCAACGAACTCGGTCGGGAGGATGTGCAGTCCCTGATTAACTTTGCGATGTGGCGTGCCATCTATGAACAGGACCGCTTCGGGGGGATGAGTACGCTTCTCGACAGTATCTACGCGATACCCACAATTCCCGAAGGTCTTGGGAAGGTGCGTCCCATCAATGGACCACTGCGTATCGAAGGTCGGGTGATTGCCGACAACGCGGGTCCCTTTCCGGCATTGGGCGTGTCAGCCTTCTGGGTGCTGTGGGCGTATATGAATGACCCCGAACGACTTGAACGATTGGGTCGATGGGCCACACAGTCAGGAATGACCTATGTGCGATGGTTCGGGGCGTATGATTGGGAGGGGGGGATTGACCCGAAGCATACCCCGAATTACTTCAAGATGGCTGAAGGGGCGATTCAGAAGCTGGCGGAGATGGGCTTACGGAGTCAAATCACGCTCTTTACGCGCTACCATATGCTCCATCTGGGGGGTGAGAAGGAACAGTATGTGGGGAACTGGGCGAGGCTGATTGAAGAACACCGTGACAAAGTCATCCTGTGTGAACTCGTCAATGAAGCTGACCACTCACACAATAGCTTTCCTGAAAACCACATACGGGACCTGGCGCGGCGATTCCGTCAATACAGTCAAGCTCCCCTTGCGCTGACGGCTCCGATAGCGGGAACCGCATGGGATGATATCGAAGACCGGCTGATTGAATTACATGCACAGCAGGGTGCCGCAGACAGCACTACAATACATTACCCACGCTACGATGGCACCGATGAGGGGCCATGGCGTTCCGTCCGTCAGAGTTGGCACTCGAAAGATGGCGTACGGGATTGTGGACAGTTTCTGGTGGATAACGAACATGCACGGTGGGATAAGATTGCAGGAGGGCGCATCGAAGTCGCGGTGGCCGCAAGCCTCTTTGCGTTTATCAATAGTTGTGGGATGAGTGCCCACCACGATGTGTATGGGGTGTTTACCGAACGGGGGGAGTATCGGTCACCCGAACTGTCGAAGGTCTTTCGGCGGGTGATGGCATTGTTGCCCCCAGACCTCCCGAACTGGAAGTCCGTACGGGTGCCGCAGCAGGACCACCCCTTCCCTGACTTACTTCGTGAGCACTGGACGTTTCACGATGGGTCACAGGATGGACACGGGGTCTCTCGCGCCTTCGCTGCGGTCAAGGGCAACAATAAAAACTTTGTTATGGTGTTGAGTGGGGTGCGCGACTACGTCAAGATTGGCGGGAAGCAGTGGGACTTCAAGGTGATTTCACTGAAGGATGGGGAAACCGTCTACGATGGGCATGGCCCATACACCGCACGCGAGCAGGATGGTGAGGCATTCCTTGTCATTACTTAAACATCAACCTTCCGCGCTTTGTATTGCTCGTAGATGGCTTGGATTTCCTCGTGGGTCATCTGTCGTTGGAGGCGAGTCGTCCATGTGCGAACGGCACGCTCGGTCCAGTCAGGACGCACCTCATGAATAAGTTCATGCAGCAGGATGCCCACAATGGATGGGGCTTCGTTAACCGTTACGCGACCTGGATATTGCGTCCCATGCAGATAATTCTTCTTTGGGGCACTGCCGTCGATCAGGTATTCTGAGCGGATTTCGACAGACCCCAACGCCGCCAGCACGTCAATCAGGAGTGGGCTGCGTGTCATTTAGGATTCAGGAAGTTCTGTATCCATCGGTTTGGGTTGACCGCAGTCTTGCGCCCAAAGTATTCCAATGTTCGTGGGTTCACTCGACCAGCAACATTGATTAAGTCGTCATCCCAGACAACGTAATTTCTCATAGCGGGTCGTAATTCCTGTTGTGGGTCGGTTATAGCACTGGGACCCTTACGCTGGAGTGGGCTGCGAGTGGGATGGGTGCGGTCGATGACTCGTGCTCCAGACAATCCGGCACTTCTCAAGTGTTCAGTTCCTTGAGGATTGAGTAGTTCCTCTGTCCACAGTGGTGAGGCGTATTGTTTATTTGGGTCAATCGCTCTCGATGTCGACTGAAGACTGGCGGGTCTGCCGGGGAGGAATGGGGCAAGTTGTTCTTGCACATAGCGACCAGAGATATCAGCCTTGGGATTTCCTGCTGCGACCGCTTCGGCTAATCGATTTCGATCAATGAATTCTGCACGATGAAGTGCATCAAGCACTTCATCTGATTGTTGTGCTATCGGTCGATTCAGGTCAAGGAGGTGTTGGGGGTTAGCCCCAATATTAACTGCGTAGATATTCCCTGCATCTCCTGGCAGTCCTCGGTGCTGTGCTGCCATTCCACGGTATATATTTGCAATCTGCGGATCTTGTGCAAAATAGTGTCCGTGTCCCATTGCCGATGCTGGACGAATGGAGTCTGCATGTTTTAGCTTTTCTGCTAAGTTAAATTGCGTAATGTTTGGTTGTGTTGTGCCGTGATACGCCCGAATGAGGTTTTTCACATTGCCGACACCACGATTGAGGAATTGAGCAATTTGGGCAGCATTCCGTGGACTGACATCAGGCATCGCACCAAGCACTTCTTGGGGTTGCTGCCATCGAGAAATGGTTTCCTCGTCCATACCACGCGCACGAAGTTGTGCGGCATCCCACATATTCGGCTCTGTCTTTGCGACAGTGTCGTCGGTGAGAAAGTTCCAGAATGCCTGTGCGGGAGAGCCTTCCGCCGTAGGCGTACCTGGTCTTCGTTGTGCGAGTTCACGTTGGCGAACGGCTGCACGACTACTCATGGCGACCGATGGAATAGAGGACTTTAGCGTAGGCCATACTATTTCCTGTGAGAATGGTGGTAATATCTTCAAACGCTGCGGTGGTTACGGCCATCCCGACCACCTTCCCATCCTCATCCACGACGGGACTGCCAGAGTTGCCACCTTCGCTCATAAAGCTCGTCAGGAGCCAGTCAGGAGCGACCGCGTGAACACTCCCACGACGGGCAATGGGACCCCAGATGTGATTCGATTCAAAGCCCACCAACATCAAGTCATCACCAAGACTGACGCCCTCGGACCACTTGAGTGCACGCTTGACCTGCATGAAGGCATCATGCTGAAGTAGACAGAGGTCATAGAGTGGCCCAATCCCCTTAATGGTGACAGGGGTTCCCTCAACGAGTGGGGGAACGGCAATGAAGTTGTTTCTCGGATGGGCAACACAATGCGCGGCGGTCCACGCCAAGCCTTCTTTCTTATCAATAACAAAGGCTGTGCAGAGACCCGTCATGTCACCGTTCCGGTAGTTGTAGGTCTCTAGCTTGACGAGGGACTCAACCGTGCGTTCGGCAATCTTGGCCCAGTTTGCGCCATCGGCGGGTTTGTAACTGAGCAACAAGAGCAACACCAGAAGTGTGACAATGAGCGGACGCATAGTTGCGTCTTCCTTTCTGTTTACATGGCGAGGAAGGGTGAGCGGTCGAGGGCTTGGTTGCGTTTACACCAACCACCACAAGCAACACATTGATATCGTTGGTATTTGCGTGTGGCTGACGAGTAAATCCATGAAGGGTTTGTTTTCAGGACACCCAGACCACAGCGTGGGCATCCATCTTCCATTTTTTCGACGAGTCCCATATTCGGGGAATCAACAATCAAGGGAAGCATCTTGTCGTAGGCTTCTTCCAAGACGTTGACATCTTTTCGGCAGTGGTCAATAATGTAACGTAAGGCTGCCGGGTCACCACTAGAGGCCAGATTCCATTGATGCCCGTCCACACTCGTTTTCGAGGTGGGCAACTGGAGGAAGTCCTGCACGGTAGCGAGGCGATTCGATGTCAGGCACAGTTTCGATTTTGCGGTGCGCCAGCCATCGATGTGTGGAATCGGAGGCAGTGGAGGAAGCCCATGAAAGATGAGTCGGGAGTTGACAAACTTGACATCAAAGCCCTTCCCAAACCAGGTGACCCACGCATCAGCCGAGGCGAGGTCATCATAGACGGCTTCCAGTAATGCCTTATCGTTAATGGGTTCTTTAAGCGTTTTACACGACTTACACGACCCGTTATAGTCCTGAATGGATGGAATATGCACGGTCTTCTGTCCGAAGACCTTCCATCCGATACAGAGCACATGACCGAAGTTAGCGCGAAGATGGGTGGCTTCGATATCCCACCCGATAATGCGACGTTTAGGTTTTACCATGCGCCCAGTTTATCACGGTTTAGGGCATTTGGTCAATAACGCTATTCTGGATACCCCAGTAAATTTTTCTTAGGGAATCGCGCAATAATTGTGCCATCTTTGATGTCTACAAAATCAAACCATTTTGCTACTTCTTTTTTATATTGTTCTAGTTTCTTAGCATTTTGCCATGACCCTGGTTTCGATTGACCTGCTTTTGCTGCTTTGTGGACGGTAATAAGGACTGCCCCATCCTGCTTCACATAATCAGCCATTTCACGAATGAGGGCATCTCGGTTTTTTGGTTCCTTAATAACATTTAAGACATTTGAAGATAACACCTTGTCCGCACGTCCTCCACCAACGGCACGACTTGCTGCGCGATTGACTTCAGGAGGGAGGTTCACTGGGTCTGATGCGTAGTAGTTAATTTTAGGAAATCTCTTATTGAGTTCATGCCATGTTGACCCGATGAGTTCATGTTTATCGCCTTGCTTTTTCAGCGATGCGAATGGTCTACCACCTAAATTTGTTTTCCCACGGACAGTGGGCACATAGGATTTGGGGTCTATTCCGGCATTCTTTAATGCTGTATAGATATCTTTTGGTTCTTCATTAACAAGGGATGTCCACCTACCGGCTCCGACCTCCATAATGGTCTCGCCATCTTTAATCTCTATACCTTCATCTTTCATCCAATTATATACTTTATTATCTTTAGCTTTGGTGCCGAGTATGGTTTTCACGAGGCCCGGTTGCTGCTTGATGGAAGTCTCACCAGAGCCAAATTTCTGAGTGGTTGATTGCTCTATGGGGTGTAATTCGTCCATCCGTTTGACATTCTTTGGTGTCTGACGCAGCAGTGTTTGGCCTGATCCTTTACCTGGAGGAACAGCGTGTTGTATTCCCCCCATCTTGGCGAGATTACGCTCGATAGCATTCGCAATGTCTGGTGGGGTGTCTCCCAGTGGAACATCTTTGAAGCGTTGTGTGGCTCGCCCCATGCCATACCCCATGCCACCACCAAGGGCCATCCCACCAACCACTTCACCAACTGAGGGCATCTCGCCGGTTTCTGCGAGGGAGGTACCTACAGTGCTGGCTCCACCAAGTCCCATGCCCTTCGCTGCAAGTTTGCCAGCACCAAGGCCCAGTTGACCAGCTTTGCCGATACCAAGCGGAATCGCGCCAAGGGCACTCTGCATCGCAATCTGTTGAGGGTTGAAGTCTTCGCGGAGATCGCGTCCCGTTTCATATGTTTGTGCAAGCCCTTCACCGAGACCACTTCCGGCTGCGCCTCCTGCGATAATCCCTAAAGGACCAGCACTAAGTCCGCCAAGAATCCCTCCGCCAATCGCACCACCAACACGCAGAAACATAGGAATGGCGGTGTCCATAATCCGCGCCATATAACTATCATCGGGTTCGTCAGGTATTTGGGGGTTTTCGTGGAGCACCTGTGCAAATTCGGCTTTTTTGAGTTTCCTCGGTGGTGGCTCGACAGGTGGGGG
>TARA_R110002020_G_scaffold461823_2_pt1 | contig 12933 bp, 10 predicted proteins | sample TARA_R110002020 | Tara Oceans TARA_R110002020 (sample SAMEA4396489) | marine metagenome | biome: Westerlies Biome; feature: [MES] marine water layer (ENVO:01000295) within the mesopelagic zone...; material: water (ENVO:00002006), including particulate matter (ENVO:01000060) such...
TCAATCTGTGCTTGTTACATCCGGCAATCAATCATCTAACACAACCGCATACACTAGTCAGACAATGAACGGCCTTTTATCCGCAAAGCAGCCTAATATGTCTATTCATGCTAGTTCTACAGCATTTGCAGAGATTGTTGACGGTAATAAAATTAAGATTACCAGACTAACAACTAATGAAGTTGCAGTTGATCTTACTTCTACAACTTTGGCTGAAGCTATAAGCTCAACGTGTAGCTTCTCTGGCGGCGTCTGGACTTGCGTTGGTAAACCTCTACAATCTGGTGACGTATTAATCATAGACAACGCTACCGACGCACAACAACGCAGCTGGATTCTAAATGGTAATGCGAACGGTGATTCAACAGACTTCACGCGTTTACAGACTGATTATGACGATGCTGTAATTAAAGCAATGTTTTCTGCTGGTCAGTATCTTGATTATGACACTGCAAGCGGTGTGTTCAGTGTCAATACAGGTACTGGGGCGCAAGATTTGGGCGCTCAGACATTGCCAATGGATTCTACTAAATTTCAAATTTTAGACGTTTCCAATAGCAATGTTGAATTTGCATTACTAGCACTTGAAGGTTTAATTCAATCAGTAGATAATGCAGCAACAGGCGGAACTACTACAGTTACTACTCGTTTAGATAATCTATCAGGTGTTACAGGGTCAAACCTATCGACATTTAGTGGTGGAGTATTCAACGACAACTCAACCATCAAAGCTGTGTTGCAACAGTCAGAAGGTTTGCATGTATCGTCAACGCAAGATCGTGCTGCAATCCGATCAGAGGCAGCTGCACAAGCAACAACAGAGGCTACGGCTTTAGGTAATGAGGTAACAGCTAGGCAAAACCAAGATTCAAACCTACAGCAAAATATTGATACTCTATCTAATACTCAAGTAGCAGATAAGAATACATTAACGCAGCTTATAGGCACTAACAACACAGCACGCATTCAAGCTGAGAACGCTCTTGATTCGCGCTTAGACACTGTTGAGGGTGATGATACTACAGTAGGTTCAATTGCTCACGCTCAAAAAGCAGCGCAAGACCACGGAGAAACATACACTGATCAACAAGTAGCCGCTGAAACAAACGCAAGAACGGCTGCATTCGACGGGTTACAATTGCAGGTTCTTAATCTGCAACAAGGTGACATCAAGCTTGTGGGTTTAATTCACCCAGACAACACTATACAAGTTAGCGATGACTTGATAGGGATAGGGGATACTCGTAACGGTCAAAACTTTGATAATGTAGAACTAAAGTCGGGTGAAGAGTTCATATTTTCTGCGGCAACTACTTTAACATATTCAGACGGTAGCACTGAAGATTACGACCAGCGCGCGAGCCTTTTAGTTGTTAATAGTAGACCTGCTGGCGCAATTGTAGAAGCTGATGTAAATGTTGTAGCATCTAGCGTCACCGCTTTGCAACGGTCGAATGTTGGAGGCAGCACTATTGAATTGGATGGAAGTGACCAGTTAGTCGTCATTGATGATTCAATCGGAAGAACTAAACTTGACAATTCAGTTGAAGCTGACATTGATGATAAGCGATCATTAACCCAAAATAATGCGATCACTTCAGCTAGTGATAGCCATATCGTTACTGATATTGGCACTGGTGCAGATCAAAACATGTACTACAAGCGCACAAGTAACACAACTGACGCTTTAACTGGTACTAAGCGCGCTGTTTTAGGTGAGTTGTTTGTTTCTACTAACGGTTCGGGTAATCCAGCCGCTCCGGTCTATGCTCACACTGCGACATACTCAACTCATTATAACGGAAACTGTGTTGATTTATCTGTAGCAATCGGCGGTATAAACGCAGAAGCCAATGCAAACGCAACGTCCAACATTTATGCTACAGGCGTTTATGCTTTAGCAATGGAGTCCCAACTAGGGATAAATGCTGGTGTGACTGGCGTTGCTCAAGGCGCAGGTATATCCAACATTGGCGTAACTGGTTTCGGCCAAACTGGCGGCGCAGGTAAAGATCGAGGTGGTGTATTCTCACTGGCTGATGTAGATTTCATTACGTACGCAGGATTGCGATCAGTTAATCCCATTGACGAGCCTGATGTCGCTTTGATTGCTGATGCTGGTTATGCGCCTACTTCTAAAGCATTTGTAGCAGTGGGTGACACTATCTTGGATGGTGGCCTCAGTGTTACGGGTGATGCAGATTTTAGCGGCTCTAAAGTTGACGTGCCAAATGCTACAGAGGATTCAAACGCGGTTAATCTTGGCGATATTAAAGCCAGAGAGGCCATTTACGAGTTTGACCTTACTGATGGCGTAGCTAAAGACGTACCGACTACATTAGACCTTAATAAGGTTCTATGGCGCGTAGTAGATGATAGTGAAGGCGTAACCGTTGATGTGCAGCTTGACACCTCTAACAGTAAGTTTGTGGTAACTGCAACAGGCGGAAGTTTGACGGATGTAACGCTATTAGTTCAGCAGCTTTCATGCAGTGTTACAAGCGTTTAACTTTTAACCACTTAGGCCAGTCCGCTTGTGCGGCTGGCTTATAAAAGAAGGTTTTAAATAGTGGCTCAACAAATAGCACCGATAACATTTATAAAGGGTGATAAGATTGGCATTGAGACGGACTATAGGGATTCTTTGCCTGTCAATATGCAGGCCGTTGATCGCTCAATAATTGGCGCTGATGGTTATATGCTGCAATCGCCCGGCTTGGTGAAAATAGGCAGGCTTGCAGCTCTTAGCGGTGATCCTAACGCTCCTGAACCGATAGAAGCGGGTAGATCATACGGCGGTGTTTATAATTCAAATGTTGATTCTGTATTTAGAGTTTTTGAGGATCGACTATATCGCAAAATTCGTGCCGGCAGTGGCTCGGTTGAAGAGATTGGAGTTCTTGGGGGCGATCTAGAGAATGCATCAATGCCTCATTCATTTAACACGCAGGCAGTATTACAAGCAGGAGTATTTGGTCTATACAAGTATAGTGATGAGTCATTTAACATATACAACATGTCTTTCAACCTTCGTGACCCTGTTGATGTAACTTGGATTGATGGGTACTATGTTTTTACAAATGGCGAGTATATTTATCACACTGATTTGCAGGACGAGACAGTTATAGGGCCGTGGCAGTTCAACGGCGCAGAATTATCACCAGATGAAATTGTGGGCGTTAGCGCGTCGGAAGATAATAAGCTAATAGTTTGGGGCCGATTCACTATTGAATATTTTTCAAATACAGCCAATCAGTTTTTTGCATTTACCCGTCTTAACGGTAGGCAATTGAAAATTGGACTGCTTGCAACACATTTAAAAGCCGAGGCGGGCGGTAAATGGTATTTCATCGGATCAAGGAACAACGAAAGTCTAGGAGTTCACATTCTTTCGGGTGGGACGACTCAAAAAATATCAACTCGTGAGATTGATAAAGTTTTAGAGAGCTGGGCAGCATTGAGGGGGTCAACAAAGCTATCATCAATTGAGTCGCGAACAGAAAAAGACAGCAAGTTAATAATCATTCATTTATCAGCTCAGTCAATTTTAGGTGAAGATGAGGTTGTTGAGCGCGAAACCCTTTGTTTCAATTTAGATATAGCTGCAAAGTTTGGTATTGAAAGCGCTTGGAGTTATCTAAGTAGCTCCTCTAGAGCGCTTAACGATGGTTTGGATCAGCTTATCCCTGGGCCGTTTGTAAATACTTGGCAGGCTATACATGGTGTGTATGATGACTCGGAAAAAGAGTGGGTTTATGCAGACAAGTTTGACAATAGATTGGGAAGGTTAGACTATAACGTAGCTACAACTTATGATGAACCTACAGAGTGGCTACTCTATACACCATTTTACTATCTTGATTCTGCCTCGCTAGATGAAATTGAGGTTGAAACAATACCGGGCCACACGTCAAGCAATGACGCAACTGTTTTCATATCTTTAACTTACAACGGATTAACTCACGGTCTAGAGCATTCCGAAGATTACGGAATGATTAACGAATATGGCAAGCGCTTTATAATTAGGCGGCTTGGTTACGTAAGAGATTGGTTTGCTATCAAGATGCGCGGCGTATCTAGATCACGGGTTGCGTTCGGGCGGGGGTTAATTAAATATGATTAGAGATTTAGACTTAACGGCCTCAGAATTAAAAGATAACAAGCTGGGCGGTGACCCGCTAGTTGAAGATTACTTACTTAAAACTCAAGCAATCGCAGAGTTAGCAGATAGGGCCCCGCTAAACAACTATGAATACAGTGGAAGCCCTGGTATAGCAACAGATGCAAGTTTGGGATTTGCTGCAGGCTCGGAAATTTGGAACGGTTTAAATTTGTTTAAATGCGTTGACTCGTCAGAAGGGGCCGCAGTATGGATTCAAATTGTTTAGGCTTTGTTGATTGTGATGTAAATGAATTTTTTAATGTAAAAAAAGTGGGGTTGTGCAAAAAGTGGACTACTGCCCCGGTTTATTTTATGATCACAAAGCGCGGGCAATCAATAGAGATTCATATAGGCGCAAAGGGTAGAGACGGCAAAAGGCAAATTAGAGCCGCAGGAATGGCTATAATTGAATACATACGGCAAAAATATACATGGTGCAAAATGATTATTGCAACGGTTGCCTTAAAATCTGTTTATAACCTGTGTGTAAAATTGGGGTTTAAGGATTTAGGGCGGTGCAATAGATTTACACCTCCGGCTAATGTGATGGTAATCAAATTATGAGTTTTGTAAAAGACGCTTGGGATAATACTAAAGATAGTTTTGATGATGCATGGGGAGGCGTGCAGGAGGGTTGGGACGATATACGCGGAGAAACAGCAGCACAGGCTGGAAAGGAAGCAGCAGCGCAAGAATTAGAGCTGCAGCAGCAGGGAATGTCTGAAAATGTGGAATTTCAGCGCGAAGCGTTGGACTATCTTAAAGAGCAAGAAGAACTACCGTCACAAATACGAGAGGGCGGATTATCTGGACTCGGTTCACTGTTCGGCGTGCCAGGCGTAGAAGGTCAATCTAAAGCTGACTTTGTGGCTGGTATAGAGTCCGACCCTTTCTATCAGCAGCAGCTAAAAGCCGCTGAGGAGTCACTACTTCGCAATGCATCAGCAACGGGAAGCCTACGCTCTGGACAGACTCAAGCGGGACTTGCAACAATAGCACCGCAGCTGCAGCAAAATATATACAATCAGCATCTAGCAGGACTAGAGGGTTTGGCCGGCATAGGTTCCGGGGCCGGTCAGATTGCACAGCAAACGTCAAACATTGGAAACGTAATAAATCAAGGTTATAACCAGTTGGGCGCAACAACTAGCGCTGGGATACTTGGCCCGGCTCAAGCGAAACAGGCCGGACTAGGTAATGTGCTGAATGCGGGCTTGACGGCTGGCGCTTTGTTTGCCGCCTTCTCTGATCCAATTTTAAAAGATGACGTTAAAGTGATTGGCAAGGTTAGCGGTATGGATTGGTGTGAGTGGAGTTGGAATGAACAAGCTAAGAAACTCGGGCTAGAAGGTAAAGCGCAAGGTTTTATGGCTGATGAAGTTGAACGTAAATACCCTGACTCTTGCGGCGTAAAGGATGGTTACAGGTTTGTAAATTATGCGGAGATCTTGCAATGAGTAAGTATTACGTTTCGCCGCTGGGCGGTCTAGACTTGGGCGCTTCAATTATGAACGCTGCAGGCACATACAACAATATTAAAAACTCAAGAGCGGCTAGAGAAGAGCAACAGCAAAGAGCTGCAGAACGTGCCGAAGATAGAGCGCTAAGAGGTATAGCGCACGCTGAGGATAGAGAGTATTTAGCGTGGGAACGCGGGCAAAAGCAAGAACAAGTGGAAGCGCAGAAATTAGCGCAAGCTCAACAGCAGGAGCAAAGAATGCGGGCACAAGAGGAATTCAACCAAGCCTGGGGAAGTGGCGACATTAAGGAGCTTCATAGGTTAGGTGCGGATAACCCGGATATACTTAAAGCATTTGAAAGCGAACAGCAATACATGAGCGACGAAACAAAGGCGGTTAGACGGAGAGCGCTACAAAAAATAACAATGGGCGGTGACATTCAAAAAATAGCATCTGAGGCAGCAGACCAAATTGACGCTTTGGGCGGAAATTCGGAACACACAAGAAAAATTGCAGATCTGGCAAAATTAAACCCTGAAGAGGCGCGATTGCAGGCCGAAAAATTCCAAGCGATTCTTTTTGGTGACGATTATAAGGCGCTGCAGGAGTTTGGCAGAGGTAGCGGGCTTCCTGACGTTCTTAAAGATGGCTTTAACGACGAACAGAAAGCCCAGGCTGACGCTACATATAAAGCTGCAGGAGGCGGAGAGGCTGGTCTTAAAGCTTTAGAAAAGCTCAGAGAAAATATAAACCAAGAAAACTTCCAAAAAAATACGCCTAATCTGGCTAAAAATCTATACCCGGATGCAACACCGCAGCAGTTGTCTCAACTATCTGAAGTTGCTAAAAATAGTAAGGATCGTGGCGCGGCAATAAAGTCAATGGATGCGTTTAGGGAAAAACAAAAGCGGGACGAAAAAGGCCTAGCGTTTAAAGATAAAGCCATCTCTCTGCTTAAAAAAATAAAAGACAACCCCCAATTGGGTGACGTGCTTGGATCAATCGAGGGCGCTTATGATATGAGGCTGTTTTCAGATGATGAGAGTGAGCTTATTGCAGATATACAAGAGGCCTCTGACATTCTAACATCAGGCAACTTAGGTCTTATGGTTGGCGTTTTAAGTGAAACAGATTTGCAGCTAATTAAAAACATGAGTAGTGGCGCTCTCAACAGACGGCGCAGTGAAGATACTTTTGTGGGTAATGTAGAAACTTTAATCAATACTATGTCCAAAGCAAAACCGAGAGAGCCGGCTAGTGATTCATTAAGTAATAAAAATTTATCTGATGATCAACTGATAGAACATTACCGCATGCAAGCAAGAGGCAGTAATTAAATGTCTGACCTAATGGGTGAATTAAGAAATGCACACGATGCAGGAGATACTGACGCCGCACTAAAAATCATTGAAAAGATGGATTTAATGCAGAGTCTTAGAAATGCACACGATGCAGGGGATACAGGCGCAGCGCTTAAAATTATAGAAAAGATGGAGGCCCAAAGAGAGGATCCTAGTTTTATTGATAAGGCAATTGGTGCTGGTGAAGTCGCTTTAAATATGGGAACTTCAGGGCTGGCGGATATTGCCGGCGGATTGTCTGGGCTTGTTGCAGCGGCTAACCCTCTTAGCGATTTGTCCGGCGCTGATCAAGTTAAGTTTGCTCAGAATTTACTGACATATGACCCGAGAACAAAGCAGGGAAAAAACTATCTTGAGGCGATTGGAGGCAATGAACTGGTTCAGGGTGTAGCTAATGCAATAAACAAAGCCGAGCAGTTTACCGGGGACATGGGTTATTCGGCGGGAGAGGCAACGGGTATTCCTAATGCCGGCCCTGTTTTGGGCGGCATGGCTTCTGCAATACCTGCAGCGGCGGGCGAATTTTTAGGCGCTGGCTTACCTTCACGAACTGCAAAGAAATTATCATCAAGAGCAAAAAATCTAGAGCGTGCGGCTGACGATGTTGATCGTGTTGCTAATGAGCGCTTTGCTAATGATTTGGCCCGGCCTATCGGTGAGGGCGTGGAACAGTCAACCGATGCGGGAATGCAGGAAGTGGCTGACGCGCTTGCCGGTGCGCGAAATATAACAGCTATGGAGAGGGTTAAAAACGCTATAAGCAATAAGGATAGCTTTGCAAAACTAGCAGACTTTGACCGAGAGACATTACGTGCGGCTGATGATTTGGGTTTCAAAGAAGTTCCACCGGGGGTTGCAGCAGCTAATGCACAGTTACGAGATTTAACAATGGGGGTTACCTCGATTAAAGGTGGAGTGGCTAAGGCTCAGTATGATAAATTTATTGAAGAGATTGGAAAAAAAGCAGACGAACTAATAAAACAGGGGGGCGGGCAAATAGACAAAGGTGTTATATCAACTAGATTTGACGATGAAACAACTAGAATAATTGAATCTTTAGGAAATATTGAAAACGATATTTACGACAAGATAACGCAGACTGTCACACCAAACAAAACTGTAGACGTATCTCGGTTAAGATCGCACATAATGAGCAAAGCGGCAGAGTTTAAAGGTTTGGATAGAATGCCGCGAGTCTATAAAGATCTAGCTAAGATTGTTTTTGAAAAAAAAGGCCCAGATGGTAAATTTAGATCAAGAAATCCCTCTTACGCGGAGTTTGACCTAAAAAGGAAAGAAATAGGCGAGGCAACGCAAAAGTTTGGTAAGTACGAGAGTACAGAGAGCGCAACAATTAAAAATTTGTATGGAGAAATGAAGGAGCAGCAAAGGGATATAATGCGATCTAATCGCATGGAGAATATGCAAGATGCAGCCGATGCGGTTACCATCAAAAAGAAGTCTGTGCAAAATGCCAAAACTGACTTGCTTGGTTTAAAGCTTGCCGATGATCTAATGCCCAAATTAGCTACCAGGATTAAAGGGTTGCCAAGCGGCAATGTGAAGCGCTTTACAGCCATGATGGAGAAAATACCCAAAAATTTAAGAGGGCCGGCGGCTGTTAGCGCATTGAATGACATTTTAAGAGGATCAGGATCAGACCAAAAGGATGTGGGAATAGCCAGATTTGGCGGCATATTTGAAGATCTAAACCGAAGCCCGACCGCTAAAGCGGCTTTATATAAGTATTTACCTGATCAGACAAAGAAGTCATTTGACAGTATCGGCAAGCTTTCGCAGGCCGTCCACAGAGCCAATAAAGAAATTGTTAACAACGGAGCAATCCAACAATTTTTTCCGAGCAGCAGAAACTTTTTAAAAAAGGCAATGAGCCTGGGGATCGGTGCGGTAAGCACAAGCATGGCAGGGCCGGCGGGAAGCCTAGCGGCGGAAGGGGTTAGAGAATTTTTTGAAAATACTACGCCGAAAGCGAGAAAGGCAAACGAGTTTTTGGCATCCAAAGAGTTTCAGGACGCAATGAAAGCATCAATAAGGGCGGGAGTTTCGGAAGGTTCACAACTTGCCGACATAGCACGAAAAAAAGAAAAAATTCTAAAAAGCAGTAAAAAGTATAAAAGATGGGCGGAGACCTTGGATGGTGAATCAGCCGCAAAGCTTGCAACTGTAGGAGTTGCCGGTTACTTTATGACGCCAGACGATGAGCAAGAAACCAAACTAGAAGAGGTTGAATAAATGCCATATTTAAATTTAGGCGCCCAATATTTCCCCGCTTTCAACAGTGGCAAGCCAATCTCTGCGGGTTATGTGTATGTAGGCAGGGTAAATTTCGATCCGGAAATAGAGGCTAATCAAATAGCTGTAAATCTTGTCTTGCAAGATGGAACAAAGATTCCAATAGAGCAACCGATTAGGACCAGCGCGGGCGGAGTGGTTGAATATAATGGATCCCCTGCAATTGTTGAAGTTGAATCCGATTACTCAATAAAGGTGTTAGACTCATTTTTAAACCTAGTTTATTACTTTGCTGAAGTTTCGCCGGGTGAAGGGCAGGGTATCAGTATCGGTTATAGTAAAGTTGTTGATGATGGGGGCGGGGATGTAATAGCTAACAGGTCGATAACTTGTGATTTGAGCTTTGAAAATACGTATAGGCGGGTTACTGGTTTTTTGGGGGATAGCTGGACGTATACAATCCCGCCAGAATCTGATGTGGAATGGACCGAAAACGCAGAAATAAAATTTCACTTTAACGGTGTTGGCTTTTTGCGTGTAATTGGTGGATCAGGGGTTACCATTGATAAACCAAACTACTTAGGTGACACTCCCGGACCTACAATTAGATCTGATGGCGATTTGATGACGCTTAAAAGAATAGGGCCTGACCAATGGGAGGCAACAACATCAACGCCTTTTGCTCGGCCTGTTTCGCGGCCAGAAAGTACAATTAGTGTAGATTGGGTGGGTAAACTAAACTACATTAGTGACGCTAAGGTTTTATCATTTTTTGATGATCCTGCAGAATTTTTTGCTGACGGTGATGAAATTCATATAATTCAAGATGGAACCGGAGAAATTGAATTTGCTGATACGGCGCAAAACAGTACAATAAACTCAGCAGGCGGCAAAATGAAAATAGCGGAACAATACGGAGCGGTAACCCTTAAACATAAAGGTGGTGGTGATTTTTGGCTTTGGGGAGCACTTAAATCATGATGCAGACACACATAGGTATTATAGCGTCTCAAACATCGGAGAGCGGTGGTGGCGGGTCGTTTCCGGCTCCGCCAGATGAGGTAAACGCTATGTGGTATTGGCCTCTAGAAGAACTTAATGCAACGGTAACCCCTGACTTTCAAGATCCCGCATACGATGGATTTTTTGAGGGCTCATTGTTACCTTCTACTAATTTAAGTGAATTTTCTTTCGTCGCAAATTTAGAAAGCGGCGTTTCTGATGACGTGGCAAGAGTTGATCCAGTGCCGGCGGCATTTAGAGCAAGCTCGCAAGGTACAATATACGCAGCGCTTGATGCGAACAAAGTCAATATTTTTGGAAGAGTTTCGCTCGGCTCATCTCTCTTCAAAGGATTTAGTTTTCCAGATGTTCTTTCCGACGATATTATTTTGACCTTATATCGAAGCGACGAAACAACATACTATGTAAATATTCAAAGCGTAAAGAATGGACCGAACCCGGATTCTAGAAGTGAGTTTTTTTCATCTTTCAGGCTGCCAGATCAGTCTAATACGTATATTGTTTTAGCTATGTCATATGACGGATCGAGCTATTCTGTTTTCGTCAGTGGTCACGGTGAATTGCCTTTAACCCGTCACGATTTTGAGGGGCTTCTACCCATAGAACACTGGTTTAATACCGTTTTGGACGGTGCCAGCTATGACAGAGTTAGGGTAGCCGCAGATTCAGAAATCGTATGCGTAGGCTACAATGGTAGCGTTATAGATTCCTCTGACTTGGAAGCCTGGCATGTTTCAAGCCTCGCACCAAACGCCTTACCTGTGCCTCCACCACCTAAAACGGTAGTAGATATTCCTATGCCTAGCAGTAGCTATGCCTGGCAATTCGAGAATAGCCTTATTGATTCACAAGCACTCAAAACATTTTATAGAACATTCGGCGGAAATCCTTACTTTGGCGTCAATCAATTCGGCGGCCATTTTAAATACGATTTATCTATAGAGAACGGCTATACCTGTGACGCTGTTTTCTTCCCCGCTTCAGAGATTGCATCAACCCTTACCCTGGTCCTCGGCCAAAGCAAAGATTTAACAGTTGAGTACCTCAGTTCATCAACTGACCCCAACCCGCAAAGCCTAAGATTTGTGGTTGATGAAAACTTAGGCGAATTTTCCGCTAGGGTCCTGCGAGATGGTGACCTAACGCAAGAATCTAGGCTTGACTTTAGCGGTTTTAGCTCGGCAGATAATAGAATTTTTGTTTGCGCCTTTGTTTTTGATGGCGCCGAGTGGTGGTTTTTTGACAGTGTAAACAATTCTCTTACACAGATGACAGGAGCAACGCCCGTCACTCAAGACTTTAGCGACATATCAACAGCAACTTCAGAACTCAAGTTAAGTGATGATTTAAACACTACAAGCACCGCGCCTGTTATCGCGTTAGAAATTGCAAACGTATCCAAGACCCTTCAAGAACTGCAAGATTACACAGAGGCGGTGAGAGCATATACTGGCCCCTAAAAAAACTTATTCTTTTTGGTTTTGGAAAGGGTAATATAGGGGTAATCGTCCATTATTTGTTCTATAAACATGTGGGCCTGTGCCGGGCTAAATGTAGAAGTGACCGCCAGGCTATCCATTGCTTTGAGTTCTTGCTCGTGATTTAATCCGGATAATGCATTTTCAAAAACGTACTGCTTGATTTCGTCGCCCGAAGAAATAAGTATAGGTACGCCGTGCTGCAGCTTACATAATCTTTCTACGTATTTTGCAGTGAAACCCTCATTTTGATCCAATATCTGTTTATAGCATTCACGAATAGCCCTATTTTGTCCGTTAGATCTTTTAGCTGATGCTGATACAGTTATATATTTGTGCTCCACCCAGAAATCAACCAACTCTTCACAGAACTCTAAGAGTTTAGTTTTAGAATTTACAGTTGACATTAATTTATCAATCATCACATACAACCCTAACATCAGGTATTGACTCTAAATAGATCAGCTTGGCCCCTTCTTTTGATTTGGCAGACCCTCTAAATTGCGAATAGCTTCTATGTTCAGACGAATAAACCAGGCCGCAAATATTCCAAAACCCTTCATACTCCCATGTGCAAAATTCAAACAATTGCGGTAACTTCAATCGTTCGTCGTCTTCGAAATTTATTGAATTCTGCAATTGTAAATTTTTGATATTCGCCGTTGTGCCAGTAAATTTTATAACCTTTCCCACTCCTTTCCGCCCTCCCGGTTATCGGTTTCTTATAATCAACAACTCTAAACATTGCTTGCTCTTCTCTCATAAATTTTAGTCATTTGACGACACCATTTAGCCATTTTAACAACTTCATCTTTGGTTGGCGCAGGTATGTCATTCCTTTTTTCTAAAATTTTAAATTGTTCTATGGCATCGAAATAGTCTTGACCATATCGCTCTATTACGCCGTTCTCGTATCGGTCTGACTCGTTAGAGTCTCCGTAGAAATTAGATTTTAGCGACTGACCATGTACGTTAAAATGCATGAACCTTAACCAAGACGTTTTATACTGACTTCCTGCGTGTACATAGTGACCCGCATGTTCTACTTCTAACTCTGGCCGCGCTATGCATGTGTAACCGAGTGATCTATCAATCGTAACTATAAGCTTATTAAAGTCTCTTTGTGCATCATTGCAGCACTCTAACAAAGACTTAATTCTAAATTCATCCTCTTTCTGTTTTTTCCTTTGGCGCTT
>TARA_R110002020_G_scaffold875_4_pt1 | contig 12932 bp, 8 predicted proteins | sample TARA_R110002020 | Tara Oceans TARA_R110002020 (sample SAMEA4396489) | marine metagenome | biome: Westerlies Biome; feature: [MES] marine water layer (ENVO:01000295) within the mesopelagic zone...; material: water (ENVO:00002006), including particulate matter (ENVO:01000060) such...
TTAATATTGGTGACAAGGTTTCGTACTCAAACATATACAACGAGAAACAAGTCGGCGAAATCATGGAAGTCTGTTCTGACATGGACTCGTATGAAGAAATGCGATTGAAAGATGGTGTTCCACTTTACTACTCTAAGAAACTTAGCAAGTTTGTTCCTGTTAAACCGAAGAACATGAGTACAGTTTACCTAACACTTAAAACTTCTCAAGATAAAACTGACTATATATTATTTAATGATAATTTTATGAGTGAGTAAATGAATTTTATTGAGATAGTTGATGACACACCACCCCTATGGGCTAAACGCAGAGCATATGGTGAACTGAATACATGTAAAGATGTTATAGAATATTTTGAAAATGTTCCAAATAAAAGTAAGGGTGGACTTCCTTTCTTTAATAAGAGTCGTAAAAAAGTTTGTGTTACAAAGTCTTTTAACTTTAGTGATAACAATCCCATCAACGCAAGCATCTATACCTTTGTAAATAATTCATTAGCAAACTACTGTAAAAAGTATGACTACCTTAACAAACTAAACAAAAGTTCGTATTGGAGATTGTGTCCTGTATATAACCTTCAAAAATATGAACAGGGAGAAGGTTTCTTTTCTTTACACAACGAACAGTCTGGCTCCTATCCATATAGATTACTTGCATGGATGGTTTATCTTAATGACGCAAAGTCAGGCACAGAGTTTCCCTATCAAGAAATGACTGTAACACCCAAAGAAGGAAGAACAGTTATTTGGCCCGCAGGCTGGACACACCCACATAAAGGTGTAACCCCAAACGAAGGCGTTAAGTATATTGCGACAGGTTGGTTTTATACATTACCATCTGGAGAGCCTAAGTTTGATGGAAGACATCCAGACGAACAAAGCATACAAGAGATATTAGTATGAGTGCATTGTCTAAGTTAGTTGGCAAACCTGAGCCATGGAGATGGTTTACTGAAAAATATCCTGTTAAGGTAAAACAAGTAAACCCACCTACAAGTTTTACCAAAACAATCAAAGAAAATATTTTTGAAGCGGGCGATGCACTACAAGAACGCACAGCTGCTAAATGTTTGATGACTAAGTGGAACATGCACGATGACTATCTAACTTTTCGTATGGTAGGAGAAGAAGCAATTGAAGTCGCAAATCTATGTCCACTTGCAAAACGAACTAAACCAGATGGAAGTCCAGATGACATTCCTCTTTACATAAAAGAAAGCTGGGGATTAGTATACGGCAAAGGACACACTTGTGAAGAACACAATCATTGGCCTTCTCTTTGGTCTTACACATATTGTGTAGAAGCATGTAAGGAGTGTGCGCCGTTAATATTTAATGACAGTAATGATCGTGATAATGAGGGTACTCCATTTCACATATTTCCAGAGACAGGACAACTAATTGTTTTCCCAGCATGGATAAATCATATGGTGTCAAAACAAGAATGTGAACATCAAAGAGTTATGGTTGCGGGCAACTTAAATGTTAAGTAGTTTTGTCAGAGGATTTGAAAATGCACTGACAGACAAAGAATGTGATGACCTTATAGAATGGTTTGAGCGTGATGACCATATTGGCAAGACTACGATTGCTAACCGCATAACTCGCAAAGACAAACAAATGTGGATGGATGAAAAAGATTCTTTTTATCCAACTATCCAAAAAGTAAAAATGGATATGTTGCGAGAATATCTTTTAGAGTTTCCTATTGTATATCGTGGAGCGCGAAGTCTTATATCACCAGAAACTAAAGTACAAAGAACGATGCCTATGGGTGGTGGGTTTCATAATTTTCACGCAGAAAATTCTCACTGTGCAGATGCAAACAGAGCTCTTGTGTGGACAATCTATTTAAATGACTTACCAGATGGTGAAGGTGAGACAGAGTTTTTATATGAGAAAATAAGAATACAACCAAAAAAAGGAGTGGGTGTTATATTCCCTTCTGCATGGATGTATCAACATAGAGGCAACCCTGTACATACCCACGACAAGTATATCACAACAGGCTGGTATTGGTATCCTCAAGAAAGACCTATAAAATGAGTTTACTAAAATCACTTGCAAATAGTTTAGAAGAAGAAAAGGAAGTAGAAGAACGCAAAGAACGTCAACTTGCTACTAATCCAGCTTCGGTTTCATTTACTTCTAATCTTCCTATTATCAAATCTGTTGTTCCCGAATCAAGTGCAACAAAAGAATTAATAAATCTTTGTTATGATTTTGAGGATATACAAAAAAGAAAAACTAACGTACAAGCATCTATGAGTTCGTGGTTTATGCACGAACACAATTCAGAGTTTATGAAGTTGTGTGATTACGCAGTACATCTTGGAACAGAGAACTCTCCCAATAAAGTATTCCTTATGCCGTATGATTGTTGGACTGCAAGTTATACAAAAGGTGATTGGACAAAACCTCATGACCATTGGCCATCTATTTGGAGTTGGGTATACAATGTTGATTGTTGTGATTCGTGTGCGCCGTTAGTGTTTCCAGATGCTATGCAAGCTGTTGTTCCTAAGAAAAATACAATGGTGATGTTTCCTGGCTGGGTAAAACATTCTGTACCTAAACATCAATGCGACCATGAAAGAATTATCATTGCTGGCAATTTAGGACTCAATCCTTATTGGATGACTAGTCGTTTGAAAGCTGGTCGTGAAGAAGTTGCAAAGAAATATGAACTGATTGGCAAAGTTGGCTATTCAGAAATGATAAAACAACAAACTGAAGGCCCAGTATAACCTTTTCACACAATCCTTATAAATAGTAAAAACTGTTAGTAAAGGATTATTATGGCGGAACAAGGTTATTTCATGGGCCAAGATGGGTTTGTCTGGTTCGTAGGTGTTGTAGAAGATAGAAACGATCCAGACCAACTTGGTAGGGCTAGAGTTCGGTGTTTAGGGTTTCATTCAGATAGTATAGTTGAAGTGCCAACGACAGACTTGCCGTGGGCTCACGTTATGCATCCTGTTACAGATGCGGCTATGCATGGTCTTGGCAACTCCCCATCTTTTCTCGTTGAAGGTAGTTGGGTGGTTGGTTTCTTTAGAGATGCTGGAGAAAAACAACAACCAGTAATCATGGGTACTTTGCCTGGCACACCTCAAGCAGCTGCTGACCCTCAAGTTGGATTTAACGATCCTCGTTCCCCAGAAAGTCCACAAGAAGAATATCTTGGTCATCCGATCTATGGTTCTTATCCTGTTGATGGAGATTTTTATACTACTAAATCTGGTCACGAAGTTGGAGAACCTGATACTAGCAGACTAGGTAGAGGCAGAGCATCAGAGTCACACAACTCCCTTTTAGCACGAAGACGTAATCGTTTGCGTGGCGACCCAACAATTGTTGACCCTACAGTTGGAGTTGACGATGACAGTGAAGAAACAGATCAAAAGGGAACAGGTGTTCCTACTGCAACACAACCATATCTTTTAGCTACATCTGATTTTGCAGTTCAAGAAGAACGCGGTTTCTGGGAAGAACCACAACCCAAGTCAATTCAAAAAGATGAGAATCCATACATCTCCGCAGCCTATCCATTCAATCATGTTTTCGAAAGTGAAGCTGGACACATAAAAGAGATAGATGATTCGCCAGGCGCTGAACGATTATATACACAACATAGTGCAGGCACGTTTGAAGAAATACATCCAGACGGTTCAAAGGTTGTAAAGATTATTGGCGACAACTACGAAATTGTTGTTGGAAAGTCTCAGATACTTATACAAGGCGATGTTAATATTACAACACTTGGAACAGTACGAGAACTTATAAAGGGTGACTACCACCTTGAGGTAGAAGGCAATTACACACAGAAGATACACAAGAACCACAGAGTTAAAGTTGGAGCTGGAACAGGTGGTGGTAATCGTGAAGAAGAAATTAACGGAAACCATTCTTTTCAAGTAATGCAAAACGTCAAAGGCAGAGTCAAAGAAGATGTGGATATTGTCATTGATAAAAATGAAACTAGAGTTGTGAACGGAACAAGTACTCTTAACATTGTCGATGACTACGCAATAACATCTCTTAAAAGTATAGACTTAATAGCATCAGACCATTTATCAACAACTACTATTTCTGGAATTATGTCTTATAAGTCTGGTGGAAAATTAAATATGAAGTCAGCAAACGATATGACAATTAAAGCGGAAACAACATTTACAGGTACATCCACTGGTGTTGGAACACTTACGTTTTCTGGAACAGGTAGTGAGGTTACTGCTAAAAATAGTGGTGGAACAAATATTGCTCTTACAACACATGTTCATTCTCAATCTGATACTGGTGCAGATGCTACTGCACAAGGCAACACACTGGCGCCAGTGGCATAGGAGATATGTATGGCAGATTTTAAAACACCAAACTTAGCAGGTGCAAGTCCAGAATTTAATGAAGTTCTTAGTAAGTTTGATTCTATAAAAGGTGAAGTTACTGCTGGGCTTGAAGTGGATGCATCTACTCTTGCGAACACACTAAACTCTTCTGTTGTAGAAGATTTAAAGGGGAAACTTGGAGATTTAGTTCCTGAGATTCCAGAGTTGCCAAATGTAAATTTGCAATCAGAGATGTCTTCACTTGTTAATATTGATCAAACCACTGTTGCAGGTCAATTAGAGTTCGCAACTAAAAAAGCAGAACTAAAAACAAAATTTGGAGATGGACTTACTGCTGGTGGATTTGACTTAGATACTTTGACTACAAATGCAACTGCAGCTGAGGCTGCAGCTTCAACCGCAGCTTCAAATCTTACCTCTGCAACTTCAGCATTAGCTAGTGCAAAAGAAACTGCAACCTCTTCTTTGGATACTGCGTTTGACGCTTCTTTAAAATATGACAGAAGCAATGTTCCAAACCCAACAAAAATAATTAATGATTTATCTGCATCAACTACTTCAGCTGTATCTGCACTTTCATCTCAAGCATCAGCAACTACTGCTCTTGCAGATGCAAAAGGTGTTGCAACAAGAATTCAAGATGTCGTTCCAAACTTTGAGTTGCCGGCAGCTGGTGGAGTTGCATTTGAAAAGGCACCTGCGGTTCTACAACCAACTGTAGATACTGTAAAAGAAGAGGTGTCTACAGTAGAGTTGAATAAAAAACTTGAAGAAAATGGAGTAGCGCTAGAAAAAGCTTTGGAGCAGTTTGTAAGAGATACACCTAAAGTTCTTCCAACAGAAAATAAAGGAGCGTTTGCAGTTGCGACAAAAGCTAAAGAAGTTACTATCACACATACTCCAGATGAAAATGCTGATAATAATTCTATAGAAACTACAGAAGTTAGAGAAGATGGTGCAACCATTACTACTACTGTTACTACTGCTTCAGATGGTAGTCAAACAATTACTACAACAGGTGGTGGAGAAACAGTCATAAGATATAATGTAGCTCCACATGGATTTTCTAGAAGACCTACTCACAAAAAAGAAAGAGTAACTCAATCTGCAACAAAAGATAGTCCAAGCACAATAAAAACAGAAACTAGATCGTGGACAGATGCTGATGGTAATAGTGGAACAGTTGAAATTGATATTATTACATTATCTGATAAACCTGTTAAACTTATAGGAGTTAGAGGAAGACCATCAGGAAAAAGTAGAACAAAAAATATACGAGCTGCAGGAAATATTGCTAAATCATTAGATGTATTTTCGGTAGATAAAAACGGTAGAATTTTAATAGGTTGGGCAGACTCAAACGGAAATGCGCCTTTAGCAGATGGCACTTTTGCAAATGGTATTTGGACTAGACGACACCAATATGATGCAACAGGAGCAAAACCTGATAAGATAACAGGAAAAAAAGACGAGTTCATTTACAAAGTATCATACCAATACAACGACAACTATGACCCAACATTTGATGGAAATGAAGAAAGAGTTAAAGATAAAGGAAGTCCTAAACAAGATGACAAAAATAAAATAGACCTTATTCTTTTAAATAAATTGATTGATGATGAAAACAAAGACTATGGGGCAAGTGGAGTTGTAGAAGCAATATCTGTGAAAAATTCTGAGACTGCTGATTATCGTGGCACTTTAGTTAAACAAAAGACAGGTGTTTATAAACACATAAACGGTAATGAGTATACTGTTGTAACAAATGTTTCAAGTGGTGATACGGCTAACATGGATTTTCTTCTTAGTGCGATGTTGGATGATGCTCAAGGTCAGCCAAATTATGATGAACTTACAGGATAAAATTAAATAAACAATTGGTGAAGTATTGTTATAAATAGATAAAGGAGTACAGTATGCCCACACCAACATCATTTAAAGACGCTCAAGCTCTTAACGATATTGAACGTAATGTTCGTCAATATAAAGACTTGGACTTATTCTTTACAAAAAAGAAGTTGTCTTCAAAAGATAGTGATGGTGCAGTAACAGTAAGCGGTGCAAAATCTGATATTGAAAAAGTAACAGACATTACAGCAGTAAAGCGTTCTATCCGCAATCTAGTATTAACTAACCACTACGAAAAACCTTTTCACCCAGAAATCGGTTGTGGGGTAAGAGAGATATTGTTTGAACTAATGACTCCTATTTCTGCACATCTTTTAACCAGAAAGGTAGAAGATGTTATAACCGAATATGAACCAAGAGCACAATTGGTCGGTGTTAAATCAACACCAGACATAGATCGTAATGCGTATGAGTTGACTATAGAATTTTATGTTTTAAATGCTCCAACTGAGTTAGTAGACCTAACCATACTATTAGAGAGATTGCGATAATGGCAATAAACACAAAAAGATTAAATGTAACAGAGTTTGACTTTGATGAGGTTAAAAATAACCTTAAAGTTTTTTTATCTGGACAAACAGAATTTACGGATTATGATTTCGAAGGTTCTGGAATGAACGCACTACTAGATGTTCTTGCATACAATACTCACTATCTGGGTTTCAATGCAAACATGTTAGCAAACGAGATGTTTCTAGACAGCGCATCTCTTAGATCAAGTGTAGTTTCTCATGCAAAAACTTTAGGGTATATTCCTAACTCTGCTAGGGCTGCGGTTGCGACAGTTAATGTTTCGTTAAACACAACTTCTGTAACTAGTGCAACTATGCCAGCTGGGACGATATTTAACTCTACTGTAAATGGAACAGATTATCAGTTTGTTACATCTGATGCAGTAACATCATCTAACATTGGTTCATCAATACCTTTTGTTTTAACTAAAATATATGAAGGAACTTTTGTAACAACCAGATATACTGTGGATTCTACAGATGTCGAACAAAGATTTCTTGTTCCTAACAGACGAGCAGATACTTCTACATTAAAAGTTGTAGTACAGAATTCAAGCTCGGATAGCACCACCACTACGTTCACACAAGCAACAGACATAACACAAGTTACTGATGAAAGTGATGTTTATTTTTTACAGGAAGTAGAGAACGGAAAGTTTGAGGTGTATTTTGGTGATGGAGTTATTGGTACTGCATTGGTTGATGGTAATATTGTAATACTTACTTACGTTGTTAGTAATACTACAGACGCAAATGGCGCATCTATTTTTAAAAATTCATCAACAATTGGAGGTATTTCTGATGTATCGGTTGAAGTTGTAGATGTTGCAAACGGTGGTTCAGAACCAGAAACTATTACTTCTATAAAATATAATGCACCACTAGACTATGCATCTCAAGGAAGATGCGTTACCACTGAAGATTATAAAGTGTATGCTAAAAAACTTTATGCAAACGCACAGTCAGTGCAAGTGTTTGGTGGAGAAAATGGTTCGTTTGATTCTAGTCTTGGTGTTGTTAGCACTGCTGAATACGGTAAAGTGTTTATTTCAATTATCGCAACAACAGGATTAAATTTAACTTCATCAGAAAAAAGACAACTAGTATCTGATCTTTCCAAATATACTGTTGCATCTATTACACCAGTTATTATTGATCCAGATACAACTTTTATAATTTTAAATGTACAATTTAAATATGATTCTAATAAAACAACATCAGCTTTAAGTGAAGTAGAATCTGAAGTAGTTTCTGCAATAACATCATATGATACAAACAATCTTGGAGAATTTGAAAAGTTGTTTAGACACTCTCAAGTTACTAGACTTGTTGATGACGCAAATGTTTCGGTATTGAGTAATACGACTAATGTTACTTTGGGTAAATTTTTTACTCCGACAACTACCGCTTCTGCATCGTATTATATTTATTTTAATAATGCACTTTATAATCCTCACTCTGGACACAATTCAGCAGATGGTGGAATACTTGCATCAACAGGATTTTTCATTAGTGGTGATACAACAAATGAGCATTTCTTTGATGATAATGGTGAGGGAATTGTAAGACTTTATTATCTTCAATCTGGTGCAAGGGTGTATGTTGATACAACTGCTGGAACGATAAATTATGCAACAGGTGAGGTCTTTATAGAGTCAATTTTCATAACCACAATATCAGATGTTGATGGTGTAACCTCAACGCAAGTTCGACTTACTGTTATTCCAAACTCAAAAGATATTGTTCCAGTTCGTAATCAAATATTAAAACTTGATCTTACAAACAGTACAGTAACAGGACAGGTTGATACTGTCGCGGTAGGTGATGGAACTTCAGCTGCAACTTATACAACAAGTACGTCTTATAGTACACCATCTGGATATTAAAGAATGGCTCCATTCGACTCTGATATTGATCCTACTGGAAATTTAACGACAAAAATAAGTACGTTAATTGATGGTCAGTTACCTGATTTTATTCAGGCAGACCATCCAATATTTTCTGTATTTTTAAAACAATATTATGAATATTTAGAAGCTGCTGAACTTAGAGTCACAGTAAATATTGATAATCTTATTTTAGAAACAGAAACTAACTTTAAAGTTTTAGATGTTGATGGTAATAATATTGTATTAGAAACAGGAGCAGGAACAGAGGGAAAATTTATTGTAGGTGAAACCATAACTGGTGGAACTTCAAAAGCAACTGCAAAAATTCTGTCAGACGATTTAGGTAACACTACCACTCCAAGAATTTTTATTACTTCTCAACAAAAATTTGTAACAGGAGAAACCATTACTGGTGGAACTTCTTCTTCAAGTGCAGTAGTCACAAGGTATCGTGCAAACCCTGTACAGACCATACAACAACTGTTGGCCTACGCAGATATTGATAATACCATATATGATTTCTTAGACCAATTCCGAGATGAGTTTATGAACGCAATTCCTTTGACACTCGCAGACGGCGTGTCAAAGAGAAGTCTTGTTAAAAATATTCGTGAACTCTATCGAGCAAAAGGTACATCTGAAGGACATAAAATATTTTTCAATATGATACTTGGTGAAACTCCAGAAGTAATATATCCAAATCAATATATGGTAAGAGCTTCTGGTGGTAATTGGGGCAACAAACTTATTATGCGTGTTTCTCCATCAGCAAGTTCTGTTGGCGATCAAGCAGTTAGTCAAAAAATTACAGGTCTGACCTCTGGTGCATCAGCTGTTGTCGTTTCAGCTGCATCAATAACTGAAGATGCAGTTTCAATAATAGAGTTTGAACTTAATCGTGATTCTTTATCTCCAAATGCTTCGTTTGTTAGAGGAGAAACAATACGAGTAACCTCAAATCTTACTGATACTTTAATGTCATTTACAGTTAATTCAATAGTATCTTCAGTAACGGTTAATGAATCTGGTGCGTTGTATGGTGCGTCAGAGGAAATAGAAATTGATACCGATGCAAATATTGGTAATGGTAAAGCAACGGCTAGAATTGGTAACATTAAATCGGGTAAGGTTAGTGGTGTTGTTATAGATGATGCTGGAACAAAATATCAAGTTGGTGATGTCCTTACTTTTACTACCACAGATTCTAATACCTCAACTGCAACTGGATTTGTTTCTATAATTGATGGTTCAATAGTTATTAACGGTACAGACAAATACTCTACAGATGATGGAGACTTTTTAGTTTTTGAAGATGCAACAACGGAACAAGAATTTTTAGTTGATCTAGAACTTGAAACTGCAACGCAAGAAGCAAATGGTCAAAAACTATTACTTAACGGAACTGATGGTGCTTCACTTCATGCTGGCAATAGTATAATATTAGAAACAACACTTGTCGGAGAAGATACTTACGGTACAGTTGGTGGAGATCAGTTTGCAATTGAAGAAGGAACAGATTCTGCTGGTAATATAACAAAAATATTTCTTACGAATGGTGGTTCTGGATACAATAAACTTCCAACAGTTACAGTCACATCTAATTCAGGCACAGGCACAAGTTTACTTGCAACAACAGATAACATTGGGTCGGCAGGTGAAATAGAAATAACTAATTCTGGGTTTTCATATGTTGCTGACCCAGCTCCAAAGTTTAATGCAAACTTTGTTCTTAAAGATATAACAGGAACTTTTGCAGCTAATGAGACTCTTGCTTCATCAGGTCACACAGGAACAATTGTATCATTTGACGATACTACTAATGTATTAAAAACTTCATTTGATAATGTTGTAAGATCAGAATTAGAAGTTGCAGATGAAGAAGGTATTACACTTGAAGATTCTTTGAGAGTCGGTGGTGATAACTTAGACACCAGAATGATTTTTGATGATACTCTTGACGAAGAAGAATTTATTTTAACAGAAGATGGCGCTCAGTTTATTGGACTTAACGCAACTGCTACAGATGATGAGTATCTTGTTCTTGATGATGGTACAGGAGAAACATCTGGTAGTGCGATTGTTTTAGAGTCTCCAGATAGTACATTTTTCCCATCTATATTAATGGAAACTGCATCAAGTGACGGAGGCAGCCATGGTGATGAAATTGCAAATGAAGATGGAAGTGGTGATGTTCTTTTATTAGAAACATCTGTATCTCTTGGTGCATCTTCATATCAATTAGAAAGAATAATAACCGAAGAATCTACGCAACTTCCTTCTGCGATACAAGATGGCGATAGTAGACTTATAACTAACGCTGCGTTTGCTACACTTTCGGAAAATGGTGAACCTACTGGATTCTTTCTTTTAGACGGAACAAGTACAACTGTTGTAGATGGTTTATTTACAGATGAAAATAGTAAATTATTGAATGAAGAATTTGGTGATAACAATCAAATTATTTTAAACGGAACTGACTCAGACGGAACAGATGCAAATGCATTACTGTTACAAAATGTTGATGAGGGTGATGGTCAAATAATATTTGATGGTACTGATTCATCTGGTACAGATGTAAACGACCACGTTGTTTTTACAACTATAGATTTTTTTGAAGATGCAACAGGTATCAACCCACACCCAACTACAATTACATCGTCAAGTGGAGCGTCAGCAAAAGTCACTAAAGCTAATATTGCTTCGGGTGTTGCATCAATTTCTCCAACTGCTGAAACTGCAAAAACATACGGACAAGACATTACAAGTCTTATTGGTGAAGATTTAAATCGTATTCAAGACTCTTATTATTATCAACAATTCTCATATGAAATTCAAGCAGGATTTGGAACTAGCACATATCTAGAACAATTGAAAAAAGCAGTACACCCAGCTGGGTTTGCAATATTTGGTAAAGTTAAAATAGCTTCATCGGTATCAGTTGCAATAACAAACGCTGGTTCTTCTCTTGGTGGTGGTTACTATAGTGACCTCAGCGCAGTTGCTCCAGAAGATAAGTTCTCTCCAATACTTGCATCTACATTTGAAGTTCTGTTTGACGAAACATTCCAAAGACGTTTGGGAACAAATCCAAATGGTAATGAAGTGGGGGCATACGAACAAAGAGTTATTCTAGAAGATGCTGAAGATGTAACACTTATCACTGATGCAATTCTTTTAGATGGAACGGATTCAAGTTCAAGTGATGCTGGTTCTTTTTTAAGAGAAGAAGAAACTGCGTTTATACGACTTGACGAAAGAATACAAATAGAAGAAGCAACAGACACAACCGCAACATCTCCTGAGAGTTTTATAATTCAAGAGAGTGGTGACAGAATTATATCTGAAGCTGGCATCGCACTTTCAAACAACCTTGCATTAGATGGTACAGGCGATAGTGGTCATGTAAGTCCGACAGATGCTGGTGGGGATATTCTTCTTGATGGAACGGATTCAGACGGAACTGATTATGAAAGTTCTTTAGAATTAGAGATTGCATCTTCTGACCATGTAGGCAAATTTAATTTATTTGCTTTAACTAATGAGGACAATACTCTTCTTAACGAAGCTGGTGGTTCTCAACAACTAGAAACTTCTAATGTTGGTGGTGGAAGTGACTATGACTTATCTATTGTATCTATTATTAGCACGAAAGTAAATATACCTCTTGCAACGCCAAGACGTGCTAATAATGGATTGACATTACTTGGAGTAGACCCATTCCACAATTCTTCTACTGCACTTGGTTTAGAAAAGGGAACACTAACAAATGGTAGGTTAGTATTGAATTTTGGTGAAGATCGTTTTGGTATTATTGTTGATGAAGGTGAAGGCCTTCTCATGGAAGATGACCCCAACAACAATTCTCACTTTAGATTTGATAATATTTTAGAATATACTAATGATAAAATAGTTTTAAATGGAACAGATGGAAGTTCAACTAATGCTGGAGATAGTATTGTACTAAACGGTACAGACGAAAATTCTTCTAATGCAGACTCAGACATAATTGGTGAAAGTGTTCTCACTTATGACAACACTACTTTGTCAGATATTATTCGCCCAGATTTAATTGTGTTAAGTCACGATGAAAAACTAGGTATAGATCATGATGTTGATTCTGCAAACACAAGACCATCTGAACCAGTTGCAATACTACTAGAAGAGAGTCAAGCATCTGGATTTTTTAGACAAGAAAATGAAACAACTGCTCCTGATCATCACGGCGACAAGATAGTTCTTGAAGATAAAACTGGTGTTGGATTTAATAACAAATTA
>TARA_R110002020_G_scaffold104073_11_pt1 | contig 12923 bp, 9 predicted proteins | sample TARA_R110002020 | Tara Oceans TARA_R110002020 (sample SAMEA4396489) | marine metagenome | biome: Westerlies Biome; feature: [MES] marine water layer (ENVO:01000295) within the mesopelagic zone...; material: water (ENVO:00002006), including particulate matter (ENVO:01000060) such...
TCCAGGCCGGCTGCCCGAAGAAGGGCACGAACACGCTGTCACCGCGCCGGGTTTCCTGGTCGGGGGCGAACCACAGCACGCCGCCCTGCTTGAGGTGCCGGATCGCCGGCCGCAGCTCGTCGCGCGCGAACATCGCCTTCGCGTGCCGCAGCCGGCCGCGCTTGACCGCCCATTCCATCGCCGCCTGCTCGTGCGGGCGGTACATCGCGCCCAGTTCCACCTGCTGGCACAGCAGCCGCAGGCAGACTTCCAGCGTGGTGAAGTGCGCCGACACCAGGATGACGCCGCGGCCGCCGGCCTGGGCCGCCTGCAGGTGCTCGAGCCCGGTGAGTTCATACCCGCGGTCCACCGGCGCCAGCCGGCCCCACCAGGCGCGCAGGAACTCGAAGATGCCCAGGCCCAGCGAGGAAAAATTCTCGCGCAGCAGGCGCCCGCGCGCGGCCTCGTCCATTTCCGGGAAACACAGCGCCAGGTTGGTCGCCGCCACCCGCCGCCGCGAAGGCAGCAGGTGCAGCATCAGCCGGCCCAGCAGCGGTCCCGCGCGCCGCTGCAGCCACCAGGGCCAGCGCGCCACCGTCCAGCCCAGGGCGACGCCCAGCCAGGTAGGCCAGGTGCGGGGTGACAGCGGCGGGGGCGGAAAGTCGGGCGGGGCCATGCGTCGGACATTCTAGCCGGGGTATCCTGCGCGCCATGCAACCCACCTTCGGACAGCGCGTCCTGCTGGGCCTCTACGCGCTGGTCCTGCACCTTGCGTTCCCCATCACGCTCTACCACCTGGTCTGGCGCGGCATGCGCCAGCGCGAGTACCTGCGCCGGTGGACCGAACGTTACGGCTGGCTCGAAGGCAAGCTCGACCTGCACGACGCGATCTGGGTGCACGCGGTGTCGGTGGGCGAGGTGATCGCGGCGCGGCCGCTGGTGGACGGACTGCTGGCGCGCCACCCGGACCGGCCGCTGCTGGTCACCACCATCACGCCGACCGGCTCCGAGCGCGTGCGTGCGCTCTGGGGCGACCGCGTGCACCACGTCTACCTGCCCTACGACCTGCGCGAGATGGTGCGGCGTTTCCTCGACCGCGCGCGGCCGGCGCTGGCGGTGATCGTGGAAACCGAGATCTGGCTGAACCTGTACGTGGAGTGCGAACACCGCGGCATCCCGCTGATGATGGTCAACGCGCGGCTGTCGGAACGCTCGCTGCGCGGTTACCTGCCGGTGCGTTCGCTGGCGCGCCTGGCCATGCAGTCGGTGGACCTGGTGGCGGCGCAGTCGCGCGCCGACGCCGAGCGCCTGGCCCAGATCGGCGCGCGCCGCGAGAACATCATCGTCACCGGCAACCTCAAGTACGACCTGGCGCCGCCCGAAGGCGTGCACGAACAGGCCCTGCTGTGGCGCCGCGGCTGGGGCGAGGACCGGCCGGTGTGGATGGCCGCCAGCACCCACGGCCCGGAAGAAGCCGCCGTGCTGGCCGCGCACCAGGCCGTGCTCGAACAGCACCCCGATGCCCTGCTGCTCTGGGCCCCGCGCCATCCCGAGCGGTTTGGCCCGGCCATCGCCCTGGCCCAGGAATCGGGCCTGTCGGTGCGAACCCGTCGCGGCCAGCGCCTGCCCGTGGCCGACACCCAGGTCTTCGTCGTGGACACGATCGGCGAGCTGCTGTGGTTCTTCGCGGCGGCCGACCTGGCCTTCGTCGGCGGCAGCCTGGCCCCGGTGGGCGGGCACAACGTGCTCGAGCCGGCGGCGCTGGGGGTGCCCAGCGTGGTCGGTCCGCACACCTTCAATTTCGCCGAGGTCAGCCACCGCCTGGGCAAGGCCGGCGGACTGCTGCAGGTGGACGACGCGGCGGCGATGGCCGCGGCGGTGCGGGACCTGCTGGACGATCCGGCCCGCTGCCGGGTGATGGGCGAACACGCCCGCGCCGAGGTGCTGGCGCTGGGCGGAGCCGTCGGGCGGACGCTGGACCTGGCCGACCAGGTCCTGGCAGGCCGGCGCGAATTCAGCGCCGGCCCGGCCGGGGACTAGTCCCCGGACTTAGTCGGTTACGGTCGTTTCGAGCGCGGCATCGGCATCCGCGACCAGGACGCGGTTCACTTCCTGCAGGTCGCTGATGTCGATGGTGCCGCCGGCCTGCTTCAGGCGCAGGACGTTGACCAGGAAGGCATGGCGGGCGCGGGCGTACTCGCGCTGGGCCTGGAACAGCGACTGCTGGGTGATCAGCACGTCGACGATGGTGCGGGTGCCGACCTCAAGACCGGCTTCGCTGGCCTCGTAGGCGGCCCGGGCGGACACCACCGACAGCCGGCGTGCCTCGACCTCGGCCGCGCCGGCGCCCAGCGAACGCTCGGCGTTGCGGGTCTGGCGGACCACGGCGCGACGCTCCTGTTCCAGCTGGTCGGTGGCGATGTCGCGGAAATGCACGGCCTGGCGCACGCCCGACTGGGTGGCACCACCGGCGAACAGCGGGACGCTCAGGGTGAGGCCGACGCGGGTGGTCTGCGCCGAGTTGTCGAAGCTGTTGCTGCCGGGCGTCGGCGAGAAGATGTCGTTGCTGCCGTCGCCGTCGCCGTCGGAGTAACCGGCAGTGAGCGCCAGCGAAGGCAGGTGGCCCGAGCGGGCGGTGCCGATGTCCTTTTCCGCGGCGGCCACGGCCAGCTCGCGCGCCAGCAGGGTCGGGTTGTACTCCATGGCGATCGCGACCCAGTCCTGCTCGAGCAGGCCTTCGGGGACCTCGGGCACGTAGTCCGGGGCCAGGCCCTGCAGGTTGTTTACCTGCGTGCCGGTGATCTCGGCCAGCGCTTCGCGGGCATCGTCCAGGGCATTGGCCGCGGCGATGGCGTTGGCGCGGGCGGTGTCGAACCGGGCGCGGGCCTCGTGCACGTCGGTGATCGGGGCCAGGCCGACTTCCAGTCGCTTTTCGGCCTGGTCGAGCTGGCGCTTCACCGAACGCTCTTCGGCGCGCGAGGACGCCAGGGTCTCGATGGCGGTGAGCACGTTGAAGTAGGCATCGGCCACGCGTACCACCAGGGCGTCCTGGGCGGCCTCGTATTCGGCCTCGACCTGGCCGGCGCGGGCGCGGGCGGCGCCCAGGCGGGTGTAGTTGCCGAAGTCGAAGATGCTCTGGCGCAGGCTAATGCCCCAGCCGGAGTTGGTGTTTTCGCTGCTCGATTCCGACGGCGGCTGCACCACCGTGCCGAAGGCCTGGGAGCCGCTGGAGTCGGTTTCGGTGCGCGAGTAGGTGACGTCGCCGCTGAGCTGGGGCAGCAGTGCGGCCCGCGACTGCACCACGCCTTCGTCCTGCGCGAAGCTGCGCGACTCGGCCGCGGACAGCACCGGGTCACTCTGGCGGGCCATTTCGTAGGCGTCCATAAGGTCCGCGGCCGAAACGCTGCCGGCGGTGGCGGCGAGCAGGATGGCGGAGGCGAGGGGATGAAGGCTCAGGCGCATGGGATGGGTCCTGGTATCAAAGGGTGAACTGCGAGGCCGGCTCGGCGCCGTGCAGGTAGGGCACGTCGGTTTCGAACAGGCTTTCGCGGTGGAAACTGTCGCCATGGCGGGTGATCAGCACGGCTTCCTGCACCGGGGCCTGGCCATGGATGACGAAGAGGCGGCCGCCGGGCTTGAGCCAGGCGCCGAAACGGTCGGGGTCGGTGGCCACGGCGCCGGTGATGCAGATCGCATCGAACTGGCGGCCAGGGGTCCAGGTGAAGACATCCGCCGTTTCTACCCGCACGTTGGTGATGCTTTCGGCAACGAGGCGGGCGCGGGTGCGTTCGACGAAGTCGGCGTGGCGGTCGATGCTGGTGACGTCGCGCGACAGCGCGGCCAGGCAGGCGGTGACGAAACCCGAGCCGGTGCCGACTTCCAGCACGTCGTCGCCCGGGGAGATGGCCATGGCCTGCAGCATGCGGCCTTCGACCACCGGCTTCATCATGACCTCGCCGTGCTCGAGCGGCAGCGGCAGGTCGGCGAAGGCCAGCTTGCGGTGGCGCGGCGGCACGAAGTCCTCGCGGCGCACGCTCATCAGGGTTTCGAGCACGCGGGGGTCGAGCACCTCCCAGGGCCGAACCTGCTGTTCGACCATCGCGAATCGTGCCTGCTGGAAGTCAATCGTCATTACGGCTAAATCCTTGAATCACAAGGGCGCTGATTCTACGCCCCGGCCGGGGGCCGCGGAAGGCGGAACACGGTCGGGAAACTGGGAAAGTGAATACCGGATGGCGCACTGGCCGCGGGAAACCGGCCCCATGGCGGCAAGGATGCTGGCCGCGGCGCGGCCCCCTGTAGTGCCATTGGTCACCGGGACCTCACGCGGCAAGGGGCGCCGTTCATGCTTCACCGGCGGCCGGGACCGTAGGCCCGCAGGAACATGTCCACCGTCGCTTCGAGGTGGCTTTCGAGCTGGGGCCCGGCCAGCGGCGCGGGGCAGCTGCAGACCAGGCGGGCGTGGTGTTCGCCCTTGAGCAGGGCGAAAAACTGCGAGGCGGCCCGGGTGCAGTCGGGTACTTGCAGTTCGCCGGCCTCGACCTCGGCCCGCAGGAACTGTGCGAAGGCTTCCTGGATGCGCTCGGGGCCGGCTTCCCAGAACAGGTGCGGCAGCGTGGAGTTCTCCGGCAGCTGCTGGGACATGATCCGGTGCACGGCGATCGCCTCGTCCGAGGTGATCAGCCGGAAAAGCGCCCGCGCGATGCGCAGCAGCTGGGCCCGCATCGGGCCTTCGAAGCGGGCCACGAACAGGTCGGCCGGCAGCAGGTCTTCGCAGCTGGCCTTCACGGCCTCGACGAACAGGCTTTCCTTGTCCTGGAAGTGGCTGTAGACGGTCAGCTTGGACACGCCGGCGACCTGGGCGACCGCGTCCATGGCCGTGCCTTCGTAGCCGCGGGCCAGGAACAGGCCCTTGGCGGCTTCGAGGATGGCGGCGCGCTTGCCCGGGTCCTTGGGACGGCCGGGCGAGGCGGGGCGGGGGACAGCGGCCATTCGGGACTTTCCGGGGATTATTGAACTGGCCAGTATGGTAAAGCTACTATCCCCCCAGTTCAATCAATCTGCAGACGCCGCCATGACTGCTGTCACCCTGCGACGACCCCTTTCCAGGGCCGGGCTGCGCCTCGGCCTGGCCGCCGGCCTGCTGGCCGCGCTCGCCGGCTGCGGCGACGACGCCGCCACCCAGGACACGGCCAGGCCGGCCTGGGTCGTGCAGGCCAGCACGCAGGGTGCCGCGCCCACCGCCTACGCCGGCGAAGTACGGGCGCGCTTTGAGCCGGCGCTGGCCTTCCGCATCGGCGGCAAGATCAGCAAACGTTTCGTCGACGTCGGCGCCCGGGTGAAGAAGGACCAGCCGCTGGCCGAACTCGATGCCTCCGACGTCGGCCTGCAGCGCGAAGCCGCGCAGGCCCAGCTTTCATCCGCCGAGGCCGACCTGGCCCTGGCCACGTCCGAACTGGAACGCTATCGCGACCTGGTGGACCAGCAGCTGGTCAGTCGTTCGCTGTACGACGCCCGCGTGTCGCAGCACGAAGCCGCCATGGCCCGCGTTCGCCAGGCGCGCGCCCAGGCCGATGTGTCCGTGAACCAGGCCGGTTACGCGGTGCTGCGTGCGCCGGCGTCGGGCGTCATCGCCCAGCGCCTGGCCGAAGCCGGCCAGGTGGTGGCGGCCGGGCAGACGGTGTTCGTGCTGGCCGAGGACGGCGAACGCGAGGTGGCGATCAGCGTGCCCGAGCGCGACGCCCGCGACTTCAGCGTGGGCCGGCCGCTGGCGGTGGAACTGTGGTCGCGCCCGGGCGAACGCTTCCCGGGTGCCCTGCGCGAAATCTCGCCTTCGGCCGACCCGCAGGCCCGCACCTTCGCGGCGCGGGTCAGCTTCGAACCGGGCGACACCCCGGTCGACCTGGGCCAGAGCGCACGCGTCTACGCCAACGGCGGCGACCAGCCGGTGGTGACGGTGCCGCTGTCGGCGGTGCACGAAAAGGACGGCGGGGCGGCGGTGTGGGTGGTTGATCCCGCGGCGTCGAAGGTGAACCTGCGGCCGGTGGTGCTGGGCGCCTACGGCGAGGACCGGGTGCCGGTGCGCGAAGGCCTGGCGGCCGGCGACTGGGTGGTGGCCGCCGGCGTGCACCTGCTGCTGGAAGGCCAGCGCATCACGCCCATCGACGACCAGAACCGGCCGGTCGACCTGGCGCCGCCGGCGTCCGCCGCCGAAGCGCGCTGAGCCCGGGGCATGGACAGCCGCTTCAATCTTTCCGAGTGGGCCCTGAACAACCGGGCCCTGGTGCTGTACGCGATGCTGGTGCTGGCCTTCCTGGGCGTGGCCAGTTACCAGGGCCTGGGCCAGTCCGAGGACCCGCCCTTCACCTTCAAGATCATGGTGGTGCGCACCTTCTGGCCGGGCGCGACCGCCGACGAGGTGGCCAAGCAGGTCACCGACAAGATCGAAAAAGAGGTGATGGAAACCGGGCGCTACGAATTCGTGCGCTCGTATTCGCGCGCCGGCGAGTCGCTGGTGATGCTGATGTCGAAGGACTCGCTGCGTTCGAGCGAACTGCCGGCGCTGTGGTACGACGTGCGCAAGAAGGTGGGCGACGTGCGCCACACCCTGCCGCAGGGCGTGGTCGGCCCGTACTTCAACGACGAGTTCGGCGACACCTTCGGCAACATCTACGCGCTGTCGGGCGACGGCTTCGACTACGCCACCATGAAGGACTACGCCGAGCGCATCGAGCTGGTGCTGCACCGCCTGCCCGACGTCGGCAAGATCGAACTGCTGGGCCTGCAGGACGAAAAAATCTGGATCGAGCTGTCGAACACCAAGCTCGCCACCCTCGGCCTGCCGTTGGACCAGGTGCAGCGCGCGATCGACGAACAGAACGCCGTGGCGCCGGCCAGCTTCTTCGAAACCCCCACCGACCGGGTGCAGCTGCGGGTGTCGGGACGCTTCGACAGCGTCGCCGAGATCCGCGATTTCCCCATCCGCATCGGCGACCGCAGCTTCCGCCTGGGCGACGTGGCCGAAGTGCGTCGCGGTTTCGCCGATCCGGCGGCCCCGCGCATGCGTTTCATGGGCGAAAACGCCATCGGCATCGCCGTGTCCATGCGCAGCGGCGGCGACATCCTGAAGCTGGGCGAGGTGCTGGACGCCGAGTTCGCCCGCCTGCAGGAAACCCTGCCCGTGGGCATGACCCTGGCCAAGGTATCCGACCAGCCGGCGGCGGTGCGAAGCGGTGTTTCCGAGTTCGTGCGGGTGCTCACCGAGGCCGTGGTGATCGTGCTGCTGGTCAGCTTCTTCTCGCTGGGCTTCCGCACCGGCCTGGTGGTGGCGCTGTCGATCCCGCTGGTGCTGGCGATGACCTTCGCGGCGATGAACTACTTCGACATCGGCCTGCACAAGATCTCGCTCGGCGCGCTGGTGCTGGCGCTGGGCCTGCTGGTGGACGACGCCATCATCGCGGTCGAGATGATGGCGGTGAAGATGGAGCAGGGCTACAGCCGGGTGAAGGCGGCGGCCTTCATGTGGAAATCGACGGCCTTCCCGATGCTGACCGGCACGCTGGTCACCGCCGCGGGTTTCCTGCCCATCGCCACGGCGGCCTCGAGCACCGGCGAATACACGCGCTCGATCTTCCAGGTGGTGACGATCGCGCTGCTACTGTCGTGGATCGCGGCGGTGGTGTTCATTCCCTACCTGGGCGACAAGCTGCTGCCGGCGCCCAAGCCGGCGGCGGAAGGCCATCCGGGCCACTGCCACGACCCCTACGACACCCGTTTCTACCGGCGCTTCCGCAGCTGGGTCATCTGGTGCGTGCACCACCGCTGGCTGGTCATCGCGGTGACGGTGGCGGCCTTCGTGGTGTCGCTGGCGATGTTCCGCTTCGTGCCCCAGCAGTTCTTCCCCGACTCCACGCGGCTGGAGCTGATGGTGGACCTGGAGCTGGCCGAAGGCAGTTCCCTGCGCCACACCGAAGCGGTGGCCCAGCGGCTGGAAAAGGCCCTGGCCACGCGCGAGGACATTGAAAGTTACGTGGCCTACGTCGGCAGCGGCACGCCGCGTTTTTACCTGCCGCTGGACCAGAAGCTGCCGCAGGCCAACTTCGCCCAGTTCGTCATCCTGGCGCCCGACATCGGGGCCCGCGAGGAGGTGCGCGCCTGGCTGATCGGGCTGTTCGAGCGTGAGTTCAGCGACGTGCAGGCGCGCGTGTCGCGGCTCGAGAACGGGCCGCCGGTGGGCTTCCCGATCCAGTTCCGGGTGTCGGGCGAACACGTGGACGAAGTGCGCCGCCTGGCGCGCGAGGTCGCGACGCGGGTGCGCGAAAACCCGCACGTCACCAACGTCAACCTGGACTGGGACGAACCGAGCAAGGTCGTGCGCCTGGTCATCGACCAGGAGCGCGCGCGGGTGCTGGGCGTGAGCTCGGCGCAGGTGGCGGCCTTCCTGCGCGGCTCGCTGTCGGGCACCAACGTCAGCACCTACCGCGAGGGCAACGAGCAGATCGAGATCCTGCTGCGCGGCCCGGCCGAGGAACGCGAGCACCTCTCGCTGCTGGGCAGCCTGTCGGTGCCGTCGGCCGCCGGCCAGCCGGTGCCGCTGTCGCAGATCGCCACGCTCGAATACGGCTTCGAGGACGGCATCATCTGGCACCGCAACCGCCTGCCGACGGTGACCGTGCGCGCCGACGTGTACGGCGAAGTGACGCCGCCCTCGGTCACCGCCGAGATCCTGCCGCGACTCGGGGACATCCGCGCGGCGCTGCCGCCGGGCTACCTGCTCGAAACCGGCGGCACGGTCGAAGACTCCGGCCGCGGTTCGCGCTCGGTCGCGGCCGGCGTGCCGCTGTTCATCGGCGTGGTGGTGACCCTGCTGATGATCCAGCTGCGCAGCTTCCCGCGCACGCTGATGGTGGTGCTGACGGCGCCGCTGGGGCTAATTGGCGTGGTGCTGTTCCTGCTGGTGTTCCGCGTGCCCTTCGGCTTCGTGGCGATGCTGGGCACGATCGCGCTCAGCGGCATGATCATGCGCAACTCGATCATCCTGGTGGACCAGATCGAACAGGACATCGCCGCCGGCAGCCCGCCGGCCCGCGCGGTCGTGGACGCCACCGTGCGCCGCTTCCGCCCGATCGTGCTGACCGCCCTGGCGGCCGTGCTGGCCATGATTCCGCTCTCGCGCAGCGTCTTCTTCGGGCCCATGGCCGTCGCCATCATGGGCGGCCTGATCGTCGCCACCGCCCTGACCCTGCTGTTCCTGCCGGCGCTGTATGCCGCCTGGTTCCGCGTCCCAAATCCGGCCCGGGTGTAGTTTCGTTTTTTGAACACGGATGGACACGGATAAGAGCCGATAAACACGGATAGAGCATTTTTCCTGGGCTTCTATTGCCCTATCCGTGTTCATCCGTGCCCGTCCGTGTCATCCGTGGCAAAAAACAGATGCCCCGAGACCCGACCCATGATTCAATGGCGGCCGGAAGCGGGGGTGCCCGGCGGGATGCGGGCTGAGACATACCCTTCGAACCTGATCCGGTTGATACCGGCGTAGGGAAGCTTCGTGGTGCCGGCCCGTGCCTGCGCCCGGCGCCGCCGCTTCGTTCCAGCTCCCCCGCCGGGGGCGCGCGCAAAGGACGAACGCCATGAATGCCCTGCCCACCGAACTGCTGCGCCAGGCCCAGCAGCTTTCCGAAGAAGTGACCCGGCCGATCCCCGGCTCGCGCAAGATCCACGTCGAAGGCTCGCGCCCCGACCTGCAGGTGCCGATGCGCGAAATCGCGCTGTCGCCGACGCCGCGCATGTATGGCATCCAGGAGCCGAACGCGCCGTTCTGCACCTACGACACCTCCGGTCCCTACACCGACCCGGATGCGAACATCGACCTCGCCGCTGGCCTGACGGCCCTGCGCGCGCAGTGGATCGCCGACCGCGGCGATTGCGCGCCGCTGGACGGCCTGAGCAGCGAATTCGGCCGTTCCCGCGCCGACGACGCCAAGCTCGACGCCGTGCGTTTCCCGGCCCTGCGACCGCCTCGCCGCGCGCTGGCCGGCCGCAACGTCAGCCAGATGCACTACGCCCGCCGCGGCATCGTCACGCCGGAAATGGAATACATCGCCATCCGCGAGAACCAGCGCATCGAGGCGATCACCGAAGCGCACCTGCTGCAGCGCCACCCGGGCGAGTCCTTCGGCGCCAGCCTGCCGGGCCTGATCACGCCCGAGTTCGTGCGCGACGAAGTCGCCCGCGGCCGCGCCATCATCCCGGCCAACATCAACCACCCGGAAATCGAGCCGATGATCATCGGCCGCAACTTCCTGACCAAGGTGAACGCGAACATCGGCAACAGCGCCGTTTCGTCGGGCATCGCCGAAGAAGTGGAAAAGCTGGTCTACGCCATCCGCTGGGGCGCCGACACGGTGATGGACCTGTCCACCGGCAAGCACATCCACGAAACCCGCGAGTGGATCATCCGCAACTCGCCGGTGCCCATCGGCACCGTGCCGATCTACCAGGCGCTGGAGAAGGTGGACGGCAAGGCCGAGGAGCTGACCTGGGACATCTTCCGCGACACGCTTATCGAGCAGGCCGAGCAGGGCGTGGACTACTTCACCATCCACGCCGGCGTGCTGCTGCGCTACGTGCCGCTGACGGCCAAGCGTGTCACCGGCATCGTCAGCCGCGGCGGGAGCATCCTGGCCAAGTGGTGCCTGGCCCACCACAAGGAAAATTTCCTCTACACGCACTTCGAGGAAATCTGCGAAATCATGAAGGCCTACGACGTCAGCTTCTCGCTGGGCGACGGCCTGCGCCCGGGCTGCATCGCCGACGCCAACGACGCCGCCCAGTTCGGCGAGCTCGAAACCCTGGGTGAACTGACCAAGATCGCCTGGAAACACGACGTGCAGACCATGATCGAAGGCCCCGGCCACGTGCCGATGCAGCTGATCAAGGAAAACATGGACAAGCAGCTGCGCGAGTGCGGCGAAGCGCCGTTCTACACGCTCGGCCCGCTGACCACCGACATCGCGCCGGGTTACGACCACATCACCAGCGCCATTGGTGCCGCGATGATCGGCTGGTTCGGCACCGCCATGCTTTGTTACGTGACGCCGAAGGAACACCTGGGCCTGCCCAACAAGGCCGACGTGCGCGAAGGCCTGATGGCCTACCGCATCGCCGCCCACGCCGCCGACCTGGCCAAGGGCCATCCGGCCGCCCAGGCCCGCGACAACGCCCTGTCCAAGGCACGCTTCGAGTTCCGCTGGGAAGACCAGTTCAACCTCGGCCTGGACCCGGAGCGGGCCCGGGAATACCACGACGAAACCCTGCCCAAGGACGCCCACAAGGTCGCCCATTTCTGCTCGATGTGCGGCCCGCACTTCTGTTCGATGAAGATCACCCAGGACGTGCGCGAATATGCCCAGGCGCAGGGTGTGGCGGACGAAACCGAAGCGCTGGCCAAGGGCATGGAAGAAAAGGCCGCCGAGTTCCGCGCCGCCGGCGCGCAGGTGTATCGACGGGACTGAAGCCGGCCTACTTCCAGTATTCGATGATCCTCGAGACCTTGCCGTCCCTGAACTCGAAGACGGCGAGGTGCTTGTTGCCGCTGTTGCTTTCCAGGCGCTGCACGGCGGCAGCGTCGAGCCCGGGCAGGACGTGGAGGATGCGGTAGCGGTCTTCGGTGAACTCGTACTCACCTGCCTCGGCGAAGCGCACGGAATTCGCGTAGAGCTCTTCGCGCGTGTAGGTGCCGCCGTAGACTTCGTGGACGTAGGTGAAGTCCGGGGTGTACAGCGCGAACAGCGCGTCGACGTCGGCGGCATCGGAGCCGCGCATCATCATCCGGTTCTGCGCGTCGTTGACGCGCTCGACCAGTTGACGGATCTCGACTTCCGACAGGGAAGTGTCTTCGGCCGCGCAGGCGATCGTCGCCAGGAACAGGCTGGCCAGCAGTGCAAGCAATCTCATCGTTCACATACCTCTTTGAGCAAGGGTGGTCGGCGCGGGCGCATCTGCGCCAAGGGCCCCGGGGGAAGGCGCAGGCCGCGTGGCGGCCCAGACGCTGGCCAGGACGAGCGCGGCGCCCGCGACCTGCAACGGGCTGAGCGCTTCCCCGAGCAGCAACCAGCCGGCCATGACGGCCACCAGGGGGCTCAGGAAACCCATTGCGCTGACGGTAGACGGCGCAAGGCGCCCGACGCCATTGAACCACAGCACATAACTGAGCGCGGCGCCGACCAGGGTCAACCAGGCCAGTCCTGCCAGCGGGCCAAGGCCCATGGGCGGTAAGCCGGCGCCGAACCAGAAGGCGGCGGGAAGCAGCAGCAGGCCACCCGCGGTCAGCTGCCAGGCGGTGAAGGTAAGCAGCGGCGTGTCGCCGCGCCACTTGCGGCTGTAGACGGTGCCGGCCGCCATCGAGGCAGCACCAGCCAGTCCGGCGCCGAGGCCGAGGGGATCGAAGCCTGCGTCGGGGCCCAGTACCAGCACCGCGATGCCGATCAGGCCCGTGAAAGCCGCAGCGGCCTGGATGGCCCGGATCGGTTCGTCCAGCGCTTTCCTGGCCAGCAACAGCACGATCAGTGGCTGGATGGCGCCGACCGTCGCCGCGATGCCGCCCGGGAGCCGGTAAGTGGCGACGAACAGGCAGGCCCAGAAAATGGCGAAGTTCAAGGCGCCGAGAAAAAACACCCGGCCCAGCTGCGATGGCGGCGGCAGGCGTCGCACCAGCAGCAGCAGGAGCAGGCCGGCGGGCAGGGCGCGCAACACGGCGATCGTCAGCGGGTCGCCGCCGGGCAACAGCTCCGTGGTGACGATGTAGGTCGTGCCCCAGATGGCCGGCGCCAGCGCGGTCAGGCCGATGTCGATGGCTCGGTTCATGGCTCAGTGCCCGTCGGTTGCGCCGGGCGGCGCCAGCGGCAGGGCGATGGGCCGCATCGGCGCGGCGTCGGCGCCGC
>TARA_R110002020_G_scaffold26307_8_pt1 | contig 12921 bp, 12 predicted proteins | sample TARA_R110002020 | Tara Oceans TARA_R110002020 (sample SAMEA4396489) | marine metagenome | biome: Westerlies Biome; feature: [MES] marine water layer (ENVO:01000295) within the mesopelagic zone...; material: water (ENVO:00002006), including particulate matter (ENVO:01000060) such...
CGCTTAGTTGTCTAACTGAAGGAAAATTAACCGACCACACGCCAGCCAGCACTTACGTCGAGAGTATATGGCCTATTGAGGACGAAGTAGGTCGATATGCCGAACTAGTTTGGCCAGACTATGGCGGTGAACAGGTTCGCAACCTTGTCATGCAGCGCCAAATTCCAGCCGCCTGGCGAGAACGCGTACTCGGAGCCACTGACTGGGTATTACTCATCAGATTGCATTCGCTTCGGTCCGAAGAAGACTTGTTCTCACGCCCGCTGCAATCATTCGCCGCTGTTGAGACACAGGGCGAGGCCCCTACCTACGGGCTGTCAGACCAAGCAAGGACAGTGGAGCTTCTCCAAATGCTACTCTACCTAGCGGAATGCCACTTAGAGCGACCGCTTTGCAAACCTCGTTTGACTATCATGCTGAGTTGCTGGGATGAGCTTGAAACGACGGAGCTACCGGCGGACCTTCTAGCATCTCGTCTTCCAATGCTTTGGTCGTTCGTACGCAGCAATTGGATGATTCCCTCCGTTGTTGGCCTGTCTGCCCTAGAACGTGTACTTAACAAAACTGACGTAGATCAAGATTACGCCATCCGTGGCCCCGAAGAGTTCGGCTATGTGGTACTACCCGACGGTACGAAGAACACTGACATTACCCTGCCGATTCAACGCTTAATGGTAGATGGGAGCTAAGTGCATGCGAGTTGAGCAGGCCGTCTATGGTGAAGTTATAGGTCGAGGTCATGGACTCATAAGATCTAGTACAAATACTCCGTTAATCGCTTCCATTGCATCAAAGCTCGACTTACCAGATGCAGTTCCCTTTGGAGTTCAAGGTTGGTCACCATTCGTTCGCGGCTTCCCTATTGACGACCACTACGTTCTAGCTCGCACTTTTTTGGATTCGAGAGCGTCGCGCGGCGGCATGGTGTTGTCTCACGCGCTAATCGTCAGCTTGGACGATATCTGCGAAGTTGAAAGTCTGGCCGTTTTTTTTGAGCAGTTGGCATCCTCCGTCACAGACACTCCCTGTTCAGTGGCAACGCTTGAGCTTGACACTGCAAGCAGCAGCCAAGCATCGGCTGCTGACCTAATCGGTACGGTCAACGCATTAGCAGCCCAAGGACTCGCCCCAGTTGTAAGGTTGGGAGTCGAGGGTTTTGAGCACCTTGTGGATTCACTTTGGAGTAACCTATGGCCAGCCTTGAAACGAAATTTCGCGTTCCGGCTAAGCTTCGATACAAAAGACGTAGTAGAGCAACCTACACCGATGCTTATATGTACACCCGAGCAGCTCCAAGCTCGTTGGACGAAGCACCCCATAGTCAAGCCAGAGGATCAAATCCCAAATTTTGAAACAGCCGGTATCCTCTGCGGCCAGCGCGACGTGCAGCCAATTCTGTCCCTTGCCGAAAACCTCGGAGTAGAAGTTAACTCGCTTATGCAATTGAGCAGGTTTGAACGGCTGCACACCTTCCTCTCTGGCGGAGAAAGCTTCGATAATTTGCTGGCTGCTATACGCTTAGTCGACGGCCTTTCAAATCAGCCGACGCTCGGTGCAAGCATTAAGAAGAAGCTAATTAATCGGTTCAATGTCTTGATTCCAGATGCAAGCTGCAAGCAGTTGCTAACAATGAGAAATTTAAAGCTCTCTGGTTTTACCGGCATTCGTCAGTTGTGGTCTGCCGTCGAGCTTCTTGTCAGCAGCCTTCGATTTGATCCAGCAGATGACGAGGCCTTCATGGAGATAGTCACAGCCTCGGTTGATGAAGATCTCGCATATGCGCCTTGGCGCGCTGCGGTGACAGCCGGCTTATCGACTGCTGCCCGTCGAGACAACCCTACACTTTTTCGAGCAGTATGGAGATGGGCCAAAGACAGCCAAGCTGCATTCGCAGCTGTTATTGGTATCTTACCGGCTGATACGATAGTTGAGCAGCGGCTTGCGAGGGAAGTGCCCAAAAAGCTTCACGTTGACACCCCGGATGTTCTACTCTCGCCGCTGCTAAAGAAGTGCTGGCTGACAGCGTATGGAGCTACGCTTGCTGCAATGCTACCCCCTGGCGACGCCCTAGCACAGCAACTTAAGGTGGATATGGATCCAGCCCACAGTAATGGTTTGCGGTCTGTGCTTCGTTACTCGAGTCCCACTCAAACATTAGAATATGCACTTTTGCATAAGGACTCACGCTTGGTCGAATTGTGCGCAGAACAGGCTGTTGCACACCCTCAAATACTGTCTAACTTCCGCTGTGATGATATTACCGAGCAACAGATATGGAGCGCTGTGATAGTCAAGGACTCTTCCTTGTGGAACGCACCCAGCAACGCTAACAGAGTGCGCGACAATGTTTTAGCACAACTCGTAGAAGGGCTGCCCGTTGACGCAGGCTTACTCGAAGCACTGGCACAGACACCCTTAGCTGATCTCTGTGATACTTCGGAGCGGGCGCGACTGTGGTCGTTTCTGCCTGCTTCGCAGCGTGACAGCTATCTGAATGCGACAGCAAACGGCTGGCTTGAAGTTGCGACGAAAGGGGCGGTGGCGACTATCCCTGAAGCCACACTTGAACATGCAATCATGGCGAGTTCGAACTTGCGATCCATTCTTGATAAATCATCGGGGGCGGTTGGTGCACGTCTAGCAATTGTCGGTGCCCTCCCATCGTTCCCGGAAGAGATGTTCATCACATGGCTGAGCAATCTCCTGACGAGTACTCGTAGCCTTCCTAATGTGGATTCTGAACAACTGGGAACGCTTGTGGCGTCCCGACGTTGGAAACGCGCTGCCGAATATCTTTCGGAACACCTTGTCGCCAGACGAACGGATCTCATGCCAGGGCTCCGGCTTTGCGCAGACCTGCTCAATTTTTATACACGTTGGACGCTTGGAATCTCAAAGCCAAGCAATGCAGAGAAGTGGAAAGCGTTTGAAGAAGAAGTCCTGGAACTGTACCCAAGTGGTCCGGATAATGGCGAACTCTGGTCACGCGCTGGAGGCAAAAATTCTGACCTGCCTGGAGGGGCTCAAAGCGGGGCATCGCGTTGGCACACTGCCTTGAGCGTAGTTCGTTTAGGTGGCCGTCCGAGTGCTCGTAATCTCCTTGCAGTAATGTGCCAGGACTTTCCTTCGAATGAGAAACTGCGCTTGTATGCTAGTGACAGGGACATCGTTGGCTGGCGTTGATACACCCACCTACTCATGGTTGAAACATGGATCTAACTAGCTACCCGCAAGGCCATGCACTTCTTATCGGCGTGGCGAACTATCAAAAAGTCTCCAGCTTGCCTGCCGCCATACTTAACGACGTTAATGACGTAGCTGCCACGCTCACATCGCCGCATTACTGCGCCTATCCCCCCGCCAATGTACTCACTCTTTTAGACTCAAGTGCTACTCGCTCAGCTGTGTTGAAGGGGCTAGACGAATTGGCAGCTCGCACGGGTCCTGGTGACACTGCTTGCGTTTTCTTCTCCGGCCACGGTGCTGTCGTAGGCGAAGACAGCGTGCTGGCCACCGTGGATACCGATCTCGCTAACATAGAGAAAACATCCATTAACGCGAATGATTTAGCCACAGCCCTCGCGCGGGTTAGGGCAAGTCGACTGCTGGTCTTCATCGACGCCTGTCACGCTGGGGGCGCTGCAATCTCAAAAAAATTGACTGATGGCAAAGGTAATGAGTTCAAGTCTGGTTATTCTCAGAATATCTTTGAAAAGCTGGCCGTCGGGAACGGGCGTGCGATGATGGCATCGTGTCGTGCTGATGAAGTATCGGCTGTATTTACTGGAGCGAGGAATAGCGTTTTCACGACTGCTCTGCTGGAAGGGTTGCGTGGGGGTGCCGACAAGGGTGCCAGCGGCTTCATTAAAGTTTTTGATCTGTTTGACTACATTTCCAGAGAAGTGCCTAAGCTCATTCCAGAATACCAACACCCTATTTTCAAAGCTGATAATCTTGAGGTGAACTTCGCTGTAGCGCTGAACCAAGGCGGGAAAAAGTCACCTGACAGTCCCGAGACTATGTCAACGTTACAAGATAGCGATCCCTGGTTAATTTTAGAAAATATCCTTATAGATATTTACCCAGTCGGACCGAGGGATCAAGAAGTGTGGAGCCGCGCCGGTGGAGACCTATCCCGCCTCCAGCTTCATCCGACAGGTCAGGCTGCTTGGCATGCAGCGCTTCGCACCCTGAAACAGGGCGGTGGAGGCAGAAATATTAACTTTGCCAGTTTGCTTCGTACTGTAAGGGAAGACTTTCCGAACCATTCGCAGTTGGCGGTGCTGCAAACGTCTTAAGCGAGTTTGTTTCAGCATACTTGCTAGCGCATAGAGTATAAGAGGACATTATCATTGCTTTGTATCGCAAAACCTATAAAAACTGCAGTTTATCTCAGCATGGCCTCTCAAATGTCCAGAGATACAGATGGCCTCGTATACTTTGATATCCAATCCTTCGGGCGTCAATTTCGAGCTGCATATCTCTGTGATTGAATGTCCGATGTTAGGGGTTTAAGAACACTCATGTATGGATATTGCCAGCCCAAATCTATACTCTTAATTAATGCTGCAAGCACATGGGGGTATATTATGACAGGAGTAGTCATTGAATATTTGGGACGAAAATAAGCTGATAATTTTCATTGCGTTTGTGGTTCCCGGCTTCATAGCGATCAAAACTTATGAACTGCTGGCACCTTCACGATATACAGAGTCTTCAAAGCAATTAATCGACGCGGTATCTTACAGCTGCCTTAACTATGCAATATTGCTTTGGCCTATTTTTTTAGTTGAGAATTCCTCTGTTTCTCAGAACTACCCTGATTTATACATCCTTTTTTGGTCCTTTGTTTTATTTATTGCACCAATATTTTGGGTTTTTGCATGGAGATTTTTGCGCCTTTGGAGTTTTGTACAAAGCCTAATCCCGCACCCAATTCAAAAACCTTGGGACTTTGTTTTTGGTCAGCGTAGGTGTTACTGGATTATAGTTACACTTAAGGATGGCCAAAAAGTAGCCGGGAAATTTGGTCCGAACTCTTTTGCTTCAAGTGCTCCATCGGAAGAGCAGATATACCTAGAAGAAGAATGGCTATTGAACGAAGAGGGTGGGTTTGAGAGACAGGCTGAACAATCTGCCGGAGTTATCATACTCTCATCAGAAATACGTTCAGTTGAATTTTACAATAGTGGAGATGATGAAGATGAGTGATAGAAAGAAAAATTTTTTTAAAGATGGATATGTCCCTGAGAAAAAGGGTTGGCAGCCGCGTAAAGGGGTAGCAACAAATGGTCATAAACCTGAGACTTCTGAATTGGCTCCGAAGAACCCTCCAAACAAAAAATAATACATAATAAGAGGTAGTATTGGACATACCTAATGTTGTGTACCTTGGCTCAAGGGGCTATAAAAAACGAGGCCCTAGTGTATGAATTACTTTTGACGATATAATTATGCGCCTCTATCAAAATTGTCCCCTAGGCATGGCTCTCAGTAAAGTCAGCGATTTAAAATTGGTGTTCACCGGAGACAATGTAATCGAATGGCAGCCGCCAAGCGGGGTACGATACCGTTTTGAGCGCGACTGCTGCGACGCTGGTCAGGAAATAATCCCTGTCAACGAGAACTGCAACTGGTACGTTTTAGCGCAGAGGGATATCAGCCATGCCAAAAGTCGCGTGTTTGAGCTAATTAACGAAGATGAATGAGTCTAGCAAACGTGGTTAATGGTGTTGTGGTACGGGGTTTATGGCGGCATTGCCCACCAGACATGTGGTTGTTGTCATACGCTGAAACTCTCAATTATATGTATTTATATTCAGTTATCAGATGGATGCCGCATCAACAAGCCCTGTGCGAGGATTTAACGCTTCCTGTCAGGGGCTTCTCCGAATTCTTTTAAGGACGGTGTCGCCAATGCATCCGCATGGGCAGTGTCAGGCGTTAGCCCTTCCAGCAAATCCGCTTCCCAATCGATAAGGCCCACCGATTCAAAAGGTTGGTGGAATTCGCGCACTGATCCCTTCAGCCTCTTTAAAGGAGGATCTCGCCTGTCAACGGCGTCATTACTCACGCTTGTCCGTTCTAACCGCTCAACTGGCATATGTTGTTTCTTCGACATGATATTGTCACTCGCAACTAACCTTGGTTTTCTTAATATCATGGCAGAGTACGGAAGCCTGTCAAAGCATGCTCTGTATGTTGCAACCTTTCACCCATCCTTTTCAGCATGGAAAGCCCATGAATGGTCTGAAAGGCAGTGACTTGCTGCCATTGCTATATGTTTACTGACACTGACTCAGGCTGACATCATCTACCCTGGCCAATATACACATCACTGACGGAAGCTGCATTGGAGGTCATCTGCTAGAAATCAAGGCGCTGGCAAGCTACTAGCAGTGGTTAGAAGGATTTTATCTAGGCACGTCGCTTTACTGGCTGGAAACTTTAATTTGCGCTCCTCTCACAAAGGCAGGACGCCGCTACGCGCGGTTAGGTGCTGCACCCTCCAGACGGCGCTTAGGACTATCAGATGATATTTTGAACAACCTCTAAGACGATATTTGGATAACGCCTGATCAGCTGACAATTACGGTTCGCAACATCGGACTGTATCCGGAACTCTTTGTAGCCGATCACGTGTCCGCTCGGGGCATCACTTCGGATGACGCACCGGCATGGAGTTCGCTGGAGAATGCTGAACTTCAGCTGAGAGCATTTGATGGTCGTGCAAATGAAAGAATCAGCGATCCGGTGTATTGCTTCGATTTGAATGAGGCCACCGCGATCGGCTGTTCGAGCTGCTGAGCGCGGTAAAGGCCAGATTATAGGCATGCGTTCGTGGGACGGCGTGCAGTGACTAACGTTTGTCAGTAGTCTGGGGGGCCGTAAGCGTAGAGGCAATAGAGAAAAGCGGCCTAGTCTGCCTATAATAAGGTTTATCTGAAAAGTGCTGCTTAGACACAAAGAGTAACTTGAGCAATGCACAAAGCGTATGTTTGGTGCTAAGGTAGGTTAGAGGCTAAGCCGTAGTGCTAACGGAGCTCAGAATGCCGCCGACCCATACACCTCGACTTGAGCAATTGGAGTGCATATTTGCTTACCGTGCGTTTGATTTACGTGATCACTTCCCACAACCGTTGGAAACGTTTCGTCAGGCGCTAGAGTGCTTACAGAGCGATAACGCATACCTGCCTGATATGAGCGGTGAAATTGTGGCCTACCTCCGAGGTGGCCGCGCACTCCCTATTCCAGAACACTTTTTTATCCGACACGCTGGCAATAGTTCAGCCGTCATTCCCATGACAGAAAACGATCAAGCCTGTGAGGCCGTAGAAGCATGGCTAAGAGACGTCCTATCGCGAGGAACTGACGATACTGTCGCTGCCTCGACATTGAGGCCTGCTAGGCTCAATATTTTGCTCGATCAGTGTGACCCAAACGCGCCTGAACCGGACGATATATATGCATGGCAGCACATGGGAGAGCTGGGCCGAGAAATCATCAACGCCCCCAGCAGAGAAGACATTTGGGAAGCCGCAGTTCAGGTGATGGGGCAAGTACAAGCACTGCGCTGGATGAAAACAGCGCATCCTCAACTAGGCGGTAAGACCCCTGACCTATGCATAGAGGGAGGCCCTGTGCTGGTTTATGAGCTTGTCTCGCAGATGAGTAAAGGAAAGAGCTAATTGTTGATATTGACCCAAAGCGGCTATCAACGAAATCACATTTTCACGGAGCCAATATTTTTTCTCGTCTCAGCGAAAGGTTCCCTGAGTTTCGTTAATATCATTTACAGAGTCGGCGCTGAGTGAAGATTTTGACGTCAAAGGTTGAGCCCAAGAATGCAATTCAGTCGACGCTCGTTCCTCGTGGAGCTGATGGCTGGTGGTTAATTTTTTAATTAATATTGGAGTTTAATCATGAGTGAAGAAATACTTGAAATTGAGGTGGACGACGAAATTAAACACCTTACATCTGATGAAATAGAAGAGCTTTATAAAAAGTATTTGGAAGGTGAAAAGAACTCAGTTTTGGTCAAAGATTATAAAATTGATATTAGCCCTAATAAACTGATAAAGATACTCCCTCCTAAAAAGCTTAATGATACGTTCTGCCCATATTGTGGTATCCCCATGTTTGCTAAACGTAGGAGTAAAAGTGCTAGTAGCTGGGGCATTCCTCCTATTGAGTGCTTTGATTGCAATCATAAAGTGTTTTCTGAGGAATTTTCATATCGCCGACAACAATGTGAATGCGAAAGCTGCGTAATTATCAGAAGGCAGCAGAAAATTGAAGAGGAAAGGGAAAAAAGAGAAGTTATACGAGAGCTATATAATCTTGATGATAGAGATCCAATAGATTACTCTAAGTTGACTTTTTTTCATAAGTTGATTTTATTGACTCTTTTTAGAATGCAAACAGATGAAGAGTTTGAGTATATATTGTCACTTGATGACCCGTTTAGAAATGAGTCTTTATCTCCTACTGAACAAATGGATATTGAATGTTTAGAGGAACTGTTAAGATTCAGTGCTGTAATTATTGATCCAGAGTCAAGAATAGAAGCATTTGTTGAGGGTGAGGAATTTAAGTCATTCTATATAAATAGAACTAGATGGATTGCAAATGTTACATTCGATGGCGTTGAGCGAGCTAGGCTAAATGAAGTTTACAAAAAAGTATATGAGGAACTTAAAAATGGGATCCAACCTCAATGGGAAAATGAAATATTCAAAACACTATTCAGAATTGCAAAAGAAGAGGTTATGCAATATGTATATGTAAGAGCCGATGAGCTCAGTGTGAGTTTTTCTGCTGAAAACAAAACGAGGGAAGTCGTTAACCAATTACTGCAGACTTTTTCAGTTCGCGAAATCTATTATTTTGTTAAAAAATCTGTTGAAAATGCGCATATATACTATTCAAAAGGATATGCTAAAAATAAAAAACACGCTGCTAACACTATTCCTAATAAAATATTGTCTTTGGGTGAGCGGTCAATTGCTGAAGGTTGGAATCCATATGAATATAGCCGAGATAGCAGGGCTCCGCGATCATTTTTAAGTCTAATTTTTTACGATTTATTTCTTCAGGATGAAGATGCAGGTTTTCATAAACCGCCAGGAAAACATTGGGAGCAAGAACTTTACCCAAGGCATTTCTATGTAAGTGAAAATGACAGAGGAAGTGAATTAAGCTGTTCTCACTGCAAATCTGAAAATTTAAAAGTTAAAATGGTTAATGATTTATTAGAAGTTAACTGCAAAGACTGTGGAAGTGTTGATCAGTTTACACCGAGAAAGTAAAAAGCTAACAAGTGTATGTTAAAGGCTTGTTATCCGCTGCACTCCAAATCAGACGCAAATTCGGTCGTTGTGCACCACTTAAAGAGGAGCTAAGTTTGGAGATTTTGGTAAATCCCTTGCTGAGGGAAATGAACGCATTGAAACGACTCTATGTGCAACAAACGATCCCTCGCTGTCCAGATTCAGCTGGGCATAACATTTTGTCATTGTGGAAATATCTATCATCCAGCCCGCATCGTTTTTACGACCAGTACGTCCATACCGCATACTTCGATTGGCTTGCGAAGCGGATCACTCACAATAAGTCGGAGCTCAGGTCATACATATCGGTAAACTCAGAACAATTAGATAGAGCTATATCTAGTCTTGAAGAAATCAATCTGTTTGATTGGCACGATAGTGATGTTACAAAGGATGAGTTTGCGGCAATTCGTTTCATTGACCAAACAGTAAATCCTGCCTACCTCCGCTTAGTAGAGGCAGTACTTTTCCCGTTGTTGCGTGTTGTAGCTTTTTTCTCCCGAATTGACCGAGATAAGGGGACAGATGGACTTGACCTTTGGTCGGTGTTTGAAGAGGTTCGATCTAGCTCCATGAAATGCGCGACTGCCTGTTACCAACATGTCGTTAGGAATGGCATTGGTCACGGCGGGGTGACGTATCTTGAAAATGCCATTCGTTACCGAGACAAAAAAGGCAATGAAGAAACGTATACCGTGCATGATTTGCTACGGCTCTTTGATGATGCGCTAGATTGTTGCAACGGCCTTGCTCTCGGCCTTCACACATTTTTCCTAGCACAGCATCCTGATGAATTTCCTCGTCTTAGAAGCCTGCTTCTTCAGGAACTCAAAGAGGAAACTAAGCTGCCGTGGTGGGAGGTAGACGCTTGCTTGCCTGCAACAAGATCGAACTCGTCTCAGCTCATTATTTACGCGCGGGCGTCTTCTTCGGACGTAAACAAGATCCATTTTTCTGTCTTTCATTCGGCAATTTTGGCAGAGCAATTCGCACCGGGGTACCGTCGGTACTTCGTATCCATTCGATCCGAAAGGGCATGGCCGGGGTTCGCCGCATTTGATGGCGTTAAGCTCGCCGATTTGAGACAGCGTAGAGACTCCTCGCTAAGCGACTATGGTGACGTACTTGAAGATCGAACACTTTTTTTTGTGCCTAAACTTAAGCCAGTCAAGATTTTCCGGTTGCTTGAAACGATGGCCGTAGCATTGAAGTATCAGTATTTTGTTGCAGCTATGAAGAAGCGGAGAAGCTTAACAATCGAATCACGCGGCGCAACTATTCATAGAAACTCATGGGGCGCAGTTATCAAAGGGAGTGTATTCTTCGCTGTGAATGATGATGAACTCTGCAAGGATGAAATCATAAAACGTTGCAAACAGATTGTTGCGGTGGCCCATACAGAAGCTAGGAAGCACCTTTCATGGTGCAATTTGTCGAAATACTTGCCAGTTGGCTATGCTAGAGTTTCGGTGTTTCAGACAAACCACAGAAAGCGGCGTCTTGTGGGATTCGGTCTTGGTGAGGATTTGGTTTGCACTATTCAAGTACAGCGAATACGGAGGATCAAGGCTCCGGACATGGCTGGGTCAACAGTTGAAATTCATGGCAAGTATCGGGTTGCGTGGAACCAAAGCTGGCTCTGTCTCGGTAGCGCTCAACAAATCGATACAGGTGACGTTTGATCAGCCAGTGTTTTTGCACCTGTCGCCTCAAATGCACCTGAGCTTAGGCGTTGGTTGCTATTGGTACTAAAGGACGTGTGGAGTAAATATGGCCTCATATTCTCGCAAAGCATGCTCTAACTGCGGTCTTCGGCTGCCGCAGCCAGAAATGTTAAGGCGCGAGGTAACTCCGGTGAGCGTCAGGGGCCACCCCCTGCCGTCGCGAATGAAATGGTTTTGTGATCACTGTGCTCCACCCAGCTTTCTTGAGATCCAGCGCACCGAGCGCGAGCAAGTAAAGGCTGATAAATATGCGGCTATTTATAAGGAAAGGAAGCGTCAATGGCAGCTCGAGCAAGAGCGTCGTCGATTAGCGAACCTTGCAAAACGCAAGGAAGCTGTAAAAGAATATGGCGAATCTGGCGGATTACAGAATAAACATTCAGATCGCAATGTCGAAGATCGGCAATTGAATTTTTCTCAAAGCAAGGAATGGCCGAAGAGCGCTAAGACGCAGCGCAATATACATAGATTTAATTTGGTATCTTCAGGCTGGATTTTATTGTTATTGGTTTCTGTCGCAGTCGTTGGATGGTTTATCTGGGATCAGTAGCCGAACAAGTAGCTCCAGTTGACAGCCTAGCGTTACAGCTTAGGTCAGGCAACTGAGTTTAGGCGTCATATCCGTGTCGCATAAAGACAGCTCTTGGCCGATATTTAACTCCAGGAACGCAGTGCAAGTTGCGCCCCGTCTCGGGCCAGGCATCAAATGTCGTCCTTCAAGGCGCGCATATCCAGATTGAGGCTGTGTTATCTGGGGCACCAGGAAACCCATTGAGTTTTTCTCTGTGATTATTCAGTAGGCGGCGCCTTCGCTATATGTCAACTCGTAGCTGGGGCTATACAAAGCTTTCTCGTTAGGCTAAATGCAATAACGAGCCTGACGTTGACAAACACCGGTTGTGCATCATCGGTAGCCTAGATCTATCTGGTATCGATTGCCTCGACAAGCAACTCCTTAATGGCTAGCTTATTATCAAAGACGACAGGAAAATGGCCAGAGGTCACTAACTAAGATAATGGTGCCTACGCATATGACCAAACCAAATAGCTTACGTGACGCAGAGATGAGAAGGTCTGCGTATAGTTCCGTATTAGAAAGCGGCGATTGGTTAACTGCTGCTGAGATATTGCAACTGCCAGGAGCCGACTCATTTAGTGACGGCTTTGAGCCGATCATGTGGAAAAGCCAAGGTGATATTTTTACAATTATCGAGCAAGGTACTGAATATTACCCAGCTTTTGGGTTGCAGAAAGAAATTGGATACCGACCTTACAACGTAATGTCGAAAATCATTTACATCTTCAAAGATTATAAAGATGGGTGGGGAATGGCCTTATGGTTCCAGTCGGTAAATAGCTACCTCGGGGGTAAAAGACCTCAAGACATTATGGTCACAGACCCTGATCTTATTATCAAGGCCGCTTTTGATGAAATTCGGTGTGTCACACATGGGTAGATTATGGAGGGGGACTAAAGGGATGAGATCGTTAGGCTTCAAATTATAGCCGGCACAATAAATGTGCTGAATACCCTATTCAGGCCGACAGTAGACGTTGAAAAACGACCGTTTGTTGAACGCTACTAGAATACCTGCCGAAACTCTTCAATCCGCTTGTTATTGCTATCAGAAACCCGTACAACTATCTATGAATAGATTAGGTACCTTTTTATGATCATCGGTTATGCACGTGTAAGCACTCAGGATCAGCATCCTGAACTCCAGTTTGACGCCCTGACACATGAAGGATGTGAGCAGATATTCCATGAAAAAGTGACCGGCAAGTTAAGAGAGCGACCTGAATTGTCGCTATGCCTACGTACACTCAGGAAGGGCGATACCCTCGTAGTTTGGCGGCTAGATCGGCTC
>TARA_R110002020_G_scaffold102056_3_pt1 | contig 12905 bp, 10 predicted proteins | sample TARA_R110002020 | Tara Oceans TARA_R110002020 (sample SAMEA4396489) | marine metagenome | biome: Westerlies Biome; feature: [MES] marine water layer (ENVO:01000295) within the mesopelagic zone...; material: water (ENVO:00002006), including particulate matter (ENVO:01000060) such...
CCCTAATTTATGGATACTACCAAATCCTGGTGATGCAGGAAGTTCATTAGGTTCAGCAGCTTATGTATTCGGTGAACATATAAATTGGACATCACCATTTACAGGATATGATATTAAAGGTCGTTATCCGAGAAGAAAAGTATTAAACGAGTTACTTGAAGGTAATATCGTTGGTGTGGCAAACGGAAGGGCAGAATTTGGGCCACGAGCACTCGGTAATCGAAGTTTATTGGCAGATCCAAGAGGTAAGAATATTAAAGACCAAATGAATGAGATTAAAAATAGACAAAAGTTTAGACCATTTGCACCATCGGTGTTGGAAGAACACGCACATGAAATATTCGATATGCCAGTTCGTAAGTCTCAGTTTATGCAGTTTACAGCACCTTGTAAATTTCCTGATAAGTATCCAGCAATATGTCATGTGGATAACACATCAAGAGTTCAGACCGTAAGTAAGGATGATAATCTTGGTTATTATAGATTAATAGAGGAGTTCTATAAGAAAACAGGATGTCCTATGGTTTTGAATACAAGTCTTAATATAAAAGGACAACCAATAGTGAATTCATATCACGATGGAGTTGCCTTTGAAAAACAATATAATGTAAAGGTATTTTGATATGAATTTAGTTTTTATGAGTGATACCTTAACACCAAACAGAAAAAAAGATGTAGACCTTTTACCACACAACACCCTTCCTTCAGAAGTATTTTTTGAATACACAAGATTAAAAAATGATTGGATTAGAGATGAAAAGTGGGATAGTGTAAATGTTACTGAAGAATTACCAAAGACAGAAAAGTATGTTATTGTTTATGATACTTTTAATCCTGTAGCTACAATGGAAAATATGATAAGTAGGGATAGTTTAGTAACAAACAAGATTATTTCAGACTTAAAGGAATCTAAATGTTCTATTGTATTTTTCCATACAGATTTAGATTGGCCTGGATTTAACAAAGAAGATTACGAGGAATTTTATACGGCCGTAAAAGGTATAGACCTTAAAAGATTTTACTTTTTATTTGATGAACAAGTAATAGATGATGATATTAAAGATATAAATCTTGGGTTTAATGTTTTTACCGAAAGAAGTTGGCCTGCACATTATACATTACAATCTGATAATTGGGCAAGAGCACAACATGGCCATCAACCTTCGTTATTGACAAGTTTACTTAATAATACAAAAGGATATTATAGACAATTTAAGTATTGTTCACATAATAATAACATAAAAGACCATAGAGTTGAATTACTTTTATTTTTAGTAAAAAATAATTTATTAGAAGATGGAGTATGGTCTTGGTTTGGTGGGGTAGAACCTCATCAACAAGGAGTTGAAACATTAGATTTTACTAAATTTGATAGTGCAGAATTTGGTGGAAAATTTGATTATAGTAAGGTATATGGAAAAGAGGCCGTTGATGCTGCACACAAAATTGTGCCTTATACATACGATTACAAGGTTGATGGTTTACAAGATTATTTAAATATCATACCTTACTTTAATAGTTATTTTAACATAGTAACTGAGAGTTGTTGGGGACCAGGATATGATAAAACTCATCCACAAAAGATACACATTACAGAAAAAGTATGGAAATGTATTACTACCTTTCAACCTTTTATTCTAATTTCTAATAAAAATTATTTAAAGAAATTACAAGAATGGGGATTTAAAACTTTTCATCCGTTTATTGATGAATCATATGACGAATTAGATACTTACGGAGAGAGAAAGGTATTACTTGAGAAGGAAATTAAAAGACTTTGTAGTATGACAAGAAAAGAATTAGATGAGTGGTATTGGTCTATGGAAGATATTTTAATACACAATCAACAACATTATGTTAAGTTTATGAAATACCAATATAATGGAATTACAGATTTTATATTTAAGGCATACAATGATTGATATTTTATTCGTACACACCAATTCAGTAAACCAAACTTTTCAAAGTTTGTCTAAATATGCTGCAATAGAACCACCGATTTGGGCAGCACTTTTGGCAAATAGTATGAGAACTTTTGGAGTGAGTGTGGGTATTTTAGATTGTGAGGCATTTCAATTGAATACCGAAGAAAGTTACAATCATATAAAACATATAAATCCGAAGTTAGTCTGTTTCGTACAATTTGGACAACATCCATCAGCATCAGCACAAAGTATGCAAGGAACACATGAGTTATTAGAAGTGATGGATTTTGAATTTAAAACTATATTGGTTGGGTTGTATCCGTCTGCATTACCAAAGAAAACTCTCGAAGATGAGAAATGTGATTTTGTATGTGAGGGTGAAGGAGTGGATACTCTACTTGGGTTGGTAGAGAGTGATTTGGTTAATGTTGGTAAAGTTCCAAGATTATGGTATCGTGATAACGATGAAATTAAATTTACAACCAAAACACCAATTATAGAAAATCTTGAACGAGTTTTACCTGGTATGGCGTGGGATTTATTACCGATGGAAAGGTATAGAAATACAGTTCATTTTTCTTTAACAAATAATAATGATAGAACACCTTTTGCAGCACTTTATACTTCACTTGGGTGTCCGTATAAATGTGATTTTTGTTGTATTAATGCACCATTTGGAAAATCTGTATTTAGGTATTGGAATCCTGAATTTATGATTTCAGAGTTTGATAAAATTGCTAATATGGGAATACGAAATATAAAAATAGCAGATGAAATGTTTGTATTGAATAAAAATCATTTTTTAAAAATATGTGATTTGATAATAGAACGAGGTTATGATTTTAATATTTGGGCATATGCAAGAGTTGATACGGTTAGGGAAGAATATTTAGAACGATTAAAAAAGGCAGGAGTGAATTGGTTAGCACTTGGAATAGAAAGTGGTAATAGAAAAATTAGAGTGGATTCTGTTAAGGGGAAATTCCGTGAAGTTGATGTGAAGGATATCGTAAAAAAAATAGAATCTTTTGATATTGAAATCATAAGTAATTATATGTTTGGAATGAGTGGAGACACCCACGAAACTATGCAAGAAACACTTGATTTAGCAACAGAACTTAATACAAGTAGTGCAAATTTTAATCCAACTATGATATTTCCTGGTTCACCATTGTTTACTGATGCAGTAAATAAAGGAATAGAGTTACCACCAACATATTCTGGTTATTCATATTATTCAAAGGATTCGTTTCCTAATCCAACTGAAACATTAAGTAGAGAAGAAATTTTAAAATTCAGAGATGATGCATTTCAAATATACTTTAATCGTAGTGAATGGTTTGATAAAATAAAAACAAAGTTTGGTCAAGAGGCTGTAGACATTTACAAAGATGTTTTAAAAATAAAATTAAAGAGAGATTAATGGAAGGGGTTATAAGTAAAACCGAATTAAATAATATTAGGTCATCAGATAGACGATTAGTTTCTATCAATAATTCTGGTGTGTGTTCCACAATCATAAGTTATGTTGGAGCACTTAGAATTAGAGATGATGCTCTATTGTACAGACCACCAAGAGAAAAGGATTTAAGAGTAAAGTTGAAATTAAAATATCCTTATTCACCTTTTGGTTCACAATCATTTGGAATTGATGGAAATATATTAGAAGAATACACAACACATGAACTTTTAGATGAGGATATAACATACTCTGATGATAAATTTGTAATTTTTGAAGGAGATACTCATTTTGAATCACCTGAGGGATTACAATTTTTTTATCAATGGGGCAGAGTTAATCATGAAAAAATAACTCAACAAGGAACAAATTATCATCGTGATTTTAATTATAGTATTGAAAACTTACCATCGTTAGAAAATTTTATTTTTTATCTCGAAGAATTTGAAAAAAGATTAAATCCATTATTTTTACAAAAAGTAGATGAGTATGCAAGTAATTTTAATGATAAGACTATCTCTGTTCATTTACGAACTGGTAATAATATGGAGTGGACACAGAGTAAGGTGGAGTTTAAAAAGTATCAAGATATGACTTTTGCCCTTGAACGAAAGTATTATAGGATGATAGATGAATACGATGATTCTCATAATTTCTTTTTAAGTTGTGACAATGATGAGCTCTTGACAAGGTTTAAGGATAAATATGGTGACAGAATTTTAACTTTTGATGACGAGGTAGACACTTCATCTCGTGCATTACTTGATGTATTTTTGTTATCAAAAAATAAAAATATGATTTTGTATCATAATAGTAATTTTTCAGAAGTTGCTTGGTTGTTAGCTGGTGCACCAAGAAGTATAAAAGTTGTTTCTCGTGAAAGATTTACAAATCCATTTTGGGAACATACAGACGAAGAACAGATTAGTTTATTATCAGAATAATCGATAGTTATATATAAGGAGTTATTTTATGAAAATATTAGTTACAGGTGGAGCAGGTTATTTAGGTTCAATATTGTGTTCTGAATTAGTTAAAGAACACCAGGTGGTTGTGTATGATAATTTAATGTACAATCAATCAACTTTATTAAATTTATTTGGTAATCCAAATTTTAAATTTGTATATGGTGATGTCAGAGATTATCCTAAACTATCACCTTATGTAAAAGATGCAGATGTTATTATACCTTTGGCTGCAATAGTAGGATTTCCTGCCTGTGATAGAGACAAAAGTCTAGCAACGGCCGTAAATTACTTACAAATTAAAAATATTTTAAAAAATACATCTTCCAGTCAAAGAATAATATACCCAAATACAAATAGTGGTTATGGACAACAGACAGAAGGTGTTTGTGTGGAATCACAAACTTTAACACCAATAAGTCATTATGGAGTAACCAAGTGTAATTCAGAAAATTTAATTTTGGATGAAGGTCGTGGAATCACATTTAGATTCGCCACAGTTTTTGGTATGAGTGAGAGAATGAGATTGGATTTATTGGTGAACGAATTTGTATATAAGGCATTAACAGATAGATACATTACTTTATTTCAGGCACATACTATCAGAAATTATATTCATGTAAGGGATGTATCTTCCGTATTTCAGTTTATGGTAAATAATTATGATGAAAATGTAGGGGAAGCATTTAATGTTGGGTTGAGTGATACTAATTTGAGTAAAAGAGATTTAACAAAAAGAATAAAAAACTATATATCAGATTTTGTTGTGAATGAATCAGATTATTATGAGGATCCAGATAAGCGAGATTACATAGTTTCAAATAAAAAGATTGAATCAAGAGGATGGAAACCAAAATATTCATTAGACAATGGAATACAAGAATTGATAAGTGGATATCAAATAATAATAAACAAGGATAGTAGTCATTTTAGGAATGGATTTCCTATAAAATATGGTCAGGGATTATAGTGAATAAAATTAATATTTTATTAAATACATATACAGAACAATTAGATGGTTGGTCTAATTCATTGGGTAACTTGGAATCAACTGATTTTGGGGAATTTAATAAAATTCAGATTTCTGATTTAAAGGATGATTCAAATTTTATTTTACCTATATCGTGTGGTGGTTTACATAGATACCTTGATATACTTGATGAGGGTGGTAGTGGCGGAAAAACTTTTTTATATTTTTTAGATGATAGAGTAAGAAATTTAATTTGTGAAGGTAATGGGTATATTTTGATAAATTATATACATGAGGGACATATTCAACACCAAAATTATAAAGATTTACATAATGAATTATTAAAATATCAAATTCCAGCAAATAAAGTTTTTTTTGTTGCAAGTAATGTTAATGGTAAAAATCAATATAAAACTTTTTGTGATATAATGCCCACTTTAACAAAAGACAAGATGAATATTATTGAAGTGAACCATATGTTAGAGTCAAGTGTAGACATTTATCATTATGTTATTGATAATAATTACAATAAAGATTTAGATAAACTTTTACCATATAAACAATCATTTGTTAATAAAGAAGATTTAGATGATATGAGAGATACGATAAGGGAAAAGTATTTTTTATCTTACAATAGAGTAATCAGAGAGTATAGATTGGCATTAGTTGCAATGATTTATAAAATGGAGTTACAAAATAAAGGAATTATAAGTCTTGGAGCAAAAGAAGTAGATAGTGCTTTTGGTGGTGTTTGGCCAACACATATAGGAGATTTTATAAAGGATAAACAACAGAATGAAGTAGTAAGTAATGCATTAAAAAAGATAAAACCATTATACCCTATTGACGCGGACGGTGATATAGATGCAAATTGGGTTTATAAAGATGGTGAAAAATGGGGTGGAGCTGTCGGTCAATGGTCTAATTTTTCTCATCAATATAAAAGAGTTTATTTTAATGTAGTTACTGAAAGTTGTTATTATGAAGATTGTATTTATATGAGCGAAAAAATATTTAAACCAATTAGTAATTTAGTTCCATTTATAATAGTATCTAATCCATTCTTTCTTGCAAAGTTAAAAGAGATAGGATATAAAACTTTTTCACCTTGGATTGATGAGTCGTATGATGAAGAAGTAGATAATGACAAAAGATTTTTTATGATATTAGACGAGATAAAAAGATTATGTAGTATGTCAAAAGAAGAAATACATAAATGGTATTATGAAATGGAAGATATTCTTTTATATAATCAACAACATTTTGCAAATTATAAACACCAAGATAGAAAAAATTGTTGGACTGAAATATCAGAGGTTATTGGTGGTTAGAAAAGAAGAACTTCAATACATTAAAGAAGTGTATGAAAAACCAGATGGTTATATACACTATACAAAGTTCTCTGAATATGTTACACTTGATAATTTTGGTATTGTACCTGATATTGACCATTGGGATGAAATCCAATATTGTACAAGACCAACAAAAAAAGAATCAAATTTTGATGGTGATGAAAACGGAGTAACGGTATGTCGATGTGTATGGGAAATGACTGGTAAAAATACTCATGGTGCATTAGTATATTACTTACGAGAAGTTATCAAGGCAGGTGGAGTGATGCCAGTAGATGTTAAAATTGAAGATGGAAAAATTACTTATTTAGATGGTTCTCATAGAGTAACCGCACACATACAACTTGGAACTAATATGATTCCTGTTTATATTAATCGAGATAAACAACATTGGGTAACTTGTTGGAGACCTGGTATGATTTTGGAAGATGGAACTCTTGATATGAGTTATGATTTTAGTAACGAGGGTATTTTACAATGATTGATATTTTAACAATTAAATATCAAAGTCAAATTGAAGTTGTTAATACACGAGAAGTTTTGTCATACGAAGATGGAAGATGGCCTGATAAAAATTTACCATTTTCATTTCCTAAATTTAATAATGATAATTTTAATTTTATAGAATCACCTTCTGAAAAGTATATTGTATTTTTTGCTTTAAAATTTAGTGCTGGGTTTTGGAACGATGATATAAAGGATGATGTTCTGTGGAAACAGATAGTCGAAGATGTCAAACAAGATAAATGTAAGATTATATTTTATAGTCCTGATTGGGATTCAAGTGATTTAGTAGAAGATTTAAATGTACCAAATTCATATATTATAAGTGGAGAACATGGTGATAAAGAAAATGTTCTATATGTAGATTTTGTAGGAATCTCATATGTGGATAAAAAAGATAAGTATGTAGATTTTTCTAAGTATTTTGAATCAATGAAACCATACAATCGTGATTTTCATTTTTTAAGTTTTAATCATCATTTAAAAAAAGAAAGATTTCATTTATATAACTTTTTAAAGGAAAATAATATACTTGAAAAAACAAAACACACTTTCTTTTCCCAATACACAAAATCAGAAATTGAAAATGTATTTGGTTCTTCCAAAGGATTACCAACAAAAGGGGATATGAATAATGTCAAGTTGTTGCCTGGTAATTTTCAAAATGAAGAATTTCATTTAAATACATCTGCACAACTAAATTCTTATATAAACATAACAACTGAAAATAGAATTGATAGTGGAAATATTTTTTTAGCAGAAAGAATTCATAAAAATTTTATGACCTTCCAACCATTCATTGTAATAGGGCAGCCACATAGTTTATCATTATTGAAAAAATGGGGATATAAAACTTTCGAGCCACTAATTGATGAAAGTTATGATAGTGAAATAGATTTTGATACAAGATTTGAGATGATAAAGGAAAATATAATCAAATTATCTATTTATAGTATAGATGAATTACACAATTTATATTATGATTTAGAAGATGTTTTATATCATAATGCTAATCATTTACAAACCCAATATGATTATGAATTAAAAAAAGTTGAAATTTTCATAGGAGATTTACATAATGAAAGTGCATAATTATAATGTTCAAAAATATCCATTCAAGATATTACTTGAAGATTTATTAGAGTGCAAATTAGAAAAGATACACGAAAAATATAAAATTAGTAGTGAAGAAATAGTTGGTAAGGTGTATGAGTATTTTAGAACCGATAAAGATTTTCAGTCTTTATGGAAGTCTTTCTGTGATAATGTATTGAAAGAAATTCTCGAAGATACAAAAATTGTAGTTCAGCAATTACCATCTGTTAAAATTATTCCATCGAAAGAAAAACTTACCGAATCAAATGAAAACAAAGAGTGGGTTCAGTTTGGTGGTAAAATTATTGAACAAGATGATATGAAATTTAATTGTCATTCTGATGGGGAGGCACCATTTTTTCATCCGTCATGGGAAACTAATTTTTGGATACCGATGATTGATGTGGACGAGGACAATACAATGTATGTTATGAATGATAATAAACTTAAACCTTGTTTACTTAAACACGGACAGATATTAGAGGCGAATTTAAATAGTTACCAACATGGTGCAAAAACATTTAATAATTCTAAAAATAGTAGAGTTTCTTTAGATTGTAGAGGATTGGCACATAGAGAATATGATACTGATAAATTATCAGATACTATAATAAAATCTAAAAATATAAGTTTCAAACAATCAGAGTATTTTTCCGTTGGACAATACTACATGGAAGTTTAAAATGAAAAATGTTTATCTATTTGAAATAGCTGATGTAACAGCACAACAAGTAAAACTACCTTATAGTACTGGTTTAATTTGGGGACATTGCCATCAAAATAAAAATATAACAGATAACTATAAATTAGATGGTTGGTTTTATTATCGTGAACCGATAGAAGTAATTATGAAACGATTAGACAATCCATCTGTAATAGGATTTTCAGATTTTGTTTGGAATACACAATATGACCATAAAATTGCAAAACAAATAAAACAGAAGTATCCTAATTGTATTATTGTTTTTGGTGGACAAGGAACACCAAAGGCAGATAGAGTTTCTAATTTCTTTAAAGAAAATCCTTATGTAGATATAGCAGTTCATGGTGAGGGTGAAGTTACATTTGAAGATATATTAATTGAAAATTTAAAAGAAAAAACTGACTTTACAAATGTATTGGGATGTTCAATTAAGAATTCTGATTTAAGTGCACACACTACACTACCAAGACCAAGAATAGATGATATTGATTCTATGCCAAGTCCTTACTTAGATGGTCTATTTGATAAACTCGTAGAAAATAAAGACCACGATTATGATTTTGAGGGTGCAATTGAAACGGTTAGGGGATGTCCCTATCGATGTACATTTTGTGATATCGGAGATTTGTATTTTCAAAAAATTAAAAAACAATCAAATGAAAAGGTATTTAAAGAATTAGATTGGTTAGTAGATAATAATGTAGAATTTTTATATAATGCAGATTCTAACTTTGGAATGTTTAAGGAACATAAAGATATTGTTCAGTATATGACAGATTTAAAAAGTAAAACTGGTTATCCTGATAATATTCGTGTTGATTGGGCAAAGGCTAAGGCAGATAAAGTTATTGATTTGGCTAAATTATTAACTGATGCAAATATGATGAAAGGGATTACTATTGCTTTACAATCTATGAGTCCTGAAGTATTAGAAGCCGTAAAAAGAAAAAATGTGGATGGTGGAAAATTAAAATCATTTTTTGATTTATATAAAGATGAAAATTTAAAAACTTATATTGAGTTAATTCTTGGATTACCAAAAGAAACCATTAAATCATTTAAAGAAGGAATTTTTCAAATATTAGATTTAGAGTATTACGATTACATTGGAGTATATCCAATGACCGTGTTACCTAATACACCATTTGCAGAACCTGATTATGTTGAAGAACATGGTATTGATGTAGCAGAAACATTACCTGCATTTTTTCATCACGATTATCCACAAGGAATGAAAGATGAAACTTCTCTGATGGTGGTTGGACATTCAACATTGAGTCGTGATGAGTATATTGAAATGAGTATGTGGAGATGGATGTTTATGTTTGGACACAATCTTGGGTATTTACAATATTTAGCAAGATTTTTAAAATCAACACACCAAATTCAATATAGAGACTTCTATGAAAAATTTTATTCTTACATGGTGGACAATCCTAATACATTTATTGGTAAAGAGTACATTGAAACTCAGAAACGATACATAGGTATTCTTAACCGAACTGAGTATTGGGGAAGAAGTATTGATGATGTTAAGAAAGATTATTATTGGGATTTTGAAGAAGCAACATCTTTAGTTTTTATAATGAATGAAGATAAGTGGTATACTGATGTGAAAAATTTCTTATCTCAATTTAACTTAGGTAGTCAAGTAGAAGATGACATTTTAGATTTTCAAAGAATATTTGTGTGTAATCCTAATACAGAGTACCCTATCAAAAAGAATTTTCATTACAATATAAAAGATGTATTGTTTGAGAATAAAGAATTAAAAAATTCAGGTTATGAATATACTTTTGAAAATAAAAATTATCAAAAAGATTTTTTAAAGTGGTGTAAAGAAATGATGTGGTGGGGACGCAGAAATATGCAACATCAATCTAAAGTTATCTAATGAAAGTAACATTTTACTTCAATAATAAAATACTAAATAATTTTAATGAAATTTGGACAAATAGAATATTATTTGAAAAGATACAAGAGTTAGATTTATCATCTACTTGCGATATATTTTTAATCAGGCCATCATATGAAAATGATAGTCCGTTTGAAATTATTAAATCTATGGACAAGACTAAAAAGATAATCTTGTGGTATATGGATACCTTATCAGAAGAATTGTACGGATTGCATCAACCTAAAATAGAAGAATTATGTAAATTAGAATATGATGTATCGGTAATAATACCTGATTTTCATCTCAATGGGTATGATTTATCTTGTAAGGTTCTTAATAACTATTCTATGGCAGATTGTATATTAGAACAACAACAAATAGATAGAAAATTAATAAAGTATTTTAATAAAAATAGTGAAAAACTATATAGACAAAAACATTTTTTATCTTTTAATGGAAATATAAAACCACATAGAGTTGATTTACTATCTTTTGTTCTTGAAAATAATTTATTACCAAAATTTGATATATCTTTTAATTCTCATTTTTGGAATCAGGCTGGACAATCTTTACATTTAGATTTAAAATCTACATCAACATATACTTCTACTAAATTAAATTTACCATTATATTACAATTCTTATATTGATGTGGTTACTATGGCAAGTTCACATAGTACTGAAGATTTTCCACGAGTGTATATTGATGAAAAGTTATATAAATCGTTTGCCTGTATGAAACCATTTTTAATCATCGGACAATATAGAACTTTAGAAACTTTAAAGGAATTGGGATTCAAAACATTTTCTGAATGGATAGATGAGTCATATGATACGGAAGTAGATTACGATGTAAGAATGTCGAAAATACACAATGAGATAAAAAGAATTTCTAATTTTTCAATAAAAGAAATGGATGAATTGTACTTTAATATGAAAACAATTCTGTTGCACAATAGCAGTCAGTTAGGTATTCATATACACAAAACAGATAAAAAAATATTGGAGATTTTTAATGATTGATATAATTTATATGAAAGATTGTGGTGGACTCATCAATATTAAAGAACTCGAAGAAGTTTGGGACAATAGTTATTTTATGAAAGGATTCAAAAACATTGAAGATTTTGTTTCAAATGAAGTTAATTTATTGGATGTTAATGAATCCTGGCCAGATTATTTTGTTATGATATTAGATAGTGATGACATTGCAGCAACTTTAGAATATCTTGAATCCCAAAAAACTTTAACTTCTTATCTACAAAATAGTAAATGTCGAGTGTTTGTTACTATAAAAGAAGGTGGTGTAAATGAAGATGGTTACACTTATTATGAATTTGAAGGTATGTCACCTGACCATGAATATGCACAGAGAAGTTTAGATCACTATATACAAAAAAATAAAATTCCTAAAGGTAATGTGGTTTGGATGACACCAGAGTATTTAATTGATAATGAACAACAAAAAGATTTTTCCTTTATCCAACAGTTTTTTAACAAGTGGGAATTAGCATTAGATAGTATTAAACAAAAGTATTATCATCCATATATGTTAAATATTTTTAAAAATGGAAAAAACTTTTCTCGGCCAAAACATTTTTATTGTGTTAGTTCTTCACCGAGAGGTCATAGATTAGATTTAGTAAATTTTCTCAAAGATAATAATTTGTTGAAATTTGGTAATGCTACTTTTTTTAGTAATGCACATGGTGAGATAGAAAATAATGAATTTGAAATTTTAGGTGACAGAGATTTAAAATTTGATTCTGAATACTATTGGGAAGGTAGAGATAAGACGGGTGATTTGAGTTATCTTCCTACATATGCCATTAATATAACACAATGTTTTAATTCATATTTTCAGTTAGTAACTGGTTCGGTATATGAAACTGATGAAAATTGTAAATTTCCTTTTATATTTTATAATGAAAAAATATGGAAATCTGTGATAACTTTACAACCATTTATTTTTTTAGGACAACCAAATACCATATCGATGTTAAAAAGGTTTGGGTTTAAAACTTTTCATCCATTAA
>TARA_R110002020_G_scaffold10668_7_pt1 | contig 12905 bp, 17 predicted proteins | sample TARA_R110002020 | Tara Oceans TARA_R110002020 (sample SAMEA4396489) | marine metagenome | biome: Westerlies Biome; feature: [MES] marine water layer (ENVO:01000295) within the mesopelagic zone...; material: water (ENVO:00002006), including particulate matter (ENVO:01000060) such...
TGGTTCCTCAGTAGTTACCAGTGGCCAAGGTTCAAAAACTAATTGGCCCGGAATAGATTATTCAGTGCTCATCAAGAACCTCCGAGATAAAGGTTGTGAAGGTAATTGGGTAGAGTTATCAGATGATGATCGTGCCAAAGTTCCTAACTTTTTAGGTCAAGGGGCTGGCTTAGGAGCCACAAAAGTCATTCTTTTAGATGACGTCGAAGATGATGAAACAGTAATCCCTGTTACCGATCCGCTGCAAGGTGGACCCACAGAGTCAGAACCAGAAAAGACAAATTGGACACCGATCGCCTTAATTGCTGCTGGTGTTATCGCCCTTCCTATTTTATTAGGAGGTAGAAAGTAATGGTATTTGGACACAGTAACTTTGATCGCTATGAACTCAGATCAGAAGATGATTCTGACATCGATACTAAACCCACATTCTTTAAAAAACCCTACATGCCAAAGCGTTGGAAGTTCTTTAGAACTACGGGGAAAAATCCTGTGTTTACCTACAAGGGATCAGCAGTAAAAACTAATTCTGTGGCTTTTAAGTTACCTAAATGGATGCGACCCTATCTTCGAGATGCTCAAGGAAATAGTTATCCCACAACCCCGCTTGGTTACACTGAACTAACTCTTGGATCAGGAGATTATCTAACTATGGGTGGAATTACCACTGTTAGTATGCAAGATGCTGATACACGAAACCAAGTTCCAACCTCTTTCCCACAACTATCTTTTTCACAAGACGGTGTAGAATATGCTTTACGCTGGAATGCATTTTCACAAGAGCGAAGGATTTCAAAAGGTAGTTATCGCCAGAACTGGGGTTATGCTCGGGCAGGAAGACCAGTTCGTGGTCTCGCCTCAGTTACAGACATGAATCTCGAACTCGATTGGAACTCCAAGAAAAAGTTTTGGATGATAGCAGCAGGAGTAGCAGCATTAGCATCTGGACTCCTCTTTTGGAAGCGGTAGATTTAAATAGTTGAAGATCGCAATATTACCTGCGCCTCCTAATGGGTATTGTCTTTTTAGTTGTTTGATCCGTTGTGTTCTGTTGTTTCTTTTTGTATAGACCATGAATGATAAACCGAAGATAGTCTTTCGGGATGAAAATAGGTTGTCATGGGGGTAGCATCCTTACTCTAATTAGACGAAAGTATAAGTAGTTGAGCAAAGAAACTATAATTATGTTTGGTTATGATGTGTTTAACGCCGTTTCTTTTATTAACATCCCCGGGGCTCCAACCACCGATACTTTTAAAAACGTCTTGAGAGGATATCCCTCGGCTGATAGCAGTTTTGGAAACAATAATGGATACACAGGCCCAAGTGGCTATGTTTGGAGCCAAGTTGATGTTGAGGAGAATAATGGTAACGAAAACCATTTGAAAAACCAGACTGATTCAGCCGTTTCGGACCTCTTTGAGTGGTCCAATGGATCAGATTCGGGAGATTGGGTGCTACTTTACCCTAATGATGCTTTTCACATCAAAGGATCTGATGCCACTACTTCAGACTATGAAATCAGGTTTGTTACAAACTCTAAGAATACCTCAAAAGCCTATGATTATGTTGTTAACATGAAAAAGGGTGGCAGCAGTTCAGGGCAATCTCTTCCTACTGCTTGTAATTCTTCCACCGTTACATGTTTTAGCAACTACGTTCGAGATGATGCTGCAGGATATGTTGCTTTCCGTGTTAAATTATCTTCTTCCAGTGATTACCTTAGTTTCGATGTCGGAAAACCTAACTCTTCAGCAGGTGCTCGTGATAATTCAGATGCAATCCACGCAGCAAGAATAAAAACTCAATGTGGAACGTGGGAACGCCATGATAACAACGAGTTCCAAGACAAGGGCGGTTCTCGTATTCAAATCAGATTACTTAGTGTCACTAAAAACGAAGTCCAAGGTTGCACAGATCCATTGGCCAGAAACACTGATAATGATGCTACTGTCGACGACGGTTCTTGCCAATATACTACTACCTCAATTAGTAGTTTCACAGTCACCCCTGCCACAATTAAGATCGGAGAACCAGTTACTGTTTCTTGGAACCTTGCATCATCTAAGTTTTCTAATGTTTCTGTTATTAGTAATGGTTCCGAGATTGTTCCTTCTGATAAGGCCAACGCTCAGAACACTTCTTTCTCTTTCACTCCGACTTCAGTAGGAACTGCCACATTTGCCCTCACGGTGACTTGGGACAAACCCAACTCCCAGACGAGACAGGCTAATGCACAGGTTACTGTTCAATCTGCTACTTCCTTTGTTCAATGCACCGATCCAAACCGTGCTAAAGATAGTAACGGCGAGTGTGCTGACTGTAACACAGGATACTTCCTTGATAACACTACGGGACTTTGTTCACAATGTTCTGACCCCAACCGATCCAAAAATACTGATGGTTCGTGTGGAGATTGTATCGATCGTTACGAATTAACTGCTGCTGGTATCTGTGAGCCAGTGATATCAGGAGGAAATGATTGCACAGATAGTAATCGAGAGACTAACTCCGATGGATCATGCGCTTCATCATGTAAATCAGGGTATTCTTTTGATTCTTCTAACTATTGTCAATCTGATTCTGGTTCAACTAAAGCCTCACCAATGGGAATCACTGGTATTCTTGTAGGGGTCGGACTTTTGACGGCTGTTGCTCTAATTGCATAGACAACTATAAATAGTTGGCATGATCATATAATAGTATGAGTCACGTTATTGGACAAGGAACTATTGCTTCCAATCACTATCGCACATCAGAATATCGTGCGAGTCAATATCAATCACAGCCTGTGGAACAATTTCATTCCGAACAATCTGAGTGGGCTGCTGCTTCTGTCAGCCAGACAAAAAAGGCAGTTAAAAAGTTAACCGATATGCTACCGGCGATTCGTAGGCAAATGGATGCTGGAACTCTAAAGGGCATTGATATCGAAAAATTATTAAAAAACTCTGATGGCGATATCATCGAGAAACTTAAAAACGTCTTTAAGAAGGGAGATACTATCGATCCAGATAATATGAAGTATCTTAGAAAGTTAATGAAAGGTCAAGATCTTGATGCAAAGGAAATTAGATCTATGTCAAGAAGTTTAAACTCTAAAACAGGTGCACCACCTATACCTGATCTCGATAAGAAATCTATCGATGCTGCTACTGATGCTACTAAGGAAACTATAAAAAATGCTCCTATGAGTGATTTTAAACGCCGAATTACTAACGGAGGTCTGGTAATTGGTGGAGGAGTAGCCTTAATTGGATCAGTCATGGGCTTTGGTGGAAACGAAGCCCTTCAAAAGTGGGTAGATCAAGTTACTGGCAGAGATTGTGGACCTAAAGCAGAGGCTCAACAACTTGAAGGTGACGAATATTCGGCCTCTGTTGAAGCCTGCCAACAAGGATCATTAGATGCACTTTACAAACTCGGTGTTGGTGCTCTTGCTATTGCAGGATTCATTGGAGTAATTGCTGTTACTCGTGCCATTCCTAAGAAAAAGGCACCTGAAGAAGAGGACTCCGAAGACGAGGAGTGATTTAAGTGACTTGGGCACGACAACAAGGCTTTGAACCTATTGATGTTGGAGGCGGGTTACAATTTGTTCTCGATACTGCTGGTTCCGTAGCCTGTGAAACTGATTTTAAGACTGCCGTTAGGATTCTCGATCCTAATGGTGATTCAGTGTCTATGGAGAAAAAGGAAGATATTCCGTATTTTTCAGACATTCCCGAAGGATCTGTTTTAGAGTGGGAAGCCACGACGATGGATAGTAAAGGACTCACTAAAGGCAAAGAAGAAGGCACTCCTGATCGTATCAACATTGATATCACTGCTATGGACCCCTCATATATGGCCCGTGTTTCTGATATGGCTATCGATGCTATGACTGATGAAGAAGTAGTTGGTATTTTACACGGCGATACTTCAGGAATGACTCGTTATTTAGAAGCCAATCCCAATCTTATCGATCCTGAATTAGCACAAGTTACTTTTTATTCTCAGACTGTCGAGACTAATAGTGATGGCATAGCCAGTGGGAGGATCCCGATCGACCCAGCATGGGGTAAGTCACTTTTTAGTATTAACTTTCATTATGGCTATTCTAAATTAGCAGAAGCGTCAACAGAATCTAAGACTGAACGTCGATGGACCGAAGAAATAGGACCTATTTTAGTTGAGGTCTTAGCCACGGTTGCTCTCGCTGCTATCACAGGAGGGGCTGCCTTAGCAATCCGAGCAGGATGGTTAGCAAGAGCAGGCGCAGGAGCAATCAAAATTGACAAAGTAAAAACTAAAATCAAGAAAGCCCAGAAAATTGCTTTCGCTATTGAAATGGCTCAAATGGCTAAAGCCTACTTCCGAGATGGTTTTGGAATCGTCGGAATGAATCGCCAAGGATGTTCCTTCCCCTTAGTCGGTTTTAATCACGTTTATTCTTTTGATACGGATTACCTTGTTTCGTTGACTGATGAATCTGGAGAAATTGATTTCTCTACCTTGGATGAAAACAAGATCGAATCTCTGATTCAACAAAATCTGGCTCGTAATTTAGCAGTAGCGTCACTAATGACAGGCTTACTAATCTGGGCATTATCGAGGTGATCATGTGGTTAAAGAATTATCTACTAAACTTCTCGGATCGAAAGTTATCGAATTAGCCACAGATTCTGATAAGATCGATACTTATTCGCTTTGTGCTTCTAAACACGAAGCATGGATCTATGTTACTGATGAGGATGAGGACGGCGTTCCTAATGCTCAAGACGATTCTATTATCGTGGCTTTTACTGCTTTAGACTCCTCAGGAGCAGGTTGCATCGATGAAATCTTTGAAGGTGTTATCACTTTCGTTACCGATCCTACCGAATGGCGTGATACCATTAACGAGGGATATGATGTCTTAAATCAAAGAAGAAAAGATTGTTCAGGTGCTTTGGATTGCACTGGGGATTATGTTCAATGGGGTGTCTATTCAGGAGTGGCAGGAGTTACTACTGGTCTTTCTTATGTCGGTCAAGGCACGGCTTATGTGGTCAGTGGTGCTTATAATGCCACCAAAGATGCCGTTTGTGGAAAATACAATCCCTTTTGTGCCGAAGACGAGTCCGAGTATATTCGCCGCATGGTTCTTAAAGCCGATTCTTCTCAAAGTGAAATTACTTCTTGTAATCCTTTAGATGGTGGGTTTTACGGAACTGGTTGGCACAACTCTAATGGTGGCGAACATAAAGTAAAAATAACTATTGATAAACTATACCAAGGTAAAACAACCACTGTTTATCAAAGTGAATTAGCAGGATCAGATAGTTATAAGAAAAAAGATGGTGCTCTCTTGTTCGAACCTGCCTATCGTAAGTTCAAACTTAATGGGCCCGGAACTTATACAGTTATTGTTCAATCTCTTGCTGCTAACATGGATTGTGGCAACCCAGATTTAGATCTCACGACTTCAGTAGTTGTTGCCGAATCCCCCGACGCAGGAACGATCGAAAACACCGTTAGCACACTTACCGAAGGCATCACCGACATTACTGCAGCCACAGGTGCCAGACCACTTTACATTTACGGAGGGGCTGTTTTATTGGGAGGATTATTTATCTCCAAATATCTTAAATTGTTATCTGGATCGGGTGAAGATGAATCTGAGTAGGTGGTTACCTACCACTGATTTTGGATCTAAGACTTGGCAAAGGTTTTGGAACTCCGTTCCTAACAATGCTAACGCCATGCTAAATGTAGAAATCTATAAAGAAACCGAGGACTTATCTTGGGTCTATCTGGGTGATGGAAAGCCAGATATTAAGAAGATTTTGTCAGGAATTACTGTCAATAATTATACCTTTCCAATTCAATATGATCAGAACTTAATGAGAAAAACTATTCAGGGAAGTCATCGACACACCAACAAAGTTCAGATCTGGATTGGAACTGCAGACAATCGTGTTACTGAAAAATCTGGTTTTTTTAAAGTAGTTTACGATCCAGCAACTGACAAACATAATCTTTCCGCACATGCCGATAATGCTAATGTTCTTTGGAATCTGGGATTTGATGAAGGTGTTGCCCCCTCTCCAATGGCCATTAACTATAAGTAGGTGCGTCACTTAATCATCTGCATGGTCGGAGTAAATTGCCCGCATTGTGGGTGGTCAATGAAAGTCAGCAAAGATTGGGTAGATGCTGACGGATATCATGGACAATTTACTTGTCGTTATGGCACTTGTCAAGTAGAGGTCGTCGTTTCCACTAATCTTTTCTGGGCCTATGAAAATAAAAAAATATCTTTAGATTTGCAATCAGAAGCCCATGATATTTTATTTAGTCGTGGTATGATTGCTACACCCCCTTGAGATGATATTATGTATGTTTTAGTCGATGGTGGTTTCTTTGTTTCTCGTTTAGCCCGTAATTGGGCCCCTAAAGGTCGTTTCCGCCGATGGATGAATAAAGTTGAACGTGGGCGCATGGCCAAAGGTCATTTTTATCAAAAGGCTCGCAAGTCTTTTTACGGAGAATTAAATTATCTTCAAATGAGGATCAAGCAAGCCGGATATGGATCGGCAGAAATCAATGTTATGTTTGATGGCACGGAAAGCCGTCATGCCCGAGGAAAAATCTATTCTCAATATAAGGCCAATCGAGTTCCACCCTCTGTGGAACAATATGATGCTGCTGAGTATTCTATTAGAGATTCCCGATTAGAACTTCGTTCGGTAGGTATGGATCCTGATAATCTCAGGTCGGGATGGATTAGCCATTACGATCCTAACAAAGAAGCCGATGATTTGATTGCCGAGTTTGTCGCCGCTAATCCTGAAGAAAATATAATTATTTTTACCCAAGATTCCGATCTCTATCAATTGGTCGCCCTCAATGAAAACCTACGATTCCACAATTTCACTGAAGAGGTTAACCCTCTTAACGCTCATGGATTCTCTTTCGATCATTATGCTGACTGGAAAGCGTTAGCAGGAGATTCTTCTGACAATATCCCCGGCGTTTCTAATCTTGGACCCCGAAAGGCCACAGAGTTGATCATCAATTATGGAGAATTAGAAAATGTTCCTGTTTCTGTTTTTACTTATTACACTTGCACCGAAACTTCAGCCATGGTTTTAAGTGGTAAAATCAAGATGTATCAAGAAGAAAATAGTATTACTGAGGCCACCTTAAAGCGAAAATGGGGTGCTGCCATTATCTCTCTTAAAGCAGGAGAAACAGTGCGACTCAATCAATCGAAGTTTGATAAACTAATGACTTGTGAGGCCTTAGATGAAAATTATTTTGAAAAGCATTCTGACAAAGAAACCATTTTTGATTATCGCACTATTATCAAATTACCAAGTCCCCTTTACAAAGATATATAAGGGTAAGCGGCATAACTATCATTATGCCTGCTGAGATTCGAATTGATCTGGATCGCCTTAACGAGTTTATTGATATGACTGAAAGTGGCCCTTACCAACACAAATTACTCTATTATTTACTTAAAAGTATGCGAAACATGGGTGCCAGATGGCGAGATCCACCAATTATTGTTCTCACCGTTGATGATGTCGAAGCCGATCTCGATGAGGATCTACAAGCCACTTTGGATAAATACACGGGGTTGGAAAGTTGACCTGTCCGTGTTGCACCACTCCTCATAAGACTAAAGAAATGGAACTGAGGGATGGTTTCTGGTATTGTGGTTGCGGTTATGCCGTATCATCCGAAAAGTGATCCCAACCCCTCCCATCCATCATCATCTTTAGGTGGGTCTATAAATCCTAAAATATCTTGACGGTTAATACTTTGCATATCAATCTCAAACCATTTTTCCATTTTATTAATCACTTTGCTTACTTGTGAAAGTGGATTTAAAAAGTCTGATATGTCATCTCTACTTGGCCCGAGCGCATCCTTTGGATATTTTATACGAAGGATCGACCCATCTTTTAAATCTTGTTGCCATTCTTTTGTAAGTTCTATGGTAAAATAATCTTTAATTGTAGTAGGGTTAAAAAGAGATCCCAAACCCCGAAAGCCACTATCTTCAATAATAATCGGAGATGAAAAATCCCACTTTGATCCCACGGATAATGGTAATCTTTTTATTTTTGCGGAACGATCATTAAAGGCAATACTGATGTAATTATTACTTAATTTTATTTCCACACTGTTTAGCGAAAACCATAAGTTATAAAGAGTTGCAAGATCCACAGGCTGGCCCGTTCCTTGTTGCAGTATTGATTCGATTTCTCTCGGCCACAACTTTTGTATATCTTCATACTTGCGATCGTCAGCAATTGTGTGAGCCATCATTTCAGGCCACCCATCATCCATTAACCTCTTTTTTGTTGCGGATTTTACTACCATTATATCACCTTCTTATTGATGGCGGAATGAAAAACATAGGGATTATAAGGATTCCATTCCCAGCCCCCAACAAACCATTCTCCCGGTGCTTCATTTTCTATATAGTATCTCAGGTTTGAAAAATAATCTTCAGGAACCTCAGTATAAGGTCGTGTTCCACCCAACTCACCCGTCCTGTATTCTGTGCCTAAGGGATCATGAAACGGCTGGACCCACTCTTGATACCATGCCCATTCATCAGGATCGGCAAAATATTTTAAATCACCATTATAGGCCCGATGCAATCTTGCCAAAAACCCTGCAAATGATGACCTTACAGGTGCTTCAGTTACCATGCGAGCGTCAGTAGCATAAGGATCTCCAAAAGCCCCTTGAAGCCACCACTCAGCAGGCGTCATTTCACCATACCAACGTAAATCATTCCCATCTTTAAAACGGTTATGAATAATTTCCCAAATATGTGGTTTGAACATTATATCGCCGTCCTATTGATAGCGGCTTGAAACTTATTCATGTCAGCAGCAACTTGAATTAGCATTTTTAATTCACCCTCCTCAGGATCGATATCTCTTAGTAACAATTCTCGATAAGCAAACGATGATATATCCTTCCATTCTGATACTACATAACTTACTCCCGGCTTGCCAATATTGTTCCAATTCAAATCAATGGTGAAGGGCCCGATACCATCAACAGTAGTCCAAATATAACTGTTTTCTGAGGCTGCTTCAGCATATCTGCCTTTACCAACACCTTGAGCCACTTGATCTTCATCGGGTATGGGTCGGGAATGCCCGCCAAATCCATGAGTTCGCTCAACTAATTTCCAAGTATCATCGCCCTGACGATTCCTGACATAAATATCTTTTACCTTTAACATATCATAGATTTTAACTGCCGTGCTCCGTTTCCGGTGGAATTGCCAATACGCTGCATCGAAAAAAACATGAAAAGCATATTGAATTGTTGGCACAAACCAATCACCATTGGTATCCATTATTTCAACAAATGATATCCAATACCCATTGTTAGGAACTTGTCCAACAATAGCCTCATCAAGTTGTTTTAACTTGAATCCCAATATTTCTGCCGAGTCATTACCATTCCAAGAAGTGTCCCCATCCAGCGTGTTAGGAGTAATTTCAGATAAATCATATGGCATCCCATCCAGCATCAATTTGGGCACCATATTTCTATTTACACCTACCAACTATATGTATTTATAGGTGATAGCAGACACATAAACTATGGACGAGAGTATCTCCAAAACAATTGCTATCAGTGTAGATTCCAAAGAATCCGAAAACACCAAGCAAATCTTTCAAATGCTTCTCAACGCCGACATAGAAAATCTCAGCGAAGGTGACATCAAAATCTATGACTACGATAACCCCGCCGATTGTTCTCTTTTTGAACGTAAAACATGGTCTGATGCTTATACCTCTTGGACGTCCAAGCGAATGCAAGAGCAAATTAGTCGTTTAGTTACCAATCCCAGTCGCAACTATTTGATCATCGAAGGCAGCCCCCGTGATATCTTTACGGCTAATAAAAACCAGATCCAATCCCTCCAACAGTTTTTGAATCGTATGTCTTCGGAAGTCCTACCTGTAATTTATACTGCTGACTTGGATGAAACTATTCGCTTTAGCCGATCCCATGCCCTACGAATGGAACAAGGAGAACTTCATCAATTAGTTCGTCCAGTTACTGTCGTTACTTCTACCAGCAATAAGCACCATGCTCTTTTGGAACAGATTCCCCGCATTGGTAAAAAACTTGCTAAAGAGATTTATCAGAATTATGGATCGCTGGGGGATTTCGTAGTTAATTTTGCTGAGACTTCTGAAGAAGTAGTCAAGGTTAAACCCAAATCCGTTACTTATCGTAAAATCCATGACTTCTTGACGGAGGTTTGGAATCCCGAAGTAGATCGTGAAATCATCTTTAGGGCTGAGGCTACTGCACCAGTAATCGAACCCGAACAGGGTCTTGAAGACATACAGGATATCGGAGAACAGGAAAAATTATTTTGATGTGATAGAAATGTGTAAGGTATGTGATCGAGAGCCAATCTGGAAGAAGTTCCGTTTCTGGGATCACCACAATTACTGTTCACTATACTGCCAACTTTTCGATAAGTTAGGGCTCAAGAAATATAAGCCCAGTAAAAATAAACATACTAAGCATTTCGAGCATTGGCCACCAATCGAACAGAATTGCGAAAAGTGTGGCCAAACCTTTGAATTACGGTGGCGAGGCGATCTCTCAGTGAGAGCCTTTTGTTGCCAACCTTGTAATAATTATCATATTAGGAAAAGGGCGGCTCGCCATTATTTCCCACTAAAAGTTCTAAAGCATTACGATGGTGAACTCACAGCACTTGACATCAACGAAAGATTGGGAGAAAATCTGGTTTATCGTTTTAACTCGACTAAAGTCGCTCAGATCTTACGAGTCTATGTTGCCAAGGGATATGTCATCAGAACCTTCGGTCCCGCAGCAACTCATGGTTGGCCGAATACTTATCGCATGACTGATTGGGCTAAAACCCAACCTGTCAAATCACTAATCGTCTGAATCTATAAGTAGGTGGTGTCGGCAACATTACCTATGCCCCACAGATTTATTAACAGTGACATCCTTTTAGCCCTCGATGATTTGGCTAAGGAAACGACAGTTGTTCAATCAGCATTTTTCGATCCTCCCTACAACATCGGTTTCAAATACTCTGATCGTGTTGATGATAATTTACCATGGGAAGAATATGCTGATTTCATGGGCGATACTTTTGAAAAACTAAAGCCTATTTTGGCGACCAATGGTTCGGCATTCATAGTTCACTATCCTGAATCATGTGCTCGATTGTTGCCCATTATTGAAGCCAAAGGCTTTAGACTTCATCAATGGATTTCGTGGGTATATCCCACTAACAAAGGACATGGAAAAAAGAAGTTCACTACGGCACATCGCACCTTAATGTGGTTTACTCATCGAGATTGCGAGAAACCATTATTCCACCCTCGTGGCGATCCACAACCTTATCGAGATCCAACCCACCATCGAGTTAAGAAACAAATTGCGAAAGGGCTTACAGGAGCCATCCCTTATAATTGGTGGGAAATCAATAAAGTTGTCGGCAACCAACATGGAGGCACTTCAGAACATCAAGGTTGGTATAATCAAATCCCATATAAGTTATTGAAGCGCATTGTGCTATCAACTACTAATGTCGGTGATATTGTTTTAGATGGTTTTGCAGGTTCTTGTAGCATGTATCCTGTTTGCGAGGATTTCGATCGTCAATCGATCCTTATTGATCTCGATCCAGCCTCTCAAGATATTTTCGATGAATATGAGTCATCTGAAGATCAGGATTGACGCAAAGGTTAAGTAGGTGCTCCCCTCAGTATTATTCATGAGTCGTCTTCAGGCAAAAATCAGAGTTCCTTTGGCCAAGAATATATTGCGAGCGATGGAAGCCATAAACGAAGAAGGTATTCTCGTCTGGGATTCTGATGGTCTTAGCACCATGCTCGTGGATGGGAATAGATACAAGATGCTTCGTATCTTAGCCCCATCCGATGCTTTCTTATCTTATTCTTTCGTCGGAATCGATCCTATCAAAGTCGGTGTTATCTTTAGTCGTATGGGTCAAATCATCAAAACTCTGACTGCTAAAGATGAATTAGTCTTTACTTATGAAAACGATCGCTTTTACCTGCAAGCCAATGGCATCGAACAAAATATTAAATTATTGCGTCTGGATCTTATGCACCAAGTCGATGCTTGGCCCCATATTAACCACACTTATGACGCCACTATCCCCGGCAAAGCCGCCAACGATTTCATTAGAACCTCAGGCAAGAACCTGACGTTTATTATCAAGGAAAAGTCAGGCGACATTCAGTGGAATACAGGATCGGGCGATGAGGCCATCTCATGGGTTCCTATCGATCAAACTATCACTGGCGCAATTGGAGAATCACAGTTTACAACCGAAGAGGTAAAATCGGTGCTCACTGCAGCCCCGAAAGAAGACCTTGTGTTACGAGGTGGGAATGACACCCCTATCGAGTTTCAGTGGACTGTGGAAAACATCAGCATGACCGCTTTGGTCGCCCCAAGGAAGTGAAACAATGGCTAAGAAAATCATCCGCAAAAAGAACAAACCGACTTCATACCAAGCCGCCAAGAATCTGGTTGGTGTAGAAGAAATAGTAACCGCCCAAATTATGATTGACAGACTCTTTGATCAGGGTCGTCGAGAAATCCCACCGAAGCGTTCCCTTTCTGCTTTAATGAAACAAGATCCTGATTTCGTGCAGTTGCCTAAAGCCACTACTCGTGGACCCGCTACTTTTCGTAGGATCGCTTAATTATAAGTAGTCGGGATGATAATATCATCCTATGGCAGATGTGAATAAACCACTTCCTGTTGATAATACACACGTTTGCCTTATTTGTGGACATGGTAAGTTTGAAGGGGAAATGTTTACTTTTCCCTATAAAGGATATGAAATAAGCCCACCGATCTGTCATGATACTGA
>TARA_R110002020_G_scaffold201752_3_pt1 | contig 12903 bp, 7 predicted proteins | sample TARA_R110002020 | Tara Oceans TARA_R110002020 (sample SAMEA4396489) | marine metagenome | biome: Westerlies Biome; feature: [MES] marine water layer (ENVO:01000295) within the mesopelagic zone...; material: water (ENVO:00002006), including particulate matter (ENVO:01000060) such...
GTCTAAAGGGAAAACATTTAGTCAACCTTTTAACGCTAGTATTCCTTTTAGAGCATCCATGTTTGATGAATTATGGACACCTAATTTAAATAACAAATATAAACTTGAAGAAATCCAACGTAACCTTTCAAATAAAACTGAATATATTGGCGTGCAGCATAATAATTCTTATTTGCCTAAAGGTTGGACTGATAGTCAAGGTGTAATTTTTAATCCAAATTTAGAATTTGATAATGCAATAAATAAATATAATAGTGAGTCTGCTATGAGTTATCTTTCTTTTAGCAAAGAAGCTGATGGATGGGAAGATTTTGATAAATTAATGGAAAGCAATAAAGAAATTTACGATACCTTTCTTATAAAAAAAATAAAACCATCTGATGTTAATGATAAATTACAAGTTAGACCAAAATATTTATTTTCAAAAGATAATGAAAAACCATTATTTGAAGCATTAATTGATGAACCGGGATTATCAACTTCAGATGGTAAACATGTGTTACCAGATTCGTCAGCAGTAAGTTTACTAGCAAATATGTTAAGTGCTCATTATTTAGATAATAGTGAGGTTATACGTCAAATAAAAAATAAATCTGGAACTCCAATAGCTCAATCAAAAATAAGAGGTTCTTTTGAATCTAGTAATGCTTTAAATTATATGAATCCTGATGTCAAAGTATGGTCTGGAACAAATTATGAAAGATTACCGATTGGTTCACCAATGAGCTTAGAAGAATTAAAAAATGTTGAAATATTAAATGAATCATTGTTAAAAGAACAAAATAAAGCAGAAAGGTATGTAAATATAGAACGGTCTTTAGCTTTTTCTAAACAATTAAAAAATGCACAATTAGATGAAAGACTTAAAGTATTAAAAGCTGATGAAAAGTTTTGTAAAAATGATGAATGTGCAACTACAGCTTTTCTTGTATTTGATCTTGGTTATGTTCCTAGAGATCCAAATAAAAGAGGAACTCCAATTTACAATTTAATGAATAAAAAGTTATTTCCTGAAGCATATTTAACATCTGGTTTTGTAAATACAATAGAAGAAAATGGTGATGTTAGTAGAACATGGAGTAGTTGGATTGAAGCAAGAAGAGGAGACGTAGAAGGTCAATATGCTAATTATGTGTTTGATACAAATACACCAATTGATATGACTGGAAGATCAGATGCTTTTAATTTAAAATTTAAAACTTTTGATAAATGGGCAAACAGTAAAGTTGGAAATCAAGATTTAAACCCATCTATTGCACAAAGAATTGAGTTAACTACAGAAAATCAAGATAAATTAAGAACTTTAGCTTTAAATTCAAATAAATTAGGTCCATTTACTGATTTAGAACTAGATTCAGTTGGTATTAATTGGGAACCGTCTAAAAATACACCTTTAACTGGATCAGGTTATGCTCCTATTGACATAGATGAATCACTTTTTAAAACTGATACGATTACTGGAAACTTAAAACCATCTGGGTTTAGATCAAATAGAGTAGTAATAAATGACATAAATATAGAAAGTAATAAAGCTGATCCTAAAGAAATAGATGATTTAAATAAAAATATGTCAGGAGATGGTGATTCTTGGGCTGCAAGACTAGGTATTAAAGAAATTTCTGAAGGAACTGCAAAAGGTAAATATGACATGGCTGTTAACTTTAGAGAAGAGATGGGAGAAGAAATAGGTAATATTCTTGTTGATGCTAACAGACTTGATGGAACTAAATCACAAGGATTAACAGCTTGGCAAGTTAGTGAATTAGAAAAATTATTAAAAAATAAATTAAAAACAACTTTGTTAAGAAAAACAATTGGTGATTTAGCTGTTGGCAGGCAATACAGAAAACTTGTTAAAGATTTAATTGCTAATTCTACAAATGTAAAAGAAGATTCTCCTAATATTGTTGAAAATGTAATTGAAAACTTACATGTTACTCAAAATATTATTGAAGTTAGTTCACCAAATCTAAAAGGTTATAGGAAATTAAAAGTAGATATATTTGATAGTGAACAAGTTGCTATTGCAGAAGAAAGAGGTTTTGAGCCTTCAATTGAAGCATTAACTCCAGAAAGTGGTGGTGGAGCAAATGGATCTGGAAATAATATTATAAATACAGATTTTGATTGGGAAGGTATAGATCCTGAAGATCTTCTTAGTGGACCAAAAACTTATCAAGCATTATTAAATTCTGGAGCATTAGATGGTCAACCTAAAAATTTATCAGATTTAAAACGAGAAGCATTAGGTAGAACATTTTCTATTTTGGAAGAACTTGGTTATAACTCAGCTAAATATCCAATTAATAAAGATGAATTAGATTGGGTAATGGAAACTGATTTATTTAAATATTATGACATATTAGTAAAAAGTCAAAGAGACAAAACATTACCTAAATGGATTCGTGAAAACAGTATATCAAAACATACTATTAGAAGATTTAAAGCATTTTTTAATCCTAATGTTTATGCATTGGAAGATGAAATTCAGCAATTACGTGCTGCTAGAGAAATAATAATTGGAATTGAAAAAGGTAGAGTTAGACATTTTATAAGTAGATGGGCAGCTCCTGCTCAACGTGAATTTAGTTTTGTTGTAAAAAACTCAGGTATTAGATATCAAAATTTTAAATCAGCTTGGTATTTAGCTAAAAAATCATTAAATATACCTTTTTGGAAACACGAACATTTAGATGGTGTAGCTCAAAAAGTTAAAGTTAGTGCAAATTTAGATCTACCAAATAAAAAATATCCAAGATCAGCTCTTGAAAAAAGCCATATGACTGAAGAAGAAATTCAAAACATACGACTTAATTGGTTAATTGAAAATGAAGCTCATGGTCATACTCATTTATTAACTTTACCAGATATTATTAACTCATTAGAACCTACTAGCTTATCAAAAGGTAGATATGATTTAACAAAAAATCAAAAAGCATTAATAAATATTGTTCAAAAAGTACAAGATTATAATTTTAGACAATCACAAGAATTTTTAGTTAAAGCAAGAGTTGATGATGCAAGGACTAGAGAATTAATAGGTGATGAATTTAGAGGTTACTTTCATCATCAAATTCTTGAATATCCATCAGAAAAAGGTAATTTTACAAAATCACAAATAGATAAAGCAAATAAAAATAAAAGTAGAATGTGGGGAGATCTTGGCAAGCTACCTAAACAATTAGAAGAATTTATAAATAGAAGATCATATAATGTCACTAGAAAAAGTTATACAAGACAAAGAATATATGACGATATGGATGAATTGATTAAATTAGGTTACAAAATCAATATGAATCCTTTTGAAGTTATTGAATCTAGGCTTAATCAAGGTATTGAATTTATAACTGATCGGTTAATTGAAATTGAAATGGAAAAGCTTGGAATAAAATCTGCTAATAAAGCTTTTAGGTCTAGTCAAATTGGTAAAGATGCAATAGCTAATACAAAAAATGCATTAGAAAATAAAAATAAAGTAAGTAAAGAATGGTTAGCTGCAAAGAAAAGGTTAGAAACTAAAGGGGCAACTGATGCTCAACATGCAAGAGCTAATACAGCATTTAATATTTTAACTAATCAAAAAGATGGAGCTCAAGTTGAATATCAAAAAGCACTTGTACAAGAAAAAGCAGCAAAGAAAAAATTTGATCCAGACAGAAGAAGGTCATTAGGAGTACAAAGAGTATATTATAAAAATAAAGTAGTTCCTGCTGAAATAAATAAATCAGTAGATACATATTTTAAAGATTTATCAGGTATTGGACCAACAGGAAGCAAGGGTGTTTATATTACTGAACAAGCATTAAAAATGCAAAGAGCACTCTTAACAACAGGTGAATTTTCATTTACAACAATACAGTTATTAGCATTAGGATATTCTAATCCAGATGTATTTGTTAAAAGTTTAGCTGGTGCTTTTGTTAGCATGGCTGATAATCCTTTTGCTTATTATCAAAGAAATGCTGAAATTATGGATTTAGGTATTAAAGTTGGAGCAATAACACCGCCTGAAGAATTTATGTTTAGTGAAGGGTTATCTGCATTACCAACTAAAGTTCCCATTGTAGGTGGCGCATTAGATCATACAAATAGAATGTTTTCTTATTCTATTATGATTGCTCAAACTGAATTATTTAAAGCAATGACAAGTGCTAAAAAAATGAGTCGTTTTCAAGTACAAGCAAGAAATGTTGGAAGCTTTTTACCATTTATTAGACCTGCAAGTTTATTACAAAAATATGGTATTACAGATCCAAGTATATTACGTGGAGAGTTACTTGAAGGTAACATACCAAAAAATAGTAGATTATATCAAGATGTATCAGAAGGAGATGCTCCAGCAAATTTTATTGATGTTGGAAAATTACAAGATGAACTTGTAGATTTAGCAAAATATGTAAGAAATGTAACTGGAACAGAAAATTACGAAATAATAGGTGTTCGTGGTAATCAAAAAATGATTGAACAATTTGGTGCTTTTGCTGCAAGATTTTTAAGATCTACTTTAGGAACATTTTACGCAGCAGGATTTGATTATGGTATTCGTGGTCAAATGGCAAGAAGAACAATATCAAGCCTATTTATTGGTGGAATAGCATTAACTATTGGTTCACATTGGTTATTTAATAGAAAAATGCCAAACCTTGATAATCCTGAAGCATCTGATTATTTACAAGTAAGATATCCTGATGGCTCATATGGTAATAATTTTGGTTTATATTATCCATATTTACGTGCCGGAGCTAGATCATCTCAACATATAGCAAAAGGTGAGTTTAAAGAAGCGGCAAAAGAATGGTACTATTTATTCCAATCTAAAGCTGGATTAATTATAAGAGACCTTGATATGTTTGCTCATTTACAAACTAATGGTGAGTATAGAACATTTAATGGTGAAATAATTGATTGGTCAGGAGCAGGTGCACTTGTTCTTATAGGAGAGTCTGGTCCTATAGCTTATCAACAAATTGTGGAAGGTATTTTTGGTGAAGATCAACCAAGACCATTTGTATTTCTTGAAATGTTTGGAAAGAATATTCGTCTCCCGAATACACCTAACTTTGTAAGACAAGAACTTAGTAGACAACTTTACAATAAAGATTGGGAAGAATTAGCAGATGAAGGAAGATATGTTGAAAGAGCAAAAGTAGACAATCATCCAAAAGTTTTAGGTATTCAATTAGAAGCATCAAAAAGATCTGGTGGGTACAGACAAGCTTTAGCAAATATAGATGCTGATGAATATATGACTAAACTTACTTTGTTAAATAGATTACTTTTTGATGATAAAGGAACATATTCACATCCAACACAAGATGAATTAAATAGATTTAGAGCAGGGTGGCTTCAAGATGCAAATGGGTTTAGAGAAAGACGACAACAAGCTAAAGAAGATTTTAACCAAGAATGGGAAGAAGATAGAAAAGCTGCAACAAATAAATATCAACAAGCTATGTATGATTATTTTGACATACTTGATGCTTCAAATGTAATTAATCGTGTAACTGGTCAACCAACATTTGATGGTAAATTATTTAACCAACGATTTGAAAATTATAAAGAAAAAGTTTGGGATAAAGAACAATCTGCTTATGTAGAAGAATATAGAAATCGTCATTTAAACCCACAAGGATTTGATTATTTAAGAAATTTTGATAATCGTAGAGGTGGAACTGAATACTATAAAGCATTAAAACTTGCAAGAAATGCAGCTAAATTAAAAGAAACTAAAAAAGGAGATTTAAGCTGGGCATTAATAACGTATTACAATAAATATAGAAAAATAGATAACCAAGATGAAATAAATTTAAAACATGATCAATTAATGCCAAACGATAGAATTAAAAAACCAGCTCCTAACTATTTCCAACTAACAGGAACTAAAGATCCGTTTCGATAATTGACATTATTTTTAATGCTAGATTAATATGTATATATAAATAAAAAAGGAGACTAAATGGTGACAGATAATACTTCTTCGCAGGATAATACTGCTGAAACTCAACCTGAAGCACCACAAAATCTTGCGCCTGATACAGAAGTGCAAGGTGATGTAGCTGTAACACAAGACGTTGGGAATCAACTAGAAACACCTGATGGAGCAGAATCAAACGAACAGCCTTTAGCGGAACCTGAAGATAGTAATAGATCTTTTTCTAAAGAAGAAGTAGCTAAAATTCAAAGCGCTGAACATAAAAACCAACAAGATTTGAGACAAGAACTTGAAAATATGCAAGCAAAAGTTAAAGATCTTGAAAGTAAAAACAGGGAAGTTGAACAAAAACAAACTGTTGATATGATCGAATCAAATAAAATTAGGTATGCACAAAAATTAGCTAATGATTATGTAGATCAAGGTTATGATCAAAATGCTGCTAGAAAAATGGCTACTACACAAGCTAATCAAGAAGCTGCAATTTATATGCAAAGAATTGAATTAGAAGGTGAAAAGAAAAGATTAGAAGATCAAAGAGCTATTAATCAACAAGAAAATCGGTTAACAACTAAACACAAAATTGCTAGTAAGTATGGTATTGATGCCACTCAACTGGATGTATTTAATACTCCAGAACAAATGGAGAATTATGCTAAACTTGCAGGTAAATTAGTTGAAACTGGTAATCAGTTGGTCGATAATTCTCCAACGCATAATAGCGCAGAAAGTATTGCTGCTGACGGAACTCCGCAAAACGAACAAAGTTTAATTCAAAAATACTTACGTGGAGATCGAAGTGAAGCTGCTAGTGGTGCGGTTAAACGTATGATGGGCAGGTAGCTTACTCCATAAATAAGGAGCAATTATGCCACAAATAGCGACAACTGGGAATTTAGAAAATGCCCAGAACATAATATTGGCATCAGCTAGGTATACAGAGGAACACAATGCTCCTGCGGTAGCACTTGTAGAAAAGTTTTCACTTGCTAAAGGTGCGAAACAGGTAACTGTTCCAAAAGTTAGCCAGATGTCAATGTCCGATTTAACAGACGGACAAGATATCGTTGATGAAGAAGAAATTGGAATGAGTACGACTGATCTTACAGCATCAGAAGTAGGAGCCAAAATCATCATCACCGACAAACTACTAAGACAAGCAAACGACAACGTATTCACTATTGTTGGTAGACAAATGGGTGATGGTATGGCAAGGAAAAAGGATGGAGATGTTCTTGACTTGTACGATTCATTCAGCACCGACTTAGGTGGAGATAAAGTATTAACAACTGCACTTTTGGGTGCATGTATTGCAAAAGCTAAAGCAAATAAATTTGGTAATGATTTATACTTTATACATCATCCAAATGCTATTTATAATTTAGCAAAGGATACTCTTACTGGATTAGGTAATCATGGTGTACCTGACGGTTATTCAGCAGATTTACTTAAGAACTTCTGGAGTGGTTTAAAGCCACTTAATGGAGTTCCTGTGTTTGAAGATGGTAACCTTACAGACAACATTGATTCAAATAATGATGCAAAAGGATTTATTGGTGCAAAGGAAGCAATAGCTTATCTTGAATCAGTAAACCAAAATGTTGAAAGACAACGTGACGCTTCACTTAGAGCAACAGAAGTAGTAATGACATCAGATTATGGTGTCTTTGTACTTGATGATGCTAGAGGTGCGGCTGCACTATATGATATTGGTGACTTAACTACATAAGGAGAATAAATGGTAGATTATCGTAGAAGAAAAGAATTAGCTAAAGAATTAAGTGCTGCTGGTTACAAGGCAGAAATGCTAGATTCTTGGCAACCTAAAGTTGACTTGTTTTATCATGAGGATAAATGGAATTATGCTGGGGATTCAATAGTTAATGCTAAAGGCAGTAAACTAAAAAACCAGCCCGGACATCCAGAACATGTAATGAATCAAGCAAGAAGGGGGGTTCTTACGTATCCACCATCTGACACTTGTGTTTGTAAGTTCTGTAACATAGAATCGAATGAGAATAAACTTCCTAGAGATACATCTGGGAAGTTTATCTCAAACAAAACTAAATAACTGGGTGTAAAGATCAGACGAGCCCAGTATAATATTTTCGACTGATCGCAGGACATAGAGCCTGTAAATATTAACCTTTAAGGAGGTAAAAAATGGCTTTTCCATATACAGTATATGGTAAATATGGTTGGGAAAAAGACATAACGTCTGGACAAAAACATAAATTAGGTACAAGAATGGAACTACCTGACGGTAGAATCTATAGGTATTCTGAAATAGGTGGTAGTGATATAGCCGCAGGTGCAGTTGTTCAAGCAGCAGCTGGAGTAGCAGCACACGACCAAGATCTAGTTGTATCAGCAGCTTCAGCAGGTGCTACATCAGTTACGCTTAGTGGTTCACTTACTATTACTAAAGACCAATACAAAGATGGTTATATGCACATAAACTCTGGAACAGGTAGAGCTGGGCAAGTATATAGAATAAAATCTAATACTGCCGTATCTAGTGCAACAGGTTGTGTATTAACACTTGATGAAGAAGATGGTTTAGAAACAGCTTTAACTGCTGGTTCAGGCAATACTGAAGTTGGACTTGCTGTAAATACTTATAGCAATGTAATTATTTCGCCTACAACAGTAACTAACGTAGCGATTGGTGTTGCTCCAGCAATCCTAACTTCTGATTATTATGGTTGGATACAAACGTGGGGTCCAGCATCTGTGCTTGCTAATGCAGCAGGTGTAATAGGTGAGCACGTTAGAGTAGGTGGTGCATCTACTGCTGGTGGTACTGAAGATTTGGACAGAGATGGAACTAACGAAGATGAACAAGTAATCGGTGTACAGATGTTAATAGCATCTGCCGCAGCAGATTATGCGTTTGTTTTCTTACAGATTTCACCGTAACAATTGAATATTTTGCAGGCGGGGTTTATCTCCGCCTGTGGAGAATAATTATGAGTGATTTATGGATACCAGCTACAGCTAAACACGATATGTCGTTTAAGTCTGGAACCCTTAAAGATGGGGAAACTACAACTACTCATAAGATTAAAGTAGTAGATCCTGAAACTAAAAAAACAGGAGAAGTAGTTGTAATAGCAGAAAGCGATATCAGTCAAGCACGCCTTGAAGATATGATTGGAACTGCTGTTGAAAACTGGACAAAAGAAATTCGTGAAAAAGTTCAACGTAAAGACGGTAAAGTAGCCCCATCCACAGAAGAAGAGCAAAGAAACATTGGTGCATCTATACGTGAATACATGAAAGAAAAGCGTAAAATGCAGTCAAGTACAAACAATAAGATATATTACTGATGCCAATAAACACTAACGCAAAGACAAGAATACAAATACGTCAAGCCATAGGAAATATGACTGGTGCAATGGCTACTGGTACTGTAAATGGAACAGGATCAACATCTCAAGTTATAGATAGCAATGGATTAACTGGCGGTGATGACGAATACAATGGTAGTTTTATAGCTATTAGTGATGCTGGAACAGCAGATTCAGAATATAGAAGAATTACTGATTATACTTCTAGCAGCACAACTTTGTCGCTTCAAACTGCTTTATCTTTTACTCCAACTACTTCAGATACTTATGAAATTTGGGATGAACGTATGCCACCAGAGCGTATTAATAGCGTTATTAATGATGCTATAGAGGAAGTTTCTACGACTTTTCTAGTTCCAGACCAAGATGAGTCGTTATTTGGCTCTGATAAGCAACGTGCTTACACAATTCCAAGCAATGTAAAATTACTTAAAGGGGTAAAAGTTAGAAATAAATTAACATCAAAGTTACTTGATGCAGCTAATACTAATGATTGGACAGCAGGTACTTATACAACAGTATCCAAAGATTCAAAAGATTATAGAGAAGGTGGAGCTTCATTAAATTTACTTAATGCTAGTGCAAGTATAGGTGATAGTGAACCTATTGCTTCTAAAAATTTAAGTTCAACTGTTGATATTAGTAATATGAATAAAATAGAATTTTGGATTAAAAGTTCAGATGCCTTAACAGCTAGCAGTTTAGAATTAGAATTATACACAACAAATGTATCTGGAACTAAAAGAGAAACATTAGATATACCTGCATTAACAGCAAATACTTGGACAAGAGTAGTGCTTACATTATCTAATCCTGAACTAGATACAGCTATAGGTGGCTTAAAATTTGTTTCTGATCACCTTTCAGAGCTGGATAGTGCTGAGATATGGGTAAATCGTATAACAGCAGTAAATTCGGACACAGAAGAGTTTGAAGATATGGGAAAACCCGGTTGGCTTTGGAGAGTTAACAGAGAAGATAGAACTTTAAACTTTTCACCTGAAGGTAGAGCTATGATTAACAATCAAAAGATTAAACTTGTAGGTTTTGATACACCTGCGACTTTAACTACTGATGGTGCAACTTGTGAAATAGATGCAACGACTATTGAATATTTAGCCGCAGCAAGATTATTACAAGCAATGTCAGGCGGAAGATTAACTGATATTGATGAAAGTAGAACACTTGCTAATCAATATAGATTATTAGCAGCAGACAGGATGTCCAGAGAACCCACTTATTATGGTGTAGAGACGGTGTAATGGCTTCAGTAGTAGATCAGAATGAAATACTGCTGAATAGCATAAGGTATCCGATAAGTTCGCCGCCTAGAAAAGTATTGACGTCATTATTTGCGCCAAAAATTACAGTTGGTGATACAAGTCCACAAGCACAACAACATGTATCTACTATAGCTTGGGATGATTTTAGAGGTGGTATTGGAATTGAACGTGGAATAGATAGTAGTACAATAGATAGGTGTTGGTTTAGTGATTTAACTCTTAGGTTTAAAGATCATTTAGTGCTTGGACCATTAACTAATTCAGTAACAGCACCATCAGGAACTGATAATATAAGTTCAATACACCATTATAAAAACCAATTATTTGTTACTTTTGGTTCAGTTTTATACGAACTACAAGCTGGTTTTAGTTTTGTAGCAATAGGTTCAGGGTTAGCAGGTTCAGTTACTGATGTTACAACTATGAGAATAAGCGGAACACTATTTATATTTTGGGCATGTAACGGAGATGGTTATTCTTATTCAAACAATGGAACATCAACAGCCGATCCAGATTCATTTACACCTAAATATTTATCTGTGTGGAACGATAGGCTATATGGAATTAGCGAAGCTGGATTAATGAAATATTCAGCTAATGGAACAACATGGACATCAGATGCACAACTTAATTTACCAGATAATAGTGTAACTGATTTATTTGTAGGTAGAGATACAAGTGGTAATCCTATTTTATATGCAAATACTAAAAGTGGATTATTTGTTCATGACAATACTAATACTAAATGGCTTGAAAGCGAAGTATCTTTTCCTTTTCACCCATTAGGTGGACAAGGAACTGTTAAATGGCGTGATGCAATATACTTTCCTGTTGGATTAGGTATTTATAGATATAAAGTTGCTGACACAAGTACATTAACTGTTGTCGGACCAGACAGAGATCATGGATTACCTATTGATGTTCGTGGAAATATTAGAAAATTAGTTGGAACACATAATGATTTAGTTGCTTTATGTGATGGAACATCAGGAACAGAAGGTTTATTATTTCCTACAGGAGCTAATGGATCAAAAGGTGGATTTATAGGTAGTGAAGTAATAGAAAATAGTGGGAGTAGTACAGTTCTTGCTTTTAATGAACTTGGTTATCAAGTGTTATGGAAAGGTACTTCATCTCAGGATGTAGCTACAGAAGCATTTGTTTCTACGGCTTTACAATCCAGTTCTAGTGATCCTGAATACAGATTATGGTTTTCAGCAGGAAATACATTATATTATCAAGATTTAAGTAAAGATATTATAAATCCAGATCAAACTACATCTTTTAATTTTGCAGCTAGTGGGTCAATAGAGTTACCAAACTTTGATGCGGATGATATTACTTCAGATAAACTTGCAATAAAAGTTAAAGTAGAAACTCAAGGATGTACGTCAACTGAAACAATAACACCTTATTATTCTATTGATGATGCTACATCTAGTGACGGTACAATAAGTTATACTCAATTTACAGATTCAAGTGGTAGTAATGTATCTATTACAAGTAATGGAGTAACTGAATTGACCTTTTTTGATGCAAGTAATAATGCTACAGGAAAAACATTCAAATCAATTAGGTTTAAAATGGCATATGCAAGAGGTTCTACTACAACTGTAAGTCCAGCTATAACACGTATGGAATTTAGTTTTAGAAGAAAGCTCACGCCTAAATTTGGATGGCAAGTAGGCGTAAATCTTATGTTTCCAAAAGGTCGAAGAACTTATAAAGGAAAAACATCTAAACAAATGCAAGATAATTTAACTACTGCAATTAATTCTAATGAGTTAGTAGAATTTACTTATAAAGATAGTGATACATCAAGAACTTATTATGTAGATGTAGCTCAAGTATCTGGTTTAGAGTTAACAGGAACAGATGAAAGATTTAGTAAACAAATAACATTGTTAGAGGTATAAAATGACTACTAGAGATTTTAATATAGCTCAACCACGTGAAAAAGAAATATTACAACCGCCTGCTGATTTTCCCGGATCTTATCCTGAATATATTGCATTTATTACTTTGTTAAGATTAGGAAAAACACCTGATGTTGATTTTATTTACCAATCTAGACAAATGGGCGGAAGAATAGATAAAGGTGGATTAGTTATAGATTTTTCTTTTATAGACCCGCCTGATTTAGCAATTAATATACAAGGTGTATACTATCATTATGAACAGGGTTCAGTTAATATAGCAAAAGACTTGATAGCTAGAGAACAACTAGCTTCTCAAGGCATAACATTGATATTTGTAGATGATATTGATTTAGAAACTAATCCTGAGTATTTTATAAGAGAAGCATTAAATTACAGAGATCATTCTAGAATAGGAGCAG
>TARA_R110002020_G_scaffold37239_8_pt1 | contig 12903 bp, 14 predicted proteins | sample TARA_R110002020 | Tara Oceans TARA_R110002020 (sample SAMEA4396489) | marine metagenome | biome: Westerlies Biome; feature: [MES] marine water layer (ENVO:01000295) within the mesopelagic zone...; material: water (ENVO:00002006), including particulate matter (ENVO:01000060) such...
CGAATTGCGGATACGGTACTTCATGGAGAAAAGCTCAAACCATCAAAAACTATTAAATTATATCAAGAAAAACACTTGACATGATGGAATAATGTGGTTATAATATATTAGTAGGCATCAAGAGAGGGCTTATGAGCAGTTATATAAGAGATTTGATTGAAAAAGTTGTAGGCATTATTATTGGATATCAAGCCGTGATGGTGATCGCTGGCGCAATGTCGACATTAAATTAAACAAAAGATTGACAATTGCTGTTGACGGTGCTATGCTGTCAATAGAGGCATATGTCTAAGGAGGGCGTGTGAAGTTTGCTCATATTAGCGATACTCACATTAAAAATTTAAAATATCACTATGAGTACCGGGTTGTTTTTGACCAGTTATATGAAAAGCTACGTGAAGAACAAGTAGATTATATTGTTCATTGTGGCGACATTGCTCATACTAAAACGCAGATATCACCAGAATTTGTGGAGATGTGTTCGGACTTTTTTCGCAACTTGGCGGAAATTGCTCCAACATATATCATACTTGGGAATCACGACGGTAATTTAAAAAATAGTAGTCGACAAGATGCGTTGACACCAATAGTAGATGCATTGAATTTACCTCAACTCCACTTATTAAAAGATTCTGGAGAGACACATTTAAATGAGGAATATTGTTTAAACGTATTGTCGGTGTTCGATGAAGATAATTGGCGTAAGCCATCTAATACTGATAAGATTAACGTTGCGCTTTATCATGGTTCTATCTCTGGTGTAAAGACAGATACCGGCTGGGTCATGAAAAATGGCGAGCATGATATTAATATTTTCAATGGGTTTGATTTTGCATTCTTGGGAGATATCCACAAGACAAATCAAATGTTAGACGCTGCCGGGCGCATTAGATATTCCGGAAGCACAATTCAACAAAACCATGGCGAAACAAACGACAAAGGATTGTTGTTATGGGACATTCAGGATAAGAACAACTTTACCTGCCAACATGTTGTATTCAAAAATCCAAAACCATTTGTGACAATTGAACTAACCCCAAAGGGTAAAATGCCCTATAAGGTTCAAGTACCATCTGGCGCGCGCCTGCGATTGGTGTGCAACAACAACCTACCACTCGATGTCATGAAGCGCGCAGTTGACATCGCCAAGCACAGGTTTAAACCAGAAAGCATTTCGTTTTTGAATCGAGCGGCCGGCGAACGTGGCAATGTGGAGGAACTAACCAGCGGTCTACAAACAGAAAATTTGCGTGATATTGATATTCAAGAAGAATTGATAGATGAATATTTGAAAGACTATCAAGTAGATGACGAAACGCTAGAGAAGGTATTTGAACTAAACCGAAAATACAATAAAATTGTAGAGGACAACGAAGAGGTTTCTAGAAATATTAATTGGAAATTGAAGAAATTTCAATTTGACAACTTATTTAATTATGGAGAAGACAATAGTGTATCCTTTGGTGAACTTAATGGCATTACAGGGATCTTTGGCAAGAACTTTTCTGGGAAGAGCAGTGTTATTGATGCTGTGCTTTGGACTCTTTTTAACACAACCTCGAAAAATGAGCGTAAGAATCTCAATGTTATTAACCAGAATAAAGAATTTGGATTCGGAAAAATAGAAATTGAAATCGGGAACAAATCATACTCAATTGAAAGAAGGGCTGAAAAGTATGTTAAGAAACTTAAGGGCGAGGAAACCCTTGAGGCAAAAACCGATTTAAATTTTGAGGTTTATGATCAGGCCACTGACGAAACAAGATCTTTAAATGGTCTCACCCGGAACCACACCGATGCAAATATTCGTAAGCATTTTGGTACTTTAGACGATTTTTCTGTTTCGTCGCTAGCTAGTCAACACGGAGCTTTATCTTTTATTGATGAAGGGTCGACCCGCCGAAAAGAGATTATCGCAAAATTTTTAGATTTAGAAATATTTGATAAAAAATTTAAAATGGCGAGAGAAAATTCTATTGATTTAAAGGGCGCCCTTAAGCGCCTTGAAGATAGGAATTACGATGAAGAAATTTCTCATGCCGAATTAGAATACGAACAAGTAAGTCAAAATCTGAAAAACCACGAACAAACATGCATGACCTTGGAAGCCTCACAGGAAACCTTGTCAGGTACGTGTGCGGAAATCCAAGCGGCAATTGATTCGATACCCGCAGAGATTATTGATATCGTGGAAATTAAGGAGAAGATTGGACAGAAAGAAAATCAAATCACATCACTTAATTTGAAAATTAACGATGACAAAACAAACTTAAATTTCAACCAAGAGCTTTATGAGAAAATAATTAATTATTTAGATGAGTTTGAACTTGACAAGTACAACAAAACCAAAGAACAAATTTACGAGAAGGAAGGCGAGATAGAGCGATTAGATGAATTGCTCCTTACTTGTAAGTCTGATTATGATAACATTTCTAAAAAAGAAAAGCTACTATCAGGCATCCCCTGTGGTGCTGAATATCCGGGATGTAAATTTATTCGCGATGCGCATATAGCGGTGGCTCGCAAGCCTGAACTTGTGTCTGAAAAAAGCGAAACACTAACATTGATTACCCAAGTAAATGCAGATCTTGCAGCGCTTAATCCAAAAGAGGTTACCAAAAAATTAGACAAATATAAAGAAGTTGAACTTAGCAAACATGATATCTCTTCTAAGATAGCTGATTTAAATCTTGAAATTGCGAGAAACAAAAATACAATTCAAACTACTGAAGTTGATTTAGAAAAGCTAAAGTTGCAACGAGATGAATATGAAGAAAACAAGGAAGCAATTGAGAACCTTGAACAGCTTGTGGCGCAATTGAATAAATGTACATATAAAATTGACCAGATTAAAAAGCAAATCAATACATGTAATAGTGAGACATTAGAGCTTTATAAAGAGGTCGGTTCACTGGAACAAAAGGTAATAAGTGTTAATGAGCAGAAAATGGAATACCAAGACTTACAGCGTGAGTACTCTGCATATGATTTGCTAATGCAATGTATGCATGCTAATGGTATCGCATATGATATCATTAAAAAGAAGATACCCGTTATCAATAGTGAAATTGCCAAGGTGTTAGCTAATGTGGTTGATTTTGAAGTATTCTTTGAAACTAATAAGAACAAGTTTGATATTTTTATTAAACACCCCAAACATTCAGAGAGGCCAATTGAAATGGCATCCGGCGCAGAAAAAACCATGACTGCCATGGCACTTCGGCTAGCCTTATTGAGTGTGTCGTCTCTTCCAAAAAGTGACTTATTTATTCTTGACGAGCCCGGCACGGCATTAGATGAAGAAAATATGGAAGGTTTTATTCGGATATTGGAACTAATTAAGATGTACTTTAAGAATGTTCTTTTAATATCACATTTGGATTCTCTCAAGGATTGTGTTGATATGCAAATTGTGATCGAAAAGAAAAAAGGATATGCTAAAGTCAATCAATAGGAGGTGCATATGATGGCACAAACAAAAGCGTTTATTGATACATGGCTATCAAAATTAACATCACGCAAACTACTAGTTTGGACTACGGCAACGGCCCTTACATTTAGCGGGCATGTCAACAGCGAAGACTGGGTAATCATTTCAGCAATTTATATCGGAGGCCAAACTATTATTGATGGCATCGCTAGATTGCGAGGTCATAATGATTAAGAAGCAAATTATAGAATTTGTTTTAAAAAATTGGAAAGCAATACTGATAGTATTGCTTTTACTTGTTGTTGTTTTAAAAACTCGATATGATTATCATTTGATGCAATCTGCTTATGAAACGCAGATAGAATCCTCAAAGGCGCAAATTGAAGGTTTAAAAGAAATCCATAAAGAAGAAATAGAACAAAAACAATTATTAATGGAAAGCTTTTTAGAATCATTGGCGAACATTGAAGAGGAATATGAAAAGACATTAGTAGAATTAGAAAAAGAAAGAGCCAAGAAAACTAAAGAATATGCGAGAAAATTTAGTGAAGATAAGAAAAGTTTAATTGGCGACATAGAAACAACTTTGGGAATTGACTATGTGGCTCCTTAGTTTATTGTTTGTTGTTTCCTCGCCTGCATTGGCCGAAGAGGGCCAATTTACAATTCTAGGGCAAAACCAATGTGCCCCTTTTGAGGGGGTCTTGCTTAATAAACAAGCGATATCTGAAGTTTTATCTGGCTATGACCGATTTCAATATGCATGCAATAATGTGATAAAGTATGAATTAGATAAACAAGCTGAACTTCATAGATATGATATTGAGAGCTTAAAAATAGAACACACCGCCCTTGCCAAAGAATACGATTTATTTATTGTTCAAAAAGATAAAGAAATACAATCACTTGTTAAATCATTGAAGAAAACATCACCAAGAAACAAATGGTGGTGGTTCGCCGGCGGAACCCTTGTGGGCGCCGCGGCAACATACGGGGCGTACAAAGCATTCGATGAAAGATAAAAAAGATTTAAACTACATTGCAGCCGTCGAAAAAGCCATTGAAAAGAAGTATGGCAAAGAAACAATTCAGAATCCGAAAGGGAACTGGGACGAAAAAAAAGAAAAAGAATACCTAAAACAAATTAAAGAGTTAGCTGAAAAAGACAGAAAAGCAAAAGAGTCTTCTGAGAAGATAGATGTTAATGGTATTTTAGTTTCAAAAAAACTACTTAATAAAGAGTCAGGTGGTTCTTGCCCTATTTGCGAAAGATACTTACTTGTTGCTAAGGATGACATTTGTATGACCAAGTTTGATTGCTGCTTTCAATGTTACGTAAAGTGGGTAGAGAACAGAGAGGAAAGATGGATAGGAGGATGGCGCCCAAATGAAGATTGAACAATTCAGACAATTAATCATAGAAGAGCTGCTTCGAGAGAAAAATAAAGATGTTCGTAAAGTTGACGAAGTAATGACAGACCCAGAATATATCGACAACGAAGGCCGCATGGCGAAGTCAGAATTGTATAAACTTAAAAATTATGCAGAAAAATTGCAAGATATTATTCAAGACCAAGAACAGCTTGATGGGTGGGTGCAGGCAAAAATAACTAAGGCTGCAGACTACTTAAGCTCAGTTGTGCACTATTTAGAGTATGAGAAAGAAAGAGATGACTCTTTAGAAGGAGATGAAGTATAATGGCTTCTGTTATGGATGTTATTCAAGGGCTATCGCAAGCGGCAGCAAATGCTTACGATGGTGCTTTAGACGAGAATGGTGATTATTTGAAAGTTGGACTTAGGAGAGAAGAGGGCGACCCGCTGATTGACAGTAGAGTTATTGATGGCTTTGGTGTTAAATTTCACGGAAACAAACTCAAGCTTTGTTATCACACAGAGATTAAACTTAAAGAAGTTCACGCAAATAATTTTGAATCTGAAATTGAAAGTCAGATTAATGAAATTGCTAAATTTTTAAAGAAAGAATATCGAAAAGTTACCGGAGATAATGTATCATTGACTCCTGATGGCGAGGTAGATATTTTGGTCCAAAGTACCGGATACCACCGTTCTTGGATTCAGGCGCATAAGCTATATAATATAGGTGGTATTGAAGAGGTCCAAACTGTTGGTGAGGCAAGTGAGGATTCGATGGAAGCTTCTTATCGAAAGTTTCTTGATCAAGGTGGCTTCAAAGGAAAAGAAACAAAAACTCGCCAAGCTAATGTAAAGGCAAAAAAGGAATAGAATAAATTATGAAACTTACAAAAGAAAAGCTAAGATTGATTATCAAGGAAGAGGTTGAAAAATTGGATCTAGATGAGGCTGATTTCGGTTATAGCTATACCGGCCCCACAGGCGAAAAACATGCCAAAGGGCATGTGAAGCCTTCGACCCCAGAAGAGGCTCCGGCCAGCGGCGGTGAAACAACTATGGAGATTGGCGTGATTGAAGATATTAAATCACGGCTAGATCAGCTTATAGCCCAATCAGGTAATCAAATTGTTGGACGTCCCGCCATGGCATTGAAGATGCTGGATAAGGCCCTTCAGGCTGCCGGCCTTGAGGGTGAATTTATGCAAGCGCGCGCCACGCCATCGCAACGCAGAAAGAAAGCTCGCGCTGTTGGCACAACCGGCAAAGGCAGCGCAGCTGGAGTTGACATTACCGGCAAACTCGCATCATCATAGGAGCCATGGCTCATGAAGCTAAACATCAAAGATTTACGAAAGCTTATCAGACAAGAATTGCTGGAAGCAATGGACGTCTATCCGGGTGATGCCCAAGCAGAATATGAATATGATCAGGCCGGCGACCCCGGGGCCCGAACCAAGATTGCCGATCAAATACACGAAATGGCCGGCGCCCTAGCTAAAATAGAGGTCCGCCTGATTGAACTAGTTGGATCCGAAGATTCTGAAATGCGCTGGAAATTTGGCAAAAATCTAACTGGCTTGTTTAGGCAGGGAAATAAAGTTGAGGGCAGCCTTATTCAGTATGTTAACGATACTTTAGAAAGAATGAAAAAAAACAAGCATGCCCTTGACGTCATGGTTGACCTGCTAGATCACCCAGAAGATCACGAATAAAATAAAATGTATGAGCTTTCAATTAACAAAAAAAGAAATGATGAAAGAGATCCTAAAATGTGGAAAGGATCCTTCTTATTTTCTTAATACATATGCAAGAATATCACACCCCTTGCACGGTACAATCCCCTTTAGGACATATGATTTTCAACAAGATCTATTAAACAATTTTAACGATTATCGATTTAATGTGATATTAAAGGCCCGCCAGTTAGGTATCTCTACCATAACGGCGGGTTATGTTGTTTGGCTGATGCTGTTTCATCGCGATAAAAATGTTCTTGTTATGGCAACAAAATTTGGCACCGCAGCGAACTTAGTCAAAAAAGTCAAAAGTGTAATGAAAAACTTGCCTGACTTCATTAGAATATCCGAAATATCTATTGACAACAGAACGTCATTCGAATTGTCAAACGGCTCTTTTATTAAGGCCTCTTCAACATCTGGTGACGCCGGCCGCTCAGAATCTCTTTCATTATTAGTTCTTGATGAGGCCGCCCATATTGAAAATTTGGAAGAACTGTGGACAGGTCTGTATCCGACACTTTCAACAGGTGGTCGCTGCATTGCTTTGTCGACCCCGAATGGCGTAGGGAATTGGTTTCACAGAGCGTATGTAGATGCCGCGGCAGATGTTAACAATTTTTATCCAACTTGTTTGCCGTGGGATGTACACCCAGATAGAGATCAAGAATGGTTTGAAAAAGAAACTGCAAATATGTCTAAACGACAGATTGCACAAGAGCTAGAATGTAATTTTAATACATCTGGTGAGACAGTTATAGCACCCGAAGACATGGAGAAATTATCACAAAATGTTAGAGAACCAAAATATAAAACAGCGTTTGACCGGAATTTTTGGATATGGGAAGAGCACGATCCTTCCTGCAATTATTTATTGGTGGCCGACGTCGCTCGCGGCGACGGGACTGATTATTCTGTATTCCATATTATCAAACTTGAAACTTTAGAAATTGTCGGAGAATACCAAGGAAAGCCAACGCCCGACTTATACAGCAATATGCTAAATCAAATTGGAAAAGAATTTGGAAATTGCTTAATTGTTGTTGAAAACAATAGTATTGGATATGCCGTTTTAGAAAAATTAGTTGAGTTTGAATATCCAAATATATACTACTCAATTAAATCGACTCATGAATATATCGATCAATATCAGGCAGAATACCAACCCAATGCAGTCCTTGGTTTTTCCACAACAGCGAAGACTAGACCTTTAATCGTGGCAAAACTTGAAGAATTCATAAGAAATGAACTAATTACTGTGAATTCGTCTCGTTTAATTAACGAAATGAAAACTTTCATTTGGCAATATGGAAAACCTCAAGCAATGAGGGGGTACAATGACGACTTAGTTATGGCCTTAGCAATTGCATGTTGGGTTAGAGATACGGCACTTGAAACAAATCAGAGAAGTATGAATTACCAAAAAGCATTTTTAAATTCTATAGTCTATACAAAAACTAGTTTTGATACTACAATTAGAGGAATGGATAAACATAAAAATACAAAAATGAATGATGAAATAGCCGAACAAAAAGAAAGTTATGACCATCTAATGTGGTTAATCAAGTGAGTTTAATATATGCCAACTAATAATAAAAACCCAAGAAATCCCCAATCAGAATTATTTAAACGATTAACAAGGTTGTTTTCCGGGCCGATTATAAATTATCGCAGTCAGACTGGCCGCAAGATAAGAAAGCAACATTTAGATAAATATTCTTCCCGCTTCCGCTCCGCCAGTGGCCAACAATTTAAACGCAGCACATACAACCCGCTTGACGTTGTAGCGGTCAATGCAATCGCAAATCAAAGAAGAAGCGAGAGATATGTTGATTTTGATCAAATGGAATACATGCCTGAAATTGCATCATCAATGGACATATATGCTGATGAAATGACAACGCACTCTAATCTACAATCTATGCTAAAAATTGATTGTGCCAATGAAGAAATAAAAGCGGTGTTGCATGTTCTTTATGACAACATTATGAACATTAACTATAATCTTTTTGGTTGGTGTAGAACGATGTGCAAGTATGGTGACTTCTTTTTATATTTAGATATTGATGAAAAGTATGGCATTAAATCTACAATTGCAATGCCCTCTCATGAAATTGAAAGACTGGAGGGTTTGGACGCGACCAACCCAAACTATGTTCAATATCAATGGAACAATGCCGGCATGACTTTTGAAAACTGGCAAATCTCACACTTCAGGATCTTAGGAAACGATAAGTACTCGCCGTATGGAACTTCTATCCTTGAGCCATCACGCCGCATTTGGCGCCAATTGGTTTTAATGGAAGACGCTATGATGGCATATCGAGTTATCCGCTCTCCAGAAAGAAGAGTTTTTAAGATTGATGTTGGGAGCATCCCACCTCAAGACGTTGAACAATACATGCAAAAGATTGTGACACAGATGAAGCGTCATCAAGTTATTGATCCGGACAATGGCCGCGTCGACCTTAGATACAACCCGCTAAGTATTGAAGAAGATTACTTTATTCCGGTTCGTGCTGGATCTGCATCGGAGATTACAACACTCCCCGGCGGATCGAATACAACTGAAATTGACGATATTAAATATTTAAGAGACAAACTTTTTTCCGCGCTCAAGATCCCACAATCTTATTTGTCGCGAGGCGAAGGCGCCGATGAAGACAAGACCACTCTTGCACAAAAAGACATAAGGTTTTCAAGAACCATCCAAAGACTTCAACGTGTCGTTGTTTCTGAATTGGAAAAAATTGGAATTATTCATCTTTACACATTGGGCTTTAGAGGCGATGATTTATTAAGTTTCAAATTGGCTTTGAATAATCCATCCAAGATTGCTGAGTTGCAAGAACTTGAGCATTGGAGATCCAAGTTTGACACAGCCGCGGCAGCCAATGAAGGGTATTTCTCCAGAAGATGGGTCGCAGAAAAATTGTTCAACATGTCGGAAGAAGAATTCTTACGGAATCAAAGAGAGTTATTTTATGATCGCAAACAAGACTCAGCCCTGCAGGCAATTGCAGAAGCCGGCGCCATGGGCGCAGAAGGTGGCGGCTTAGGTGGCGATCTGGGCCTGCCAACACCCGAAGGGGAGGCAGGAGATTTGGGCATTGAGCCCCCGCCCGAAGAAGCCGCACCAGAGGGTGATGAATCAATGTTGCTCACCACCCCAGAAGAAGGCGGCGCCCCACCTCCCCCGGGCCATCGCGACTCGCCAACGATTTATAAATCTGCACCGGGCCATGGCACAAGCAAGTACCATCCTAAAAATGTCGATCAACGTCGTTTAGGTGCCTTACGTCGGGGGATGGAGCGCGCCGCATCACCTGAAGTGAATAGCTTTAGAAAGAACAATCTTGGGGGCCCAGAATTAAGAAGGTATGCAAGAGGTAGTATTTACGAGCAGAAGGGCCCTATTTATAATGATGCCGAAGAACGTATGTTTGAAATTAATCACGAAGTAAGGGATTTAATTAAATTGTTAGAGAATAAGGATGGCTTAAAGGAGTTAGAGACAGATGAAACAAAAGCACAATAAAAAAAGGAATACCGCTTTTATTTATGAATCCTTGATAAAAGAGGCTACTAAGAGTATTGTTTCCGGAAATAAAGAACAAAAATTAAAGACAATAAAGATAATTAAAAAATATTTTGGGCCCGACACAGTTCTTAGAAGAGAGTTGGATTTATACAGGAGCTTGTATGAAAATTGTGATTTGAACAAAAATGTATGCGAAAAGATATTAAGAGAGGCCAAGCTACAACGCCGCTTTCTTAATTCTGGCGAAATATTCAAGCTACAAACAAAGCTTATTAACGAAATAAACAAGCAACTTTCTCCCAAGCTATATAATAACTTTATACCCAACTATAAAACATTAGCCTCGATTACGCAGATATTTAGTGGGAAGTTGAACCCCAAGTCATCAGTTATATTAGAAAATGAAATAATTGAATATATGTCAAAAGACTCAATTAACGAAAATAAAGACTTAAAGCCGATTGACAATTTGGTTTTAAACTCATTTGTTGTTAAGTTCAACGAAAAATACGCAGATCAATTATTAAGCGAACAGAAAGAACTTTTAAATTATTATATCTCATCTTTTTCCGACAACGGTTTGGAACTAAAGATGTTTTTGAATGAAGAAATAGGAAGATTAAAGAAGAAATTAAAGAATTCGCTGCAGACAAAAGAACTAATTGATGATCAGCAGATGTCAGAAAAAGTTAATAAAATTTTAACCAAGATAGATTCATACAGTCAAACACAGATTGATAGTAAAATGCTTAAACAAATATTGGGCATTCAAGGTTTAATCAGGGAGATATATGAATAATGGCAATTAACGTTACAATTGGCACAGAACTTAAAAAGTCAAAAAAAAATCTGATTCGACTTGAATTAAATGTACGAAAAGCACTTAACGGGGATCTCATGATTTTTGATCATGGAGACATTGATATTGTTCTTAGCCCAAATATTAATAAAATTGTGACATTTGCCAAAGAGAATATGTCTGACACAGTTTACGGCGCGCAGAATAGATTGTTTACCTTTCTTAGAAAGAAAGGAGTGATTCAAGCCGAAACAGTGCAAGCGGGTAGTGTATACGGCTCTATGGAAGCAGTTATATTGGAATCGGCTGATGCGAACTTAAGCGCCTCAAAGGTGGCACTTTTAAATATTTCAAAATTTATTGATGATGAAAGACCATACTTTGAATTTGTGGATGCGATGGTGGCGCACGATGAAGAATCGATGACGGATCCTGAAGATTCAGATAGCACAGACTTAGGTGATGTCGAGCATGCCACCGAAAAAGGTTCTATTAGAAAGGGATATGTGAGAGATCCATATTCTTTAAGTTATTTATATACAATTTAAACTATTTATAGATGAAAAGGTTTTAGGAGATTAAAAAATGCCAGCAAATTCATGGAGATATCCACCCGGTTTAGGTAACGTTGGATCATATCAAGTATCGGGTTATCCATACATCACTGGTTCGAATGCGTTAACTTCAGGCAGTGAACATAAAATAGCGTTCCCGAAAGTAACACGTGCGGTAACTGTGATGAATCATTCGAGTAACACTCTAAGGTTTTCGTTTAATGCCACCGGCTCAAATTCAAAAAGAGTCGAAGATGGGTTTCATTATGTTGAACTAGATAGTGATGAGGATTCGATGACTTTAAATGTCAAATGTAAAGAGATTTATGTGTCCTCAACAGCAGGTACTGTTGAGTACAGGGTTATTGCAGAGTTAACAAACATTGACACTAATTCAATGGGCCCTATATCTGGCTCAGGCCTAACTGATTAAAGGGGATTATAAAGGTGGGATTTAAACCGGGCAAAGGTGAATTAGCCGGCGATTTTAGTATTACGACCGGATCAGTATTATTAAAAGAAATGGGAACTGCAGGCCCCGATACTGCAGCATACGGGCAAATTTGGGTCAAATCAAATGACCCCTGCGATTTGTTTTTCACAGATGATTCAGGCCAAGACGTCCGAATTACCAATGATGGCTCCTTAGCTAGTTCCGGCGGCTCACTGAGTGGCCTTGGCAGCACCGACAATGCTGTTGCTCGCGCCAATGGAACCGGCGGCGAAACAATCCAAGGCTCTTCGGTAATCATTAGTGACGCTGGTGTTGTCTCTGGTAGCTCATATGAGGGATATGCGACACGAACAACTACTGTCGAGGTTACATCAGTATCAGCCTCCAGCGCACAAGCAGCAACGCTTTCAGGCTCAGCGGCGACACTTGACAATCTGACTTTGGGTAATACTGCAGTCACTTCTGATGCGGGTGAGTTAAACTTGCTTGATGGTGCTGCAGCAGAAACCATTGCAAATAGCAAAGCTGTTATTTATGGAAACATTGGTGAAGTCACCGGCTCTACGTTTAAAGGATTTTCAGTGCAAGCGGCCGATGGTTTATATACTGCTCCTGTTTCTGCATCATTATTCAAAGGCTCGAATGTGTCAGCTTCGACAGAAATTACTGGCGGTTGGCACAGAGGTCACACGCTTCAGGGAGACAGTGGAATATTCACCGTCTTGTCTGGATCGACAGCCACAGTCGAAAATGTAACAGTGAAGAACACCGGCAGGGTAACCGGCAGCTTTATTGACCACAATTACGCCTACAACCCAAGCGCCGTTATAACTGCGCTTGAGATCGATGTTGACAAGATAACCGCCACTACGTCAAGCAACTTAATCACAGGGATTAAGGTTGATCTTGACAACACAACGGCCACCAACGGTACGAATACGATGATTGGCGGAAGCTTTACTCCGACATTGACGCATGCAGCCGATGCTGGCACAACCTTAGTTAAGGGATT
>TARA_R110002020_G_scaffold52911_3_pt1 | contig 12898 bp, 13 predicted proteins | sample TARA_R110002020 | Tara Oceans TARA_R110002020 (sample SAMEA4396489) | marine metagenome | biome: Westerlies Biome; feature: [MES] marine water layer (ENVO:01000295) within the mesopelagic zone...; material: water (ENVO:00002006), including particulate matter (ENVO:01000060) such...
GCTTGATGCGGGTGGCGCCGGCATGGCGCGTTCCGGTTCCCGACATTTGCGGGCCGAGCAGCGAGAATTCACGCTCCAGATCGGCGGCGGTTTCCCCGCCGACGGAAAAATAGGAATAGCTCTTGCTGATCAGTGGGTCGGCCGCGCCGGTCTGCGCGGCCAGGCACAGCATCAGCGCCGTGACGGCGAGGCGTAGGGGGCGCATGGGCGACTCCGGCTGCAAACGAACCCCTGGAACTTGCGCCATGGAGCCCGCTCATGCAACACACAGCCGCAACCTTATTGTCACAGCCACCCGGAAAACAGCCCCATGCGGTCACCCCCTGATCCTGTCTTCGAGCCCAGGACATTCCGGCTCGGCCGCGACGCACAGATGGAGCTGGGGCCCAAATCGCGGGTGATGGGCATCATCAACGTGACGCCGGATTCGTTTTCCGACGGCGGGCTCGCCGCCACGACCGATGCTGCGGTGGCGGCGGCGCTGAAGATGGCCGCGGAAGGGGCCGACATCATCGATATCGGCGGCGAATCGACCCGTCCGGGCGCCGAGCCGGTCGATGCGCGCGAGGAACAGCGGCGGATCCTGCCGGTGATCGAGGCGCTCTCGACCCAACCCGGGCTGCTGATCTCGGTCGACACCTGGCGCGCCGAGACCGCGCGGCTGGCGCTTGCCGCCGGCGCGCATCTGATCAACGACGTCTGGGGATTGCAGCGCGAACCGGAGATCGCCCGGATCGCGGCGGAGAGCGGCGCCGCGGTCGCCATCATGCACACCGGCCGCGAGCGCGAGCGTCTGTCCGATGTCATCGAGGATCAGTTCTTCTGGTTCAAGACTTCGCTCGCCATCGCCCGCGAAGCCGGCATCGAAGACGACCAGATTATCCTCGATCCGGGCTTCGGCTTCGCCAAGGACGCGGACGACAATCTCGAGCTGATGGCGCGGTTTACCGAACTGCATGCGCTGGGCCTGCCGCTGCTCGCGGGAACCTCGCGCAAGCGCTTCATCGGCGGGCTCACGGGCCGCGAGGCGCCCGACCGCGATGTCGGCACCACGGCCACCAGCGTGGTGCTCAGACTGGCGGGCGCGGCGATGTTCCGGGTGCACAATGTCGCTTTCAACATCGACGGGCTTGCGGTTGCCGACGCGATGGTTCAAAGCAGCCGCGAAAAGGAGCGCGGCCATGGCTGACAGCTACATCATCCGTCTCGTCAATTGCGCGTTCTTCGCCCGGCACGGCGTTCATGACGAGGAGGAATTCCTCGGCCAGCGCTTCTTCGTCGACGCCGAACTGGAGGTCGATCCGGGCACTTCGCTCGAGACCGACGACATCGACGGCACGGTCCATTACGGCGTCGCCTTCAAGGTGATGGAAGACATCGTCACCGGCAAGCGGCGGTACCTGATCGAGGCGCTGGCGATGGATATCGCCAAGGCGCTGGTGGCGGAATTCACCCAGATCCGGATGGCGCGGATCACCGTGCGCAAGCCGAGTGCTGCGGTGCCGGGCATTCTCGACCATGTCGAAGTGACGGTCGAGCACCGTGCCTGAAATTCGACCCGTCATCGCCGCCATCGGGCTGGGCGGCAATATCGGCAATCCGCGCCGCACCATGGCGCGGGCGCTCAGGCTGCTCGACGCCCATGACGAGATCCGGCTGCGCACCGTCTCCCGGCTCTACCGGACGCCACCCTGGGGCAACACCAATCAGGACTGGTTTCTCAATGCCTGCGCGCTTGTCGAGACCAGGCTCGATCCGCACGAACTGCTGAAGGTCTGCCTCGACATCGAACTGCAGCTCGACCGGGTCAGGACCGACCGCTGGGGACCGCGGACCATCGACCTCGACGTGCTGCTGCATGGCGATTTCCTCTCCGACCACGCGGACCTGACCGTGCCGCACCCGCGCATGACCGAGCGCGCCTTCGTGATGGTGCCGCTGGCCGACATCGCACCGAAAGCGGTGGTCAATCTGCAAAGCGTCGCCGACTGGTCGAGCGAGGTCGATTCCGAAGGGATCGAGGCGCTAAGCGCCGACGGCGACTGGTGGCGGGACGAGGCCTGAGACTGGTTCAGGCCTGCCGGACGATCCGGCCGATGACATTGACCAGGATGCGCGACGCGGTGAGTGCCGAGAGGCCGGCGATGTCGGATGCCGGATGGAATTCCACCAGATCGAATCCGGCGATGCGGCCGCGCCGTGCCGCGGCTTCAATCAGTTCAACGACTTGTGTGTAGGTCAATCCTCCGGGCGTGCGGGCCAGGACGCCGGGCATGACCGACGGATCGAGGCCGTCGCAGTCGAGCGTGACGACGATCTTCGCCCCCTCGGGAATGGCGTCGACGGCGGCGGCGAGGCCGTGGGCGTGAACATCCCTTGCGGTGACGATGGTCGCGCCGTAGCGCCGCGCGGCTTCCACTTCGCCGGCCCGGGCGCTGCCGACGGCGCGCATGCCGACCTGAACGATTCCCGCGACATGGCCCATTTCGCTGGCGCGCCGCATCGGGCTCGAATAGCCGTAGCGTTCGCCGCGGACTTCGTCGCGCCAGTCGATATGGGCGTCGATCTGGAGGATCCAGACCGGTCCGGCTTCGGCGAAACCCGCAAGGAAGGGAATGGGCGTGGAATCATCGCCGCCGATCATCACGGGCACGGCGCCGGAAGCGACGATCTCGCGCGTGCGCGCCTCGATCAGGGCGCGGTTGGCGGCGTTGTCGCCCCGGAGCGTGGGGAGGTCGCCCGTGTCGACGCAGCAGACCGGCCGGCCGTCGAACAACGGCCCGTCGAGATCGAAATCCCAGTTGTCGATGAGACCGGCATCTTCCTGGCTCGCCGCGCGGATGTGGGCGGCAGCTTCTGCGCAGCTGCTTGCGTCCTCGCCCGGATAGGCTGTGCCATGGGGCGCGCCGAAGAGGACGATGCGGGGTTGACCCGGATCGGGGAGCGTATCGGATAGGCCGAGGAAGCCGGGATGTTCGATCATGGCCGTGTGTCCCCAGGGGGAGGCGGGGCCGCGAAGGATCGCGGCCGGGCGGTCAGGCTGAGATCAGCGCAGCGCGCCCGTCTTGATCTTCTCGATGCCGCGCTTGAGCGTCATGCCGATGACCGGCACCATCTCTTCGCCGACCTTGACCGAAATCGTCACGTTCATCGTTTCGGAATCGTTGAGCCGGGCGATCATCGCGCCGTTCAGGGTCTTGCGGTTTATGCCCATGACGGCGCGGTCGCCCGAGACCTTGCCGGAAACGATGTCGAGGCCGTCGCCGGCCGAGCCGTCGAGGAACTTGCCGGTGTAGGTCTTGCCCTTGCGGGTGATCGTGGCCGACATTTTCTGGTTGAAGACGCCGACGCGGCAGGTGCCGTCGAGCGTGATGCCGACGGCCTTGCCGTCATGCTCGCCGCCGGTCAGGTTGCAGACGAACTTGGTGCCTTTGTACTTGCCGGCGACGATCTCGCCCGGACCCTTCCAGGCGCCGGCGACGGATTCGAAGAACATCAGGTCGGTGTCGCGCGACAGCGCCGGCTGGGCCGAGAGCAGGGCGGATGCCGCGAGACTGAGGGTAAGGATGCGGAACTTCGAAAACATGGTCACACCTGTCGCGGCTGAAAACGAAGTCCAAAATTGACCGAGAATGGTTAACGGACCGTAATCAGTGCGGATATATCCATATTCGGGGCGGAAATCATAGCCCGGCGTCAGGTTTTTCTTTGCCAGAATCCTTGCCCGACTCGCGGCCGGCGAAACTGGCCAGATCCGTCATGAAACCGCCGATTCCGGGGCGTTTGAGCGCGACAAACGGCATCGGCCGGCACAGGTCCATGGCGGAAATGCCGATCCGCGCCGTCATCAGCCCGTTGATGACGCCCTCGCCGAGCCGGGCGGAGAGGCGGGCTGCGAGCCCGTGGCCGACCACCTGCTGGATCAGGCTGTCGCCCGCGGCGATCGTGCCGGTGACGGCCAGATGGGCGATGACGTCACGGAACAGGCGGATCATGCCGATGGTCCCGGGGCGGCCGCCATAGAGCTCGGCCATCGCCCGGATCAGCCGCACCGCCTCGAAGACGACATAGGCGAGATCGACGAAGGCGCGCGGGCTGACGGCAGTCACCACCGAGACGCGCCGGGCAGAGTTGATGATCAGCTGCCGGGCCTGCCGGTCGAGCGGCGTCATCAGTTCGCGTTCGGCGAAGGCCAGATAATGGGGACCGTCGATGATTTCCTCGTCGAGCGTCTCAAGGCTCTTGCGCCCCCTCGCGGTCAGCGGATTGGCGGCAATCAGGGCCACGACCTTCGCGCCGAGCGCGCGGGCTTCCCTGGCGGTCGCGGTCCTGCTCCGGGCAGCGATCTCGGCGTTGAGCTCGGCCACGCGGGTCAACCGGCGCATGCCGCGGATTTCCTTGACGACAAGAACCAGGAGCGCCAGTACCGCGATCACGGCGGCTGCCAGCGCCACCCAGCCCAGCCAGGGCAGGCGGTCGAACAGCTCGCGGATCAGGCTGTCGGTCCAGATCCCGAGCGCCAGCATCAGCAGGAAACCGAGGCTGGCGCCAAGGACCTTACCGGGCGTGAGCCGGCGCGGTCGCGGCCTTGCCGGCGGCGGCGTCAGCGCATCGAGCGCGGCAGGCGGCAGGAACGGGTCTTCCTCGGCCATGGTCACCGCCGCGGTGACGGGGATGGCCGACGGCTTGCGCGCGGGGTCGGCGGAAGCCTTTGGCCTGTCCCGCTTGCCGGCGGCCGGGGCGGCCGCGGGCTCGTCGACGGAGAAGGCTTGCGGCTTGCGGGGCGGAGTGGTGTCGTCGCGGTCGGTCATGCGAGACGGTCTCCCAGAAGGTAATCCAGCGCCCGGTCAAGGCGGATATGGGGCAGCGACAGCTTCACCCCGCTGTCGCTCTCCTCGATCAAAGGCGGGCGGAAGCGGACGATGTTGATCTCCGGCAGCATCGGCTGAGACATTGAATCAACGGCCTTGAAGAATGAATCCGGATTCTTCGGCAAGTCCCCGGGAAATATGGCTGTTTTGCGGTTGCCGTCGAACAGCTCGCCGCCGATGCGCTCGCCCGCCAGCGGCGTGCCCACGATGACGGGCAGATCCTCGCCGCCCTGGCGCGCGGTCGCCTCGCGCGTCGCCCGCACCGCCGCAAGCGCCAGCACCTCGATGTCGGCGCCCGACGAGCCGATATTGGCGGAGGCGCGGTCGACGATGCGGCGGGCGATGGCCTCGAGCCGGTCGTGGCTCTCATGGTGCAGGTGGTCGGCCTTGGTGGCGGCGATCAGCACCTTGTCGATGCGGCGTGAGACCAGGTTGGTCAGGAAATTGCCGCCGCCGGGCCGGAAGCAGGAGAGCACGTCCGACAGCGCGCGCTCGAGATCGATCACCGCCTCGCGACCGGCGTTCATTGCCTGCATGGCGTCGATCAGCACGATCTGGCGGTCGAGCCGGGCGACATGCTCGCGGAAGAAGGGCTTGACCACGACCTGCTTGTAGCTCTCGTAGCGCCGCTGCATCATCGCCATCAGCGAGCCCTTGGGCGCCTGTCCGTCGGGAAGGTTGGGCATGGGGGCGAAGGTCAGCGCCGGCGAGCCGTCGAGATCGCCCGGCATCAGGAACCGGCCCGGCGGCAGGGTGGAGAGCGCGCGCTCCTCGCGCTTGCAGGCGCGCAGATAATCGGTGAACAGCCGCGCCAGTTCGCGCGCATCGCCCTCGTCGGCCTGCTTGTGCGGGTCGATGGTGCCGGCCTTCTCCAGCCAGGGGGCGGCGAGGTCGTGGCGCACCGGCGAGCGGGCGAGCGAGGCCGCGTTGAGCGAGAATTCGGCATAATCCTGGCCGAGCAGCGGCAGGTCGAGCAGCCATTCGCCGGGATAGTCGACGATGTCGAGATTGAGCCTGCCGCCGGAGAAGAAGCGGTTCCAGCCGCTGGCGGATTCATACTCGATGACCAGCCGCAGTTCGGAGATGGCGCGGGTGGAGTCGGGCCAGATGCGCTCGGAGAGCATCCGCGCGGCGTGGTCCTCGTACTGGAAGCGCGGCACCGCGTCGTCGGGCTGGGCGTCGAGGAAGGAGCGCGCCAGCCGGCCTGAATGGGCGGCCTCGAACATCGGCAGCCGGCCGCCATGCAGCAGATTGTGGACCAGTGCGGTGATGAACACGGTCTTGCCGGCGCGCGACAGGCCGGTGACGCCCAAACGCAGCGTCGGCTGGATCAGATTGCTGGCGCGGTCGGTCAGCGTGTCGAAGGCGATCAGCGCTTCATCGGTGATGGAAGTGATGGGTGATGCCAATTTGCGATCCGCTCCGGTTGCTGGTTCCGATATAGGAGAGGAAGGCTGCGATTGAAAGCGCGGCGTCTCGCCCCGACCTCGGCTTCAGGCGTCGACGGGGGAGAGCAACGCCACGAAGCGGGCGCTGCCATCGATGGCGCCCGCGCCGCGCTGCCGGCAATCGGCGATCAGCAGGCCGGCGGTGGGAAAGCCGCCGCCGATCGCCTGCTGGCAGGCGGCGGGATCGGCATGGACCAGCGCGGCCGCGGTGTCCTCGATCATCGGATTGTGACCTACGATCATGATCGAGCGGACCGCCTCGTCGGTCACCGAGGCGATCAGGGCGAGATAGGCCTCGTGACCGGAGGCATAAAGCACGTCGCTGCGCTCGATCACCGGCGCGCCGCTACCGGCGGCGAGCAGGATCTCCAGCGTCTCGGCACAGCGGCGGGCGTTCGAGCAGAAGATCAGGTCGGGCTCATAGCCGTTGACGGCCAGCGTCGCCGACAGCCGCACGGCTTCCTCGCGGCCGCGCTCATCAAGCGGCCGGTCGAAATCGCGCATGCCGGGCGCGGCCCAGCCGGAGTGGGCGTGACGGACGAGGAAGACGCGCAAAGCGGTGGACGGGGTCGGGCTCATCGGACGAATTTAGACATTTCCGCGGGCCCCGCAATTCGCCGAAAGCACAAAGTGCGCCGCAGCATGACATCGAATGCGACCATCCGTGGTCTCCTCCAGTCCAATCCCGGGCTCGACATGGGCATTTTCATCGCCGAAAACCAGCCGGACGGGACAGAAAAATGCGCTTTTTTCAGCTTGATGGACCGATTAATAAAGAAAAATGAAATTGCTGTCACACGCTACTTTACCGCTTGTACCGGTGCGAGCGTCTGGCTATACACCCCCCGGAATGGCTTTAGCCGGGAGAATCGTCATGAGTGAAGACTTCGATTTTTCCTCTTATGTGCCCTCGGAAGACGAGGATTTCATGAACGCCAATCAGCGCGCCTATTTCAGGACCAAGCTGACAGCGTGGCGCAATGATATTCTCAAAGAGGCTCGCGAGACGCTTGACCATCTCGCGGAGGAAAGCGCCAACCATCCGGATGTGGCCGATCGCGCCTCGTCAGAAACCGACCGAGCGATCGAACTGCGCGCCCGCGACCGCCAGCGCAAGCTGATCGGCAAGATCGACGCGGCGCTGGCCCGCATCGACGACGGAACCTACGGGTATTGCGAGGAAACCGGCGAGCCGATCAGCCTGAAGCGGCTCGACGCGCGTCCGATCGCGACCCTGTCGATCGAGGCCCAGGAGCGGCACGAACGCCGCGAAAAGGTCTATCGCGACGAATAGAAAAGACTGGCTTTGGCCGCGTGACGGCCAAAGCCGCCGGCGACGGCGCCGAATATCTGGCGGATCGGCGCGCTGCGCCGAGCCACGGCAATGATCAGGCGGCGCCGCCGGGCGGCGCACCGTTCCTTTCCAACACCATCAGCAGCGGCGACCCTTGCACCGGTCACCTCCAGCGCTCGCTTATCCGTGGCGGGCCTGGTAGAGCGCGACCGCATCCGCGCCGGCGGGAAACTGCACCCGGTCCGACATATCATGGGCGGCGGTCCAAACAGCCTCGGCGACGTCGGTCTCCTTCGTGGTCAGCGCCGGACTGGCGAACGCTTGGAAGACAGGTGCGGCATAGGCCGCATAGGCCGGAGGAATCAGGTCCTCGACGCGCAGGTCGGTGTTGTGTGCGAAGCGGGTCGTGGGCGCGTATCCAGGCTCCACGAGCCTTGCGCGCACGCCGAAGTGGGCGAGTTCATGGGCAAGCGAACCCGTAAACCCCTCGATCGCTTGCTTGCTGGCCGTGTAGGCCGCCGCGAGCGGCATGGCGGCAAGGGTCACGCTTGATGTCACATTGACAATGACGCCCGAGCGGCGCTCGCGCATCTGCGGGATGACGGCCTGGCACATCGCCATGACGCCGAAGGTGTTGGTGTCGAACACCTTGCGGATATGGGCGAGGGGAGTGGCCTCGAAGGCGCCGACGACGCCGATGCCGGCGTTGTTGACGAGCAGGTCGATCGGGCCTGCGGCCTGGACCGCGGCTGCGATGCTCTGCTCGCTCGTCACGTCAAGCGGGAGGATGCGCAGGTTTTCCGAATGCGGCAGAACGCCGGGATCGGGCTTGCGCATGGTGGCAATCACGGTCCAGCCCTGGGCGAGAAAGTGGCGGGCGGTCGCAAGGCCGTAGCCCGAGGACGTGCCGGTGATAAGGATCGTTTGCATGAGACATCTCCATTTGTTGGTGATGTCCTTCTATTGCGGGAAGCAGGGACGATCCATAATCAATGGTCCGTAATTGTTTTCCAACTGTCCATGATTGGAGAAAGGCACCCGGTTCCTCCCGCTAGCTCTCTCCAGCGCTGGCGCTGGCACAGAGCCGGGTGAACCTTCCGGGCGGGCAGCCCATCCGCTTGCGGAACGCGGTGCTGAAGGCGCTGGCCGACTCATAGCCGATCTCGGCCGCGATCGCGTCGAGCGTTTTCGTGCCGTGCGTGAGGGCGTCCCTGGCAAGCGCCATGCGCCAGCGGGCGAGGTATTCTATCGGTCCGCAGCCGAGCGCCTCGCCAAAACGCTGGGCAAAGGCCGAGCGGGACTGTCCCGCGATCCGGGCGAGGCCCGCCACCGTCCAGTTGGCGCGCACATCGCCGTGCATGGCGCCCAGCACCCGTGCCAGGGCCGGATCGCGCATGCCGCTCAGGAGCCCGGCACGGGCTTCATCGAAGGCCGCGCCGTGGGAGCGCAGGGCCTCGACAAGCAGGACTTCGAGCATGCGCTGGAGGATCATCTCCCGACCGGGCTCGTCGCCGACGCATTCCTCCGCGATGAGTTCGATCACCCGGCCGAGCCGCGCCGACCGGCCTTCGGAAGCGGGAATGTGGATCATGGGTGGAAGCAGCGACAGCAGCAGCTCCGCATTCACCGGTTCGATGCGAAAGGTCCCTCCGAGGGATTCAAAATCCGGCTCGCCCTCCTGCACGCCGTGGCGCGCAGGCGTGTCCATCGGATCGCGCGGCTGGCATGCCACGCCGAGATGGCTGCTCAGGGTGAATGCCGGTGTGGACGGAAGCAGAAGGAAGGCGCCCTGCTGCATCCTCAGCGGCTCGCGACCCTCCAGCGTTATCCAGCACTCGCCCTTGAGAATGATGGTGAAGCCTGGCGCGGCGTGGGCCGCATAGCGGACACCCCAGACGCCGCGCCCGGAAATCGGCTTGGAGAAGGCCGTGCTCGGCCGCACCAGTGCGATCGTGTCGCTCAAGGGATCCATTATGGACGATCCGTAATTATATCGCGGACCCTCGTTCTACAGCGTCCGCGACAGCGCGTCCACCGGTCCGCGGATCATCCCCTTTGGAAAGGGACCGGTCGCCAAACAGGCTTTGCGCGGCCCGGAGGTAAGTGAACCCGTCGCGACTTTGCGCGCTCGCTTAAGGCTTGCGCGACAGGTCGCCGAGCAGGCGCTCCATTTCGGCCTCGAGCGAATCCCGCGACGGCTGGCTGTCGGGCTCAACCTCGGGCGCCTCGCTCCGGACCGCCTGGTCGTCGGGCTGCCGCGGCTCGTCGTCCAGCGGTTCGAAATAGCCGCCGTCGGAGATGTCGAGTGACAGGTCTTCCGACAGTTCCGCGGCCAGCACCGATTCGAAATCACCGGGAACAGGCCGCTGCGCCGGCGTGTGCTGGGGCGGTTCGCCGGTGGCGCGTGACGGCTGCGCGGGCTGCAGCGTGTAGGACGGCGTGGCCGCCGCGGTGATGGTCGCGGGAGCGATGGCGGCGGAGACGGGCGTGGCGGCGGGCCGGATCTGGGGTGCAGGCGCCGATGTCAGTTCGTCATAGGCGGCCTCGTCGAAACTCGGCTCCTCGAACACCCGGGCCCTTGCGCTTTCGAGCGCCAGGGAGGCCTCGTCGCGGATCGATCCCACCGGGCGCGTCGCCGGGGCGGGGGCCGCTGCCGGCGCCGTCCGCGCTGCAGGCTGTGGCGATGGTTGGGGTTCCGGGGAGGGCTGGGGCCGGGGTGCTGGCGGAGTCGGCCGGGCGAGGCTCGGTTCCGGACGGGGCTCCGGCTCGGGCCGGCGCGGCTGGGGCGGTACGGGCGCCGTCGGCCTCTGCGCTGCTGCCGGCGCGGCCCGCTCCATCGGGCGTTCGGGCCTGTCCACCGGCCTTTCGGCCCGGGGCTCGGATTTCTGCGGCTGCGCGTGACGCGCGGCCGGCGCAGACTGGCCGTCGTCGCCATGGACGATGCGGCTTTCGATGACGATGTCGGTCGGGCCGCCGATCATGATGAGGTGTTCGACGTCGTCGCGCCTTATCAGCACCAGACGGCGGCGGGTGTCGACGGCGGTGGCGTCGAGCACCGCAAGCCGGGGCTGGCGGTTCTTGCCGCCCCGGATGAAGGTGGAGGAAGCGCGGGCGCGGATCAGCCAGAAGACGCCGACCAGCGCCAGCAGCGCCACGGCGACAATGACGATGGCCGTGAGCAGGGTCGCGCCCTGGCCGCCAAAGAGCGTGTCGGTCATCCGGAGTCCTCCCGTAAGTATCCTGGTCCTGCGTCCAGCCCGGGCATTTCGCCCGATCCGGTCGCGATCGAATTGTATTTGACGTTTTTTCGACGGTGATCACAAGCCGTTGAGGGCGGTTTTCCCGCTCAAGCTGCCGTTCCCGGCCGGCTTTGGGTGCTTTGGGGATACAGCCGCTCGCGAATTGCGCCGCAAAGCGGCAAAGCGCGGCGGTATGTCGGGCTTTGGGCTTTCCATCACGGGCGGAATATGATTCAAACCGGACGGATCGGTGGCGGGACGAAAGAGCGATTCATGACGGAAAAGACCCCTGCGGCTTCAACCCCGGCGGCGCTCGTAGACAGAAGCGCGAAACCACGCTCGGTGTCGAGGCTGATTTTCCTCGCGATCGTGATGATCGGCGCGTCGATCGTGTTCTTTCTGTTCAAGGACCGGCTCAACAACGACGTGATGCTCGGCATTCTCGGCGTGATGGCGGTGGTTGGGATCTTCTTCCTGGTCTCGACCGTGATCGGCTTCGTCACGGTGATGCCCAAGGCAACCGCCGACCCGCTGGCGCGCGCCTTCATCGACACCCATCCCGAAGGCACTTTGGTCACCGACGAGAAGGACCGGGTGATCTACGCCAACCATGCCTATGGCGTGCTCACGGGCTCCACCAGCGCGAGCGACGTGCAGTCGATCGAGGCCATCCTTTCGCGCCACCGCGAATCCGCCGAAGCCGTCTACCGGCTGACCAACCAGATGCGCAACGGCCAGGAGGGGCAGGAGGAATTCCGCATGACCCAGCCGCTGGGTGCTGCGCGCGACAGCGGCGGCGCCGGGCACTGGTACCGGCTCAGGGGCCGGCCAATCGCGGCGGGCGAGGGCGACGGCAGGCTGATGGCCTGGCAATTGTCCGACATCAGCCATGAGCGCACCGAGCAGGAGCTGGTGTTCAAGGAACTGCAGAACGCCATCAACTATCTCGACCATGCGCCGGTGGGCTTCTTCTCCGCCGGACGCGGCGGCGAGATCGTCTATCTCAACGCCACGCTGGCCGACTGGCTGGGCATCGATCTCACCGCGTTCACGCCTGGCAAGATCATGCTGCGCGACCTGGTGGCGGGCGCCGGCATGGCGCTGGTGGAATCGGTGCAAGCCGAGCCGGGGCTCAACCGCACGGCGCAACTCGATCTCGATCTTCTCAAATCCAACGGCCAGAGCCTGCCGGTGCGGCTGGTTCACCGGGTCACCGCCACGCGCGACGGCTCGCCCGGCGAAAGCCGGACGATCGTCATCAGCCGCGAGGACGGCGGCACCGGCGCCCATGACGCGGCCAGCGCGGAGATGCGCTTTACCCGCTTCTTCAACAACACGCCGATGGCGATCGCCTCGGTCGACGCGCGCGGCAAGATCTTGAGGACCAACGGTCCGTTCCTGCAGATGTTTCACGGCCTGGTGACGCGCGACGACATGGAGCGCGGCACGCTTCTGGAGACAATGCTGCGCGAGGACGACCGCAAGGCGTTCCAGGAGGCTCTCAACGAGGCTGCCGACAAGCAGGGCACCATCGCGCCGATCGACAGCCGCCGCGCCGACAATGACGAGCGGCATTTCCGCTTTTACGTCAATGCGGTGATCGAGCATTCGGAAGAGACGCCGGAAGAGACCGCGATCATCTATGCGGTGGAGACCACCGAGCAGAAGGCGCTGGAAGCGCAGATGGCGCAGACCCAGAAGATGAACGCGGTCGGCACGCTCGCGGGTGGCATCGCCCACGACTTCAACAATGTGCTGACCGCGATCCTGCTGTCGGCCGATCACCTGCTGATGTCGCTGAGGCCGTCGGATTCGAGCTTCGCCGACCTTATCGAGATCAAGCGCAACGCCAACCGCGCCGCGGTGCTGGTGCGCCAGCTCTTGGCGTTCTCGCGCAAGCAGACCATGCGGCCCACCGTGCTGTCGATGACCGACGTGATCGGGGACTTGCGCATGCTGGTCGACCGGCTGACCGGCTCCAACGTCAAGCTTGAGCTCGAGTTCGGCCGCGACCTGTGGCCGGTCAAGACCGATCTCGGCCAGTTC
>TARA_R110002020_G_scaffold11450_5_pt1 | contig 12891 bp, 28 predicted proteins | sample TARA_R110002020 | Tara Oceans TARA_R110002020 (sample SAMEA4396489) | marine metagenome | biome: Westerlies Biome; feature: [MES] marine water layer (ENVO:01000295) within the mesopelagic zone...; material: water (ENVO:00002006), including particulate matter (ENVO:01000060) such...
TTCATTAAGTGCCTGTTCAAGTTCAAGTTCAGCTACACTTGCCATGCCACAGTTCGGGTGCATACAAGTAAGACGTTCATGTGCTGAACTCTCAATAAACTGTTGCTCGCTATAAGGTACAATGGCGTAGTTCTTAAGTTCACCCAGTTCGTAGATGATCTGCTTTATGTCAGCTACAGTTGCATCAGCTTGATGGGGGGTCTTTGTCATCGACATTGTTGTTCGATTGATAACGTGTGTTGCGTGTTGTTGGAGTGATGCGTTCACTTCTCGGTGTGCGTTGTCGGCGTAGATTAGAAACATTAGTTGACCCTCGACAGAGGCATCCGACGCCCCCGTATGTTGTGTATAAACAAGTTGTTATCCCGCTCTGTGTGTAGTGTCGATCCTTGTCATGTGGACAGTACGGGCATAGTACTATGGTTTCACCCTCCTACTTAAGTGCATTCCTTACAGCGTTTAACACTTCCCGAGTTTCAGGACTCTCATCATGTACGTGTTCGTTAACTAGATGTTGTAACATAGCTGTAGCACTCTCCCGTTTCAGTTCAATTTGAACCATTGGGGGTAGCTGCTTTCTTATGATCGGGTGCATCGTAGTCATCTTCTTACCTGCGTAAGCTGTACGACCACCCCCGGACAGATAGCGTTCACCTATTAGGGGTACCCTAAACTCTCCAGTTGATTCATAGTTCTCAGGTATTACAATTTCAAAAGTTGCCATCACATTATGCTCCCGGGACAGGCCATGCTACAGGCTGTCCGATTGATTCACGGTACTGTGACCATAGGTCATAGATACCTTCTTCGTTTGTAGTTAGTTCTTCCATCCACCAATCCGGTACCGGGGTAAATGGTTCCCGACTCCAATCTTTAACGATGGACCCGAGTATCTTACGTTGGCGACGAGAGCCTTTCATTGACATGCCCAGTAGGGTCATAAACAAAAAGGTATTCCGCTTCTCTCCGGTCGGCACAGCACCCCAGTCATCCCACGTTTCGACAAGGCGGGGATCGTCACTGAATGATCCCGCATCCTTACGTAACTCACGTACTGCGGTAGTCGCAATGACATGACATGGCAGGGATTCGATGGCTCTATTAACAAGGGACCGATGCCATTGTTTAATGACGGTCCAGTCAATGAAGCCTTCGTATTGGTTCTGGTTCTTAGGTCGGTTAAGTTTGGCTGTCTCAGCTTCCCGCTGCATCTTTGTACGTATCTTCATCATACGTTCAGCCGGGTCATCCTGATACACCTGCTCCGAGAAGTAGGTCTGTGCTGATTCCCATATGTCATCAATCATGTCAAAGGCAAGGATACCATATCCATCTGGTTCACCCTTGAAGACCGGGGTTACTTCATCCCGCATGATCTGTAGTTCTTCGTTCACATCTTGTGGTTTGTGAACTGTGCAGTTATCAGGTACCCCGCCAAAGAACTGACATATCTCAGTGAACCTATTCTGTCCATCAAAGACATGCGCTGGCATATCCGGGTTGTGTGCTATGATCTGTCGGAGTGTCCCGGTCTTACCGAGATTGGTTCCTCCAACTATGAGTATTGATTCACTCATTACTTGTCGCTTTCCATCCTATGGTAAACTTCCACCCATCCTCGTCGGGCCTAAGTGGTTTATGTTCTCTGGTTGTCGATAAGGTTACATAGGCAACTTCTCTTTCATACGCAGGAAGCAGTATCAATACCTCCGATAATAGGTCACGTAATGACCCGGCTGTGATTGTTGTATTTTTTGTTGTTGTTGATTGTTGTGTTACTTTTACCATCTTATTTTCGGGGGTCATACTCGTCTTGCCATAACTTGAAGTAGATCGCATGAGCAATATCGTACTTCTTCCAATGTCCAACCGGCGGTACTCCATACGGATTAGGGATGCCCATGTTCTCAGCTAATTTCAGCAACAGCGGTCTGCTATATTTCCGAGTCATAGCTTGAGAGTTATCAACCATTTGCAAAGCACGTTCTACTGGACTCATCGAGTCAGTCTTCATACTTGTCTCCTTTCTATGAAATTGGGCCACTGATTTCGGGCCAGTGGCAAACCCACTAAACTAAGCGGTTACGGGTTCGTACTTTCCACCCTGAATCGAACGTCGGAGTCCAGCATCCCGTTTGATGATGTCATCAGCAGCAGCAGCTTTCTTGAACGCTGCCATATCACCACCGTTGTCATCCCACAACTCAGCAGCACGCTTCGCCGGGGCTTCGGGGTCTGACTCAGCCGTTACGATTAGTGACGGGAGGCAATCCTCGTACATCGCTGGCTCTTTGATTTCCTCGCCATCGTCATCCAACTGCACCACATCATCGACGTATACCTTGCGGTCATAGCCGAGAGGTCGGGTCTGCTGGGTGAATTCAACGAGTGCTTGTGCATCTTCCAATGCGTTGAGTACTTCAATGGTTGGTGTAACCCCGGCCTCTTGCCATGCAGGTACAACACCTTTGAACCATATGCCACGCTTCACTGGTGGGTTGGCAACCATGTTGTCACCATCCCATGTGGAGTAGGGCCATGAGAGTTCAATCTCACTGAAGTTCGGGCTAGTTCCATCCGCTCGAAGACACTCGGTTACATCGACCACCATCACAGCCAAACGGCAGTTCCATTTGGAACCATCAGTCGGCTCGGGATTGGGCTTGACGTACCATTCTCCGAACTTACCCTTAACAATAGTCCAGTTAGCAAACGCACTTGCGCCATCTGCTTCATCGGTGATTACTGTGTCAGGTTTGTAGTTGTGTGTTACCACGTTGTTATTACCTCTTATACTTTAATTGTTAATGTTGACACTCGGGTTGTTATCCTTTCTGGTGTCGCTAATCCCAAGGGGGATTCCGTATCTTAGCATAGTTGGGGAGTGGGGTCAACCCCACGTAGATTGAAAATTTTTCTGAGCAATTTCTGACATTTTACTACGACTTCCATTCCCATCCTCCACTAACCTTAGTTACATCACCCATGTCTACAAGTTGTCGTGCATAACGTCGTGCTGTACTGGACCCGACCTTGACATCCTTAGCCCACTTAGTTAAGTCGGCTGTTGTCATGCCACCGATCGACTTCATTCTTTGTCGTAGTTCCTGCGCCCTGTTACTCAAGGCTACTGCCTCAGTGGTTAGTAACCCGGTAGCTTCATCCAACTCTACAACAAAGGGGTCTACCTTATGTAGTCGTGACCTGTGTTTTGTTGGTACGAAACGTCGGGGTCCATTGCGGTCATTAGCAGGTCGGGTAAAATGGTACATCTCATCACACATGGCTGAGATAACCCATGACCCCGCTATACTATTCTCTCTCTCATCCACTATCCCGCCCTCAAAATCCCTCTTTGGTCTATGTTCATGGTGTAACATGACCGTCGCAAGTCGGGGTTGACTGGCGTGTAATTTATTAAGAGCCATCTTGAATCGTCCCATGTCCCGGGCATTGTCAACACTCCCGCTCTGACATGAGTACAAGGAGTCCATGATTAGTACCTCAATGTTGAGGTCATGTATCATGGTTGTAAGTTCTTTTAACCCGGCATCCTTCTGATCCAGAAAGTCTATATAGTCGGGAAGATAGTACTCAAAATGATCTAAGGCATTTGGATACTGCTGGTACAGGGGGACGAGTCTTTCACTCAAGTCCCACTCTGTACCCTCAGACAGCAGGTACAAGACCTCTCTTGATTCGGGTATCTGGAGTCTGCCCTTACCCCAGTCCTCTCCCGCTGCAATAGAAACACCAAGCTGGCCCCAAAGGTAGGACTTACCCACCTCTTGTTGGCCGAAGCAACAGGCTATCTGTCCTTCGTAAAGTAATCCCTTAATATAGGGGTCACGCCATTTACCGTTGGTGGGAGAGAAGTCTTCCAAGTCAGCTAGTGAGCCTCTCCTGCTCATGCTTTACATGCTCCCAGTGTATGTACTCAGGGATGAACCTTGACTTGAATTGTTTACAGTCAAGACATCGCTCGATTAAGGTATGGTTTTGTAGTTCTACTCGTCGGCCTATAGCCGGGAATGACTCGACGTATTTAAGATCGTGTATCCCCAGCTTGCACCTAAACCCCACTCTCTATAGCGTTCTGTGTTACTACTTCAGACATGCAGGGTTCAGCATTTACATACGGACAGTTGTTACACTCGTATGCACCACGCCGGGAAGTAACTGGAGGTAAAGTACCTTCAATTAAATGCACCCTACGGTTGGCTCTCCGCTCTGTCATCTCATCCCAAGTTCGTTCTATACGTTCGGGTATAGCGTCAATGCGGAATGACTCCATCTCAGCAGGTATAATCCATGCTACATGGAGGTAATAGGTCGTAGTACCAGTCAATGCCATGACACCAAGGATGTACCTCCACCATGCGTCGTTGTCACGGTAGAGTACGTCTTCAATGGTGAGACCCGCTTCACGGTCAGCTTTCTTAAGTGCTGATCGTCGGGTAGTCTTCACCTCATGGTACTCGCCATCACCTAAGATGAACTTACCATCCGGGGAGTACCATAGTTCATGTTCTTCTGACCAGATTGGTTCTTCTGCACTTGGACCTAAGATTGTATCTTGAAATCCATGCCCGAATCCAAAGAAGATAACCTCTTGTGCGGTTAACTTACTACTCGGGGTACCACCCAACCGAAGTAGGGCTTCTGCTTCCCGTTTCTTTAACACGACCTTACGCTGACAGGGTATGTCATCACTAAGGTGGTCGTCGTGTTCTGTTCCTTCTCGTTTCTTACCTAGCCAATCACCGGCTATCTCTAAGATTTTCGCTTTCGTGTTTTGGTCCCTCCTGATTGAGAAGCCTTCTCCTTCATAGGGTCCAAAGTGTTCATCAAGGTTAGCCATTTATTCCATCCACAATTAAAACAATGTAGTTCGGGTCCATCGTCTGATGTATTTCTATATTCAACATCCCCTTTACAATGTGGACATGACTTAAAGTAGATCACGGGCGGGTAGGGTATCAGGTTATCCCCGCTTTGTCAATTCGTTGTAGATTCGTGGGCCATTTAGATCCCTCTTGTCTGATTAACTTTGCGTATCGGTCATCTTCACTAAGTTTATATATCCCCTCTTTACCACTAGGTTTACGGAAGATGTATTCCTTATTAGTAGTAGCCCCACACCTACAAAGCCAGATAACACACGCCCCTGTGATTCTCGACTGAGGTCCGGGAGTCATCCAAACTGCTTCCTGTTTCCAACTGTGTGTTTTATGTGCCAAGTTATCCATCCTCTTTCTTGTAACATAAAAGGGGCCAGCCACCCATTACAGATGACTGACCCCCTTACACCGGGAGGTGCTTACTTAGTTAACTTTAGCTGCCTCTCGTGCAGCCTTGGCCTTAAGTGCATCAGCGGTACTGATCCGAAGTACGAGCAAGCTGTTGTCAGCCGGTCGCTTGGTTCGGACATGGTACTCGTTCTTGGTAGCGTCACCAAGGATGCGGTTAGCAAGTGCCTGACGAGCCTTCTCGTCGTGCTTACCATCCTCACCGATGAAGTTACCCGATACAAACTGGGTACCTTCTCCGACCTTAAGTGTGCGTACCAGAGCGACTTCCTCACTCGGGCCACGACCACCACGGGCCATCCCTTTTGCTTGATCGAACTGATCGGTCGTAATTCGTGCGGTTTCCATTGAGTCTCCCTTTCATGGGTCTATTTGTTTGAGTCGATTGACCCTAACTTATCGTTATTGTACACTACACTTATGAGTAAATCAAATGCACAACCATCCGAGAAAGCCAAGGCAAACCGGGCATCAGCAAAAGCAGCCTTCCTTATAGAGAGGGTGCAAACGGACAGTGATAATGAAGCACTCATTAGAATCGGACGTTCACCTAGTTCCCTGAAATTATGGAACCGTGAAGACTCCGAGTTCAAAGCACAACACTTAACTGCTCGTGAACAAGCCAAGCTAAGACTAGAAGCTGAAGCTATTGCTGCATTGGTACCCGTTGATACCACTGACCTAGACGGTCAACTCGATGCTGTTGCTATTGAATCAATGCAACGTATGAAAGAGATTACGTCTATCCCTGTAACCCGGGCTAGTAGCCCGGCAGAGGTGGCTCAGATCAGGTTAGCAAGTGAGAAAGTACTGGAAGCCAAGGGCATACTTAAACCCAAGGTCAGTACTGGCACACAGGTTAGTGTTATTGTCGCCAAGTTTGCCAATGAGGGTAAAGAATTTGACCCTGACTGGAAGAACCGGGCTACTAAAACGGTCGATGTCGATGGTAGTATTAAGTAGCACACTCCTTATGTTCCCATTGAGAATGTTTATCGCTGTATTGTAGGGGCATACGCTTCGGTCCCATTGTCTCCATAAACTGGTTACACTTGGGACAGTAGAGTATACGGTTTAGTTCTTCTAACGAGAAATGTTCAACAGCATGGTTGGTTAAATCATATTCACCATCCCAGCTAATACCACTTGATTCAAGCATCACACTTCTTATCCTTTCTTTCTTGCCATTGTCTGCGATCCTCTATCTCTGCCCACTCCATGAACCTATTAGTTGGTGGTTCTGTAGCGTCAGGCGTGTCGAGATACAACCCCGGGTCGGGGCTGATCCAGTCAATGTACTCGATATAACAATTAGAGCATAGGTGTTGGGTTACTTTGTCGTTGTAGGTATATAACATGAACGTCACCCATCCTTGGGTGTTGTCTTCCATGTCAGCCATTGATCCACACTTGTTACACTCTACTAGAATCACCTTAGTACCAAGTTCTGGCATGATTCGTGGGGTAGGGTATGTGCTTTTCAACCTTGCCTTCGGCATCTGGTTTGTAGATAGAACGACACTTCGGACACCACTTACCCATGTCCGGGAATATCTGCCTGTCACACCCGGTACACCGTTCTATTAGTGGACCGCCGAAGATAATAGTTTTATATTGTTTTCTTTTCATCTCTATCTCCTACATGCACCTTATATGATGTGTTGTAGATTTTCATCTCTATCTCTCTGAATAGTTCACCTGATATCTCGTACTCAATGATGACCCCGTAGTCATTCAAACACCTGAGTGTGATTGACGCATCCCTAGTTCCAGCATCTACATTGTATGAAATATCTTCACTCTTTATGGTGTCCATTGTCAGACCGTGATGATATACTTTTCGTTCCCGCCATTGCTGTGGCATTATAAGTCATTCCCTTCTCTTGCTTTGAACTGTCTCATTAACACCAGTCGTACTGATGTTACTTCATCTATATCACGACGCAGTACATTGTACTGTATACTTTCATTCATCACATCCTCTTGTCCTAGTTCAAGATAGGTTTCTAGTTTATCGAGCATACCTATGACAGTATGTGCGTCACGTTTTAATAGTTGTATCAACTGGTACTCCCATGTGGCCTGATGTGCTTATGCGGTTCAGCCATAGGTGACTGGTTACATTCGTAACATACTATGTCAATGCCAAACTTGGACGCTGCCCTACCCCGGTCGGGTTCGACTGTTATCATCCCGGTCAGGTTGGCCCAATCTGCGCCCAGCCCTGCATCAATGAACCTCATGCGGTACTTACCCCATTGACGTTCAACATAAACTTTAACTATCACTCTGCTTTTACCTTCCCATCCACACATGACGTTGCATTCGGTAATGTTTCATTGTATAGACATGGTGTCTGATGGTCATTGGTTACTAACTCAGGTGTTAGTACATCCTCTCGGTTTATGATGCTGAATGTACTCCAGTGTACACAGTGTTCGCAACAGTTATACATTTGCTCTCCATGACTTTAACTGACTCAGCGTTCGGGCTGATTCTAGCCAGTGATTACTACCATCTTCATGTTGGTATATCTCCCAAGTATCTTCACGGCACTCAGGTGGTTCGGGGTGCATCTTCGACCAATGTATGATGAAGATACTACGGTCGTTGGCTAATTCATACACGCCCGCCTCGACCCTGATCCATTCACTATCATTTAACAGTACTAGACTACTCACTCTTACTCAACCTCATTGGCTTCGGGAATGATAGTTCCATAGGTCTACCGTCATCGTCGTGACAGTCATCGCAGAAAAACGTACTTGACAATTTCTCCCGATGTATGATGGGGTCTATCACCACACCTGCTAGTGCTAGGTCAGTGTAGCCTTTGATTCCCCCTCTTGGCCCGAGTATCCTCTTGCCCTTGGGGACTACGATATCAACGACTGCTCGTGTGATACCAGTGTTTCTCCCATCACCCACTATCGTACCTGTCCCAAGTTTGATTACCCCGCCCATGTTCATACCACTAGGGTATTGTTTGAGGAATCCTCTATGTCCTATATGATCGAAGACGTTTTTTAAGTTCATATAAATACTCCCGGTATTCTATGGTTTGATGGTCCATTAACTGTTCATGTGACCTCCATTCTGTACCGTAACCTATCCACATACATCCTAGACACTCACGCATCGGGTTGATCCCTGTTGTAGATTGCTGCTCTCTCAGCTTGGTCCATTAACTGCCTACCCAACGATGCAGCCTCAGATATACCGAGTCCATGCTGTTGTGTATGTATAGCGGGGTAGCTGTGTGTGCTATTCTGATTCTCTGCTGTGAATTGAAGCACGAGATACTTCACATACCTACCCGTAGGTGACTTATAACTCTCAGTTAGTACTTGTGCGTACCCGGAGAAACGTGCCAGTGTAGCCATATCCTCTACCCTCTCGGTATGGAATGACCTCTCCGATTCGTACTGTTTGACCATTAGTCCACCCTTCCAGTACCCGTGAAGCTACGTACCTCACGGTTTTCCATGACTAAGTGCCATGCCTTGCCAAGTTTCAACATCTTGTGTTCGTTATTGACATGCCTCACTGTACCCCGGGCATAGATGTAACCGTTCAATGTCCGTAGTTCGGTCACCTTATGCCTCATCACTCGGTTCTTATCCTTGTGACGTAGGTAATGTGCTGCTTGTCGCTTCTCCCACCATGTTGCATTGCTTTCCCGGGGTTTAACTTGCTTCAAGTTCCGGGTCTTAAGGTTGCCGTCTTCAATGAAGAACCACTCACCCTGTCGCTTGACACCCTTGTGATGGGTGTAACTCTCCAGTTTTACCACCAACTTAGGCTTCAACAGTTCAAGTGCCTGCGTTACTGTCTTAGCAGGGCCGGGTAATTGTGCAAGGAAGTACCCTGACCACAAGTCCCGGGCTGTCTCATCAATTCCAGACAGGTACCAACGTCGTCCCACTCGGAACACTGACCGCCCCATTAGATGATGGCTGCGTTCTTCTTCTTCCATCCAAGCTGCATTGTACATCCATCGACCGTCAGCCGGTGATGTAACTGCACGATACTTCTTAACGTTAGCCATGTATTTTATCTCACGACTAGGTTCGGTGTCTACAATTACGACTCTGTCCGGGTATATACCCGCACTTCGCAAGGCAGAGAACGGTATCTCAATGCTACCTGACCTGCCAACGACCGACCTTACATCAGACTGGTGACGTGCAGTTGTAGTACTGTACCTATCACTGTTGAGTAAGATGCCACCACCCGCTAGTTTATGTGCTAGTGGGAAGTGTCGTCCGTAACTATAGATGGTGTCACCGTAAAAGAATACGTTACCATCCGTTCGGTTCTGTCCAAAATCCTGAGAACCTGCAAGCCATGTGCGATACACATCATGGCCCAAGTTCTTACGTGTCATTCAGTCCTCCTTAAAGTGACTCCATGTAAACTGTTCACATGGACATTGCCTGATCCATCCCTCTGTTGTGGGTATGGGTGACGTATACTCACACGCCCCATGCCCATCGAGACCTCCATGACCCGCTCTGGAGTGCGTACATACGCACATATCTATGGCCGGGTTGATTGGACTCACAGCTTAGACTCTGCCTCAACTGCCTCGTTGAGTGACTTAGCTGCCTTATCGTGGTCACCATTCGCTTCGGCTTTCAATGCCTGTGCGAAGTACCCCCGTATCTTGAGAGGCAGGTCTTTAATCCCATCCTCAGCGGTGATGTCCTTAAGGCTCATGTCTTCAAAGCCCATACTCACACTCCTGTGGCTTGGTGCCAGTGGTAGGAGTCGAACCTACAACGCATGCACGACCTCCGGTTTACAGCCGGGTACCCTTCCCATTGGGTGTCACTGGCGTGTATTGTCAGCCGTGATTGGCTGAGTGGGTGAGACAAAGTAAGTGGTATCGTAGACCTTACGACTTTGCCACACCCACTGAACTAATCCCGGTCCTTCCATGTCCTTCGTCCATCCGCTGCCTCCCGGTGCGCTTCTGTACTTGAACCGAATGGTCCATGTAGCAGATGGGGCCACGGGATTCCTGATACACTCGTGTTCCACCAATAGAACCCCGGCTCGTTTACTGTACCACCCCAATCACTTCGGAAAGCCTGATAGAACACCGTGAATGTTCTGCGATCCTCTGGTGGTAACCATGAATAATGGTTACCAACTTTGCTTATGTCCAAGATGCCACCTTGGTGATCCACTCCGCTACTTCAGTCGGAGTTAGCCAACCTTCGGGTTCAGGTAGGTAGTCCCTCTCTGAAGCGGTGTGCCATATGGCAACCTCCGCAGTTGTGGATTCCCAATCCTCATCGTCGGTCCACATTGGTCTGTTGTGGGGTCCATGCCAGCGTCGAGAGCAGTAGTTACCCGGCCCCCATTGTACGCTGATCGTCCACCCGTTTTCAAACTTTAGATGAAAGCCCTTGTTGCCACTGGCAACAAAGCCCCTCGATGTCTTACCAAGTTTCATTGGCAGTCGTCCTCCATCACTTCAACAGTCCACGTGAATGTACACACGTTACACCACATCTGCGTACCCTCGGCCCCTATGTCACCGTGTCCACACTCAGGACAGTTGATATGATTATATATCGGTCCGCATTTAGGACAGTACACTAAGACCCTCGTTCTCTAGGCACATCTTACAGTACCCGGCGACCATTGCCTCAACCTGTGTACCCCCGTCAGCGTATGTCTTCCCCAAGTATACAGTTTCGTACTTCTCGGGGTTGGTTACGCAATCCTTATCACACCCACTGTAGTATTGAGTGCAACCTTGGCACTCATGGGCATGAGTGGGTGATATTAGCATGGGCATCCACACTTCTCACCCGGCTCGATGTGTTTGATGCACTCGTGGTCTTCCACGTCCGCACCTGCTGTCCTCATTACATTGGCTTGGGCTTCATAGCCCTGAAAGCCGTTGTCGTATGCGACGTTGAGGCAATCGTCACACACACTAGATAGTGATGTCAATCGGCCCCATCTCCCGGGTTATGTTGTCCGGGTAGGCTTCCTCGATTTTACGTATCAAGGCAAGAACCGCATCGTTGTTCCGTACAGGTTGCCCTGTTATACCGTCCAGAATAGGACCATCCCATTCCGGTACGATGAACAGCGGTGTACCCTGACACTTGAACACGATGCCGCCCTTACGGACGGTTAGTCGCATGTCTAAACCTCCCTGTATTGTTAGACCAACGGACCACTCAACTAATGGATGGACTTGCAATATCCACCCGCCCCTACTAAGGACGTTCTTGCAAGAGTTGAGTGATCGGTTGGCCTACCAATCCGTAGATGGTAGACCGGGTTGATTAACCCTTACGCTTCAATGCGTCTTCCAACTGCCTGATCCGAAAGTCCACGATCTGGTGGCTTACGGGCCATGCACGATTCATCAATGGCCCCTTGCCGAGTTTGAATTGTTTTAACTCAGCTAAGGATGCCTTCCATGTATCACGGTTGGTACCTCGACCAGTTAGACTGTTCATGTTTAACCTTTCCAAGTTTATAGAAACTTAGTCTTCCCAATTAGTTCACCGCACTCAGCGTCCAGACGTTGCGGGTGTTCACCCGTTGCCATCTGTGCAAGTTTCTTGAGTGTTAACCTCGCAGCCATTCGGTCACTTGGCAACTCCGATGACTCTATCAACATTAGTAGAGTATCGACGAAGCCGGGAGCCGTTGGCTTGAGGTTGATGAACAGTGGTTCATTGGTTGCCATGTTCAACCTCCGTACTCGTTTGTAGTGTCGGCGCACTCTAGGCTGTTTGAAAGCCTAGCATAAAAACCACGGGTCAGGATACTGTCCCCTTACCTGTAAGACCGTTGCCGGTAGGACTTTGATCTAGCCCGTGATTCTTATGCTGGACTATCAAACTCGGTTTAGAGTCTCGGCAGACTGTGATAGTTATCTTAACATCCTGAGGGTCGGGGCTGTCAAGCCCCAACCCCCATTCCGTTATTCGGGTCTATCCATCCCGATTGCTAACCCTTGCTTGATCCCCAATTCCCGAGCGGTACGTTTTCCGCTTTCGGACTTGGGGTCAACGGCTTGGATCAATTCCGCTTGCAACTTTTCAGCCTTACGGATCAATCGCCGGGCTACCGTCTTGGGGTTCGGTTTTCGGGTCTTACGGGCTTCGCCCATTGGCCGACCCGATCGACCCCAATCGCGGACCCTAGGCTTTCGCCGGGTCACTTTGGTTTTCCGCTGTGGGTGGAATTGATTCTGCTTGAACAGAATCAGACTCGACTCCATCGCTCGGGATCGTAAGCAAACTTCGTGCTCGTCACCTTTGCACTTTCGGGGACGGACTAGCGATGTACTGAATTGGCATTCAATGAATCGCGGGCCAGAACCCGACTCAGCGGAATGACTCTTGATATTCAAGATTCACCTCACTAACTCACCTGAAAATCCAGATGGCCCGAGAATCGTAACACGACATTGGGGTTAACCGTCAAGTACCGGATTGGGGCTATCCCCAACCCACAGGATCACAGGCAACCATCCCCAACAGGTATAAATCAGGTTTGGGGTACCCCCACAGAATCAACGTGAACGGCCCTAGGATCAACGGACAGC
>TARA_R110002020_G_scaffold474200_1_pt1 | contig 12891 bp, 12 predicted proteins | sample TARA_R110002020 | Tara Oceans TARA_R110002020 (sample SAMEA4396489) | marine metagenome | biome: Westerlies Biome; feature: [MES] marine water layer (ENVO:01000295) within the mesopelagic zone...; material: water (ENVO:00002006), including particulate matter (ENVO:01000060) such...
GAATTCCATTTTGTTTTCCTCATTTGTTATACTTATAATATAACATGTTTAAGATGTCTTGTCAAGTAAAAAGGCAAACTTTTTTTAAAAAAGATTCATTTTCTCTAATTGAGTCCATCTTTATGGCAAACCAGTCTTCATTTGTCTCACCATTATCTCGCACTCTTTCTGCCCATTCTATTTTAGTCTTGATGTACTCCTGCAACTCTTCTTCTGTGTCGAATAGATAAGTTGAGTAGTCCATCCCATCTCTGATGGTTTTCTCATATTGAGGAAAGAGTTTAATTGCTGTTTTGTAGACTTGTCTGTAGTGTCTAGCGTCTTGCAAGTGCGTTTCTTTACTAAATGAGACATAGACTCTAGGTGAGCCAAACTTTTCTTTTGTTTGTAACACCGCTATGTTTGACAGAGGCGTAATCTCTGTTGTGTAAGGTGCGTGTCTCGGACCTATTAGTGCATAACCAATCCAGTTCGCAATTGTTCCTATTGTGTAGAAGTAGTCCTTGTGCTCTTCGCTTTGGCTACCCCACATGTTGTAATAAATTTGTTCAGTCATTAATCCTCCAATGATCTTTGTTCCAAGTGATTTTGTAAATGTACACGATGAGTCTCTCTCCAGTAACAAAGTCAACCGTCACCTCATCGTGCCTTATTTTGACTACTTGTCCTTTCAGGTTGTTGGATGGGCGTGTAACCGCATCCATCAGTTTAAGTTTCATTATTTCTAATTTCCTTTAGTATCGTCTTAAGTCTTAAGATCAGATTGCTTAATTCAAAAACTTTCTTTATAATAAAGTTTATTTGATTAGGATCGGTTTTATGATCTGTTGCTAACTTAAAGAGTATTGATTCTTCAGATTTCTGTAAGTTCACTATCTGATTCTTTATTTCTTGTTTTTCCATGATCACCTCCAATGGATTGTAAAAACTTGTCACACACAGCGACTGGCATTCCATTGGTAATTATGATCGACACACCCCAAACAGTCGAAATTCTGCGGACATCTGATAGATTTATTAAATTCTTAAAGTAGTTGAGCATTATGTTTCCTGTATAAAGTGAGTATAGTGTTTGGCATAGAGGTGACTCTCTTCTGATGACTTCCAAATTGAAAAAGAAGTCTCTCGAGAAAGACCCTTGTTGTTTCTGAGGATCTGATGACATCTTGGAATAACTCCTTCGTCGCCGTTCAAGTCTTCCTCTTCTATATTAATATAATAACATGTTTCAGTTACGTTGTCAAGTTCAAAGAGCATCTTTTCATCATTTACTACAAAAGGTCCTATGGTTATTGTTGAGATTCTTGAAATGTTCTTCGGAGTGTGAAGCCTACCAAAGTCAGGTTTCGTGTGCGTACAATATAATAGATTCTGGAATGTGGAATAGATAAAATAATTTACTTTTTCATAATAATCAGAAACCGTTCCGGTCCCTGCTATCTCTAGAAGAACTTTGTTGTCCAAAATTATCATCTCATCAACCATTCCGGATCTCACATATTGTTGCATAATTCCAAAATGTGCTCGGTGCCTACGTGACTCTTCTCGAGAACAGAACTCAAGGTCAGGGACTATGTAACAAATCGTCGTTTTAAAAGTCTTCAGTGCCTCTAGAACACGCAGTGATGCTCCAGCAACCTTACCGGACCCACAGACAAACAGCATGGCCTCATCGTGCTTAGAGAGCCCTCTTTGTTTAAACTTTATTGCGTCCTCATCGTACTCTTCGACTTTTTCTTTTTTTGAGATCCCCTCACCTTCATCAAGTGTTATAATCTTATATAAACTTGTGTGTGGCTTAAACAGTTTTGCTATGTTCTTGCCTGCGTTGCCTAATCCTACTAAGATCATTTCATTCTCCTATCTCTGCTATGTATAGTGTTGGTATTGTAACTATCTTTTCTGAGGCGATTACAAAAACCCTTACCGAAGGTAGACTGATTTGGTTCGGATATGGAAAGATTTCCAAGACTATTGCCAAGTCTCCATTTTTGTAACCAAAGAGTAATCGAATGTCCCATGGGCTTTTCGAAATTACTATAAGATCTCCTATCTCCATTAAGTACCTCAAGTTCCGTGTCCCACATTGGGACTTCTACTCCGTCACTCATAAATACCCAATACAACCTAAATAGTTGTCCGACTTCTTCTATTTTAGTCACAATTCCAATCTCGCCGTTCCTATATCCAGTTGTTTGACAATTACTTAGGATCACCAACGAGCCGACTACCATTCAAACTCCCTCATGGATCCCAAATCTTTTCCAATCGAGCAGTTTACCTTAAAGCTTCCTAGTCGAGTCTCGGAGAACATTTGTTTTAGTTCTGGTATTAGGCGCCGGTCATCTTCGTGTAGGTCGATGACAACGCTATCATGAACAACGAAAGCAACATGGGATCTCGTTGACCTAAGGAAGTTAGAAATTTTGCAAAATCTGTCAAGGGTGTTGTCACTGGAGGTTGATTGGAGTAGATAGTTGAGTGCCTTGCGAAGGGGACAAGCGATTTGTCTACCGAAAGGGGTTTGAACCGTTTCTCCGTCATAATATTCTTCCAAGAGACTTTCCCTATCGTAGAAATCTGATTGGATAGTTTTGGATTCGGAGTTGTAGAGCCAAGCAAATAATTTTGTTTTAGCCTTTTCTCGGCTAAGTTCTTCTCCAAAAACGTTTTTAATGTTCCATTCATGAATGTCCTCCTCGGGTTGAATGTGATTCTGTAGTGCCAGCATTGTTCTCACTTCTGCTGCATTGAAGTCCAATTCTAAAAACACATGGTTGTTTGGCCTAACGTGTTTCTTCAACTCTCCTTTGAGATTTAGAATTGGAAAAGAGTTTTTCTTGGTTGTCAATCGTCCCGTGATGGTTCCAAAGATGTTGAAGTCAACATTTGGTTTCGAGTCACCGAACTGATCATAAAGTTGTTTTGCTTTCAGGTCATCAGCAGCAGAGACATAAACAGCAAATGAGTTTAGATTCACTGGGTGTTTTCTCAATTCCTTCACGGCTGCCTGTGTACGTTTTAGTAAAGTGTAGTGTTGAGGTTTCTCGATATTGTCAAACACCCATTTTGTGATCTCGTTTTTGGTGTCGAAATAGTGCTGAAGATGTTTTTGGGGGATGATGTCGTAGAAACAAACCTCGTCGAGTTTCACTTTGGCTGTTTTGCAGCTGTTGAAGTGTGCCTTCAATAGATTGCTTACAGTTACCCATCGTTCTCTCATGAATTCTGGGCATACATCGTCAATTGACTTGCCTTCTACAAGTAAATTAGCGTAATCGATGTCCTTTCCAAACAGATGGTCCGAGTAAGACCAAGTTTTTGTGATGCCGTTGGGAATCTTGTCCCAAATAAACTGACCGTCAAGGTAAGTTCCAGCACAATCTAATTTGTTGTCTAAAAGTTGAAAATACATTTGCAGTGTCCTCCGAAATATGTTATAATAGTTTAGTTGCTATTAACAAGATAACACATCTGTCTTGCAATGTCAAATTATTTCTTAAACTTTTTTTGGTAATAGGTAAGCGAACCTTCTTTCGTGTTATACCTGCTTCTGAACTGGTCTTCGATGAATTTCATTGCATGCTCTGGTGTTATCGTAAACAATCTTAAGGAGGTACCATGGATCGATTTGATCTCAGAATCAGAAAAAGGAAAAATTTCTTCCATATTTCTTATATTAATATATAATAACAATAGTACATTATAATGTATATTATCAATATTATTTCTTTTAGATATATTAGATTTTAATTTATTATTACATATATATACTTTCTTTAAATTTGGTTTTAAATAAACAAATGAATTATATGTGTCAAGTAAATATTGTGATAGTAAATCAAAGTCAAAGTTATATGTTCTTAAGTATTGATCGCTAAAGATTAGTGATGTGTTAAATAGATTATAGTTAGCTAGGAACTTCTTAGTGGTAGGATGAGCTAAATCAGATACCAAAACACTTGGATTCTGTAGGTTTATTGAGAAGCCAAATTGCTTGGCCATGTTTTTAAAGAACGCAAAGTTGGGTGAATTCAGAAGAAGGTTTTCCTTTTTTGAATCATCTGCAAATCCAACAGGTGCTAGCTGAAGTGCTATTCCTGTGTTGAAAACTGATGTCTGTTGCGACTTCATGAAACCAGAGAGGGTTATCTTCACACCTATATCGTTATCGAGAACATGTGATCGGAAGATTGTTAAGAAGGAATTGAATGAATCTATCTTTTTTTCATTTGGAATGACAATCTTTTCTAAAAAATCATCCATGAACGATGTCATAAATCTATAATAAGAGTCAAGGGGATTTTCCCAACCTCTTACGACTTTTAATTCTGATAGATTTCTATCCTCATTGCTTATCAGGCTGAGATTTAAGGCGTTTTGATAACGAACATACATCTCTTTGAACTGATCTCCCACAAAGTTCATGATTCGGAAATCTTGATTGTGAAAAGTCCTTAAAAACTGGTTATTTACGACAACTGGATTTAATTGCCTATCGACTCTGCCATAAAAGCTTCTTTCTGCAAAGTTGAAATCCATAACTTGATTATCTGAATCGCTAAACGCAGTGGTTTTGTACCTAGCACGTTCGACTCCTGTTATTAAAATCTTCGAGTTGTTGTTTCCTTTAAAGTTTGCCATGTTATTCGGTTATCCTTACTTTTCTAGTCTCGTCGGGCATGCCGTCCGGCCCACTTGGGACAAAAAATAATTGGTTCAGAATACCAAAACTATCTCGAAAAGACTTAAAGGTACCAAAATTGCCTTGGTACACACCAGAGCTCGTGCCGTAATGTGCTACCAATTCCTCATATGTCGCTGGTGTGGATGATGGTGTGGGTGTTGCTGCCGGTGTTGCCGTAGGAGACGGCGTCGTAATCGATGGTGTTGAACTTTGGCTATTGTTTGCACCTGCGATATTAAAGTTTATAGCCTCTACGAGCTCAGCTTCGCAGAAGCCGGCATCGTCTCTCGTTCGATTTCTTTCCAACACTCCCATTTCAATTAAGCTATTTGTCTTATTTTTCTTAGGAGCTTTTGGCTCTATCGTATCGGGTTGTTCTCCATCTCCGGAATAATAGTGTTGCGAATCTAAAGAAGTGGTAAAACCAGTTGGAGTCAAAGTAGTAGACACACCGGTAATGGTGTGGTACCCACCTAATCCCAACATGTTGGCTAAGCTTCTATTGTCTCCGCCTTGTTGTGGATTGCCGAGCGGTAAGCCACCGAACCCATAAGGGTTGATCCAAAGCTCCATTCCCGGATAGAATAAGGTGTTTCCAAACATCTCAACGCTGGCCTTGTAGACCGATGAGAGTTGCAACAAACCATCAACGCCATTGCGCATGAATCGAGCTTCTCTCAAATATTGCATGTTAGTTTTTGAGAATTTAACGGTTTTGACGATCCCTCGGTTTGATCCAATCTCAACGTGAAATCTACCTTTTTTGATGTCGTCTTCGTACTTGCCCCTTCCCGCATAAGTTAGAGATGATCCGTTTGCATTCAGGACAATGTAATGATAGAAGTCTTCAACATTTGGGCTACCACCGGTATCGCCATTTAAAGGTAGTCCATAATAGCCCGACTTTTTTGCTTTTTTGGCGAAGTCGCTATCAGGATTTTTTTTAATACTTGCTCCACCTTTTCTTTGTAAGTCCGTATTGATAATCGGGTTGTGGACTGAATCTATCATCACAGAAAGCGGATCCTGCTTGTTCGCAGAAACAACAGAGACTTGGCCGGTCTGAAAGAGTAATGCATTTTCGACATTTCTGTTTACGCACGTTTCCAAAAGAGCGTTAGAAACCACATAGTTACTTAAACTTCTTATGAAGTTCAGAATGGGAAACGCCCTTCTGCTAGACTTTTGATTTAAAACATTTTCCTTAAACCACTCTGAGAAGAAGTCTACTGCAATAGGGATGTTGGAGACGTTTAGAGATACAGGTCCACTGTTGCTTTGATATGGATCAAAATCAAAAGACCCTAGAACTATTTTGGTGTTCTCCATCCCCACTGCGACTGTTTTCGTATCTGGGTCGTTTAGTGCGTCTAAGATTGTGTGTAGAATATCTCCGAAAAAGAAAAATTGAATTTTGGTGTCATCAATGTCTCTCTCAAAATCTACATCTGGGTCTTCCGATAAGAAATTACGATCTAGTACCACCCCAAGATCACCAGTGATGTCTCCACTGGTAGCTGCCTGAGCATCGTTTAGAAGATTACAATTTTTAAAATATCCTTTATTTAGAAAGAATTTCCTATCTTCATTATCAATGGTTACGTTGAAGATTTTACCTCTAGAGTACATTCTCGTCATAATTGAATTCAAAGAGTTCAATACAAGTTCCTCTTCACTCCCAGCAATGGCTAATTGTAACTCTTTCAATTCATCTTTTGTACATTTTTCACTAGTAGCAATCTCAAAGAGTTTGTTTTGGTTTTCAATTCTTTTCTTGGCCAATTCTGGAGTTGTTAGGGCATCGAACCTCAGGCTTTTCAAAGCAGTTTCCAAATAGGCCCGATAGGTAAATTTCATCTCAACTGTTCCATCGTTCTTGATGTTGAAATCATGGTCAATCATGCACAAATAGTATGATTTGTTCATTGATTTTAATGCATTTTGAAGACTAATTAGATCGTCTGATGAGATACCTTCGATGTCTCCAGCTTTAGGTATGTTGTAGCCCATGTCGACTCTAATTCGATAGAACGTTGGCTCGTATTGTCTAAGCGTTGTGATTTTTACACCTTGAGACATATTGTCGTCATCAGGCTCAGGTTGGATAATCAAGTCTACAAATCTGTATTCATCTCCGTTGTTGGAGATACGCTTTCTTGTAAAGTCAGCGAAGGATTGAAAGAATAGACTCATCTGTCCTGTGATGTCATTCCTAGCTTCCGTAGGAGTTGTCCCATTGAAGTTGATTGAGAATGATTTTAGACCCAATCCATCTCCTTTGTCAAATTGTGCTGCTAAAAATGATGGTATCTCACCTTCTTGATTTGTGCCTTGATTTTTTTTGTAATTCTTATCCCTGTTTAGATCAGTGAATCTAGGGAAAATGAATTCGGTCTGCTTTAATGTTCCTGATTGGTCATTCATTACCTTGTAAAGTCGAAACTTTGGGGTCAACTGAGTCATGACGTGTGGAGGTATCTTGAACATGTAACTTGAGTCTTCCGAAGATACCAAGTTTGTCATCAACGATTCTTTGTTCTCCGACATTGCACGCCAAAATCTTCCGCCAAAGGGTTTGTCTTTCATGGGTCCGTCGTAGAAATCAGTTGTCTGGCGAGCTACAACATGTTCTTCGAACGTTGTACTAAGCTTTTTAATGTTCATCATCAATGCACATTGTTTATAGAATCTTTGGCGGTTTTCAATTTGTTCTTCTGTAAGTGGTGTTTTTGCATCTGGGGCATTTGTAGCGAGGAATGCTTTGACAGCTTCTGTCTCAATGTCTTTAATGTCTTGTGGATCAAGTCGTCCATCGGTCGCCGCCTTATCTGCTATTCTGTTAAAAATATCATGCCGACGGGCAAGTTCCTTATCTATAGCTATGGATTCATAGATCAATGTTATAAAATCATCATCAAAGAATTCGTTAAAATAAGAAAGAGCGCTTTGACCCAGATCTCCATCATCATCCAAGTCCAAACCCATTGAGAGAATAAATTGTGCATATCTGTTCTCTATAGTTGACTTTATCAACTCTTGCGGAGTTTGTGGGTCTTCAAACGTTATGAGATTAGCAATCCAATCTATTATGCTAACCGGTTTACCAGTGTAGAATTCAAACTCATAATCTCTTATGTCTTTACCGCCTGTTGATTCGTCTATTTCTAGCAGCTCCAATGCTTCAGGACTATCCCCATAGGGGCCCCTCGGCCACTGAGTTACATCTTCGGAGATTCCTGTGATTCCAAACACACGATTATTTGGCATCGTATATGTACTAAATGGAACATCGGCCATCTTTACTTCTTTTGGCGGCGTTGCAGGGTCATTTAGTATTGTAAAATAAATCTGGCTATTTTTGGTGGTGTTTGTTAAGAAAAAAGATCTGACTGCTGGTCGGGTGGCCTTGTATGAAAACAGCCCATACCATGTCATATCCACTGATTGCTGCGGAGTGTTTATTCTGATTTGAATTTCGTCTAAACGGTTAATTTTGCCCTGAACTCTGTCGGCTATTTTCTCTGAAACCTGCTCTATTGTGTATCCATTCTGCAACACATACTCGATAGTCTTTGATGCTGGAAAGAGGGATTGAACATTCCCATCTTTAACTTGTTCTATGATACTTTCACCGATGCTTGTGGCTACTTCATCGGTCACCTCAATATCTAGAACAGCTCCCCTTGGGACAAAGGTATTCCTGACAACAGCATTGGGCGCACGAGGCCTTTGTGGGTCCTCTCTTTTGCGGAATGCATGTAGAAAAATCTGAGTGTAGTAATCACTTTTTAGAAATGTTGTGTCGAAAAGGTGGCTTAAAATTTCCTTGCCGCCAAAGAAATATCCATTAAAATCTTTTTCTGCAATATAAGCCTCTACTGCATTGATAATTTTGTCTTGAAAATATTTGTTGTCAAAACCATCGCTTCCACTTGATGCTTTTTTCTTAGCTGTTATCAAAAAACCATAAACAGCCTCATTTACTCTTTTGTATGTCCCACCGTTTGCGTAAATTTTTCTATTTCCTCCTGCCAGCATGATGGTGTCTGGCTCAAAACGTGCAATAAATTCGTCAACTTTCGCAATGAAATTTGTAGTGTCTTCTGTCATCCCAACACCTCAAGAGCGACTGCGACGTTTGTTGGTATCTTCACTTCATCTCCTTCGGTAAAGTGTGCCTCGGTCGGCTTATTATTTAGTTTAGCAATTATCCACCAGAGAGATTGATCTCCCATGTATTTTACTGCGAGATACCATAATCGGTCTCCGTTTGTCCAATAGTGAGTGATGGTTGGAATTCTGTCTATTTCTTCCTTTGATGGGTTTGACAGAATGGGTGTGACGTATTGTTCAACTTCTTTCATTCCTCGATCTTCAAGGATTTTTTCGTACATTTCGTTCTTGTTTTTCGCAACGCGTCTTGAGTTAAATCTTGACATGATTAGGATCCTCCGTCATATGGAAACTTGGTGAACTTGTCATCTATGACTGTCCCATCGTGTTTATAGCCAAGATCATACTCATGTTGTGGTGTAAAATCTAATGAAACATTGTAGACTTTTGGAAAGAACATGGATTTTTCATTGAACATTCCCATGTCTATAACTGGTGTTGCACTGAACGAGCCAATCCAGCCTAATAGCCCCTCTTCCGAACCATTTTGTATTAAGTTTGCGAACTTTAAACGAACCAATGGTGACTTTGCAAGAGATAGTGCATTGGTTGTTGTGTTGTTTTTGACATTCGAAGAGTACGCTGGGTACATAAATTGTTTTACCGAGTTAACTTTGCCTAAATTTCCCTTAGCTTCTACTAAGCTAGCGGCAGGCAAGTCAAAGCCTAGGGATATCTTCCTTGTTGTGCTTTGGAATGTTCCAATCGGATCTTGTCTACCGTAAACCTGCTCTTCATTCCAGTTCGATGTTATGTTATCACTGAATGATGTAATGAATGCAAAAAACGAAACCCCAGTGTCCGCTATCGATCCAGAGATTGTGATCATTGCACCTGATTTGGTCGCATACTTATTAATATAACTTGTCATTTAGTTCTCCTTAAGTCAATGCTGTTGTTGCAGCGACATCTTTAATATAAGCCTCGAACTCTTGCCCACCGGCTTCCAAGGTCAGCTTCATTCCGTCAAATATGTTAGACACATTCGCCGTAACATTTGTAGCAGATGCTGCAATTTTAGCACCAGTGAGGCTGAATGCTGTACCAGTGTTCATCAAGGCAAGGTTCTGCAGTGTTGATGTGACTTTCACATCTGTTCCCATTGTGGATAATTCTTGCATAACACCTTTGAATTTCGTTGCGATTCCTGAGAAGTCGGCATTGCCAATCTCGGCCATGGATTTGATAGTGTCGGAGCCTTGTCCGACCATTTTTGCGTTTGATTCTGCAATTTTTGCATCACTCTCAGCCATTGCGGCCATTGATGCGGCGATTATCGCTCCACCAGCCAAGAAAGCCAGCATAACTCCACCAGCGATACCTGCCGACCCTGCAATGACTGCCGAAATTGCTCCAAGCGCGGTAGCTATACCAGTACCAACTGCTCCAATTGCCGGACCAAATGCTGCAAGTCCAGCCAGCATTCCACTCCCAACAGAGAATAGCGGTACCAACATCGTAATTCCAGCTACAAATAGAGAGATTGTCCCAATGACTTCTTTTGTTTCCTTATCTAATCCTTGGAAGAAGTCTGTTAAATAATCGGCAACCTCTCCAAGTTTCTCTAGAGCTGGTTGAACCATCACGATCATTTCTGTTGCGAGGTTTTGAAACTTTTTCATTGTCGGAACGGTCGCTTGGACTGCTTCGTCGAATTTTGCTTGTGCTGCCGCGTTGTTTTCCATCTCGCGAGCATTTGCTTCATAATCGGCAAGACTCATTGAGAAGATTCTATTTGCCTCGTTCATGTCTGTGATACCAGCAGCAGCAGCGATTGACTTTTGAGTGAACTTGTCCATATCTCCAAATGCAACCCCTTGCGCCTGAACGCTTTCGACAAGAGTCTTCATTCTCTCATCTTCCGTCATCATTAACATTTGAGTTGTCGACAATTGAGTTCCAAGCAGCGCATTGAATTGTGCAGCGCCTTCGGCAGCACCTGAGAACGTGTCAAACTTTTCAGCAATTCCGAGTAAAGTAGAGACTTCCACTCCGGCAGCTTTAGCTTGGGACGCCAAGCCTTTAAATACTTTGATTGAGCCTTTACCATATACGGCAAGAGTTTTTGATGCTGCATTGAAGTCTTTGACCATCTTATCTGCGCCAATACCTAGAGCAACTCCGGACATTGCCAGTTCTGTTTGAGTGTCGACTGCTTCGCTCGCACTCATGTTCATTATCTTAAATGCATTTTCCATAAACTCTGCAGTGTCCGTTGCGGATACTCCAAGCTTTTCGAATTGCGATGTTGCAATTACGAGGTCTGTTCTAGTTTTGCTGTTCAACTTTGCAAACTGAGAAGTCCCGGCATTTAATGCTATGAGCGAGTTAGCGGCATCGTCCATGGATACTCCCAATAGGTTCCCAGCTCGTTGTGCGTCATAGAGATTATCATTAAACTTTCCAACAGTACCCGTCTTTCCTGCAACAGACGCCAATGCATTATCAAAATCAGTAAAAACTTTCATTGATTGGTTGAAAATTCCACTTGCAATATTCATCGCGACGTTTTGAACGGAAAACATCTTACCCATTTGTCTTCCCAACAGTTTGACCGCCGCATCAGCATCTTCTCCACCTTCCTTTATGGTTGCAAAAAGCTGAGTCATTTTTCCGATTCCGCTGCCGGATACCTTATCGCTAAGTCCAACGAAGCTCCCCATTCCTTTCACCAAGTCATCAATGTTATCTTTCGTCTCTGATGTTAGATCATTGATTCTTTGTTGAGCAGGGACTATTTTTTTGTAGCTGTCTAGTTGCGAAAGAAGTCCGCTGCTAACGTTTGCCAAGTTGGCACTAATTTCTTTACCGGCTTTGACTTGCTCAAGCATAGCTTTTAATGCTTCAAATCTCTTTTCCTTCTCGTCATCGGCCAACTGACTACTTGCTACGTCTGAAATTTCTAATTTAAGAGCTAACTCGACCTGCTTCTTCATAGCCAAAGCTTCTTGTTCTTTGGATTTGTTTATGTCGCCCATCAGCAGTGAACTCTTTTGGAGAACTTTTGCCCTCTGCGTCTCCAGATTCAACATCTCTTCTAGTTGCTTCTTTTGTTCAGCATTCAGAGCGCCACCGACATCACCAGCAGAACCACCAGGCATAGCTGCTCTGAATGCTCTGAGTTCATCAGGCGTTGCGTTTTGGATTAAATCCAAAAATTGCTGCATTGTTGGTGGTGCCATGTAAAGTCCCTCGTTATTCCCTAATTAGCTTCGAAAACAAAAACCCAAAGGACGTTATCGTCTCTTTTGGGCTTTCTTTATTTCCTTGGCTTCTTCTTCGAACTGTTTTTTCATTCTTTCGACAAACCAGTTCCTTAAACCAATAGGAAGATTGTATGCTTCGGTCAATGACCAGCCTCCAAAATGTTTCAAAATGAAGAACTGCTCATAGACTCCCTCCATGAACTTAGAGGTTAGGCCAAAAAAAGTCCGTTCCAAAAGGAACGTCGACCTCCTGCTCGTGTGAGCAATTCTTACAAGTAAGATTCTGTACGATTCTTACACTTGTAGTGCAACTTTTCAAGCATTTCTTAAAGTGTGAAGCATCGGAGATGATCATGTTGTCAACATAAGAGTGAATCACTTCTTCTTCTGTGAAGTTCTCAACTGACTTAATCATCTTCTTGTATTGTAATACCGCACCGTATTCAACGGTCTTGCCTTGAATGGCCATTTCCATGATTCTATTTTCGTCTTCGCCATTTGCGAGTCTGAATTTGACCGTGAACTTGGTACCAGGCATTGTGGTTTGGTACAATCCGTCACCAGCATAGTGAACAATGTCCATTCCTTCTTCGTCGAGACCTCCTTCGATCTTCGGAGACATCAAGTCAAACGTTATCATGTTTTGAGTTGTGCATTTAGGACAGTTAACCATGGCGTCGTAATTCGCCCCGTAAGCCGTTGCACGAGCTTTGATGAGTATTGCATTGCGATCACACACAAGAAGGCTTAGAGGGTCAATCTCGTCGTCTACAATGATGTTTTGAATCACCCTTTCCAATGCAATCCCTTTTCTTATTAAAGATT
>TARA_R110002020_G_scaffold58052_2_pt1 | contig 12887 bp, 20 predicted proteins | sample TARA_R110002020 | Tara Oceans TARA_R110002020 (sample SAMEA4396489) | marine metagenome | biome: Westerlies Biome; feature: [MES] marine water layer (ENVO:01000295) within the mesopelagic zone...; material: water (ENVO:00002006), including particulate matter (ENVO:01000060) such...
TTTGTTTTCTTTCTTCATGCTCTTGTGTTTCAATTCCAATTCCTTGTAATTCATACATTGCATCACTTGTATCGCTATAACTCATTATTCCTCCTTAAGGTGTTGCACCTGTAAATGTTGACGCAGCAGGTCTTTGTGCTGCAATTTTCCACATAAATACTCTAAGAAAACCTGTATCTTTTTGTTGTTGGTATTCACCAATTGCATTATCATGAACAAAAATATGATCATTTGATGTTGCCAAAACCAAAGTATCAACATCTTTAAACCAAAGCGTAACTCCTTGATCATAATTACCAGTACCTTCATCATTATCATGTATTACTGCAGTAGAACTTGATATACTAAATATTCTATCACTACTATCTTTAAAAAAAACTTCTACAGTATAAAACTCACTACCCATTCCATGAGCAATTTCATATTTTTTATTTTTTACTGCAGTAATCCATCCACTGTCAAAATTAGCCATAGCTTTCATTCTAGATGAAGATTTAGCTGGTCTACTTGTAACAGCCTTTTGTATCTTTGCTTCAGATTTTGCAAATGAATTTTTATATATTGTGTTATTATACAACACAAAAGTAATTAATTCTCCCTTAATATCCCTAATTGAAGGAACACCTTCTTTTAAATCCTTTTTTTCAGGTATACCTTTTTTAATAGGTTCATGAGATGCTTTGTGAGCATGCTTTGCTTTATATTGCATATTATCTAATTCAGCAGAAAAGTCACCCATTAATATAACCTCGGTTTTTTAGTGTTTAATATAACACAAATCATCAGTATAAATCTACCTTTATTTAACATTCTTTAACCTATAAACTATAGATATATCATTTATTTCAAAAGTTGCATTGTTTGGAGCAGGATCGCTAGCATCATCATTATGTATAATTAATGCAAAACTATTTACGTTACTTGCTTGAGCAGAAACAGCAGGTTTTAATTCAGCTACATTCCAAGAATTTCTATCAACTGCTTCTAAAGTAGTTGAATCAAATTGTCTATAATTATTTGATTCTAGTTCACCATTAGTTACATATCTAACCTGCATACCATTACCTGTTCCTTTATAAGTAATGTAAACTTTATATATTTTCTTCTTTACTCCAGGAGCTCCAAAATCAAAATCTTTAGTTCTTAAAAAGCAATTATTTTTATATGGAGTACTATTCCAAGTATAATAATTATCTACATCAGACCAAACTACTTGACCTCCCCAAACAGTTAAAGGTTTTGTTATATCTGATGCTACAGCTAAACTAAAATCATCTCGATAGCCTGTTCCTAATCTATCTCCATCAAAAACAAAACTTAAAGATTTTAAATCAAAAATCATCATTGGACCAACACCATTACGCATTCTAAAGCTACCCATTGATGTCATGTTTCTGTTATTAGAACCTTTTCTTCTATAAGATGTATATCTTTTTTCAGCATTTGCAAAATTCTTGTTTGCTGGGCTATTTTTACCCCAAAAAGGATCTAATAAAGCTCTATGCCCTGAACCAGTAAGTCCATGTGGTGTATGTAAAGATGTTTCAGATATATCGTCTTCTTCTGTTTTTGGTATATATGCTATAGTATCTTCAGGAACAATAATAATTCCATCATCAAGTTGGTCTTCAGTTTTATCTGATAAAGTGCTTACAATTAAAATTTGTCTTTCATGTGGAAGGAAAGTACAAGAAGGAACATTATATGGTTCAGTATCAGCTGTTGCCCAAGGCTTTATAAATAATTCCCAAGTAGTTTGATTTATTAATTGTACACCTTTTTTTTCTAATAAGTTCAGTATTTTATTACCATTAAAAAGAAAAGCTCCGTATTGATTAACCCAAAAAACCCCCGCATCTGTTAAACAAACAGCATGAGGAGAGTAAACACCTCTATGTTCAAAAGTTCCTTCTAAAAATTCAAAGTCTTGTGCTATATTAACTACGTGTAATTTATTCTTTTTAAATTGTAAAAGTTTATCTCCAAAAGCTTCTAAAGCTATAATTTCATCACCATCACCTATAGTAACTTCTATTTTATTTGCAGAAGGAAATATATCATGTTTTAAAGGTAACGATTTAATCATAGCATCTGGCTCATGTACCCATTCATGAGTATCACCTGTTGTTACATACCTAGATATATTACCAGCCCAAATTCTGTTATTTGCAACACAATATGTTTTATATGAGCAATTTATAGATTCTTCATCATGAGAATATCCAGCCATTGCATCAAATGTTGGTCCAGGAGGTTCATTTTTAAAATGTGCAAATTGTTCAACTCCTTGTACACCAGCATAAGCTGGACAATAAACATTAAAATCTCCAACACCCCAAGGCCCATATTCGGTATCACCCATAGCTTTTAGTCCTCTTTTAAAATCTGTATGAAACATAAATATAGGTTCTCCAACAGGCCTATCATCACCATATTGAACATCTTCTAAATTTTGAAAATAAACATTAATACCCGTTATTCTTCTATTAAATGCACTATTGTAATAACTACTCATAGGCTCATCATCCAAATGGGTTATATTGCCAAAATTATGAGCACCAAAATAAAGTCTAAATGCCTTTTCTGCGTCCTCTTCTGCTAAATCATTATTAGTAAATGATGTTAATTGACTTTCTTGATTATAATCATAAATGTATGAATACAAATATCTTTTTTTACCTCTCCAACCACCTTCTGATGTGTGCCTTGTTAAAACTAGTAAACCTGGTTTAAAATTGTTTGAGCCTAACGTACTACCCATTTCTTGTTGGTCTGTTTCAAAATCTGTCCAAGCGCCACCAGTTCTTGTAAAATATTTAGCTATACCGTTTAATTGTAAATTTTTACGTTGATATCCAGATAAAATTAAAGATGAAGTTGCATACCATCCTATTTGAGTAGTAATAAATCTAAAAGAACCTGTTGCTGGTGGAAATATCTCTTTATGATTAACAAAACCATACCACATAGGACTATGTAATGGATAGCCGTCATCACCAACTATACTACTAGTAACAGCAGTTGGAAAGTTATCAGTATTTATATCAAGTACTCTTAATACTTTTCCATGTTTTTGAAAAATATGGCGAGCAAAATAATCATTGTCTCCATTGTATGTACAAGGAAAACCAAATTGACTATTATACCATTCCTCATCACCTCTTCTTACTATAAACGTTTCACTATTAGCTCCACTATGTATCAAATAATCTGTACCAATATATTCAAATTCTTGTTCAGATGTTTGATCATTAAATCTATCTCCACCAAATTCAATAGGAGTTGATGCACCGTTATTGTCTGAACTAAAAGTAAATAATCCATAACCTGCATTACCTTTATCTGAATCTAAAAGATGGTCATTTAAACCACTAAAAAAAGTCTCAGAAGGAGTTCCGATTAAACCAAGAACAGGAAATCCCATAAGTTTTAAAATACCTTGTTCACTAATATCCCAACCTACAAGTTGCATAAACTCATTATCTTGAATATCTCTAGAATCTGGATTATTAGCAATTCCACCAGAAAAGTTATCTAATTTAAATATTTGTTTTGGCATAACATTTAAAGTTATGGGAGAAGATTAGCATTACCATCCAGTAATTCAGTACAAGCTCTATATAGCTTCTCCCTATAACTTATTTTAAAATTGCTTTTTTAATTACTTCTTCAACTGAATCATAAACAGCATCTAGTATTTTACCTTCTGTTTTTTCAGAAATAAAAGGTATATCTACATTGTCATTTAATTCTTTAACAATTTTATCTTTCATTTCATCATTAAAAATGTAATCTACTATCATTTGTTTTATATCCATCTTGTCTCCTTTTATGAAGCGCCAGCAGTATCAGCTACAAATACTTCTAAATCTATGTAATTTGAACCATCCGCTTTTGCTTCTATTTTTGTTATTGTTTCTGCACTAAAGTTATCAATGTCAGCATTATTATCAAATTCTTTAGGGTCACCTAAAATAAAACTTTGACCTGCATGCAATTTGAACTGAGCATAATGAGAGTTTCCTTCTAAGTTAAGAAGTACAGCTCTATTTTCATCTAAGTTAGTTATACGAATATATTTAACGTTTGTAGAAACATGTTTTCCTTGCCCAGGTACTGATCCACCTTCGTATATTTGAGTACCGTTTGTAGCATGACTTACAGAAACTATTCTTCTTGAAACATTTGAAATACTTCGAACAGTAAAACTTTGACTACTTCCATAGTCTTTCCCGTTTATATTTATTCTTTCAATTAGTTTAACGGTTAAAGTTTCTCCTGCTGTACCACCATATCCAATTTTTCTTGCCATTATTTACTCCTTACGCTGTTTCTGCTATAAATATTTCCATATCACATGAAGCTGTATCAGCATCGGCAGTGACAGACTTTAAATCACCTAATGATAATGATAACGCACTGTCTTTTGCATCAATTAAATCTGCTCCCCCACCAGCTATATCTCCAGCCATTATAAAACTTCTACCTGCATCTACTTTTACAGCAAATTCATCATCGTCTTCATTAGCGAAAGTTAATACAATAAAGTTTGTATCATCAAGATTTGTAAACCTCAAATATTGAACATTTGCTATAACATGTGTACCTGCTGCCGCTGCTGCTGCAAAAGCAAGAACAGCTGCTTCACTTGTTGTTACAGTAACCATTCTTTTTGATACATTAGCAACGCTAGAAACGGTAAAATTTTGCGTGCTGCCATAATCTTTACTGTTTAAAGTAATAGCTTCAGTAACAGTAACAGTCATAGTCGCTGCATTATAAGCACTTATTCTAGACATTATTTTCTCCTTTATTTTCTTTTATTTTCTTTTTACATTTTTCACATTCTACAAAATTTCTTTGAGGATGTGCTATACTTTCTAATATTTTAATCCTATCTTCGTGATTATTTGTTCTCTCATCTAATTCATTATCTTCAAATACATAACTCATCATTTTATCTAATTTAAAATGCTTTGCTAACTTACTAGCTACAGTGTTTACTACCATTTTAGTTAATATCATTTTATGCTCTTCCATGCTTTTTTAAATATAAAAACAATTGCAATTACAAATAAAACACTAATAACATCTACTAAATGATTTCCACTATCACTTTCAACACTACCTATAGGAGTTTGTATTTTAAATTGTTCTGTTTTATTCATCAGTCATTCCACCTTTTTCCATTATTCTAAGAAACTTATCCTTTAATCCATTACCACTTAATCTAGCAATAATTTCTACTTGTGCTTTAAAGATACCGTTTAGTTTCTTTTGTTCCATTTGTACTAGTTTTTGCTGATCTATCAGCTTAATAATAATACCTTCCAACCTCTTGAAATCTTGGTCGAGTTCTGTCATTAGAGTGCTTTGTATGAATCTGTTCTGTTTCCATATAAAAAAGCCAAATGCCATTGCCACTGTCACTGGTATTCCAAATTGTTCCAGTACTGCTAAAATATCCATTCATCACCCTTCTATCAATTCTCCCCATAATGAGGTTTTACCATTTATCATTTGAATAATATGAACTGTAAATAATCCACCTTTGTAAAAGTCAACTATTGCAAATGCATGTGCCCAGTTTATCGGTCTTCCACCAAGCCAAGAATTTGCTTCATCTTTCATATCTTTCAAACAGCCAATGCTCCAAGCACTTTTTGGACCATCCATATGTGTCGCTGACATTTGTTGTAAATCATGCCAGTGCCCATACATTATATTACATCCTAATTTCCTAATATGGTTAGCAGTATGGTATTGGCCCCCATATTGATGACCATGATAAAAGTAAAGTTTTCCCATTTTAAGCTTTTTGCCCATGGGATAATATTTGTACCCACGCTCATTAAGCCTAACAGCATTAGCAAATTTATACTGAGGAATATAGGGATATTTTTCAACTGCAAAATTAAGCCAATTATCATGATTACCTTCAGTAATATGCTTTTCTTTACAACCTGCTTTATCCAAACTTTCATCTATTTGATCCATTCCTGCATTTACATCTTTGACATCTTTATCAAAGTCGTCTATTAAATATTCTAATGGAGGTGCTTTCTTTCTTTTGAACCTCCATGCACTAAAAGCGTGCCATTCTCCAACATCACCGAGATCTACATACGCGTCTGGTTTAACTATTTCAATTGTTCTCTTTAAGCAATTTATTGCTTTTTGGTCATGTAAGGGAAAGTGTTTGTCAGGTGTTACTATTACTCTTTTAACAACTCCAGCATCCACTTTTTTCATACATTACTCCTTTAATTGTTTTCGAATCAATGCTATTTTATAAGCAAAATAAACTATAGTGGTGATTCCAACGCTTAATTTAACGATTTCAGGCAAGAAATCTAAAAACTGGACACTGAGTCCACCACTACCTATTATTACTGATTTTAGGCTATCTAAGTCCATTATGGCTTTTTACCTCCTGGTCTAGATGGCGGTCTTGACCTTGTCTTACTAGCCTTCTTTTTACCTCCATAAGATAAACTTTTTGGTTTTACCATAACTTTTTTAGATTTTGTATTTTTTGAACTACTTCTTGTTCTAACTTTAGGTACTGAAGCAACTGACTTTGAAACAGCTCCATCTGGAGATGTTGAAGGTTCACCTTTAGTACTTTCTTTTATTAACCCGTCTTTGCCTAGACTTATTGTTTTACTACTCATTAGTATCTACCTCCTCGGCTCATTGTTCTTGTTCTTGTAGTAGTACGTCTTTTTGAAGCTGTTGATCTTTTAACAGCTTTTTTTCTAGTTGTTGATTTTTTAACAGCTTTCTTTTTAGCTGTTGATTTTTTAGCAACTTTTTTCTTTTTCTTTTTACCACCTGTAGGACTATCCCAGTGCATCTTTTTTAATGCCCATGCTGGTGGATGAGATTTTGCTTTTCCAGCCTTTTTTTTTCTTGCGGCCATTTTTTTCTCCTTTATTTACCTATATATGCTATAATATAATCACTTGCAGCAACAGTTACTTTATCAAATACACCATAAATAATGTCACCATTACCTATAGTTAATGCAGAACCTGTGCTAAAAACACCATTAGTACAAAGATCATCACCAGGTACACCTTGATATACTCTTGCTAAAACTTCAGCATCGACATCTATAGCTTTTAATGCTATAAAATATGTTATATCTTCATATCCTGCTGTTGTACCACATTCTACAGTAGCGTTTGATATTATTTTAAAACCACCTTGACCTGAAGCAAGGTTACCCATTTCTTCACCAGTAAATTCTCTGGCTCCTTTATGTCTTTTCATTTTTTGACGCTCCTAACCATCCTTAAAAAATCTGTGCTACTTGCTGGTTTTTTAATAGCAACTGCTGAAAATCTACCGTATATCACATCTTCTGGAAGCATTGTTAACCAAAAAAAATTTGATGCACTCCCTGATGTTAGTATAAACCCTCCATTAGTTGATAAATTATCCCCAGGTATATCATCAGATTTTTTAGCTTGAATTTCAACATTGTGTGTATTAATATTTTGAATAGATGTCCATATATAGTCTTCATCAACATCAATATAATTAAATGCATGAGAAAAACCTGAAGCACATTGAACAATATCAAAACCTAATTGTTCAGCTCCTATAGAAGAAGCTACAGTTGGAAACCATTTTCTTATACCTGATGTTGTTTTACCCATTATAATAAATTCCCATTACCTTGAATTATATGAATCCCCTTTTTCTTAGAACTCATAGCTTTAGATATTTGTTTATTAAATAACCTCATAAAATATTGCCTACCTTCTGCATCTCTCATATCTTCTGAAATTTTAGCTTTTAAATAATATACTATTGCTTGAGATTGGTATGGAGTTAAATCTAAATCAAAACTCTCATCTATCATATAATCAGCTTTTCTTACAGACAATGCTTTTTTATATGCATAGTATACTTCTACTGCATCGTTTACTTCACTATCCATAGTAGCAGCAGACTCATCCCAAACTAAAGTTGAATCATTAAAATCATATTCCTTATCAACATTAAAGCCATTAATTGCTTGCGTAGAAGCTAATCTCCATAATTTATTATCCCCTGCATTTTCAGATAAATTTAAGAATATATAATTTGTACCAGAAGGTAATTGAGCTTTAAAGTTTTCAATTATAACATCATCTGCACTAGTATCCCCTTGAATAGTTTCATTTGAATATATATCTGCAGTTATAGATATCATAGAAGGAGTAGGTTCGAAAACAGTTTTAGTCACTAGTACTCTTGAAGCACTAGCAGGTGTTGTTTTAACTTGATGTATCCCAGCATAAGGTCCTTCATTTATTAAAATGTAATCATCTGCAGAATGTATGCTACTCATATCTTCGTCAGCAAATAAAACTAAGTTAGTTCCATTTGAACCATATCCAGAAAAATAATATGTAATAGTATTTGAAGAAGACAAGTTATAATTAGGTGCATAGCTAAATTCTATTTCTAATCCATCAGTTACAGTTTCTTTAGGACTTATATACTTTTCTGAAGTATCGTTACCAATGCTGCTTGAACTAGGAATCCATTGCCCACCTGCTGCTTCACAAGTATCTTTAGTTGAATATCCACTTAAAGTACAGTGTGCTACAGCTAAATTTCCTCCAGTTGAATAAGTATCAGATTCTACTATTGCTATTTTATTACCTTTATTATAATATGAGTATTTTTTAAATGCCATCACTGTCCTTTGTAAATGGTTCATAAATAGATCTAGGAATACTTCTATACTCCGAACTACTATTATTATGGTTTTTGCACCTAATATCTGTTATTTCTTCAGCATTAGAAGGAAGATTATAAAATCTTTTATTATTTATAATATCCATTCTAATAACCTTATGATGAGTAGGTGCCTCTATAGCCATTTCTTGCAAAGCTTCCTTAATATAAACAATAGCTCTACCAGTTTCTTTAATTCCAGCTCTTTCCATTATTTCTGAAACAGTCATTATACTCCTGCCATCATAACATTTACTATAGCTTCTCTAGAACCATTAGCATAATTTGCATCATGTAACATAACACTAGCTACAGCTTCACCCATATGCATAGGAATTACTACAGATTCACCTGGTGTTAAAACTGCAAAAATTTCAGCACTAACAGTAACAGTAACTTCGCTAGCAGCTCCTATAGATTGTCTAACATACTCTACAGCAACAACGTGAGCTGTTGTAGGTATTGAACCATCAGAATGAGCAGAAGCTTCAGTCCAACCGCTATTATTTAATCCATCTGCACTAGTAGCTGAAACTACAGCATTTTTCCAGTAACATACAGCAGCACTATCATATACTGTACTTATTTTGTAACTACCGCCCCAAGATCTTGCGTCAGCATTTCCATCATGTTGATGTGCTGTGTAAGTAATGCCTTCTGTAGTTTCTCCAATATCTTGCAGAACATCAACAGACATACGTACCCTTAATTCATTTGCCATTATTGTCTCCCTTGTTTTTGTTGTGCAGGATACATAAGAGTAAACGCTGCATCGTATTGTTGTTGTAATTTCATAGATCGTTGATGATATAAATCAATATCTATTTTAACTTTTTGTACTTGTGCTGCATAGTTTTGTATTTCAGCATTGTACTTAGCAATTCTAGATTGATTTTCAGAAGTAACCTTTGATACTTCTTGAGTGTATTTTCCAAGATTTGCTGTAAATTCTGTATTCTCTTTGTTTAAATCATTTGCAAATTTTTGTAGATTAGCTTGTATTTCAGCAGTATATAAATTAATATCGTATCCAGTTTCTGATTGATACGTTTGTAAAGCTTTGTTTAATTTAGTTTGATATTCTTGCACAGAAGAGTTTACTCTAGCAGTTTCTTTTTGAATGTCTGCTGAATAATTAGTTATACTACCTTGAAATCTTTGTTGCCATTCATTAAATGTAGGTGCATATACTTCTGCTTGCCATCTTTGTATTTCTGTATTTACTTCTGCTTGATATGATTGTAATTCTGATTGATAAATTTGTATTAATCTTGCTTTGTTATCATCTGACATTTTTGCGTCTTGTAAATCTTTTTGAACTTCTGCTTGATATTTAGCATTCTCTTTATTAAACTCATTTAATTCATTTTGTAAATCAAGTTGATATTGTTGCAATAAATTAGCATTTCTTGTTTCCCAAGATTTTATTTGAGAATTAGTGCTTTGTTGATATTCTTGCACAGAAGAATTTACAAGTGCTTGATATTCTGTTATATCAATTTGATATTTTTGTAATTTATTTGAATCAAATACATCGTCTGCCTTGTGATTAGCTGCAGATCTTTGAAATTCTATCTGATACTCTGCGTTTTCTTTATTAAATTCATTTAAAGCTACTTGTATATCAGCCTGGTATTTTTGTATATCAGTAGCTCTTTCTTTTTCCCAAAGCTGTATATCTTTTGTCATGTTTTGTTGGAATGTCTGTATTTCTTTATTTACATTCTGTTGATATTCTCCTAGTTCAGCTTGATATAATTGAACTGATTGAGCGTCATTTTTATCTAACAATTGAGCATTTTGAACAGATTTTTGAAATTCTATCTGATAAGCAGCATTGTCTTCATTAAATTCATTAAGAGCATTTTGTATGTCTGCTTGGTATTTCTGTATTTGACCACTTATAACTTGCATTCTAGCAGCACTCATTTCAGAGTCTTCTTCTGTATTTATCCATGTATCAGCATCATAAAATTTAGGTGAAGTAACAGGAGCAGTAAAAGTTGGTGCTGCTTGACTAAATTCTAATGTAATTGTCTTTAATACTGGAGAAGAAGGAGCACTTGAACTTATTGATAAATCACTAATAGTAGGTACTGATGTTAAACTTATTATAGGTGCAATAAAATTAGGAGGATTAGTTTCAAAACTCATAGTATTTTTACTAGCAATTGTTGGAGCACTAACGCTTGAAGCAGGAACAGTTAAATTAGCTATTCCTGGACTAGAACTTAAAGTTAAACTTGGTTTAGTATATGTAGGTTCAGTTCCACTTAACGTTACAGTACTTGCTGTACTTGAAGGTTTTGTAGGTACATTAGGTAAACTTATTGAACTAAAACTTCCAAGAGATATATTTTCAAATACAGGTATTATATAACTAGCAATAGAACCAATTTCAGACACATCAACATTAGCTCCTGCAGGTTTTACAGGTAACACATATGATGATGGTGTAACAAAAGAAGGTAAACTTTCTGAAATAGATGTTATAACTATATCAGAAATATTACTAGGAAGTGAATCTTGTGCAGAATCAACCATGTAATCTAAAGATTTTATACCAGCATATATAACTACTAAATATACTTTACTATCATCAAAGTATTTTATATCACTATGACTATGTATTAAAGAATCTCCCCCTTTATCTTGAGGAACATTATTAACATAATATGCTTTAAAACCATTGTTACTACTACCAGGAACAGGAAACACGCTTATTTGACCGTTATCTAATACGCTAAAAGCTGGATTAAATTTAGAAGCATAATGAATGCTACTTGAATCAGTAACTCTAGATTGTAAATCTACAGGTATTTGTCTACAAGATCTCCAGTCTCCATCAGTTCCAGTCTCTCTTACAACGCTTACTATTCTAGCTCCATTTAAATCTAACCCATTACCAGTTTGTTCAGACGATGCTTTAGCAAATTTATCAGATTCTTCAGGTTTTAAAGTGACACATCTACTAGTAACATCAATTACACCATCTTTTAAAAATTGACTTAACTGAGAAGTTGTGACTCCACTACCTATAGTTAATCCCGTTAAAGCTTCTATTTGTGTTTCAAAATCCATTTATTCTTTCTTGTAAGTGACCTACCCCCTGAGAGAACACACTATCAAGGGGCAGATCGTATTATTCATTGTTATGCCAGCGACATATGATTAGAATCATGTTCCATTCCAGAAACGTAGAAGTTACTCCCATCACAGAGTAGCTCAGCCCATTCTCCTGGCTCACAAGCCGATAAGAATTTAAGCTCATCTACTCCAGTATGAGAAGATTCTGCATTAGAACCATCTGCTGATGCAATCATACCTATTAAAGTATCTTCACTGGAATCTGGAGCAATAGTAACATCTGCACTACCACCAGTAGTTACAATAAACTTACAGTTCCAACCAGCACCAGCATCTGCTGCTTTAGGCAGAGATACAGTGTAAGCTGAAGCAGCATTTATTGTAAATACCTTTCCAGAATCAGAAGGATCCAATGTCTTTGCAGCTGTAATTTCTTCAACTACAGTACCGCCATAACTAGCTCTTGAACCTAGTTTAGCCATTATCTACCTCCTAACTAAATGAAGTAGCTAAAGTACCGCTACCGTTTAAGTTTCCGCTAACCATCCAGTAACCATCTTTATTTACTTGGAATAATACTTCAGAGCCAATTAAGCCTCCTGTTGTACCACCATTCATAGTAAATATAAGATCACTACCGTCTGATGCAAAGTAAGCCGCATTAGCTACTGCATCAGATGCTTTAGTGATAATTACATTACCTACTAAAGGGTCACCTGTAGCAGCTGTGACGATAATTGCAGTTGTATTAGTAACACCCACAACTACCCTTAACCACATTCCTGCATCTGCAGAGGAAACTGCTGGCAAGAACACATCAAGGCCATCTGCATGTCCGTTGACAATAGTTCTATTAAGTTGAGTCTTAGCCATAGGAGATGCAGCTGCGCCATATTGCGTATTAGCTCCTGCAACTGCAACTGTACCATAAGCGTCACCGCTTACAGAATTTTTAGCCCAAGATAAGTCATCACCTAGTTTATTTTGTCCATAATAAGGTATAGCCATTTATCTATCCCCCTTTACGTCCACAGAGCGTGAGTCTCAGGACAACACCACTCCATGCC
>TARA_R110002020_G_scaffold195697_1_pt1 | contig 12882 bp, 9 predicted proteins | sample TARA_R110002020 | Tara Oceans TARA_R110002020 (sample SAMEA4396489) | marine metagenome | biome: Westerlies Biome; feature: [MES] marine water layer (ENVO:01000295) within the mesopelagic zone...; material: water (ENVO:00002006), including particulate matter (ENVO:01000060) such...
CAAATTTCGGAATATGTAGTTTCTAATTATCCTCGCAGATACACAAGTCGTGAAGTCGTTGGAATTTTAAGAAATCGCCCGATGTTTTGTCATGCTCAATCCAATGAACGGAGAGCAGGTAAGAAGTGGAGGCTTGATTTGCTTGGGTGGAATCGCTATTTGAAAAATTCACGGAACAAAGATTTGCCTAAAAAAGCGGAATCTTGGTCTTTACCCGAAAAAGTCGTTAAATTGAAAATGGCGCAGATTGCCAATACCTTAACAGCACTTGAAGGCTTGAATCCCGAAAGTGTTGATGATGTTTATGAAGCCATTTCTTCGGTATGGTCATAGAAAAGGCTAAATAGAAGAAAAATACAGAATGTGCTATGGGGAAGCGTAGTATCGCCGTTGAATATACTCCGATAAGAATTAGTATGGGAGATGGAATGTATGAATTCCGCCCTAAGTTAGACCGAATCATTTCTTGGACTAATCAAGATGGCTCAATGTCTTGGAAAGAAGTCAAATGCCCTCAAAAGACATTCTTCGGCATTAAGGGATATTATCAAACATTGGGGTTGCCCGTTGTTTTTCTTAATCGTGCTACAAATGTTTGGTCTAATTCACCTCCGAATTGATGAACCTTTAGATAACAAGACCGATAATGAAAGTCTATGTTCTTCGTGCGGTGCTACCGAAAAGGTGCGGCTAAATCGGGAACCACCAATCTTGCTGAATGGGATGAATGTCCCAATCTCAACGATTTCGTTAATCTTTGTAATTCTAATGGGCATGGTAAATACATCTTGTTTCAACGAGGAAAAGGTATTCGTGGCATGAAAAAAGTCAATGAATACATTGTGTCACCACAGGCTTCGGAAAGTATTCGGGAGTCCACAGCACAACAAAATGGGACAAATAAGGGGTCATTATCCGAATTATTGGTATTTGCCGCCGAAGAAATGGGGATTGATGCCCCTTCTATTGCTTTGAAAAAGAATGTTTCCGCAGATTCATTAGATGATGGCGAATTGCTTGATGTGATGGAATCAATGGTGACTTCTAAAGTTTCCAATGCCGAAGAGTTTGAATCCTTCTCGGCTGACATTAAAGCCCTTCTAAAAGAAGTCCGAAAGCGTGGTATGTCTTCGGAAGGATATTCGGAAGCAGTAGCCAAGAACGCCGAAGGAGAGCCTTTAGGAAAGAAGGGGATGGGATTCTTAGCAGGTATGGTTGTTGGGGGCTTGACAGGAGTAGGTGCTACGGCTTATCATTACAAAGGCAAGATTACTGAAATGGAAGAACGCTTTGGCGCACTTGAAGCATCAATGGCTGAAACCGAAAAGACCGTTAAGAAGCAAGCAAAGGAAATGGAGAATGAGAAAAAGGCCGCAGAAGCGGTTCGTCAATTTGATAGCCGTTTGAATTTGGATGCTTCGTTCCTATCAAACTTCAATGGTAATAACGGCCCCAAGTATTGAAGTGGTATAAATGGAATTAAAACCCGAAATCCTCGCTAATTTTAGACAGATGTTGTCCAATACAAAGGATGACCTTGCTTACAATCAATTTAATGATTTTGTCACTCTTGTTGATGTTTCACCTACGAAGAGATTAGAAAATTCTTACAAAAGTTTGTTTAAGGCACTTGACAAATTCACTTACGGAGATATGTCAAAATTACTCAAACATAGATTCCTTTTTGATGTGCTAAAAGCGAGTCCGAAAAAGCGGGAACGGGATTTAAGGCGAATTATTAACCATTACTGCGATTTTATTAAATCAGCAGGTAGTGGAAACACAACGGCTCATAGAGCCAATGTTTTTCGTATGGCTAAAATGATTGAAGATTCGGTAGTGGATATACAAACCCTTGACTTGGATAAGAAAGATATTCATTTTCACACCCTTTGGATTCAAGAATTGAGAGAACGATTAGATACTAAGGACAACAAGTGAACTACATGGATGATACAGATAGCACATATCAATCCCGTTCTTTTGAAGAACATTTTCGCCCCGATGCTCGTTCCGACTATTCGGATTTAATTCAAAGAGATGAATTGCCGAAAACCGAAGAACCTAAAAAGACGGAATCTCCTAAGAAGGGTAAAAACATCGTGGAATTATTAACGGGTGGAAAAGAGGTGGGCGAATTTGCTCGTCAATTAAACCTTGACCCCGAAATGGCGGAGAAGATGCTCGTTCCTTTACTTTCTTTACTTGATAAGTATGGGGTGGGCGAAACCGTCACCGCATCACCAAGAGTGGAAGCGGCCACAAACGCTTTTGAAGTCATTCGTGATGTAGCCCCTGTTATCAAAGGTGCGGCGGAGTTTATATCGGGAAGGAGAGCCGAATTAGAATCCACAGACCTTGAATTCCTTGAAAGAATTAAAGAATCGCAAGGGACAGCAGATGCCTCCCTCTTTGATGACGATGATGACTTGTTTATGGTCGGAGAGTCCGTAGTGGAAGAACCCGTTGTTGAAGCCCCCGTAGTTCCTCAAGAGCCTGTTTTAGATTTGAATTCATTTAGTGCTAATGATTGGGGAAATTTCTTCGCCTCCGAAGGCTCTATGGCCCCACCTCAAAAGAAGTATGACATTGTTAATAACGAATTGACTGACACTTTGGATGCTCAACATCTTGCGGTGGAAGCGTGGGCTAAACAAGAAGGCATGGCTTTGCGTCAAAAAGTAAATGGCCCAACACAAGCAGATAATTACGATTTAGGAGTCCGAACTGATTGGCAGAATATGGAACTTGGCAATCCCGAAGCGGGAGTCCCTGCGACTTTTGCCGAAGTTAAGGGTATGAATACTGATTCTTTCGCCATCGTTGATGTTTCCGATTTAGCCCAACATCAAGGGCTTTCTATGAATGAAATTATGGAAGCGGATTCACAACGCAAAATCAACAATCAAGCAAACGAAGAGTGGGAAAGTGAACCCATTGATATTTCCGAATTCATTGAAGATGAACCCATAATTGATTATGACAATTTAGAAGTTCCCGAAGAGATTGAAAAATATGACCCCCTTTCAATAAAGGATTATGAATTACCCGATTTTGACCTTTACGAAGTGGATTTAGAAGACGGTGATTGAAATGCCTAACCCTGTTTGGAGGCATTATGTTGCTCAAATGATTCCCGAATGGCTTCGTTGGTGTCGGAATGTTCATCTTCCATCTCACATGGATGTTATGAATCGTTTTATTGCTCTAAATCCCGGCTATATTCCTGTTCGTGCCACCACCAATCCTGACATCGCTATGGTAAAGGATATGTTGTGGAATGATGATTTTATTTTCGGACTTTCCGATAAGGGACTTTCCGTGTGGGCTAATGGGACTGTGGGTGAATTGATTGATGAGATGCGACCTTATGGTATCAAATTTGCTGAAATTAAGAAAGTTTGTGATTTTATGGATTCTAATTTGACATGGTTTGAGCGAGTTTATGCTTTCGGTAGGGCTGACATAATCACATTTTTAAGAGAACAGGGTCGCAATATCTAAAGAATGGGCGATTTAGAGTCCAAGATAGCCACTTTACAAGGGGCAGGTATTAGATAGTCGGTTAATCAATTGATTCTTATGGCGAAAAAGACCTCCATGTTTGCATCTTTAGAAGGATTGCCAACCACAATGGGTGGTGGAAAAGCCTACCCTAAGATGAAGCCAATATCCGAAGGGGTGAATCTTCCGGCATCCGATACTAACAGGGAATTTAAGAAGGCTTACGATACCGAAGCGATGGATATTGACACAAAAGGATTCACTATTTTTATCTCTTTGAATACTGACAAGGATTCGGACACAGGAATGTTGGGTGGAAACACACCCCCGACGACTTACTTCAAATTCACTATCGGTGAAACTCCTACATTTTCCTTTTACTTTGGTGACGATGCGCCCTCTTACAACATGGTTATCCCCACCACAAAAGTTTCCACCATTATTATTGACCGCAAAAAGAAGTTAGTATCAGTTAAAATGGATGACGACAGCATTTTTGAAGTCAAAAATTCAAATATGTCTTGGACATTTGCTGACAAGGATGCTACTAACGGTTATTTCTATGAAAAATCTTACAACATGATGATAGGTGTTCAGCCTTATAACTTGACAACGGCGACTTTGTTCCGTGAAAAGAAAGATGAATTAGAAAATTTGATACCGCAATTAGAAAAAGATGGTATGGGAATGTATTTGTGGACAATAGATTCTGCAAAAACCTACTTTTCGCCTCAATCATTTACTTTTGACAAAGATTTGGATAAGGAATTTTTACTCCCTGCTTCTGTAAATTATGACGATATAGACGCTCTTGATACTACAAAATCTTATGTTTCTTTCACCGTTGCGGTGGAAAACAAAGCCAAGCGCACTAACAATTACACAGGGCGACATAGCGGCGACTCATCATACCTTGTTTCCCTTCAATTCCCCGGTGACGAAGAATTACTTGCCCCTATGGGTGTCGGTGATGATGGAACAACGGTGGCTTGTGGTATGGAATCGCCCGCAGGTAGGGTCTTGAAGTCTATTACACCTGTTGTCAAAAGCGGTAGTGTTGAGCAAGTTAAATTGGAATTTCAAGATGGTTCAAATTACATCTTCCCCGATGCTGAAACAGGATTATTTACTGCAACAGATAAGCAATTCCCCGACCAAATGCTTGAAGGAAGAGTTATGAATATGATTGTAGGTGCAGGTTCACCTAAAGAAAATCATGCAAACGATGTGGCTACTCGTCTTGAACAAGATATTGACATGAGTAAAACCGTGATAGTTGATGGAACGCCACAAACAAAGGCGATTGCTTGGAAAACCTTGAGTCCACTTGCTTTGAAAGTCATTGTTCCTAATCCTAACGGGAAGGGAAGTAAATTGATTACTATTCCATTGATAAAGGAGGCTTAAACATGAGCGAATATAAGGATATTGATGCACTAACGGGTGGAAAGGCTATTGAGTCCCCCTCACAACCAAAGATGGATGCCCTTGACAGAATCAAACCTGCTAAGGAACAAAAGTTTCAAGGTGGTAATTCGGCAAGTAAGATTTCCGCCGACCCTAAGAATGGAACAGTATCACTTATCATTGAATACTTGGAAAATGGAGATGTTAAAGATGCAAAGGATATTGCCGATTCATCTAAAGCCCCCGAATTTTTGAATGATTTTATTACTGAATATGTCAAGAATGGCGGTCAAGATGTGAAAAATTGGATGTATGTTCGCCGTATTCATGCGGGTGCAAAAGGTAAAAACTCTCCTGTCACCGTTGAACTCTCCTATGATGCTGATGGCGATTTGAATGTCGTTTCAGTCCCGAAAAATATGATTTATGCGGTGGATATGCGTTCTTGGAAAAACTCTAACCTTTTACCAAAGCCAAGCGGCTCATCCACCCCCTCCACTCCCTCTAACCCTGCTGAAAGCGGTGATGGCCCCGATTTAGCCCCTCCACCCGCTAATGAGGTTTCTAACCCTTCTAACCCTATTGCTGATGCCGTAGCACCTGTTGATGATGCAGACCCACTCGCTGAACTAATCGGTGGTCAAATGGTTGCAGGTTTGAAGCAATTGGGACTTCGTGATGGAGTCAAGATTGCTGACATTGATATGACCGATTTCAAAGTCATTAGTGGAACTGTCAAACCTTTCAAGATTGTTTCTAAGGATGGCGAAGAAATGCAAGTCGGAAGCATTGTAGGTCGCTCAAGTTTCGGCCCGCAAGGACAAAAAGGCAATTTTACTTCTTTTACTGCGGAAAATATGGGAGATATTCTTTATGAACAGATTACTTCGGAACTTGAAGAATCTCAAAGTGAAGGTAATGTTTCACAAATGGTTGAGCAATTGAGAAATGTTCGTAAGCACATGGATTCTCTTTCAAAGGTTTTCGGTTTTGACGACCCTAAGCAATTGGAAGCATTTTTCTGTGCGTGGTTAATGAAAGATTCAACCTGTCGTCTTTCGGGTATTCCGGGAACGGGTAAGACAACCGTAATCAATGCGGCGGCAACCTTGTTAGCCAATTCGTATGGTTTCAATGTAATCCCTCGTTATGTTGCTAAGAAAAAGACTCCAAGCGGAACTCCGCACGAATACCACATTTTCCCTACGGGAATGTCGTATGCTGTTGATTATTCGGATAAGAACCAAGAACCTACTCGTCGTGAATGGGAAGATTGGAGATTTACTGATTGGAAAATGGGTGCGAAAAAGTCGGGTGCATATCTTTATGATTTCCGATTCTTACAACGAAAATCCGATAGTGGTTATTCAAAGCATCCTATGACTCCCGAAGCCTTCGCTGAAATGTTGTTGTCAAAGCCCGATATGGATGGTGACAGAATTGGAACGACCATTACGGCGCAAGCGGTCACTTATCCTATGCTCTCGGCTTTGTTTGCAGAACATGGTGCATCAGTTCCTACCGATGTTTCTAATAACAATGGCTACGCTCAAATTTTAGGGACACCACTCTATACTGATGCGGGAGGCAACGAAGGTTTCGCACTTCGCAATTTCTTGTTAGAGCATTTCTATGATGCCCGACTTGGTTCCAATCGTGATAACAGCGATGCTAAATTGGATTTGATTTCTGCTGAAATGCTACATGAATGTGGTATTGCTAAGATTGACTACGATAAGAGAGCCGAAGAAATTCTTTACGGTGTTGAAATCCGTCAAATTACGGAAGAAAATCCTCTAACTCGTCAAACTGTTGCTTCGTATTCTTTTGACCCGACTCCACGACCTGTGGTGACACAACCTGTGAAATTCTTTAACGAAGCCAACCGAAGCGGTAGTGGTGTTGAAGACGCTATTCTTGGTCTAATCGCTGAAAAGACTGTTGAGTATCGTGGACAAACCTTTACTTCACCTTCTTTCGTTGCATGGATGGACACTAACCCTCACCAAAAAGGAAACGATTTGGCTTTCGTGGACAGAATTGACATGGAATTGCTCTTTGGAACTTTGAGTCTTGGTGGCCGTTTCAATACTTTGCTTTCAAGATATGCCACAGGTTCAAGAGGCTCAACCCCCGAAATTCAATTGATTAAGCGTATGTTGCCTAATAAGGGTGACGAAAGATTCATCGCCCCGATGAGATTCGGTGATTTGAGCAAGGTTTGGAGAACTATTGGCGATTTGCCTTTCAATTCTTCGGGAACAGGAGAAGATGAGCAAGGCGCACTTCTTGATATTTCATTACTCTCCGTTCTGTTCACCCAACGATGGATGATTCAAGGACTTGAAGATGACTTTTATGGTGGAACCCATGTTTTCAAAGACGATAATGATGTTTTTGCTTCGCCACTCGCTGACATCTCCACTACAACCAACAGTCAATTTGAATCAGTTCACAGCGATTGGTGGAAACTTTTCGGTGCGCCCGACGCTACCAATGCGACCCAAGCACCTGTGCTAATCACTCGTATGCTTGGTTTCCGTTTCAGCAATTCATTGATTAAGATGACAAGAGCGATGGCTTTCCTTCGTGGAAAAGACCATGTGACTCGTCAAGAAGTTATTGATGCACTTCCTTATTGTCTTGGACACCGACTTGGCCCTGCAAGAGAAGGGGAAGACCCGAAAGGTCGTGACATTGGTATCATGCGTGAAGGTATGACTGTTTCTAACGAACAAGAATTCGTGCGTGAAATTATTCTTAACGGATATGTTCTCCGTAATACACGCTCTTTGATGGGTGATGCGACCAACAATTCATTGATGGATTTGTGGGATTCGTTTATCCGCAATTGCCGTTCATATCTTGAATCCACCGATGCTTATTGGAAGTATGAAACTGATGTTTTGCTTTCCATCAAGTCCGATGTGCGAAACAAGAGTAGCACAATTACTCCTGTTCATTGGTCTATTGCGACCATGATTGTTGAAAATCAAAAGAGGAAACCTTCTTACAAGGACAAGTTATCTCGTTATCAAGAAAGACTACAACGCCCTGCTTCTAAAGAAGGAACCAAACAAACCCCCGAAGAGATTCAAACAGAACAATTGATGTCCGATGTTTCTATTACTCAATACATGAAGATTCGTGGTGAAATTGCTTCCGATACTTTACTCTTCTCGGATGATAAGGCAGATTTGCTCGGTCTTGCTGATTCTAAGATTTCTGCTATCGGTGGAAATGTCTTGAAGGCAACCAAAACTCCGAAGTCTTGTAATTTCATGGCTGTTGCCCCCATTGGAGGACAGCAGATTGGCCCCTATTACAAAACAGGTGGTCAATACTCATCCTTTGACTCCTTCGCTTCCGCCATTGGTGGGGCTAAGGCTAATGAATTCCGTTGGCCTTCTTATGGTGATGGTATGGGTGCGTGGGGTCGTATGATTACCAATGCTCAAAACTTGAAGCCTATTGCGAAACTTGGTCAAGGTGGAACAGATAACTTCTTTGATGTAGCAGGTGCAGACTTTGATGCTAACCAACAAATCGGATTTACTCATCAATTTACTATCCCACTACAAGGCGATTCTGTGGAAGACAACACCTTTTCGGCTAAGTTAGAAAGTGTTCTTGCTACATTAACAAGTAATGCTTCTAATGGCGGAGTCTTAATTGGTGACAAAGGTGGTAATTATGGAGTTCTTGAAAATCTTTCCTCACTTGAAGAATACCAAGACAAAGCATTAGTTCTTCTCAACGAGTGGCTATCTCGCCCCACAGGTTCTCCTAACTCCATCAACAAAGCCACCATGAAGAATGGTTTCAATGCTTGTTTCCGTGCCACTCACGCACTCGGAGGCGTGGAAGGTTCAATGGAATTAAATCTCGCTAACGGGCAAGTCACTACGATTAAGGGTGATGATGATTTGCGATTGTGGCTTTCTCTAAGATGTATTCAAGGCGACAATGCTCAAGAAGGTTCATCGGCTACGGTGGGATTATTCATTGGTATTACATCGGCTTGTATGCGACCTACTCGTAATTCCGCAGGGGACATGATTACTGACAAAGAAGGCAACCCGACTGAATGGGAAGTATTGCCCTTTGACGAAGATGATTCTTACAACATGAGTTATTATTCGGGAACGAATGACCAATGGGAAACATTCATGTATCAAGACATTGGAAACTTGACTATGAAGGACTACCGAGTATATGTTAAAAAGTCATTGAAGGCCATTAACAGCATTTCGGAATGACCGCTACCTTCAAATAGTCGTTTGGAGTATGGTTAGTTATGGCAGATATTCTTCAAGCAGACCACGCCCCTGCGAACATGAGGAATGCTTATCTCACCCTTCAACAAATTTATGGTGAAGAGGCAATCCCTCTCATTCTTGGAACGGAGATGCACGGCGGTAAGACCGACATGGTTCAAATTGAAGTCGGCAAAGACCAAATGATGCTGTGTTTAACTGATAGCGGGGCAAATAAGACGGGAACGGGAAATTATCACAAGGTTCCCGAAAAATACACATCTTCCGCCCCATTTTTTGTTTTAGGACACGAATTTGGACATATTGTTGCCCATCCCGGAAAAGATTCAAAGTATTGGATAGAGGGAATGAAAGAACTCCCTGTGGAAGCCTATCAAAAAGGTCGTTGGCTCAATGCAATTTCGGACATTTTGGTAAATTGGACAGTTATTACGGGAACTACGGTTCTCGCTGACAATCAACGAGATGCTGTTAAGGAACAGATGTTAAATGGTTGGCGAGCAGGTCAATTTATCCGAAGATGCAATACTGAAAAGGGATTTCACGCCCACCGACAATTGTTAGAAGATGGTAAATTACAAGACAACCGTTATCAACCTAAAGGCGGTTTAGTAGGACAATATGACAATGGTAATCCTAAAGACAAATATGAACCTACGGCTATGACTCCATTTTATCAAAAATACATTGGTCATGGTCGTGGAGAACAATACTACCCACCTATCAATTATTGTGTCGCAAAAGGTATGCCCGACAATTGGCGAAGAGTGAAATGTCTTAAAGATACTGATGGCTTGAAAAAGGGCAAAAAGTATATCGTTAGTGGAACCAAGACTTATGATAATCGGGAAAATTCGGAGGAATTTGAACCCATTAAGGAATACAAAATTGATGGTAAGTGGGTTTCGGCTCGTTTGTTTGAATCATTATGCCCTCAATGTGGACACAAAGCAATCACCATTTGGGACAATTGGTGGAATTATATGCCGAAGGAAGAACGAGAAGCGAGAGTAGCCGCACAGGGAACATGGACATACCTTCTCATTCAAATGTTCGCTTTTGAGTGGGCTATGGCGTATTCAAGTCTAATCCCATTGGGCAATCGGAAGATAAATAGAGAAGCGGGAGAGGCATTTTTGGGCATGATTGCCGATGATATGGATGCGGTAATGAGAGGTCGTTAAACATGGGATATAAGAAGAATCCTTTCAATTCAACTCAAGGTCAAGAATTGATGAAAGATATTTTCAACCTTATGTTCATATCACCCGAAAGGAAGCCTTCACAAATTGAGAGTGGAAATAAGCAACGGCAAATTTCTCACTACAAAGGAAATATCATTAACATTGTCAATAAGATGAGAAAATTCGTAGTAGGTTATCAACAAGTAGCCGTTTCCGAATCTCAATCTTCGGGCATCTTGGTCTGCCCTCATTGTGCAAGACATGACCCTATTTGGATGTGGGAAACGGTGGATGCAGGGCATTATTCCTCCCCTAAAGATTGGACTAATTCAGTATCACTTCAAGAATGGAGGCAGGGTTTTGCTAATGAAAAGAATAAATTTTTATTTATGGTTCGTTATCGTTGTAATCATGTCACCACTTGTCAAGACTGTGGAGTATCAGTAGCGGGTCATTATGGCTCTTGTAAGGCTTGTGGAAGCAGTAATGTTGCCAAAGCAGGTTGTCTTGAAGAATCTTACGGGACTCATTATCTTCGTGAATATACGGCTGACGATAACCACCCACAAGACGATATTGAAGCGACGGGTGCTAAAGCAAGAAATAGTATGATTCGTGACCCAAGCAATAGGAGAAATTTATTACAAGGGAGATTAACAGGTTATAAATTTGTTCACAATCAAGTTCCTAATGGTAAAGTGGTAAAGTCATGGAGTGATATTAAGGAATATACACCTTCTGTTGAAATGACATATACCCATAAAGGGACAGGTGCGACTAAAACCAATACCTACCCCGTTTCTCAATTAAACTATGCTATTTCTAAACAACAGATGAGGACTTGTTTTAACGGAAGAGATACAGGGAATGGTAATCTTTATCACGAAGGTAGGAAGTATGATTTGAAAGATTCTTACAATCGCCCTATTGATGAATGCCCTGCTTGTGGTGCAACGGATTATCCCCCACTTTTTGATGTTATGAATGTCTTTTACGCCCCCGAAACAATGCGAATTATGAATCCGCAACCGCTTGATGCTTCCACAGGAAGTGGAGGCACATTCAAAGGCTTACCTGTTTATACTCTTTATCTTGAATCCACAGGCAATCCCGATTACAAATTGTTGTTGCCTATGCCTCAATACAACAACCTTCGGAAAATCCCTACGGAACCTAAACTTGAGGGTAGTAGCGGTTCGGGAACTATGTCTTGTCAAAATGATGTGGGCGGTCAAGAGGAAGAAATAGAAAATATCGCTGAACTAAACGAGCAATTGATGGAGGATTTTAAGAAAAACCTTAGTGCGGAGTTAGGTCAAAAAACCGATGGTGAATCCAATCAAGGTTATACTTTCGTGGTTTGTGAAGGTCGTTCAAGAGAAGCCTATTACGATTTTTCTTTGGCAAAGTGGATAGATAATTCCCCACCTTGTTATTCCTATCGTGACCCGACCAATGGAAGCACCTTGAAAACAAAAAGAGAATATCCTCGTTGGACTGAAATTCCTTCATATTCTCCAAATGCACTCCCTAATACCGACTTTTTGCATTATCAAGGCCCCAATCTTGACACACACCTTGTCCAAGATTCAGTCTTAGCCAAAACAAATCAAGCCCTTTCGGTTCCGATGGAAAGTTCCGTTAATTATCATTCAGTCGTTAAAATTGCAGACCGAATTGATGAGGAACAAGGCTTAATTTTTGAAGTATATGAGTGTAGGACTTGTAAAGGCATTGTGGAAGCGGGTGGTATTATCCCATACCGTATGAAATTAGGTCAATGTGATGTTGATGGTAAGGTTCTTGACAAGAAAGGATTTTCGCAAGCAGTTTTAGATGCTGAAATAGGGTATGAGAAATCGTTCCCTATGCAAGATGTTTATGGAAATCCTGTTCCGACAGCGTGGGGATTGATTGCTGATTCGGAACACAACGGGAAGAAAATGTTAGAAAACCCCGATAGAAACATTAGGATTGGTTAATCATGGGAACATTCGGAAGCGGTGAACGATATGGGGATAATCCCTTCATTTTCTTTGAATCGGGTGAATACATTATCAACCCCCAATCGCAACAGGATATGCCTAATCCATTAAGGGCGATGTATGAGGATTTAGCCCCTTTGCTTATCCGAAGCCCTCCTTCTAAACGATACCCTCAACAACCCACAGGAAGAAAGTCATGGGATGTTCTTACTGACCCGATTTCCGAATTGATTGTCACATCAGCCGTTCCCGACCCGATACTTGGAGAAACACTTCAAAAAACCATGCGCCCTACGGTTCAAGGAAAAGAAGGATTAGCCACTCACCTAAACATCCTTGTGGACTGTTCGGGTTCAATGGGTGGACACATTTACGGAATGACGAACACAGGATTCCCGATGCAAGGTTATCATTTAGCCCAAGTATGCACCGCCATGATGATTGCTCAAGCCGAAATTGCTAAAGATACTTTTGCGGTTTGGGGGTTTGCATCAAGTGGTTTCAAAGTATGGGATGGCCCTTCGG